>Ga0209759_1000420_pt1 | contig 51898 bp, 42 predicted proteins | sample AraplaCL_Col_mMS_FD_184261 | JGI IMG/M metagenome (GOLD analysis project Ga0209759, IMG submission 184261) | Arabidopsis root microbial communities from the University of North Carolina, USA - plate scrape CL_Col_mMS (SPAdes) (version 2) | ecosystem: Host-associated > Plants > Roots >...
GTGACGGGCCCGTGCGGTAACCCCACGTTTTACTCGAGGCATGTCTTGCTCCTATGAGTGTCGGTTAAGGGTTAAGCGAACGGCAGCATTGCGCGCACGGAGTTCATATCTGCATCATGAACTGCCGTCGAACCGCGCAAATGGCGTTTGTTCTTGGTGGTCTTCTTGGTAAGAATGTGGCGCTTGAAGGCTTGACCGCGCTTGACGGTACCGCCCGGACGCACCACGAAGCGCTTTGCAGCACTCTTCTTGGTCTTCATCTTCGGCATGACAACTCCATTATTTGATGGATATGGGTGTGCGGTCGGCCATTGGCCATTACCCGCCCTTCGAAACCCACTCCACTTGGTATGCAGACCGCCTGAACTGCCGACAGCCGCTTTTCGGGAAACGACGCGCATTGTACACACGTCGTTCCGAAACCTGCTGACACAGCACCGGACACCCGGCGCCGCGTCGTTCAATCTTTTCACAAACAGAACGCGCGCCACACGGCGCGCCGCTGCTCTGATTGCTTACTTCTTTTTCTTCGGAGCGAGCACCATGATCATCTGGCGCCCTTCCATTTTCGGCATCTGCTCGACCTGACCGACTTCGTCGAGGTCCGTGCGCAGGCGCTCGAGCATGCGCATACCGATTTCCTGGTGAGCCATTTCGCGGCCACGGAAACGCAACGTGATTTTCGTCTTGTCGCCGTCGTCGAGGAAGCGGATGAGGTTGCGCAGCTTGACGTTGTAGTCGCCGTCGTCCGTGCCCGGGCGGAATTTGACTTCCTTGACCTGGACGATCTTCTGCTTCAGCTTGGCCTCGTGTTGCTTCTTCGCTTCCGAGTACTTGAACTTGCCGTAGTCCATCAAGCGGCAAACCGGCGGAACCGCTTGCGGAGCGATTTCGACCAGATCCACGTCTTGCTGTTCCGACATGCGGAACGCATCAGCGAGTTTCACGATGCCGAGCGGTTCGTTCTCGACGCCGACCAGACGCACCTCGGGTGCCGTAATTTCACCGTTGATGCGGTGCGCAGACTTATCAGTAGCGATGTTACGTTTCCTCTAAAAATTAAAAAAACGAGCCGGGCTGCCAAGTGGCTCAATTGAACGACTGCACATCCTGGCGCAGACGCTCAATGAAAGTGTCGGGAGGCATCACACCCAGATCGACACCACCACGGGCACGCACGGCTACCGTTTGGGCTTCACGCTCTTTGTCGCCGACCACAAGCAGGTACGGCACCTTTTCCAGCGTGTGCTCACGTATTTTATAGCTAATCTTCTCGTTGCGCAAATCGGCCTCTACTCTAACCCCTTGTTTTTGCAACGATTGGGCTAAAGATTGCGCATATTCGGCCTGACTTTCCGCGATATTCATCACCACGACCTGCATCGGCGCGAGCCATGCGGGCATTGCACCGGCATGGTGCTCGATCAGAATGCCAAGGAAACGCTCCATTGATCCGACGATTGCCCGATGCAGCATGATCGGACGGCGGCGGCTGTTGTCTTCGGCGACGTACTCGGCGCCCAGACGCTCCGGCAGCACCATATCGAGTTGCAGCGTGCCGCATTGCCACGAGCGGCCAAGCGCGTCCTTGATGTGGTACTCGACCTTCGGGCCGTAGAACGCGCCCTCGCCCGGCAACTCCTCCCATGTCACGCCGCAGGCCGTCAGCGCCTCGCGCAGGCCCTGCTCCGCGCGATCCCACGTTTCGTCCGTACCGGCGCGCGCGTCCGGGCGCAGCGACAGCTTGATCTCGACATTATCGAAGCCAAAATCTTTGTAGACGCTCATCGCCAGCGTATTGAACGCGATCGATTCGCTGATGAACTGGTCTTCCGTACAGAAAATGTGCGCGTCGTCCTGCACGAAACCGCGCACGCGCATCAGGCCGTGCAACGCGCCCGACGATTCATTACGGTGGCACGAGCCGAATTCCGCGTAACGCAACGGCAGATCGCGATACGAGCGCAGACCGTGGTTGAACACCTGCACGTGACCCGGGCAGTTCATCGGCTTGATTGCGTAGTCGCGCTTTTCCGATTCCGTCGTGAACATGTTTTCACGATAGTTCTGCCAGTGGCCCGACGCTTCCCAGAGCGAGCGGTCCATGATCATCGGCGTCTTGATTTCGAGGTAGCCTGCGTCGTTCACGCGACGGCGCATGTACTGCTCGACCTGCTGCCACAGCGTCCAGCCGCGCGGATGCCAGAACACCATGCCCGGCGATTCGTCCTGCATGTGAAACAGATCGAGTTGCTTGCCGAGCTTGCGGTGATCGCGCTTCTCCGCCTCTTCGAGCATGTGCAGATACGCTTCCTGGTCTTCCTTCTTCGTCCAGGCCGTACCGTAGATGCGCTGCAGTTGTTCGTTCTTCGAATCGCCGCGCCAGTAAGCGCCCGCGACCTTCATCAGCTTGAAGACTTTCAGCTTGCCGGTGGACGGCACGTGCGGGCCGCGGCACAGATCGGTGAAGCCGCCGTGCGAGTACAGCTTGATGTCGTCCGTAGCGGGAATCGATTCGATGATCTCGGCCTTGTACTTTTCGCCGATGCTCTTGAAGTAGTCCACCGCTTCGTCGCGCGACACCACGCGGCGCGAAACCGGCTCGTCTTTCTTCGCGAGTTCCTGCATGCGCTTTTCGATCTTCTCGAGATCTTCAGGCGTGAAGGGGCGGTTGTACGCGAAGTCGTAGTAGAAGCCGTTGTCGATCACCGGGCCGATCGTGACCTGCGCTTCCGGATACAAATCCTTCACCGCGTACGCGAGCAAGTGCGCCGTGGAGTGGCGGATGATATCGAGACCGTCTGCGTCTTTCTCGGTGACGATGGCTAACGCCACGTCGTGATCGATCAACGCGGACGTATCGACCAGTTCACCGTCGATCTTGCCGCCGAGCGCGGCTTTCGCGAGGCCGGGGCCGATCGAGGCGGCCACTTCGGCGACGGTCACCGGATGCTCGTACTGTCGAACAGAACCGTCAGGCAGACGTATCGAAACCATTGCGTTCTCCGTGGTGCCGACCGGCGGCGGCACATACAACCAGGTCAAAAAAACAAAAAAAATGCGGCCCCGCTTTCGAGGGGCCGCATTCACATTTCCTGCTAACTACAGTGGCGAAAGTGGTCCTCGACTAGCGTCGCTCCGAAGTAGTTTCGGTCAACGTTCGCGGTGTCATAACCGTATTCGCCTTTTGCGCCAAAGGCGCTTACTGCAGCTTGCGAAACCCCGGCAAAACCGGAATTTCTCTTTCGTTGGTAGGCTCGATTGGACTCGAACCAACGACCCCCACCATGTCAAGGTGGTGCTCTAACCAGCTGAGCTACGAGCCTGAAGAAACGAGATTATATGGAGCGCCACACCGCTTGGCAAGTACTTTTATGCACCGACTTTAAATTTCTACTCACGCGCTCATGCATGCCCAGAAGATACCTCGACTGGCCATGCGTTCGCCGCACACTCATCAACTCTTGCGTGAAGCGCGCACCACGCCCGTGACTTCGCCGAGTAGCGTACACGCGCGCTGAATCTGCGCGGCGCTCGACACCTCGACGGTAAATTGCATGAACGCGGCGTTACGTCGCGTCTGCGTTTTCACGCCGATCACGTTCATCTTCTCGCGCGCGAACACTTCGGAAATATCGCGCAGCAGGCCCTGCCGATCCGTTGCATCGATCGAGAGATCGACCGGATAGACCGACTGGCCACGGCCGCTCATCACCTCCGCCGACCACGCCGTTTGCAACACGCGCTCGGGCGCCCGGTCCGCCATGCGCATAAACGTCGGGCAATCGCTGCGGTGGATGGACATGCCTTTGCCGCGCGTAACAAAGCCGCAGATATCGTCGGGCGGCGCGGGCCGGCAGCAGCGCGCGAGTTGCGTGAGCAACGCATCCACGCCGACCACCAGCACGCCCGTGGACGCTCCACGCGCCACGCTCGCGCCGCTGCTACGCTTCTCGAACTGCTCCGGCGCTTCGACCACCGGTTCCGGCGGCGGCGCATCATGCAGCGCCTGCTCGACGAGCCGCAAACTGAATTCTTCCTTGCCCACCACCGAGAACAGATCGTCGGTGGTCTTGAAGCCGAGCTTGGCCGCGAGCTGATCCAGATTGACCGAGGTCTTACCCTCGCGTTGCAAGGTTTTTTCGACCATCGCACGGCCGCTCGCGATATGTTCCTGCAGTTCGACCGCATTGAACCAGGCGCGCACCTTCTGCCGCGCTCGCGGACTTTGCAGATAGCCGAGTTGCGGGTTGAGCCAGTCGCGCGACGGACCGCCTTCCTTCACCGCGACGATCTCCACCGTCTGACCGTTTTGCAAAGGCGTGTTCAGCGGCACCATCGCGCCGTCGACGCGCGCGCCCCGGCAACGGTGCCCCAACTCGCTATGCAAGTGGTACGCGAAATCGACAGGCGTGGCGCCGTGCGGCAACGGGATCACCCGCGCCTGCGGCGTCAGCACATAGATGTGGTCGTCGTCGAGCGTGGCCTGGCGCAGTTGTTCCCACGGCTGCGATGCGCGCTTCTCACCGTGCTCGCCTTCGGAGACTTCGTCCTTCCACGCGAGCAATTGACGCAGCCACGCGATCTTCTCGTCGTACTTCTCGTTGGCGGCGAACTGGCCGCCGTAGCCGCGCGTGCCGGCTTCCTTGTAACGCCAATGCGCGGCCACGCCGTATTCGGCGAACTGATGCATTTCCTGCGTACGGATCTGCACTTCGAATGCGCGGCCGTCGTCGCCGATCACCACCGTGTGCAGCGACTTGTAGCCATTAGGCTTCGGTCGTGAGATGTAGTCGTCGAACTCTTTCGGCACCGGTTGCCACAGGTTGTGCACGATGCCGAGCACCGTGTAGCAATCCTTGATGTCCGGCACGATCACGCGAAACGCTCGCACGTCGTAAAGCTCGGCGAAGTCCAGCTCCTTGCCGCGCATCTTGCGCCAGATGCTGTAGATGTGTTTCGGCCTACCACTCACTTCCGCGCGAATATTCGCCGCGGCCAATTCCTTTTGCAGGCGTTCGATAGCCTGCGCGACATAGCTCTCGCGCTCAACCCGTTTCTCGTCGAGCAACTTGGCGATGCGCTTATATGTCACCGGCTCTTCGAAGCGTAATGCGAGATCCTCGAGTTCCCACTTCAACTGCCAGATGCCCAAGCGATTGGCGAGCGGCGCATAGATATCGAGCGTCTCGCGCGCCACGTCCGGCGAAGGCGTGATTTTCGCCGCCGCGTAGTAACGCAGCGACTGCAGGCGCGACGCGAGCCGGATCAGCACCACCCGGATATCCTGCGCGAAGGCGAGCAGCATCTTGCGCAGCGCCTCGACCTGCGCGCGGCGCGCGGCTTGCGCATCGCGCCCGGCTTCGGGCATGGCATTCTGTGCAGCACGCAAGCTCACGGTGCCGAGACGCAACAACTTGCGCACGTCGCCGACCAGTTGCGCAACTTCTTCGCCGAAGTTGTCGGCGATCACGCGCTCCGGGTCCTGCAGATGCGGCGTCAATGCAAACAGCGCCGCCGCCAGCACCGCCGGCGGATCGACGTTGAGCTTGCGCATGATCGACGCCGTACCCGCCGCGTGATCCGCCAGCATTTCGCCCGACGACAGCCGCACCTCGCCCGCATGTTCGCGCACGAACGCCATCGCTTCATCGAATGAAGGCGGGGGGTTCGGCGCGTTCGTAACGGTTTCGGTATTCATGGTGCGACGGCCCACCGGGCCAGGCGATTCAACGGAAATTCAACTGCACGTGCCCGACTTAGTCGCGCTGCGCGGCGACCACGCAGATTTCGACCAGGCACTTCGGATTGGCGAGCTTTGCTTCGACCGTAGCGCGCGGCGGCGTGGCGCCTTGTGCGACCCACTCGTCCCACACCGCGTTCATGCCCGCGAAATGCACCATGTCCGAGATGTAGATCTGCACCGACAGCAAGTGCGACTTGTCGCTGTTCACTTCGCCCAGCAGACGGTCGATATGGCCGAGCACTTCGCGCGTCTGACCCGTGATGTCCTGATCCGCGTCTTCAGCGATCTGGCCCGCGAGGTACACGGTGCCGTTGTGCACGGCGATTTCCGAGAGGCGCTTGCCGACGTGGTGACGAATGACTGCCATGACGAATCCTGAGTTGGTTTGAAAATTGATCGGAGATGCGTTCCGCATGGCGCCCCACTGAGGACGCCGCGCGCAACTGCATATTATGACGCGTCGGCGGCCGGTCCGATAAAGAACTGCCGCGCGATGTCGATCTGCTCGGCCGACAGAAACGCCGGCGCGTGTCCGACACCGGCGATTTCCGCGCTCGACACCGCGCGCCCGGTCTCGATCATCTTCGCGACGGTTTCACGCGAGAGCAGATCGGATAGCTCGCCGCGCACCACCAGCACCGGCCCCTGAAACGAGGCCAGCGAATGCCACAGCGCGGCCTCGCCGAGTTTGGCCGCTTCTTCGGTGATCGCGGTAAAAGGCTGCGCGATCCGCGGATCGTAACGGAACAGCCACTTGCCGTCCTGTTCGTGCAGAAGCGGCGTGTTGATCTCGCGCCACTCGTCCGGCGTGAGCGGGCCAAAAGTCTGCGCGAGCAAGGCCGCGTAGTCGATACCTTGCTGCAGCGTTTCAAACTGCACGGGCTTGCCGAGATAATCGCCGATGCGTTGTACCGCAGCCGGTTCGAGATGCGGACCGACATCGTTCAGCAACATCTTGCGGATCGGCGTTTCGGGCAAGCCGGCCAGTCCAAGCCCAATCAGGCCGCCCATCGACGTGCCGAACCAGTCGACCGTCTCGACGTTCAGGCGCGCGATCAGCGTGACCATGTCGGCGACATATTGCGGCACCGTGTAGAAGTTGGGGTTGGCAAGCCACGATGACAAGCCCCGCCCCGCGACATCCGGGCACACCACGCGGTAAGTGCCGGCGAATTCCTCCGCGAGGCGGTCGAAGTCGCGCCCTGAACGGGTCAAGCCGTGCACGCACAACAGCACGCGCGGATTGGCCGGGTCGCCCCACTCGGTGTAAGCGACGCGATGCAAGCCTCCAGCGCTCGCGCACTGCACGTAGCGTTGACGCGGCGCAAGCCGACCGGCGGTGGAAGCGGACGTGATTTCGGTCATCTGGGTTCCTTGCAAAAGCGCTGCGGGTTCGGCCTGGGCACAGCAGGGATCGACGTGCATTCAATCTTCAAACGATTGTAAACCGCTTTGCCGCGCGGCAAGAGTCGGCCAGATGGCATAGGACGGCTCCGAACGAATGTCCTGCGCACAAAAGAAAGCGGGCGAGACTCACGCCTCGCCCGCCTTGGAACCGCCTCGCGGCCGCCTGCCGCTCACACCAGCCGCATCTGGCCGCCAGCGGCCTCATACAGCCTCGAACCGCTTCAGCTAGCCTCGCCGCACGCCATTCAGCTAACCGCGCTCACATCGAGCGGAGCGCCCGTCTTCGCCTTGATTTCCTCGACGCTCACGCCCGGCGCCAGTTCGGTCACCTTGAGCCCGTTGTCCGTGACTTCGATCACGCCGAGATCGGTGATGATCTGGTCGACCACGCCCACGCCCGTGAGCGGCAGCGTGCATTCTTCGAGGATCTTGTGCTGGTCGCCCTTCGCGACATGCTCCATCAGCACGACCACGCGCTTGACGCCCGCAACCAGATCCATTGCGCCGCCCATGCCCTTGATCATCTTGCCCGGAATCATCCAGTTGGCCAGATCGCCCTTCTTGCTGATCTGCATGGCGCCGAGAATTGCCAGATTGATGTGGCCGCCGCGGATCATCGCGAACGAGTCCGCCGACGAAAAAATCGACGAGCCCGGCAGCGTGGTCACCGTCTGCTTGCCGGCGTTGATCAGATCGGCGTCCACTTCCTCTTCGGTCGGCGACGGGCCGATGCCGAGCAGGCCGTTTTCCGACTGCAGCCACACTTCGACGCCGGGCGGCACGTGATTGGCCACCAGCGTCGGCAGGCCGATGCCGAGGTTCACATAAAAACCGTCCTGCAATTCTTTCGCCGCGCGTGCGGCCATTTCGTCACGAGTCCATGCCATGATCAGTCTCCTTTCGCGCGGACAATGCGTTGTTCAATGCGTTTTTCCGGATTCGCATTGAGCACAATGCGCTGCACGAAAATGCCAGGCGTATGGATCGCGTCCGGATCGAGCTCGCCCACTTCGACAATCTCTTCGACTTCCGCAACGGTAATCTTGCCGGCCATCGCGCACATCGGGTTGAAGTTGCGCGCGGTGCGGCGGTAGATCAGATTGCCCGATTTGTCGGCCTTCCACGCCTTCACCAAAGCGACGTCGGCCGTCAGCGAATGTTCGAGCACGTAGTGGTTTTCGCCGAACTGGCGGGTTTCCTTGCCTTCGGCGATCAGCGTGCCGTAGCCGGTATTGGTGAAGAACGCCGGAATGCCCGAACCGCCCGCGCGCAGCTTCTCGGCGAGCGTGCCTTGCGGCGTGAATTCGAGTTCGAGTTCGCCGGCCAGATACTGGCGTTCGAACTCCTTGTTCTCGCCGACATACGACGAGATCATCTTCTTGACCTGGCGCGTTTCGAGCAGCAGACCGAGGCCGAAACCGTCGACGCCCGCATTGTTGCTGATGCAGGTGATGCCCTGCACCTTCGAATCGCGCAGTGCGCCGATCAGCGCCTCCGGAATGCCGCACAGCCCGAAGCCGCCGACGGCGAACGTCTGCCCGTCCTTGACGATGTCTTTCAGCGCCTCGGCGGCGCCTGGATAGACCTTGTTCATCAGTATGTCCCTTCCTTTATGGAAACCCGAATTCGGATCGTTGCGGCTGGTATGACGTTGCGCGGGCCCGCGCCCGACACGTCATTCTAGTCATCCCCGGCGGGCTGTGCGCCCAGGTTTCCCTGTGCGGAGTACAAAGCTCGCCGCGGACGGCTTCGCCGCGTTGTCATGTGCCCGAAAGAGTACGCTGGGCGCGCCATGCGGCACAATACGCAAAAATACATAAGTACTCGCCGCCAATTCATGCCCGCACTGGATTATCAAACCGCGTTCCACCTCGCCCCGATCGGACTCGTGCTGTCGCGCGAACGGACTATCGAAGACTGTAATGACGAGCTCGCGTCGATATTCGGCTGCACGCGCGAGTCGCTGCTCGGCCAGTCGTTCCAGGTGCTGTATCCGTCGACGGACGAATTCGAGCGGATCGGCGCGCGGATTCCGCCGATCATGACCGCACACGGCAGCTACGCGGACGACCGCATCATGAAGCGGGCCAACGGCGAATTATTCTGGTGCCACGTAACGGGCCGAGCGCAGGAGCGCGCCGACCCGCATGCGGCGGGCGTCTGGACCTTCGAGGACTTGAGCGCGACGCGGCGCGTGGCGGTCGAACTGACGCCGCGCGAACGCGAAATCGCCGCGCAACTGGTGACAGGCAAAACCAGCAAGCAGATCGGCCGGGCGCTGGATATCAGCCCACGCACCGTCGATGTCTACCGGGCGCGGCTGATGCGCAAATACGATACGGGGAACGCGACGGAGTTGTTGCAGCGCCTGCTCGGGCATTGAAGCAGCGGGCGTGTGTGTCCGGTCACTGGTTCGCGCGACGCTGAGTCGCGCTTGGGCAAGCCATCTCGGAGGCAGGCGGCAATGTGCCGCGACGTTAGCGATTGCCGCCGGTTCACCACGAAAGCTGGCTGAGGTCGCCTATTACGCCACCTTGACCAGCGCAGCCCGCTCGATGGTTTCGCGCAGCAAGTCCGGCACCGGCACCGACTTGCCAGCCGCGTAATCGATCCAGACGCAGCGCGCGGCACCGCGTGCATAGACGGTATTCGGATCGTCCGCGCGCACCAGCTCGAAACCCGTGTCGAAGCTGCTGCGGCCGGGCGTGGCGACCGTCATCCGGCCGATCACGTCGCCGGGATAATGCAGTTGCTTGAGAAATTCCATCGACGCATTGACGATCACCGGTCCCTGGCCGTCGGCATTGTTACCCGCCAGGCCCAGCTGTTCGAACCAGGAAATCCGCACCTGCTCCATGTAGCGGAAATAGACCGTGTTGTTCACATGGCCGAAGGCGTCCATGTCGCCCCAGCGGATCGGCATCGACATCTCGAAAACTGCGTGAAAATCGCTCATCGTACTTCTTTATCGGGTTGAAATCAGGTTGAGGCCGGCGCGTGGACCGGCGTAGAGACAGACAGCAACATAGCGCACGCCCTCAAGCGGCACAAAGGCCCGAGTGCGTAAAACAGTTTCTTCGAACGGATGCCAATCCGGGCCCTCGCGACCTGAAAACGCGAGCGCCGGCTGCGCCGTCTTGCGTTCAGGAGAGCCCGAAGCCGTCGTCGGCGGCAATCACCGAGCCGTTGATGAACTGCGATTCGTCCGCCGCCAGCAACAGCAGGAGCCCGTCCAGATCCTCCGGTTTGCCGACGCGGTGACGCGGCAGCATCGACACGAGCTTCTGCCCTTGCTCCGTCGACCAGTGATGATGGTTGATCTCAGTGTCGATATAGCCAGGACAGATCGCGTTCACGTTGATGCCGTGCTTGCCCCACTCGAGCGCCATGGCTTTCGTCATATGCACGACAGCCGCCTTGCTGATCGAATACAGGCCGATTTGCGGCAGCACGCGCAAACCCGCCATCGACGCGATATTGATGATTCGGTACGACGGTTTCTGCGCGCCGTTGCCGCGCATGATCATGCGCTTGGCGACTTCCTGCGCGACGAAGAACGCGCCGCGCGTGTTGGTATCGAACACGTATTCGAAGTCGGCAGGCGTGACCTCCGACAGCTTCTGCGTGGTCGACACGCCCGAATTGTTCACCAGAATGTCAATCGTGCCGGCCTCGGTTTCCGCATGGGCGACCGCGGACTTGATGCTCTGGTAATCGGTCACATCGAGCGAAACGACGTGCGCCGCGCCGCCGGAGGCCTCGATTTCGGCGCGCAATTCCTTCAGGCGCTCGGTCCGCCGGCTCGCCAGCACGACCTTGGCGCCCGCCTGCGACAACACTTGAGCAAAGCGCTTTCCCAACCCGCTCGAGGCGCCGGTAATCAGCGCGACCTTGCCTTCCAGATTGATCGAACGGCCCATTGTCGTTCCTTGTTCGGTTGTTGTTACGGCTGCGGTTGACGGGTGCGGTAAGCCCGTCGCTACGGGTCATACCGTATCACAAAAATAGAACGATCGTGCTAATCTCTGCTCATCTGGTTGCAGTGCGGGTGTGCATCGCCCACAATACGAACCCGAAAAAAGCATTCTAACGGTAAGAGGAGCATCAATGACCCCCGCAAGTCTCATTGAGCAATACGGTCCACGCGAGTCGATGGAATACGACGTCGTGATCGTCGGCGGCGGCCCGGCTGGCCTGTCCGCGGCGATCCGCCTGAAGCAGCTGGCTGCTGAGAAAAGCGTCGAGATTGGCGTGTGCGTACTGGAAAAAGGCTCGGAGATCGGGGCTCATATCCTGTCGGGCGCGGTGATGGATCCGCGCGCGATCACCGAACTCATTCCCGACTGGAAGGAAAAAGGCGCGCCGCTGACCGTGGATGTGACCGAAGACAAATTCCTGTTTCTCACCGAAACCGGCTCGAAGAGCGTGCCGACCTGGGCGCTGCCGGATAACTTCAAGAATCACGGCAATTACGTCATTTCACTGGCCAATGTCACACGCTGGCTGGGTCAGCAGGCCGAGGCGCTGGGTGTCGAGATTTTCCCGGGCTTTCCTGCGGCTGAAATCCTGTACAACGACGACGGTTCGGTTAAAGGTGTCGCCACAGGCAACCTGGGCATCGGCAAGGACGGCGAGCCGACCGAAAACTTCCAGCTCGGCATGGAGCTGCACGCGAAATACACGCTGTTCTGCGAAGGCGCGCGCGGTCACCTCGGTCGTCAACTGAACGACAAATTCAAGCTGCGCGAAGGCGCCGATCCGCAGGTCTACGGTATCGGCATCAAGGAACTGTGGGAAATCGACCCGTCGAAGCACAAGCCGGGTCTGGTGATGCACACGGCCGGCTGGCCGCTGGAAAACGACACGTACGGCGGCTCGTTCCTGTATCACATGGATAACAACCAGGTAGTGGTGGGCTTCGTGGTCGGCCTCGGCTACACGAACCCGTATCTGTCGCCGTTCGAAGAATTTCAGCGCTACAAGACACATCCGGCAATTCGCGCCGTGCTCGAAGGCGGCAAGCGCGTGTCGTATGGCGCGCGGGCCATCACGGCGGGCGGTTTGATGTCGCTGCCGAAGCTGGTGTTTCCGGGCGGCGCGCTGGTGGGCGACGATGCGGGTTTCCTGAACGCGTCGCGGATCAAGGGTTCGCATGCGGCGATCAAGACCGGCATGCTGGCTGCTGAAGCGGCTTTCGACGCCGTGCAGGCAGGACGCACCAGCGACGAACTCACCGCCTATCCGGAGAGCTTCAAGACGTCGTGGCTGCACACCGAACTTCACCGTGCGCGCAACTTCAAGCAGTGGATGAGCAAGGGCCTCTACCTCGGCACGCTGATGGTCGGCATCGAGCAGAAACTGCTGGGCGGCAATGTGCCGTGGACGCTGCATCATCAGCATTGGGATCACGAGATGCTCAAGCCCGCGTCTCAATGCAAGCCGATCGTGTATCCGAAGCCGGATGGCAAGCTCACGTTCGACCGGCTGTCTTCAGTGTTCATCTCGAACACCAACCACGAAGAGAATCAGCCCGCTCACCTGACGCTGAAAGATCCGTCCGTGCCGGTGAACGTGAACTGGCAGACGTATGCCGGTCCGGAATCACGCTATTGCCCGGCGGCCGTGTACGAGTTCGTGAAAAACGACGACGGCAGCGAGCGTCTCGTGATCAACGCGCAGAACTGTGTGCACTGCAAGACGTGCGATATCAAGGACCCGACGCAGAACATCGTGTGGGTCACGCCTGAGGGCGGCGGCGGTCCGAACTATCCGAACATGTGATCGATGCTTCACTTGCCTTCGCAGCGCCCGCTTCTGAATGCCGGCGCTGCGAAGGCAGGCAACTCACCGCCGCCTCACCGCTTCAATCCGCTCCCGCACCCTCGCCACCACCGGCGCCCAGTCGCCGACGCGCGGCTGTCGAACCAGCTCAATCGAATCGTACCAGGCCGTCTCTGGCGTTTCGTCACCCCAGAACCAGGCGGAGACGTGGTCGATCATCAAACAGGTCGGCACGCCAAGTGCCCCCGCCAGATGCGCGGGCCCGCTATCGATCGTGACCACCAGATCCAGATTCGCCAGCAACGCCGCGACGTCGTCGAAGCCTGATTGAAAATGATGCGTCAGATCGACGACGTCGAGACCCTTGGCGCGCCACTGCGCGACCGTCTCTCCGCGCCCCGGCGACACAGCAAAATAGGTCGCACCGGCTACATCCAACAGCGGTTCGATTTGCCCGACCGGCACCGAACGCCGCATGTCGCGGATATGGTCCGGATTACCGTTCCACACCAGACCGACCTTGCGATTGCCCCGCTTGCCGGCCATATGCGCTTCGACTCGCTCACGCCATGTCTGCTCAAGGGCGGCATCAGCGCTCAGGTACGGCGCGCCCCATCCGGTTGCGTCGACAATGCCGAGCCGCAGCGGTAGGCTCATCAGTCCGCAATGAAAATCCGGCTGCGTCTCGAGACTCGTTTCGAGCCGCAAATCGGCGGGCAGCATGCGTTCGAATAGATGCCGCAAAGGTCCGTCATGGCCGAAAATCACCCGGCCGCCCTCACGCCGCGCCCGCTCGGCGAGCAGCGGCAAAAACCTCACCGCCCAGAGGCAATCGCCGTTGCCTTGCTCGCCGTACACCACGAGCGTTTTACCAGCGAGCGATTCGCCCTGCCAATGCGCGCTGATCGCCGCGAGGGCTTGCTGCGCGTTATTCAGTTCGCCCGCGGCAAACGCGATACGCGACTCGTAATGCGCCCAGCCTTCGGCAAGACGCCCACTGCGAATCTCGAGTTCCGACAGATCGAACAACGCATGGGCATTGTCCGGCGAAAGCGTCAGCACTTGCCGCAGCAAACCCTCGGCCTCGGCGAAGCGCGCCTGCTCCTTGATGCACAGCGCCAGCTTGTGAAGCGCCACCGGGTTGCCCGGCACGACGCGCACGGCTTCGCGCAACAGCGCCTCGGCCGCGGCAAAGTCGTCGCGCTGCTGGACGGCCGCCGCGCGCCAGATCAATGCGTTGGCGTCTTCGGCATGGCGCGCGAGCAGCAGGCCCGTGGCCGAGTCGACCAGCGCCCAGTCGCGCAATACGAACGCCGTTTGCGCAATGGTATGCAGCAGCGTAGGTTCGCAGGAAGGATCAAGTTGATAGGCGCGCACCAGCGCAGCAAGTGCCTCGCGCTGGCTCACCTTGTCGCGGCCGACGTGTTGCAGCAGCGCCTGACCCAACGCCAGGCAGTCGCCGGCGGTGGCATCGGGCACGGCGGCGCGCGCACGCAGGCCCGCGAGGGCGCTCGCGGACGGCCCGGAATTGAGATCGGTCATGGAGACAGCACTGCCCACGCAGAACGGCTACAGAGGCGCTCGAAGCAGGCCCGTTAAGGCGCGCTCGCGGCGATCTTCGGCGTGCTGACGGCCACGTCGCCGCATTGCGCGCGATGACGCAGCGCATGGTCGATCAGCACCAGCGCGAGCATGGACTCAGCGATTGGCGTGGCGCGAATGCCGACGCACGGATCATGCCGTCCGAACGTTTCGACGACGACCGGTTGCCCCGACTTGTCGATCGATCGGCGCGGCGTGCGAATGCTCGACGTCGGCTTGATCGCGATCGACACCGTCACGTCCTGTCCAGTCGAAATACCGCCGAGCACACCGCCCGCGTGATTACCGACGAAGCCCTCCGGCGTCAATTCGTCGCCATGCACCGAGCCTCGTTGCGCGACGCTGGCAAAGCCCGCGCCGATCTCGACACCCTTCACCGCGTTGATGCCCATCATGGCGTGCGCAATGTCCGCGTCGAGGCGGTCGAACAGCGGCTCGCCGAGGCCGACCGGCACGCCGGACGCCACGACGTTGATGCGCGCGCCGATCGAGTCGCCGTCCTTGCGCAGCGCGTCCATGTACGTTTCCAGTTGCGGCACGATCTGCGCGTTGGGCGCGAAGAACGGGTTCTCGCGCACGTGTGCCCAATCGACGAAGGGCACGTCGATCTCGCCAAGCGCTGCCATATAGCCGCGAATTTCGGTGCCGAACTTCTCGCGCAGCCACTTCTTGGCAACCGCGCCCGCAGCCACCGTCGGCGCCGTGAGACGAGCCGACGAACGGCCGCCGCCACGATAGTCTCGGATGCCGTATTTCTGCCAGTAGGTGTAGTCGGCGTGGCCCGGACGGAACGTGTCGGCGATGTTGCCGTAGTCTTTGCTGCGCTGGTCCGTGTTGCGGATCAAGAGCGCGATCGGCGCGCCGGTGGTCTGGCCTTCGAACACGCCCGACAGAATCTCGACCTTGTCTTCTTCCTGACGCTGCGTGACGTGGCGCGACGTGCCGGGCTTGCGCCGGTCGAGTTCGAACTGGATGTCGGCTTCGTTGAGCGCCATGCCCGGCGGGCAGCCGTCGATCACACAGCCGATAGCGGGGCCGTGCGATTCGCCGAAGGTCGTGACAGTGAAAAGCGTACCGAGCGTGTTGCCGGACATGGGCGTCGTCCAAAGGAATGCGGGGAAGACGCTATTATGCCAGCCCCGTGGCGGCTGGACCGCGCCGCGCAGTCGCGTTGGCCGATCGGCCAGGATGTGTATAAGCAGGCATTTCCCGCCGGATCACCTGGCTTGTCGGGACGTTCGCCGCGGCGAGCAGGATTGTTCGCGTCGCCGCCGCTGCCCGGGTCACTCAGGCGGAGCCGCGCAAAACATTGCACGTCAGGAATTTCTGCGCCGATACTGCGCGCTACTTGCGCGATCGATTGGCGTTCTGGCGGCGCTGGCATTCCAGCATCTTGCGCCTGGCCGGCGTCCGCGCGGGCATCGTTCGTTTTCCGTGACACCGCGCGCGCTTCACCGCTGCGGCCGCGCTACTTGCGCGCCCCGCGCAACTCGGTGACGATCTGCTGCAACGTCTCCGGCGTCGCCAGTTCCGGTTCGATCGGCTCGCCCACCGCCAGCGTGAGACGGCTCATGACGCCCTTCTGGATCGGCCGCGGCCAGCGCGCGTCGCCCGCGCGCGAAAACACGCTGCCCCACAGGCCGCGCAGCGCCATGGGAATGACCGGCGCGGGCGTGCGCCGGATGATCTCGGTGACGCCATGACGGAACGGATTCATGTCGCCGGTTCTGGTCAGCTTGCCCTCCGGAAAGATGCAGACCAGATCGCCCTCGGCAAGCGCCTGCGCGCAGCGCTCATAGGCGCGCGTCAGCACCTGCGGGTCCTGATGCGCCGGCGCGATAGGAATCGCCTTGGCGTGACGGAACACCCAGCCGGCAAACGGCGACTTGAAGATCTGGTGGTCCATCACGAAACGGATCGGCCGCGGGCTCTCGGCCATGATGACGATCGCGTCGACGAAACTCACGTGATTGCAGACCAGCACGGCCGCGCCCTCTTCCGGAATCCGCTCAGCGTGCACGAGGCGAATCCGGTAGAACGTGTGCACCAGCACCCACGCGATGAAGCGCAGCAGAAACTCCGGCACCAGCGAGTAGATGTAGGTCGCCACCACGATGTTGAGCAACGCAGTGACGAGGAAAATGGCCGGAATGCTAAAACCCGCCGAAGTCAGAGCGACCGCCATCAGCGACGAGACGATCATGAACAGCGAGTTCAGGATATTGTTCGCCGCGATGATGCGCGCACGGTGGCTCGGCTGGCTGCGGCTCTGGATCAGCGCATACAAGGGCACGCTGTAGAAGCCCCCGAACATGGCGAGCAGGAACAGATCGGCCAGCACGCGCCAGTGCGCGGGCCGCACAATGAACTCGCCGACGCTCAGCAGATGTCCCGGTAGCGGCAACGCATGGCTCGCGAAAAACAGGTCGATCGCGAATACGCTCATGCCGATCGAACCGAGCGGCACGAGGCCGATTTCGATGCGTCGCTTCGAGAGTTTTTCGCACATCAGCGAGCCGAGGCCGATGCCGATCGAGAAGGTGCCGAGCAGCACGGTCACGACGTCCGGATCGGCGGATAGCACATTCTTCGCGAAGCTGAAAAACGACGACAGGAAGATCGCGCCGACGAACCACAGCCAGGAAATCCCAAGCAGACTCAGAAACACCGTACGGTTCTCGCGCGCCAGCTTGAGATTGCGCCACGTCTCGCTAACCGGATTCCAGTTGATGCGCAGATCGGCCTGCGGCGCCGGCGTCACGGGAACGAAGCTCGACACCACGCGCCCCACCAGCGCGATCGCGACGCACGCGCAGGCCAGCACCACCGCGCCATGTTCGGCGAAACCCGCGCCCACGCCGCCGACGATTGTGCCGATCAGGATGGCCACGAAGGTGCCCATTTCAACCATGCCGTTGCCGCCGACCAGTTCCGCCTTCGACAGATGCTGCGGCAAATAGGAGTATTTGACCGGCCCGAACACGGTGGAATGCACGCCCATCAGAAACGTGCACAGGTACAGAAGCGGCGCGCTATGCAGCCAGAAACCCGCGCCGCCGATCAGCATCACGACGATCTCGAAGCTCTTGACGAAGCGCGTGAGCATCGCCTTGTCGTACTTGTCGGCGATCTGGCCGGAGGTGGCCGACAGCAGCACGAACGGCAGAATGAAGATGGCGGAGATCAGGAACGCCGCCGTTTTCGGATCGACTCCGGAAAAGCGCGCCGCCTGATACGTGACGAGCGACGTGAAACCGATCTTGAACACGTTGTCGTTCATCGCGCCGAGGAACTGGGTCCAGAAAAACGGTGCGAAGCGGCGCTGGTTGAGCAGCCGGAACTGGGATTCGTGCGCCTCGTGTTGACGCGCGGCGCGGCGGGCAGCAGGTAACGGACGATCGCTCATGGAGTTCCGGAAGCAGGCTAAAAGAACGACAGGTAAGAAAGTGCGATGCGCGGTGTCGCGTACGGGCGGGTCGCCGGGCGGCACGCGGTGCCGGATTGCAAACCCGCCACGCGGACTCGCACCGGCCCTGACGTCGAGCCGGCTACCGAACCGGACACAAGACTCCTCATAGGCCGAGCACAGCGCCGGACACAAAAAAAGCGCACGCTTTCGCGCGCGCCTCGACTGCCTTTTCGCGCTCACCGCAACGGCTGGCGCGTCGCAGTGAATCGCCGCGCATTAACGCGCCGGCTGCTGCTCCTGCTGTTCTTCCGGCCAGTCGCGGATATAGGCCTTGAGCATGCGGTTTTCGAAGCCCTGCTCTTCGACCACCGCCTTGGCGACGTCGTAGAACGAGATCACGCCCATCAGCGTGCGGCTTTCGAGCACCGGCAGATAACGCACGTGATGCTCGAGCATCATGCGGCGAACTTCGTTGACGTCCGTTTCCGGCGTGCAGGTGAGCGGATGGTCGTCCATCACTTTGCGGATCGTCGACGTGCCGACGCTGCCGCCGTTCTTGCTCAGCGTCAGCATGATTTCGCGGAATGTGAGCATGCCGACGAGGTCGCCATACTCCATTACCACCAGCGAGCCGATGTCGTGCTCGGCCATGGCGTTGACTGCGTCGTGCAGCGTGGTGTCCGGCGTGACCGTGAATAGGGTGTTGCCTTTGACTTTAAGGATGTCGCTGACTCGCATGATCTGTCTCCCGTAGTGCCCGCTAAGCTGGTAATGCATCGATGTCTTTCGATCCTAGCGGAAAGACCCATAAAAGGAAAGCGGCCCGCCCACCAAGGCGCAGCGGGCGTTCGCAGGTTCGAAGCCGTGCTTGCACGCGCACGCGCATCGGGAAAACCGCGCTTGATGCGCCGCATGCCGGTGATAGGATGGCCGCCACTTTCACCTTTCGCGAGGCCGTCCGTGGCCTCGCCGCCCAGCATGTCCGCCAACCGTTTCGACACGCTTGCGCTGCACGCCGGCGCGGCTCCCGACCCGACAACCGGGGCGCGCGCCACGCCGATTTACCAGACTACCTCGTTCTCGTTCCGCGACTCGGACCACGCCGCGGCGCTCTTCAACATGGAGCGCGCCGGCCACGTCTATTCACGCATCTCGAACCCGACCGTGGCCGTGTTCGAGGAACGCGTCGCCGCACTGGAAAACGGCGCGGGCGCGATCGGCACGGCAAGCGGCCAGGCGGCCTTGCATCTGGCCATTGCCACGCTGATGGGCGCGGGCTCGCATATCGTCGCCTCCAGCGCGCTGTACGGCGGCTCGCACAATCTGCTGCACTACACGTTGCGGCGCTTCGGTATCGAGACGACCTTCGTCAAGCCCGGCGACCTCGACGCGTGGCGCGCCGCGCTGCGCCCGAACACACGACTGCTGTTCGGCGAAACGCTCGGCAATCCGGGCCTCGACGTGCTCGACATCGCCGCCGTGGCGCAGATCGCCCACGAGCACCGCGTACCGTTGCTGGTCGACTCGACCTTCACCACGCCCTATCTGCTCAAACCGTTCGAGCACGGCGCGGACTTCGTCTATCACTCGGCCACCAAATTTCTCGGTGGCCATGGCACGACGATCGGCGGCGTGCTGGTGGACGGCGGCACGTTCGAATTCGAAGCCTCCGGGCGCTTCCCCGAATTCACCGAGCCTTACGACGGCTTTCACGGCATGGTGTTCAGCGAGGAAAGCACCGTCGCACCGTTTCTTCTGCGTGCACGCCGCGAGGGCCTGCGCGACTTTGGCGCCTGCCTGCATCCGCAGGCCGCGTGGCAACTGCTGCAAGGCATCGAAACGCTGCCTCTGCGGATGGAACGGCACGTCGCCAACACGCGACGCGTGGTCGAATTCCTCGCCGCTCACGCGGCAGTCGAATCCGTCGCCTATCCGGAGTTGCCGACGCACCCGGATCACGCCCTTGCGAAACGCCTGTTGCCGCGCGGCGCCGGCGCGGTGTTCAGCTTCAATCTGCGCGGCGACCGCGCCGCCGGGCGCAGTTTCATCGAGGCGCTCTCGCTGTTCTCGCATCTCGCGAACGTAGGCGACGCACGCTCGCTCGTCATCCATCCCGCATCGACCACGCACTTTCGCATGGACGCCGCTGCGCTCGCCGCGGCCGGCATCGCCGAAGGGACGATCCGCCTTTCGATCGGCCTCGAAGATCCCGACGATCTGATCGACGACCTCAAGCGCGCGTTGAAAGCCGCACAGAAAGCGAGCGCTTCGAGCGCGCCGCACGGCGGCGCAGCCGCTGCGGCCGCCCAAACTCGCCCGGAGTCCGCATGATCCTGACCGTTCAAGGCAAACCTGCCTACGCCTACACCGGCGGCAAAGCGTTCGATGCGAGCCTGCCGACCGCCGTATTCATCCACGGCGCGGAGCACGATCACAGCGTGTGGGCGCTGCAAACCCGCTACTTCGCGCATCACGGCTTCAGCGTGCTGGCCGTGGATCTGCCCGGTCACTGCCGCAGCGCCGGCCCGGCGCTGACCACCGTGCCGGCCATGGCCGACTGGCTGGCAGCGCTGCTCGATGCCGCCGGTGTGCGGCGCGCCTTCGTGGCCGGTCACAGCATGGGCTCGCTGATCGCGCTCGATTTCGCCGGCCGCTATCCGGAACGGGCAACGCATCTCGCCCTGCTCGCCACGGCGATTCCGATGGCAGTCTCCGACGCACTGCTCGACGCCGCCTTGCACCGTGAGCCCGAAGCGATCGGCATGGTCAATCAATGGTCGCACTCGACCTTCGCGGCCAAGCCCTCCTGCCCCGGCCCCGGCTTCTGGCTGCACGGTATGAACCAGCGCTTGATGGAACGCGTCTCGGCAAGCGGCGAGCCGAACCTGTTCCACACCGACTTCGCCGCCTGCAACAGCTATGCGGACGGCCTCGCCCGCGCTGCGCAAGTGCGTTGCGCCGCACGCCTGATCGTCGGCCGGCGCGATGCGATGACGCCGCCGCGCGCCGCCAAAGCGCTCGCCGGCGCCCTGGCGCAAGCCGGTGTACCGGTCGACACGGTCACACTCGACGCCGGTCACGCGCTCATGTCCGAGCAACCCGACGCCACGCTCGACGCCCTCTTCAGCTTCGCCACCAGAGCGCCTCGCGAGGCCGGATAAAGGTCACGAGCCGTCACGATAACGGCGTAAAGAGCGGCGCGCCATCGGCCGAATGGCCAGGTTGCGCGCGTCGTCCGATAGCCGCACAATGGATCAACCCTGTCCTGTTTCGAGCGCGCGTGCCTGGCATGTTGGCGCACGCCGAAGCATCGGGAAGCGTCGCAATCCGGAGGCCGTGATGGCGCAAACCGCGCACACCGATCACTTCGCGAGTTTCGCGGAGTTTTATCCGTACTACCTGAGCGAGCACCGCAACACGGTCTCGCGGCGGCTGCATTTCGTGGGATCGCTCGGCGTGATCGGCTGTCTCGCCATGGCGCTCGCCACCGGCGACTGGCTATGGCTGCCCGCCGCCGTGATCTGCGGATACGGCTTTGCCTGGGTCGGACATTTCTTCTTCGAGAAGAACCGGCCCGCTACCTTCCGGCATCCGCTTTACAGCCTGATGGGCGACTGGGTGATGTTCAAGGACATCTGCGTCGGCAAGATTTCGTTGTAGCAATGCGCTAGTTTCAGCGCCGCCCAATACGCACTCGGCGACTCAAGCAGCCTGATGCGGCATGGAAGGCGTGCCGGGTTCGCTCTGCTCGGCGCGCGCCGCACGAGCGGCCGCGCGCGCCGCCAGCAACGCGGCAAGTGTGACTTTCAGCTTGTCGTTTTCCAGCGCCGCCAGCAGCATCTCGCCATCCACGCGGGTGGACGCCAGCTGGAGCTGATACTCGAGTTCCGCGCGGTCGATCACGAACAGTTCGAACAGGCGCTCGACCGTGATTTGCGCCGGATTTGCCAGCAGCAGGAAATGCGGACGCAGCCCGTCCTCCTGCAAGCGCGCGATCCATTCGATTTCCTCGAGCTTTTGCAGCAGATTGATCGTGGTGTCCATATCGCGCCGAAGCATCCGCGAAAGTTCGGGTACGGTGTAGCCGCGCTTGCCTGCTTCACGCGCTTCCGAGAGCCGTGCGAGCAGTTCGAGCGAGTCGAACAGATTGCTGCCCTCGAAGGTGGGCCGGTGAAACTGGCCGATGCGAATGGCCGGCAACGCGGACGCGATCATCGCGCCCGCGAGCGTGATGAACCAGCACAGGTACATCCACACCAGAAATAGCGGCACGGCCGCGAATGCGCCGTACACCGCGGTGTAGGTCGGAATACGCCGCACGTAATAGCCGAAGCCGCGCTTCGCCAGTTCGAAGGCGATCGCCGCGGTCACGCCGCCAATCACCGCGTCGCGCCATTCCACACGGCAATTCGGCAGGTAGACGTAGAGAATCGTGAAGGCGACCGCGGTGAGCGGGAGCGCGGCGCCGGTAAGTGCCCACTCGATGACGGGCGTCATGCGCTGCGCCGCCGTGAAGGTCATGGACTGCGTGAACAGATACGACGATATCGACAAACTCACGCCGATCAGAATCGGGCCCAGCGTGATGATTGCCCAATACACCAGAATGCGCTGCGCGATCGGCCGCGCTTTGCGCACGCGCCAGATCACATTGAAGGCCGATTCGACTGTCATCATCGTCATCACGGCAGTGACAAACAGAAAGATCATGCCGATGGTCGTGAGGCCTTTCGCCTTCGACGCAAACTGATTCAGATAGTTAAAAATCTGACTGTTGAGCTGCGCTGGCATCAGATGGTCGGCAAGAAAAATCTGCAGCGACATCTGGAACGAAGCAAAGATCGGAAACGCCGTGAACAACGCGAACGCGACTGTCGCGAGCGGCACGAGCGAAAGCATGGTGGTGAACGTGAGGCTGCCGGCCACCTGCGGAATGCGGTCTTCGCTGCTGCGCTGCGCGGCAAATTGCGCGAGCCGTTTGAGCGTGTCGAGATCGAAACGCACCCTGGACAACAAACCCACCTCCTTGCTGCGTGCAACGGTATGACAGGACCGCGCGAGACCTGGCCGAATGGCTATGGGCGGCCTGTGGAGCGGACCCAGCCCCTATAATACCCGTTCACCGATAAGGCCTATGAAAGACATTCTCGTGCTCTATTACAGCCGTCACGGCGCCACGCGCGAACTCGCGCTGGCGATCGCGCACGGCGTCGACAGCGTTCCCGGCATGCAGGCGCGCGTGCGCACCGTGCCGGCGGTCTCCACCGTCTGCGAAGCGACCCAGCCCGATATTCCCGCCGAAGGCCCGCCCTACGTCGAACTGCGCGACCTCGAAGATTGCGCCGGTCTGGCGCTCGGTTCGCCTACCCGCTTCGGCAACATGGCGGCGTCGCTCAAATACTTTCTCGACGGCACCACGCCGCAGTGGCTGTCCGGCGCGCTCGCGGGCAAACCCGCTTGCGTGTTCACGTCCACAGGAAGTCTGCACGGCGGCCAGGAGTCCACACTGCTCTCCATGATGCTGCCGCTTCTGCATCACGGCATGCTGATCGTCGGCATTCCGTACACGGAGAGCGCACTGAGCACCACGCAAACCGGCGGCACACCTTACGGCGCGTCGCATTTCGCGCGCGCGGGCAGCGCCGGACACGGCATCTCCGCGGACGAGAAGACGCTCGCCATCGCGCTCGGCGCACGCATCGCGCGCACGGCGGCATCCATGAGTGAAAGGCCGTGAACGAGCCGCACGCGCAACCGGCCGCCGCGTCTAACGCCCACACCGCAATGCAGGCGTCCACGCCTCCTACCGCTGCCCCCGTGCCGCGAAATCGCGCCGCTGCGCTCGGCGCCACCACTGCCCTGGTTGCGCTGATCGTCGTGTCCGTCGTGTGGGAATGGTGGCTTGCGCCGCTGCGTCCCGGCGGTTCGGCGCTCGTGCTCAAGGCTGTGCCATTGCTGCTCGCCCTGCCCGGTGTCTGGCGGCAACGGCTGTATACGCTGCAATGGGCGTCCATGCTGATCCTCCTGTTTTTTGCCGAGGGCATTGTGCGTGGCTGGAGCGAGCGCGGGCTGAGCGCGCGCCTCGGCTGGCTGGAAGCCGCGCTCTCCGTGGTCTTCTTCGTCTGCGCGCTGGCCTACGTCGCGCCGTTCAAACGCGCGGCAAAGCAGGCTGCAACCCAGCCCGCGAATCAAGCCGGCAGCGAACCCGCCGACCACGCCAATCCGTCCGGCTGACAAAAACGCTCCGCCTCGCCCGACATTTCCGCCCGAATACGCTGACCGACCAACATGACCCAAACCGCTTTCCTCGCCGCCTGCCGCGACGCCATCGGCGCCGCGCAGGTGCTGACCGATCCGCACGACACCGCTCCGTACCTGACCGACTGGCGCCGCCGCTACGCCGGCGCGGCGTGCGCGGTGCTCTGCCCGGCCACGCCTGACGAAGTCGCCGCACTCGTGAAGCTTGCTGTCGAACATCGCATCGCGCTGGTTCCGCAAGGCGGCAACACGGGTCTCGCCGGCGGCGCCACGCCGGACGCAAGCGGCGCGCAGGCGGTCATCAGCTTGCGGCGTCTGAACCGGGTGCGCGACATCGATCCGCACAACAACACGATCACGGTCGAAGCCGGTGTGATTCTCGCCGAGGTGCAGAAGCACGCCGACGAGGCCGGCCGCCTCTTCCCCTTGAGCCTCGCCGCCGAAGGCAGCTGCACGATCGGCGGCAATCTCGCCACCAATGCGGGCGGCACCGGCGTGCTCCGCTACGGCAACGCGCGCGAGTTGTGCCTCGGGCTGGAGGTCGTCACACCGCAGGGCGAACTCTGGGACGGCCTGCGCGGACTGCGCAAGGACAACACCGGCTACGATCTACGCGACCTGTTCATCGGCGCGGAAGGCACGCTCGGCATCATCACCGCCGCCGTGCTTAAGCTGCATCCGCGACCGGCCGCGCGCGTCACGGCGCTCGCCGCGCTCGCGTCGCCGCATGCCGCGCTCGACTTTTTGTCGCTCACGCAGCGTGTCGCCGGGCCGCTGTTGACCGGTTTCGAATTGATGTCCGATTTCTGCCTGCGGTTGGTCGGCCGGCATTTCGAGCAGATGCGCTATCCGTTCGCGGAGCCGCACGCGCAGGTCGTGCTGCTCGAACTGTCGGACAGCGAAAGCGAGGAGCACGCACGCGAACTGTTCGAGCGCCTAATGGAAACGGCGCTCGAAAGCGGCCTGGTGCAAGACGCGGTGGTCGCGGAAAATCTCAGCCAGTCGCGGGCGTTCTGGAATCTGCGTGAACACATTCCGCTCGCCCAGGCCGAGGAAGGCCTGAACATCAAGCACGATATCGCGGTGCCGATCTCGCGTGTCGGCCACTTCATCGAGGAAACCGACGCGGCGATCGCGCAGGCCGTGCCCGGCGCGCGCATGGTGACGTTCGGCCATCTCGGCGACGGCAATCTGCACTACAACGTGCAGGCGCCCGAGGGTGTCGACGCGAAAGCGTTCCTCACGCAATACCAGAGCCCGATCAACCAGATCGTCTACGACAGCGTGCACCGGCATCGCGGCAGCATCAGCGCGGAACACGGGCTTGGCCAGTTGAAGATCGACGAGGCGATGCACTACAAGCAGGACGTCGAAGTGCGGTTGATGCGCGCTGTCAAACGTGCGCTCGATCCGCTGAATCTGATGAATCCGGGCAAGGTGCTACGCTAGCGTCTGAAACTCCGCGTTCCCCCGCGGAGGCCATTTCAGGAGTCGTGGCCGTGAAGATTCGAGTGCTGTCCGATCTGCATCTGGAGAACGACGAGCCCGAGCTGATCCCGCATGCGCAGGCGGATCTGATCGTGCTGGCCGGCGACATCCACAATCACGCGGCCGGACCGCGCTGGGCCGCGCAGACTTTCGACGGCGCCGTGCCGGTGGTCTACGTGCCCGGCAATCACGAATACTACGACGGCGAGTTCAGCGCGCTCGACGCAGCGCTCTACGACGCTGCTGCGCAGGTCGAGAACGTGCACGTGCTGAACAACGCCGCGCTGGTCGACCCGCAAGGCCGGTGGCGCGTGCTCGGCACGACTTTGTGGACCGACTTCGCGTTGTACGGAAACGACCCGGACGCGCTCGCCAGTTCGATCGAGGCGTCGCGCAAGGTGATGCTCGACTTCCGCGGGCTGATCCAGATGAACTGGCCGCACGACACCCACGACGCCACACGCGATTTCACGCCCGACGACTCGCTTGCACTGCACCGGCGAGCGCGCGCCTGGCTCGAGGGCGAACTCGCCAGGCCGTTCGGCGGCAAGACGATTGTGGTCACGCATCATGCCCCGCATCGGCTGAGTCTGGCTGAGCGCTATGCGGAAGACCTCGTGTCGGCGGGCTTCGTCAATCATTTGCCGGATCTGGTCGGCGCGCCTGTCGCGTTGTGGATTCATGGGCATACGCATACGCCTTTCGATTACAGCGTGAACGGCACGCGTGTGGTCTGCAATCCGCGCGGCTATCTGGACCGGCGCACCGGCCAGTTGGAGAATCCGCTTTTTGCGTGGGATAAGGTCGTGGAGATATAGCGGTCGCGTGAGGTGGCTTGGGGCCAATCTGAATAGCGCGCCCGCACACCACGCACTACGCTATCGAAGTTGTCGAATCGCGGTTATCCAGCCGCGGCTATCGAAACCCACGCCGGTCGTCCCCGGAGGTCGCTCATGTGTGGTCGAATTAGCCAGTACCGCGAGCCGCACTTCTACGCCGGGCACCTCGGCCTCGCCGACCCGCTCATGCTCTTCGATGCCGCCGACCGCCGCCCCGGCTACAACCTCGCGCCCGGCACTCACCCGCTCGCCATCTACCCGGATCAAACGGTCCACGCGGTCCACTGGGGTTATTGCCCTGACTGGGCACGCGAACAGCATCTGCCGCAGACGATCAACGCGCGCGCCGACGCCGCGCCGAGCGGCCGCTACTTCAAGGACTTGTGGAAAACCGGAAGGGTGTTGGTGCCGGCAGACGGCTGGTTCGAATGGCGCATGGAAACCGCGCTACTGGCCAACATCGCGGACAGCAAAGACCGGCTAGACGAGCCGCCGGGCCGCCAACCCTACTTCGTGCATCTGAAGAGCGACGCGCCCATGTATCTCGCGGCGCTCTCAAGCGTGCGCGGCACTGAGCTGCAAACGGAAGGCATGGGGATGGTAATCGTGACGGCCATCGCCGACACGGGTCTCGTCGACGTGCACGACCGCCGTCCGCTGGCATTCGCGCCGGACGCGGCGCGCCGCTGGCTGGACCCTGAATTGCCGCTCGATGAACTCGAGCAGTTGACGCGCACCGCCGGCATCGCCGCCGCGCGCTTTCGCTGGCACAGAGTGAGTCACGAAGTGGACCGCACGCTCACCGACGAGCCGGGTCTGATTGCAGCAGTGAACTGAATTTGAGCGCCGGATATGAGCGCGAATGGGGGGCGAACCGCGACGCCCCAAGGCGGAAGCGTCAATCGCCGCACACGGAACGCGACATCAGCGCCAGACGCGCGACCGCATCAACCCGTCACCCCAAGGACAAAGACCCGGCTGCCCGCTGGCAAGGGCGCCACGACAAACCTCAACGATCGCGCCGCTGCCCCTGCGAATCCGACCGCTCGACCTTGACCGGCACCAGTTGCGGCTGCTGATCGCGCAACCGGCGCAGCAAATCGCGCGACGCGGCAATCGCGATCAAGCCAAACATGACGGCCACGCCGATCATCAGATGCGTATCCATGAATCCCTCGTCCTTCTGTCGTTGCGATTTTGTTGCGATTTGCCGAACGGCGGCGAACTCAGCGCGTCCGGTGCAGACCGCGGCGCATGAACGACACGTTAGCAAATCGACCGTGCGGCAGAAGTAAGGAAATGTTGCGACGCGGCAGCTATGTAACAGGCACTCGCGCCCGTTCCCGGCAAACCGCCGATCAGCGCCGGAACGCCCGCGCGGCACAGTATCAAGTGCGCGCGAACTGGCGCAGCTCCTCCTGATCCGCGGCTAGCGTGGCGGGCAATTCGTCGCGCAGTAACTCGACCCACGTGCGGATCTTGGCATCCAGATACTGCCGGGACGGGTACAACGCGTACAGATTCATTGGCTGCGACGTGTATTCCGGCAGCAGCCAAACGAGTTCGCCCTTTCGCAAACCGCTGATCGCCGAGTAGATCGGAATCAGCCCGACGCCCATGCCGCTCGACACCGCCACCGCCATGGCTTCGGCGACGTTCACCTGAAAGCTGGTCGCGCCCAGCGCGATGGTTTCCTCGCCGTTCGGGCCGTCGAAGATCCATTTTTCGGTCGGGAAGACCGGTGTGACCATTTGCAGACACTCGTGGCGGGTGAGGTCCGCCGGCGTTTGCGGCACGCCGTGCCGCTCCAGATAAGCGGGCGACGCGCACGCAATGCTGAACGCGCTGCCGAGCCGCTGCGACACCAGCCCCGAATCCGGCAGACTGGTGGCGAGCGTGAGCGACACGTCGAAGCCTTCATCGAGCAGATCGGGCATGCGCTGCGCGAGCGTCAATTCGATTTGCACGTCAGGGTAACGCTCCTGGTAGCGGCCGACGGCCGGCACCACGTAGTGCTGGCCAAAGCTCGTCATGGCGTGCACCTTCAGCTTGCCGGACGGGCGGGCATGGGCGTCGCTCGCCTCGGCCTCCGCCTGATCCACGTACGCGAGGATCTGCTCGCAGCGCTGCAGATAGCGCTCGCCGGCCTCGGTCAGCGCGATGCGGCGCGTGGTGCGGTTCAACAGGCGCGTGCGCAGATGCGCTTCCAGATCGGACACCGCCCGCGACGCGTAGGCCGTGGTCGTATTCAGATGCTGCGCGGCACCCGTGAAGCTGCCCGCTTCGACGACACGGACAAATACGCGCATGTTTTGAAGCGTATCCATAACTTTCCCTAGTAATCGGAAGCGATTGTTACACGATTCGCAAAGACGATTGTCTCATATCGCGTAAGAATGCCTTGCATCTTTACCGGTTATTCCCCAATCAATCGAAAAATATAATGACGCACAAGCTTCTATAGCCAATTTTGGAGGAAATCGTGCAGTTTCCGGTACAGAAAGGGATCGCCGCAGCCGCGGTTCTTACGATCCTATTAACAATCGCCGGCTGTGCAAGTACCGGAGGCGTCGCGCCGCAGGCCAGCGGAATCGAGCCCGCTTCGCTCGACGCGGGCAACGCGATCCGCGCCGCCAACGCGGACGCCCAATGGCCCGCGCTCGACTGGTGGCGCGCCTATAACGATCCGCAGCTGAACCAGTGGATCGAAGACGCGCAAACGGGCAACCCGAGCCTCGCCGCCGCCCAGGCGCGCGTGCGCGAAGCCATGTCGATGGCCGGTGTCGCCCGTTCGGCGTTGTCGCCGCACGTCAACGGCAGTCTGTCGATCCAGCGTCAGAAGTGGGCCGACAACCTCTATTACGGCCCGGGGCCGCTGGCTGGCGAGCAGTCGTGGAACAACACCGGCACGCTCGGCCTGTCGTATCACCTGGACATCTGGGGCAAGGACAAGAACGCCGCCGAACGCGCGCTCGACGCCGCGCACGCGAGTTCAGCCGATGCGCGCGCCGCCCAGCTCGAACTGGAAGGCAACGTGGTGCGCACGTACATCGAGATGTCGCTGAACTACGCGCTGCTCGATATCGCCAAGTCCACCTTGCAGCAACAGCAGCAGATCGTGGATCTGGCCAACCGGCGTCTGAAAGGCGGCATCGGCACGCAGCTCGAAGTGAGCCAGGCAGCAACGCCGCTACCGGAATACGAACGCCAGATCGACGAAATCGAAGAAAAGATCGCGCTCGGCCGCAATCAGCTCGCCGCGCTGGCCGGCAAAGGTCCGGGCGCGGGCGATTCGATCCAGCGCCCGAGCCTGTCGCTCGAAATGGGGCCTGCCGGATTGCCGAGCGCCTTGCCCGCGGACCTGATCGGCCATCGGCCGGACGTGGTCGCGGCGCGCTGGACCGTCGCGGCGCAAGCGCGCGGCATCGACGTCGCCAAGGCCGATTTCTATCCGGACATCAACCTGCTGGCGTCGATCGGCGGTTATGCGGCAATGGGGCCGCTGTTCCAGTTCCTGAAGAATCCGTCGCATAGCTGGAGCGCGGGCCCGGCGCTGTCGCTGCCGATCCTCGACGGCGGACGGCTGCGTTCGCAACTCGGCGCGGCGTCGGCGAGCTATGACGAAGCCGTCGAGCGCTATAACCAGTCGATTGTCGGCGCGCTCAAGGACATTTCCGATCAGGTGATCCGGATCCGTTCGCTTGCCACTCAGGCCGACGACGCCGACCGTTCGGTCGCTGCAGCCCGCAAGAACTACGATCTGTCGCGCGAAGGATATCGGCGCGGCCTGACTGACTACCTCAACGTGCTGATTGCGCAGAATCAGTTGCTGCGCGCGCAGGAAGGCGTCGCGAAGATTCAGGCCGAGCGGCTGGGCGCGCATGCGTCGCTGGTCACCGCGTTGGGCGGTGGGCTCGACGACCCGGCTAATGGTCCGCAGGCGAATGAGACGCTGCCGGCGCATGGGAAGGGGAAAGTGGCGGGTTCGGCCGTTGGCGGTTTGCCGGCGAACGGGGCGGAGGGTTCCAGCGCTGCTTCGATGTCGGCGAGCGGGGCGGTGAAGTCGAGCGCTGGATCGATGTCGGCGAACACGGCGGCGAAATCGAGCGCTGGATCGATACCCGCAAACGCGGCGGCAAACACTAATGCCGCTGCCCTGCCGGCTAAGTCGGGAAGCTGACCATGTCCGCCTCCCCCGCTTCCGCCTCGCGGTCGGTGTTGACAGCGAAGTTCGCCGCGCTCTACGCGGCCGCCGCCGACTGGGCCCGCAACGACGGCCTCACGTGGATCTACCTCTTCAAAGCGCTCGCCGCCTGCTTCCTCGCGCTCGGCATTGCGATGAAGCTCGACCTGCCTCAGCCGCGCACCGCGATGACCACCGTGTTCATCGTGATGCAGCCGCAAAGCGGCATGGTGTTCGCGAAGAGCTTCTACCGGATCTGCGGCACACTTGTTGGTCTCGTCGTGATGCTCGCGTTGATCGGCCTGTTCGCGCAGCAGCCCGAACTGTTCATCGTCACGACGGCGATCTGGGTCGGCATCTGTACCGCCGGCGCCGCGCGCAACCGCAACTTCCGCTCGTACGGTTTCGTGCTGGCAGGCTATACCGCCGCGCTGATCGGCATTCCCGCCTCGCAGCACCCGGACGGCGCGTTTCTGAGCGCGCTCACGCGGGTGGCCGAAGTGGTGGTCGGCATCGTCTGCGCGGGCGCGGTGAGCGGCCTCGTGTTTCCGCAGTTCGCCGGCTTGCAGATGCGCGGCACCGTGCGCGCGCGGTTCTCGGCGTTCGTCGAGTATGTGTCGGCGTCGCTTGCCGGGCGCAACGACCGCGCGCAGATCGAAGCGACCAATGCGCGCTTTGTTGCCGACATCGTCGGATTCGAAGCGGCGCGCAGCGTGGCGGTGTTCGAAGGCCCGGATTCGCGCATGCGCGGCGGACGTCTCGCGCGTCTGAACAGCGAGTTCATGACCGCGTCGACACGCTTTCACGCGCTGCATCAGTTGATGAACCGCTTGCGCAACACGAACACGAGCGGCGCGGCCACCGCGATCGACGCGCTCGAACCGTACTTCAAGGAAATCGCCCCGCTGCTCGCGAAGTCCGGCGAACCTGTGCTGAGCGCCGCCGACGCCGCGCACGCCGCCGCGCAACTCGAGGCCTACAAAGCCGAGTTGCCCAAACGCGTGCGGGCGACGCGCGCGCAACTGGAAGCGCATCCCGACGCGCCGCTGCTCGACTTCGACACCGGCGCCGAATTGCTGTACCGCTTCATCGACGATCTGCATGCGTATGCGGCCACGTACGCGTCGCTGGCCGTCGATACGCACGAGCGCGAGCGTTGGATCGAGCGTTACGAACCGAAGACGAACGCGATCGCGGCGGGCGTCGCGGGCGTGCGCGCCGCCCTCGTGATGATGGCGCTCGGCGCGTTCTGGATCGCGACCGCGTGGCCGAGCGGCTCGACCTTGACGCTGAATGCCGCGGCGGTTTGCGCGCTGGCGTCGTCGTCGCCGAATCCGAAGCGCACCGCATTCCAGATGGCCGGCGGCACCCTGGTCGCCACCGTGATGGGCATGATCGCGGTGTACGGCGTGTTTCCGCACATCGACGGCTTTCCGCTGCTGTGCGCTGCCCTCACGCCGTTCCTGCTGCTCGGCGTGTTCATGACGACGCGGCCCGCACTCGCCGGCTACGGGGTCGGCTATTGCATCTTCTTCTGTTTCCTGGCCGGTCCGGACAACGTGATTCACTACGACCCGAGCGCCTTCATGAACGACGCGATGGCGCTGGTGCTGTCCATGCTGGTGTCGTCGATCGCGTTCGCGGTGTTGCTGCCGCCTTCGACGCCGTGGCTGCGCAACCGCCTGCTGGTGGACCTGCGCCGTCAGGTCGTGCTGGCGAGCCGCGCGGGCTTGCGTCGCGTGCGGTCGCGCTTCGAGAGCGGCGCGCGCGATCTGATGTTCCAGATCAACGCGCTCGCGCAGAACGAGCCCGAGTTAAAACGCGACACCTTGCGCTGGCTCTTCTCGGTGCTCGAAGTGGGCAACGCGGTGATCGACCTGCGCCGCGAAGTGGCGGCGCTGCCCGCCGACGCGCGCTATGCGAAGTCGATGCCGTGGCGCGTCGCGTTGCGTTCGATGCGCGATGCGCTGGCCGCGCTTTTCGAGCGGCCGCGTGAGGACCGCTTCGACCGCGCACTCGCCGCGACCGGCGACGCCATCGCCGCCGTCCAGCAGACGCTGGCCACTTTCACGCCGTCGCGTGAAGAACGGCATCGGCTGCAACGCATCTTGAGTCAACTGCATTTCATTCGTACCGCGCTGCTCGATCCGCAATCGCCGCTTGAACCGCTGATAAGCGGACGTGCCGACGCGTCAGAGGGAGTTCTTCATGCCACGTGATATCGCCGTTTTCGACGCCTACGTGCCGGCCATCGTGCTGCTGTTCATCGCGGGCGCCGCGCTTACCTGGGTGCTGGACCGCGTGATTGCCTATACGGGCGTGTATCGCGTGGTGTGGCATCCGTCCTTGTTCCGGGCCAGCTTGCTCGTGTGTGTGTGCGGCGTGCTGGGTCTCGCCGTTTATCGTTGATCAGAGTCGAAACATGACCATCCGAAATCTTGTGGGCTTCGTCGCGACAGCCGTTATTTTTATCGTCGCGATTTTGATTGGACGCGTGCTGTGGGTTCATTACATGGACGAACCGTGGACGCGCGATGGACGCGTGCGCGCCGAGATCGTGAATGTCGCGCCGGATGTTTCTGGCGCGGTTGTCGATCTGCCTGTGAAGGACAATCAATTGGTGAAGAAAGGCGATCTGTTGATGCAGATCGATCCGTCGCATTATCAGATTGCGGTTGAGCAGGCGCAGGCTGCGGTGGCGGCGCGAAAGGCCGAGTTGCAAATGAAGCGCGATGATGCGCAGCGGCGCGCGGATATGGATGCTCTGGTTGTGTCTAAAGAGAGTCGTGAGAATGCGACTCATACGGCTTCGGCTGCGGAGGCTTCTTATCAGCAGGCTTTGGCTGCTCTGGATGCGGCTAAGTTGAATCTCGAGAGGACGCGGGTTGTGTCGCCGGTCGATGGGTATGTCACTAATCTCAGCGTGTTTCGGGGGGATTATGCAACTGCCGGCGCCGCCAAGTTGGCGATTGTCGATAGTCACTCGTTCTGGGTTTATGGGTATTTTGAAGAGACCAAGCTTCCTCATGTTCGGGTCGGGGATAAGGCTGAAGTTCGGTTGATGAGTGGTGGCACCTTGCAAGGGCACGTCGAGAGTATTTCTCGTGGCATCTACGATCGGGATAATCCTGAGAGCCGGGAGTTGCTGGCTGATGTGAATCCTACTTTTAATTGGGTTCGGTTGGCGCAGCGCGTTCCTGTGCGGGTTAGGATTGATTCTGTGCCGGATGGTGTTGTGCTTGCTGCTGGGATTACTTGTACTGTTGTTGTTATGCCGGCAGGTGGGAAGGTTGCTGGTTGAATTGTTCGGATTTCTAAGGTGTTGGCCTTTCCTTGATTTGCTTGTGGTCTATTGGCGTTGCCCCTGTGCGGGGCGGCACCTACTTCTCTTTGCCGCCGCAAAGAGAAGTAGGCAAGAGAAAGCGGCTCACACCGCTAATTCTTAAGTGGGTCCCTCGCGCAGCGACGGTAGTGGTGCATCTGGAATCGGTGCTCTCGCGCATTCGGCGCAAGTGACAAAGGGCTCATTCTTCCGGCGGCGCTGCGCGCGCCGTCGCGGTCCGCGCTACCTTCCCGCCCTTCGGCAATGACGAACGTGTAGGGCGCACACTTTCGGCTGGTCACCAGATCACCCTTGCGCGCAATCGGAATTTCCTCGCGCCCCCATGTTGAAGAGAGGCTGCCGGATATGACCTCGCCTCCATGACTCGTCGTATCACCCACGTTCATGTCCGCACGCTCCATCAGCATGATCTCCCGCTCAATTCCCGGATGCGCTGGACGAAGACTCCAGCGCCTTGATCGGCGGGTCTTGGTAGTTCGTGTCGATGGTGTAGCCCTGACTTCCCAATGCCGCCTCTGTTTTGAGGCGCTCCGCGTGGTACTTCTTCAACTCTGCAGGAAGCAGTGTCTTCCAGCGATGAATTTTTTCTGCGTTCCCCGGGAAATACCCCAGACCATAAAACGCATATTCGCTCTTTATATCTACGGTCAGCAGATAGGTGCTCTTCCCGACGAAACCGCCCATGTTGCTCTCAACAAGAGAGATTTCGAGATACACCCCATCGGCATAGAAAATCCATCTTGGATCATGTCGCAACATCGCATTCCATTCCTCTTGCGTTGGCGCGTATTCCGAATCGAGGGAATAAATCGCAACGGGAAATGACGAGCCGTAGAGCCACGCCGCTCGGCCCCGAAGGCGAGGATCGCCGACATCAATATAGCGATTCCATCCGAGAGATCGCAGCTGTGCCAGCAATTTTAGAACCCGGTCTCGCGCGGCCTCGTGCGTGTCAGCCTGTTCGGAACTGACACCAAAACTGATGTTCCACTTGTAAATTCCCTCTGGCACATCCTTGTCAGCGAAAGCGAGAATCGACAATACGTTATCGATCATCAAGCTCCGCTTATTATCGACGAACTCTACAGTGCCGAGATGACCCCTGGACCACTCACGCTGGTAGAACCTCGCCCCTGTTGGATGATCGTCGATGGACGAGCCGGGTCCGTTCAGGTCACTGTTCTGAGGGTTGCCAAGCCGGATAAGGGTAGGTGATTGGGACATGGTGTGGCCGTCACGGAACGAGGAAGGGAGACATCTGTTGTGCGCAACCATCAGCACGCCAAGCAAAAATGCGCCGAGGATTAACGTTTTGGAAAGGACGATCCTCATGAATTATCCGGCCTATCGCCCCAGTTCCGAATATCTTTGAGATAGCCGATCATGGTTTCCCGCCTGTCACCTTGCATCAGTCCGTGATACTTCATTGCAGCCTTCTGAATCCAGTCCATTCGTTTCTGGTAATCCTGCAAAACCAGTCTGTCTGGAGCATTGGATTGGAATTCGGCATCGTCCGTTGTATCGCCTGATGTAAGTACCAGTTGGAGATTTGGCACCAACGCTCGAAGAAGGAGCGATAGCGCAATATCTGAGCCGTCCGACAGACCGTATCGCATTGCTTCCATCGAAGAATGGATCGCTGTGTCGTCAGAGGCCGACAGCGCCACTCGCTGCATGTTGAGCCATCGTTGAAACGCCGGTTCGTCATATATCAGACCCTGCAACACCTCTCCTTGTTCGTGCTTGGCAATGGCTAGCAAATGGGAAAAGGCGATGGCAGGACGAGCTTTGTCGGCCGCTTTCTCCCATTGATTTACAGCAGCAAACCCGTCACCAACCAGCGAGGTGTGCCTGAGATATCCCAGCCTGAATTTCTTCAGTCCGGTGTCGCCATCAATTTCGCAGGGAATTTTGTCGATCGATTCAGCATGACTCTTTTGTCTTGTGAAATTAGTCGCGACCTGATCGACAAAATTCCTGCTGTCGCGTGACTGTGCACATTTTTCGAAGGTGTCAGCTCCGGCGGCATAGCCATAGAACCATGGCAGCACGTCGTTGAAGAGCCAAAGATTGCCCCGGCCCAAGCCCGCGCGCAACTCGGACCATCGTGCGCCGTATTTGACACGCCATAGCGCGAGCGTCGCCGCAACCTGCTTGGACGCGAACGCACCCAAACCTAGCCAGTAAAAGCGGCCAACAAAATTGCCCTTGCTGCCGCCCTTGGCGCCCAGGTGAAAATCTTCAAGAAACACGCGTGCATAAGCTGCGGCAATGCGTCTTGCCCGTACCTCCGGGTCGGTAACAAACGCTGGCGCTTCCTTCTCAAGCTGCGTACCTGAAACCTGTGGGTCGTCCTCGCGGTAGTCTGGCATGTGATTGTGGACCGGCGCATGTGTCACGATCTGCCGCATCGCAAACTGCTGCGCAAGCGACCAGATGACATCGCAACTGCACTGCGCGTCGACACAAGTATTCGGCTGTGGATTTGTCGTGGCGGTCGCTGTCAGATTCTCTGCCAAATGATTCCCCTTATTGTGGACTCGGTGTTACACACTGGAATTTTCACGAGCGGCGGAAAACTCATCCCAGTGCAACTGGAACGTTGCGCTTTCCTGCTCCGCGGTATTCAGGGCCGGTGAAGTTCCGCGACTATCCGTTCTGAAAATATGTCCGCCCGATTGCGTAGTGAGCCGGTAGTCCACGCCAGGAAGTGGTTGACCGGTTGGTGAGAGCGTACGGAACATCTGGTCGTTCGCCTGCACGTCGGGCAGTCCATCCGCGCTCACCCCCATCGGCTTCGGAGGCAGGTTTTTCACCTCGGCGTTCACCTCGTAGACACCGCCACCCACCTTGATCTTGCCGTTCTTCAGGCTGATATAGCTGTCGCCACCGTGAAGCATCACTTCTTCCGTTGCCTTGATCGTGATGCGGTTTGCACTTTGGGTAATGTCGAGTTTTGCCAGCAGATTCAGGTTCTTTCTCAGCGCGGAAATATTGATGTCCTCGGCATACGAAATAATGCGGATGCCAAACTGGTAGGCGAACAGCCTGACCGCATTGCGTGCTGCGGCGAACAGGCTGCCTCCTGTGCTGATGCTCGTATGCTTGCCGCTCGTCAAGGCGATATTCTTGCCGCCGTGCACATGGGCATTACTGGTCGCGGTCGCGGCAATGTCGGCGGCGGCGGCAAGCACCAGATGCGGCTTCGATGGGCCTCCCAGCCCATCGTGGCCGGCGTCACCAATTTCCGTCCCCAATGCCTTCAGAGACTGACCCAGGGCGCTACGATCCTGCGACACTTGCGCACCCGCCTGAACAGCCGCTGCTGCCAGCACGTCATGCTGCTCCGCTGCCTCGACCAGACGCTGCACCGTCTCACCGCGATCCAGCGCCGGCGCCCGCGCACCGCTGCGTGATTCGGTGGTAATTAGCAGGCTCCCGTTCGCCCGCGCAACGCCGTGCGCATCGGTGGCCAGTTCAAATCCCTCGCCACGTGCTTCGCTACGCCCCTTGCGCCGGTCAATGCGCGTATTGCTGCCGACTACCAGGCGCGACTGCGCGTGGTCGCTCGTCACCTGTACCTGGAGCTTGCCAGGTGTGTCGTCCGTGACAACGCTGTTCGTCGCCGGCCCCTCCAGGTCCTCGCTCATCCAGCCCGAAAGCGCCTGGTTGGCGGGCAGCGGCCAAGGCGGCTCGTGGAACTGGTTCACGTGCCGGCCCGCAATATAGGGCTTGTCCGGGTCGTTATCGTGATAGCCGATGACGACCTCGTGGCCAACCCGCGGGATATAGATCGCGCCGTAGCTCGCGCCCTGCCACGGCGAGGAGACCCGCACCCAGCAACTTGAATCCTGGTCCTGCTTGCCCTCGCGGTCCCAAGGAAACGAGACTTTCGCCCGACCATACTTGTCAGTCCAGATTTTTGACGAGGAATAGCCTGTCACGACCGCTACCTCGCCTTGCGAGCGCGGCTTCTTCGCCTTCTGCGGTGTACGGAAATACGTGCTGGCGGGTTGCACCGTAAATTGCGTATCGCAGGTGTAGTTGCGTTGCAGTGCGCCCTGGTTCGACACCGTATCGTTGTTGACGATCTCGATCTTCGTGGAGACGACGAGGTATTCGCCATCGCCCGGTGCGAGCGGATAGCCTTCCAGGTGGAACGTGTGGCCTACCCTCAGCCCGCGCATGTTGCCGCGCCCCTTGCCACGCAGGCTCTTTGCACGCTTCGCCTCGAGCCGCACGCGGGCGAGATGTTCACCCTCGAAATCGACTTCATTGGGCTGCGCCGCGGTTCCCATCGCGCCCGCCAGCGGCTGAGAGTAATCCCCCCAGGCATAGTGCTCGATATTGTCATTCGCGCGCTCGCGGTAGTCCGAATCCTTCGCGGCCAGGTCCGCACGCGACTGCGTATAGTCGTAGTCGGTCACGCTCACCTTGCCCGTGGTCAGGGCGCGCGCAATCTCGAACTGGTGAATATGTTCCTCGTCGATGCGCTGGCCACCGCGCTCCAGATAACGCAGCGTTTCGTATGCGGGGCCGTGCTTTCTGTATGCGCTGGTGGAATCGCACAGGACCAGTCTCAAACCCTCGTAAAAGAACGTGATGCCCCATTCCTGCCATAGCCGATTCAGATAGCCCCAGTCTGACTCCCAGTACATCCGCTGGTAGTCGCGTTTCGGATATTGCCGCCCAAATCCAAGACCCGATAGGCGCAGTTCGTAGGGGAATGGATACTTCTTCAGGATCAGTTCGGATATTTCCTTGACGGTCTTGTCTTGGAAGAGTCTTGAATCCTGGTTCAAGGTCGCGAGCCACAGCCACGGGCGAATCCGCAACCGGTAGAACGCCCGCCGCGTATCGGCCCCAACGCACTGCGCCGAGACGATCAGGCCGGTGATCTCGCGTACATCCGCGCCAACGTTCACCAACGGGGCCGTGCCATTTCGACCGACCTGCCAGGTGCCGCTTCCTTCAATAGCAATCCTGACCGTCACCTGCCTGCCGACGAGCTCATCCACTTTGACCAGCGCCTGCGCCTCATGCACGCTCAGACTGGCATGCTCCTTCGTCGCAACTTCGACCGTGTAGTCGTAGAGTTTGCCGAGCTTTTCGGTGCCCTTCACGCGCGACACCGTAAAAAGGCATTCGGCCTGCCACTTCGGCAGGCCCGCGCTGACAATCTCCAGCGTGCGGGACGGGTCAATCCATGATGACATGCGTGTCTCCGTGTTGAATCAGGGAAGATAGTCAGAACACGCCGCGCGTGCCCCGTCGCGGTGGCCAGCTCGCGATGCGGCCACGCTGCTTTGAATACAGCACGGTGGTCGTGAACGAGTGCGTGGAGACATGCCGCGCGACGTAGTGCTCCAGCACCAGCGCGAGGGTGTAGGGGCTCACGCCATCGAAACCGCTTTCATCGAAGGTGAAGCAGCACTCAATGCAGCGTCCGAAAACGAATGGGCCGTCGCCCGGCAACTTACGGTTGACCGGCGTCGCCGTGGCGCTCAACAGGCACTCGACTTGCCGCGCCAGAACACCCGCATCCGGCGTCACATAGAGCCGCAGGCGGCGACGTACTCCGTCGCCGGAATGTGGCTCGATGTCGTGATCGCCGCATCGGTCGTCGAACATTCCATAATTGAGATCTAACTGGCTCATCAGTTGCCAGGCGAGATCGTGGCGGGCGAGGGGCGGCTTCGGCGCTGACGGTGCACGCACCAGTCCCACGCTGGCCACCGGCTTCGATCCGTCGAGCGTGAGGTCGTCCCGGCCATTGCAGTCGAGCAGCGAGGGCAGGTCGCGGTTGGTGAGCCACGCATCGAGCGACAGGGAACGGATGCGGCTTTCATTGGACCGGCCCTCGCCATTCACGAGCGAGATGAACGTCTGCGTTTCGGTGAAGGGGCGGCGTGTGCCGTACTGCCGCTCGCTGCCCGTGTTCCGGCACAACTCGCGGCGCAGAGAGAAGTAATGTCCTGCGCTGGCGTCGCGCTCTTCAAACGATCCGTCCCAAGGCTTGAACCGCACGTCATCGCTGTCGTCCTCCGAAACCTGGCCATGCGCGACATCGACCGATCGCAGATCGAAGTCGGCAGGCGCGTCCGGCACCGGCACAAGCCGCTGGGGAGCGCTATCCTCCGGGTCGATTTCGAGATGCTTCGTGCGCCAGGGAAACAGGTTGATGACGGGTGTGCAAAAGAGCGCAACATGTGACGCATCCACCGCGTCTAGCAGCGCCCCCGGCGCGCGGTTGAGCAGGATGACGATTTCGATGGCATTCCCCTCGACTGCCCTCAGGCCCTGCGCCAGCCCCGTCAGCGCAAAAAACCAGAAGCGCGCCGGACACGCGAAGTATTCCTGCACGAGACCATGTCCGTGCAGGCTGCGCGGCACGTCGGGCAGCACCGCCTGCTGCGGGTCAAGTCCCTCGTGAACGACCGCACCACGCGTCACTCCGTACAGCCGTCCCTCCGTGAACCGACCTGGCGCCGCCATGACGGTAGCGACGCTCGAAGTGTGGAGCAGTTCGAACAGGTGCGATGCGGTGCGCTCATCGCCGGTGAGATACACCGGGAGCCGCGCCAGCTCCCCGAGACTGGCAATTGAGGTACCGTTGGTCGTTTCCAGCGTGAGGCGCAACGCGCCATGCACCGGCTGGCCGTCCGGCACGTAGAAGTCGAGGGAGGGTATGTCGGATGGAACCAGCGTGACCCGCGCAAGATTGATTCGCAGCGGATAGACTGTCACGTCCTGGCTGCTGCGGAACACGCACGGTGTTTTCTCCCCCTCAGGCGGGCGTGATGTAAAGGCCGTGCCGCGCGGAATAAGAAATCCCTGGCCGAGGTGGCCGCTTTCGTGACCCGGGTACAGGCGGGCCACGCTGATAGACGGAGTCTGCCGGACATAGTTCGGATAAACCGTCTCCAGCAGCGGCTGCATCAGTTCGGGAAACGCCGTATCAAGGCGCATCCGCATGCGTGCGGTCACGAACGACGACGCCTGGAGCAACCGCTCGACGTAGGGATCAGCCGTCTCGCCTGCATGCATGCCGAGGCGCTTTGCCACCTTTGGATGCTGTTCCGCGAACTCCTGCGCCAGTTCCCGCATATAGAGCAGTTCGCCCGTGTAGTAGTCGAGCAGTTCCGGGTCTGTAAGAGATCGATGCGGCTTGGTCATGTCTTTCGTACTTTTTCCATCGGGGTTGCGCGCGCAATATTTAGCTATCCATATTTAACATCCGATCAGGCTGGGCGCAATTTTTGAGATCGGCGTGAGGAAACACCACGACACGCCTGCCCGTATTTCGTATCGATGGAGCCTGGTCTCTAAAGACGGATATCCGACGACGCGGTCAGTCAGCGGCGAAATTGTCGTGGAAATTTCTGCGACTGATAGGGATGTGCGGCTCCCCAATCGCGATAAGACCAAGATGGGCCCCGCTGCCATTCTCGGCACGGCGATAGCGAAGCGCGATCTTGCAGCTTTGACCGACCTTCCCCATCAAGCTCACGGCAAGCATGCCGTCAATGGTGAATACCAAAACGAAAACGCAGATTAGTCGGCGAGCTATTTTTGCATCGAATTGCCGACGCTGCCACTAACAGTAATGATTAAGCGTTCTGGCGGATCGGCAGTTGCAAATACTGCTCTCCAACGAGCCGCGACTCATTAAAAAAGCGGGGGATATAAGAGTGCAAAATCTGTTGCGTGGGGCTTTGTTTGTCGCGACCGCTGTCGTGTTGAGCGCCTGTGGCGACCGCTCCGGCACAGCGTCTGAAAGTGCCGACATGGCGCCGTGACAACCACGTTGGCGCCAGGCGCCAGCCGGAGCATAACGGCAAAAGCTTCAGTCCAGGTTCCGGCCGGCACGATCGTGAGTTCGCCGAATGGCACCGTGATAACAATCAGCGGAACGTCGCATACCGTCTACACGCAGATTGGCGCGCAAGTCGCAGTACCCGCGAATGCAACGGGTCCTGCAACGAATATCGTCACCACCACACAGTCGTCGGCCAATGGCCTTTCAGCATCGGCCCTGAGCGTCGTCAGCCTGGCAGGAGCAACCGGATCGTGAAGTTTGGCCTGGCCCACAACACGTGGGCGGTTCTTGCCGGCGGCGGTGCGAGCGGAAATGTCGACGGGAACGGCAGCGCCGCGACATTTTCCCTCAGCGGCGGGGCCGATCTTGCAATCGACAGCAGCGGTTATCTCTACATAAGAAGTCTCGACACGGTCCGCAAGACTTCCCCCGACGGCGTCGTGACGACGCTGGCGACCGGACTAACGACTGCCAGCAATGCAATCGCGGTCGACAAACAAGGAAACGTCTACACCGCCGGTTCGCGAGTCATTTATCGGCGTCCCGCGAATGGCAGCATCGCGTCCTACCCATTCACCGCCACGTCCGACTTCATTACGTCCATGACCAGGGACAGCGCCGGAAATCTGTTCGTCGGCACACGCGGGGTTGGTGCGCAGATTTTGAAGATCACATTCTTATAGCCCCGAAGAGAGCGACCGCGGCAGCAAAGACGCCGCACGCGGCCTTCCCTCACAGCCGGAATTTCCCCACCATCACCTTCAACCCCCGCGCCTGATCATCCAACGACCTGGCAGCAGCAGTAGCCTCCTCCACCAACGCAGCATTCTGCTGCGTCCCAGAATCCATCTGCGTCACGGCAAGATTAATCTCCTCGATCCCGGCGCTCTGCTCGGAGGAAGCCGCAGAAATCTCCCCCATGATGTCGGTCACGCGCTTCACCGCCTTGACCACTTCATCCATGGTCTGCCCGGCGTCCTGAGCCAGGGTCGAGCCATTGCTGACACGCTCCACCGACGTGCTGATCAACCCCTTGATCTCTTTCGCGGCAGCGGCACTACGCTGAGCCAGATTGCGCACCTCGGCAGCCACCACCGAAAAACCGCGCCCTTCCTCGCCCGCCCGCGCAGCCTCGACCGCCGCGTTCAGCGCCAGAATATTGGTCTGAAACGCAATCCCTTCAATCACGCCGATGATGTCGCCGATACTGCGCGCGCTATCGTTGATCTCGTTCATCGTCGCGACCACGCGGCTCACCACGGCGCCGCCCTTCTCCGCGATTTCCGACGCGTTGTTGGCCAGCGTGCTCGCCTGCTTCGCGTTATCGGCGTTCTGGCGAACCGTCGATGTCAACTGCTCCATGCTGCTCGCGGTGCGTTCGAGCGCCATCGCCTGCTGCTCGGTGCGCTGCGACAGGTCCAGATTGCCCATCGAAATTTCACTCGACGCCGTCGCAATCGCATCGGCGCTCGACGCAATGTCGGCGACCGTCGTGGCGAGCCCGCTTTGCATGTCCTGCAACGCGAACAGCATGCTCGACTTGTCCTTGCGACCCAGCGCGATTTCGACCGACAGATCGCCCGCAGCGATCCGGCTGGCAATTTCCTTCGCATACGCCGGCTCGCCGCCAAGCTGGCCGGCGAGACGCCGCACCACCCACTCGCTGATGCCGAACGCGAGCACGATCAGCCCGAGCGTCGCCACCGCGAGCATCACGAACGACGAGTGGTAAATAAAGCCCGACGCCTCGATGGTCGCCTTGGCCGCCTTGCCGCGCTGCGCGACGAGTTCATCGACCATTTTTTCAAGCTTGCCGGTCTCGACCAGCAGCGACACATCCTGCGTGCCGACCTGCCAGTTCATCTGCGAGAGGTCGAGCGGCTGCGCTTTCACGAGCGTCACGAAGTCGCGCAAATGCCCGCTCCACACGGTCACGGCGGCGGCGAATTTCTTCTGCTGATCGACGGCCTTCGCGTCGGACGTGTCGACGTACTGTTGCAGCGTGCCGAGTTGCGCGGCAAGACCGCTTAAGCCCGCCTCGATGTCGGTGCCGAGTTCATCGCGCTCCTTCGCGGTGGTAGCGGTGAGCAGCATTTTTTGCGCGCGGCTCGCGCGCAGCATGTGGCCGCGCGCTTCTTCGGCGGCACGGCTCGCGACATGCCCCTGATCGTAGATCGATTGGGCTGACGCATTCAGACGGCTAATCTGGGTCAGCGAGAACACGCCGATCAGCAGCGTGCCGACCAGCAGCACGGCGAAAGCGAGGCGCAACATCGCCTTCACCGACAATCCCTTGAGCCTCACCGCCCGCGAGCGGCTGCTCTGGCCACGCGGCGGCTTGCCCGCCGCTTCTCCCCCCGGTACGAATCCCGCGCCCGTCTGGCTTCCCAGCGAAACTGCTTTCATATTCCCCGTCCCCACGTTTAGAACTGCCGGAAAGGTCGGTTCCGGCATTGCTGCTTATCTCTCCGGGTCTACGGCAAGAACGCCGGCGATCTTTAACGTCGCTCGCGAAAATGCCAGCCGCTTTCGCCACGCGTGTCACCACGCGTTTTGCCACGGTTCTTGCCACTTCTGTCGCCCGGTCCTCGGCGCGCCGCCTCGTAAGCCACGCGCCCGCGACCGTTTTATACATGGCCAAAATTCGGTGGTCGGCATATATCAGACGACTTGCCAGCGATGCGTAGCCGTGGCAGCACACCGGTCGCCGGCACCGCCGAGGTGCGCGCAGTTCCCGGTTTCGGCGCACGGTCTCTGGCCCTTATGGCCAGAGCCTGTCCGATTCACGACAAAATTTGTCCTTACATTTAACTCAGGCCACATTAAACTTCGACAATTAGTTGACGGCGCACGCTACCGCGTCGAAATGCCGCAGCGCTGGAAACGTCGCCCGAACAGAGCCTCCGGCTACCTCAGATCCACCTTTCTTCTCTCTCATCTAGCGTATGGAAACGAGCCTCGATAAAAGCGCCCTCGCCGGCGGAACTGGAACAGGAACCGGCTCGGCCGCCGCCGCGCAGCCCGCCGCCAAAGTGCAGCGCACGGTGTACTCCGTGCTCGGCGCGATCAGCTTCTCGCACCTGCTCAACGACATGATCCAATCGTTGATCCTGGCGATCTACCCGATGCTGAAGGACAACTTCTCGCTGTCGTTCGGCCAGATCGGCCTGATCACGCTGACCTATCAGATCACCGCGTCGCTGCTGCAGCCGCTGGTCGGCAGTTATACGGACAAGCATCCGAAGCCGTATTCGCTGCCCGTCGGCATGGGCTTCACGCTCGCGGGTCTGCTGCTGATGTCGGTCGCGCCCAGCTTCGGCGTGCTGCTGGTGGCAGCCGCGCTGGTGGGCTGCGGTTCGTCGGTGTTCCATCCGGAATCGTCGCGGGTCGCGCGCATGGCGTCGGGCGGCCGGCACGGGCTCGCGCAGTCGCTGTTCCAGGTGGGCGGTAATGCGGGTTCGTCGCTCGGGCCGCTGCTCGCCGCGTTAATCGTGATTCCGCACGGCCAGCGCAGCATCGCGTGGTTTTCGGTGGCCGCCCTCGTCGCGATCGTCGTGCTGACGCAGATCGGCCGCTGGTACAAGGCGCATCCGTCGGTGAAGAAAGCGCGCAGCGTCGCCGGTCACGCCACGCTGTCGCGCAACAAGGTCATGTTCGCGATGGGCGTGCTGATCCTGCTGGTGTTCTCGAAGTACTTCTATCTCGCCAGCATCAACAGCTACTTCACCTTCTATCTGATCGACAAGTTCCATCTGCCGGTGCAGGCCGCGCAGGTTCATCTGTTCGTGTTCCTCGCAGCCGTGGCGGCGGGCACGGTGATCGGCGGTCCGATCGGCGACAGGATCGGCCGCAAGTATGTGATCTGGGTGTCGATTCTCGGCGTGGCGCCGTTCACGCTGCTGCTGCCGTACGCCAATCTGTTCTGGACCGGCGTGCTGACGGTGATCATCGGCGTGGTGCTCGCCTCGGCGTTCTCGGCGATCCTCGTGTATGCGCAGGAACTGATTCCCGGCAAGGTGGGCATGGTCGCGGGCCTGTTCTTCGGCTTCGCGTTCGGCATGGGCGGGATCGGCGCGGCGGTGCTCGGGCAACTAGCCGATGCCACCAGCATCACGTACGTCTATAAGGTCTGCTCGTTCCTGCCGCTGATCGGCGTGCTGACGGTGTTCCTGCCCGATGTGGAAGGCAAGCGCCCAAAGGCGTGACGGCCGGCTGACGGCAACTCTGGTGAGAAGAAGGCGCTTCGGCGCCTTTTTCTTTTTCTTTGCGTGCAACAGGCGTCCTGCAGGTCCGCCGCGGAAATCACCACCACTCCCGATAGCGCGCCGCATCGCTCATGGTGAACCCGCGTTGTCCGCCGAGCCACGCCTGCTCTATGCTTGTGCGGATACACGCCCTGCTCTCGCGCCGCGCCACACGGCCGCACGACCCGACATCCGTTCACTCACGCAGCAGAAGGATCGCCGCAGATGACAAGCTACCGCGACTTCCACCGCCGTTCGATCGAAGACCCCGAAGCATTCTGGCGCGACGAAGCACGGCGCATTCATTGGCACACACCGTTCGATACGGTGCTCGACCGTTCGAATCCGCCGTTCGCGCGCTGGTTTGTCGGCGGCCGCACGAACCTGTGCCATAACGCGGTGGACCGTCATCTGGCCGAACGCGCGCAGCAGAACGCGCTGGTGTATGTGTCGACGGAAACCGGCATCGAGCGGCGCTACACCTACGCCGAACTGTACGGCGAGGTCAACCGGATGGCGGCGGTCATGCGCTCGCTCGGCGTGAAACGCGGCGACGTGGTGCTGCTCTATCTGCCGATGATCCCCGAGGCCCTGTTCGCGATGCTCGCCTGCGCGCGGCTCGGCGCGATTCATTCGGTGGTGTTCGGCGGCTTCGCGGCGCCGAATCTCGCGGCCCGCATCGACGACGCAAAGCCGGTCCTGATCGTCACCGCCGACGCCGGCGCGCGCGGCGGCAAGGTGATCGACTACACACCGCTGATGGACGAAGCGCTCGCCCGCGCCCAACACAAGACGCCGCGTGTCCTGCTGATCGACCGGCAACTCGCGCCCGAGCGGCTCAATGCCAGCTACCTGGTCGCCTACGAACCGCTGCGCGAACAGTTCTTCGACGCCCACGTGCCGTGCGAGTGGCTCGAATCGAACGAGCCTTCCTACGTGCTGTACACGTCGGGCACGACGGGCAAGCCGAAGGGCGTGCAACGCGACGTCGGCGGCTACGCGGTCGCGCTGGCGGCTTCGATGGAACACATCTTTCAGGGCAAGGCGGGCGACGTGATGTTCACCGCGTCGGACGTGGGTTGGGTGGTCGGCCACAGCTATATCGTCTACGCGCCGCTGATCGCGGGCCTCACCACCGTGATGTACGAAGGCACGCCGATCCGTCCGGACGGCGGCATCTGGTGGCGCCTCGTCGCCCATCACCGGATCAATCTGATGTTCACCGCGCCGACCGCCTTGCGCGTGCTGAAGAAGCAGGACCCGGCGCTATTGAAGCAAGCGGACCTGACGAGCCTGCGCGCGCTGTTCCTCGCCGGCGAGCCGCTCGACGAACCCACCGCCGCCTGGATCGCCGGCGCGCTCGGCAAGCCGGTGATCGACAACTACTGGCAGACCGAGACCGGCTGGCCGATGCTGGCGATTCCGCGCGGCGTCGAAGCACTGCCGACCAGGCTTGGCTCGCCGGGCGTGCCGTCGGCGGGATTCAACCTGACCTTGCGCAACGAGCTCACCGGCGAGCCCTGCCCGCCCGGCGAGAAAGGCGTCCTGACGCTGGACTATCCGCTGCCGCCCGGTTGCATGTCGACGGTATGGGGCGACGACAAACGCTTCGTGAGCACTTACTGGTCGAGCATCCCAAACCAGCAGGTCTATTCGACCTTCGACTGGGGCGTGCAGGACGAAGACGGCTACGTGACGATCCTCGGCCGCACCGACGACGTGATCAACGTCGCCGGCCACCGGCTCGGCACGCGCGAGATTGAGGAAGCGTTGTCGAGCCACGCGGCCGTGGCGGAGGTAGCGGTGGTCGGTGTGACGGATCCGTTGAAGGGTCAGGCGGCGATGGCCTTCGTGGTGCTGCGCGACGCGCAGGCTTACGCGGACACGAAAAAGCGCGGCAAACTGGATGCCGAACTCACGGCGACGGTAGATCGCCAGCTCGGCGCGATTGCACGGCCGTCACGGATCGTGGTGGTGTCCATGCTGCCGAAGACACGCTCCGGCAAGCTGCTACGCCGCGCGATCGCGGCGCTCGCCGAGGGACGCGAGCCTGGCGATCTGCCGACCATCGAAGATCCGGCCGCGTTGCAGCAGGTGCGCGAGGCATTGGACGACGGTGCGGGGAAGTAGCTTGCAAGGCAGCGGCGCGGGCTGAAGCGCGTGTCGTTATAGATGCGCCGACACGCGCATCCCGACGCCGTCCGTCAGACGGTCGAACTACGCGCTTCTAAAAACCGCGTCAGAATCGCGTTCGAATACGTCCCCGCGATCTCCGTGAGAAACGACACGAAAGACGCCGGCGCGTGATCGTCGGCGGTATCGGAAACGGTACGCACGACCGCGCACGGCACGCCGTATTCGTAACAGACCTGCGCGATCGCCGCGCCTTCCATCTCGACGGCGAGCGCATCCGGCAACGCCGCACGCAAGGCCTGAACGCCGGCCGCGCTGGCCACGAACTGATCGCCGCTGATGATCAAACCGCGATGCACGCGCGGCTCACGTGTGCCGAAACGCGCCGCCAAGGCCAAGCCCTCTTCCGCGACGAACCGCCCGCAGGCTGCGGCGAGTTGATCGGCCAGCGCTGCGTCGGCGTCGAATCGCGAGACGCCCAGCAACGGCACTTCGAAACGCGGAAACAGCGGCGATGCGTCGAGATCGTGCTGCAGCAACGCGTCAGCGACGACGATGTCGCCCACTCGCACTTCGCTGCCCACGCCGCCGGCCACGCCCGTGAAGACGACCGCTTCGACGTCGAATGCATGGATCAGCGCGCTGACCGTGGCCGCCGCCGCGACCTTGCCGACGCGCGCCAGCGTCACCACACACGGCGCGCCGTGGACGGTGCCCACGTGATAGTCGCGCTGACCGTGCGTGATCGTGCGCACGCCGGACTCGGCGCGCATCGCTTCGATCAGATCGCCGAGCTCTTGCGGCAACGCCGCCAGAATTCCGAGCGGTCGCCGTGAAAGCGGCTTGCCGCTGCGGTCCGGATCTATCGCGGAGAGGCTTGCGGCTGACGAGCCCCCCACCACCGCTGGCGTGCCGGCGGCTTCTACGCCTTGGGCCTCGACGCCCACCGTTTCAACGCCATGCGCCACTTGGCGCGCTGCGTCGACGCCGGACATCCCGGCACCTGCGCCCGTCCCGCTCATTCCACCGCCTGCAATTTAGCGACCGCGAGCGCCAGCCATTTCTCGCCGTGCCGCTTGAATTTGACCTGTGCTTTCGCGTCGGCGCCGCCGCCTTCGAGCGCGGTGATCGTGCCTTCGCCGAACTTGGTGTGGAACACTTGCTGGCCGACGCGGAAACCCGTTTCCGCCGCACGCTGCTCGTTCGCGAACGCGGGCAACTGCGCGGGCGTGGACGATGCGGGCCCCGTATAACCCGGCCGCGCGAACCAGTCGCGCCCATAACCCGCGTTGTCGGAGCGGCCGCCCCAGCGCGCGCCCGCCTCGACCTTCGGCGTGAGCCACTTGAGCGTTTCCTGCGGCAGTTCGTCGAAGAAACGCGAACGGATGTTGTAACGCGTCTGACCATGCAGCATGCGGCTCTGCGCGAACGACAGATACAACCGCTCCTTGGCGCGCGTGATTGCCACGTACATCAGGCGGCGCTCCTCTTCCAGGCCGTCCGATTCCATCGCGCTGTTTTCGTGTGGGAACAGCCCCTCTTCCAGACCGGTGATGAACACCGCCGTGAACTCGAGGCCCTTCGCCGCGTGCACCGTCATCAGTTGCACGGCTTCCTGGCCGGCTTGCGCCTGATTGTCGCCCGCCTCCAGCGATGCGTGTGACAGGAAACCGGCGAGCGGCGTCATCGTGTCCGGGTTTTGCGCCGGGTCGGCAATGCCGGGGGCGTCGAGCACGACGGTATTCGGATCGTCGGTGGCGACGGCCAGTTCGGGCGCGGCGGTCGCGCCCGGACGCAGCGGAATGGAGCGCGCCGGCGTGTCCATGCCGTAGCCCTCTTCGCTGACGAACGCGGCGGCCGCGTTGACCAGTTCCTGCAAGTTCTCGAGCCGGTCCTGGCCTTCACGTTCGTTCTGATAGAACTCCGAGAGACCGCTCGTGCGCACCACGTATTCGACGGTTTCCGGCAGGCTCATCTGCTGCGTTTCCGCGCGCATCTTGCCGACCAGGTTCGCGAAGGCCGCGAGGCTCGAACCCGCCTTGCCCGCCACGTACGGAATCGCCGCGGCCATCGAGCAGTTGTACTGGCGCGCCGCGTCCGCGAGTTGCTCGATGGAGCGCGCGCCGATGCCGCGTGTCGGGAAATTGACGACGCGCGCGAACGCGGTGTCGTCGTTCGGATTGTCGATCAGGCGCAGATAGGCGAGCGCGTGCTTGACTTCCTGGCGCTCGAAAAAGCGCAAGCCGCCGTACACGCGATACGCGATGCCCGCGTTGACCAGCGTGTGTTCGATCGTGCGCGACTGCGCGTTGCTGCGGTAGAGAATCGCAATTTCGCTGCGCGACGTGCCGGTGCTGATCAGCGCCTTGATTTCCTCGACGATCCAGCTGGCTTCCTGCGAATCGGTCGCGGATTCATACACGCGGACCGGTTCGCCGTGGCCCGCGTCGGTACGCAGATTCTTGCCCAGACGGCGCGAATTGTTGGCGATGAGCTGATTGGCGGCGTCGAGAATATGGCCGTGCGAGCGGTAGTTCTGCTCGAGCTTGATCAGATGACGGACGTTGAACTCGTGTTCGAAGTCGCGCATGTTGCCGACGTTCGCGCCGCGAAACGCGTAGATCGACTGATCGTCGTCGCCGACGGCGAAGATCGAGTTGGTCTGGCCCGCCAGCATCTTGAGCCAGGCGTATTGCAGCTTGTTGGTGTCCTGGAACTCGTCGACCAGAATATGCCGGAAGCGCGCCTGGTAGTGGGCGCGCAACGGCGGATTGTGCGCGAGCAGTTCGTAGCAGCGCAGCAGCAGTTCCGGAAAGTCGACGACGCCTTCGCGCTGGCATTGCTGGTCGTAGGCTTCGTAGAGTTCGACGAATTTGCGGTTGAAGTTGTCGGTGGCGTCGACGTCTTTCGGGCGCAGACCTTGTTCTTTCGCGTTGTTGATGAAGTACTGGAGATTTTTCGCCGGGTACTTTTCGTCGTCGATGTTGAGGCCCTTCATCAGACGCTTGATCGCGGACAGCTGGTCGGCGGTATCGAGAATCTGGAAGGTGGCCGGCAGGCCCGCGTCGCGGTGATGCGCGCGCAGCATGCGGTTACAGAGGCCGTGGAAGGTGCCGATCCACATGCCGCGCGTGTCGATCGGCAGGAGCGCCGACAGACGCGACATCATCTCGCGGGCGGCTTTGTTGGTGAAGGTCACCGCCAGAATCGTGGCCGGCGACGCCAGGCCGTGCTGGATAAGCCACGCGATGCGCGTGATCAGGACGCGGGTCTTGCCGCTGCCCGCGCCGGCGAGAATGAGGGCGGGCTCGTTCGGGAGCGTGACGGCGGCGTGTTGTTCGGGGTTGAGATTGGCTAGCAGGTCGGACATTTTTTCGGAGGGGCGGCGGGTCGTTCGACATTATATGCCCCGGAGGGGGGGCGGTTTTTTTGCCTGTTCGGCGGGGTGGGTTGGGGTGGGGTTGTCGGTTTCTTTTTGTTGGTCTTTTGTTGCGGGCGCTGGGGGTTGGGTCTGATTGCTGTGTTGGCCTTTCCTTGAAATCTTTGTGGTCTATTGGCGTTGCCCCTGTGCGGGGCGGCACTCCCTTTCTTTGCCGCCGCAAAGAAAGGAAGCAAAGAAAGCGGCTTCACACCGCCAGCTTTTAAG
>Ga0209759_1000423_pt1 | contig 51547 bp, 48 predicted proteins | sample AraplaCL_Col_mMS_FD_184261 | JGI IMG/M metagenome (GOLD analysis project Ga0209759, IMG submission 184261) | Arabidopsis root microbial communities from the University of North Carolina, USA - plate scrape CL_Col_mMS (SPAdes) (version 2) | ecosystem: Host-associated > Plants > Roots >...
CTCTTCGCTCCGCGCAGAATGACGGGCGATAGGGCATGTCATCCTGCGCGTAGTCGCAGGACCCACGCACCGGGACACGCCGCGGCGGGGGTGGGTTCTGCGACTGCGCTTCGCTCCGCGCAGAATGACGGGCGATAGGGCATGTCATCCTGCGCGCAGTCGCAGGATCCACCCACGCCGAGGTCTTGCTCGCCTGTCAGGGCGCCGATCGCCGCCGCCGCGCCAGCATCTCCGCGAAGATCTCGTGGCGCGCCTGGTCACTGAGCAGTCGCGACGCCATCGGCAGCAACTCCTCGTCCTCGCGCCGGAAAAGGCGCTCGCACTGCCCGACCAGCGCCTCGACGTGCTCGAGCGGCAGGGTCGACGGTGTACCCGCGGCAAGTCCGGCGAAAGCGGGGCGCAGGCCTCGCCACGACGCGGCAAGCGCGCGATGCTCGTCCGTCAGCGCGGTGATCATCTCGCGCAGGCAGACGGGGTCGGATCCGGCCATGGACTCCAGCAGCGCCGGGAACAGGTCCCGCTCCTCGTCCTCGTGATGCACCGCGATCGAGCGGTCGAAATAGCCGAGGACGGATTGCGCATGGCGTTGAGCGGTTTCGTCGACGGCCAACGCCGGCGCGCCCCTGGCCAGGCGGCGCATCGTCTCGAACACGCCCTGGCCCTGGCGATGCCAGGCAGCCAGCACGTCCAGCGGAGGCTCCAGGCGGTCGGCAGCGGACATGGCACCATCCTAGACGGTTGCGGGCTGGAGGTGGGCCGCGGGGGCAACCGGCCGCTCCAGGCCGGCCCGGAACAACGCCGCCACCATGTCCGACTGCGTGACCATGCCGACCAGCCTGCGCTCGTCGTCGACGACGGGCAGGTGGTGGCGGCCGCCGTCGGAGAAGGCCGACATCAGGTCGACGAGTTCCTGTTGCGGCGAGGCCGTCAGCACGTCCTTGGTCATGATGTCGGCGACCAGCCACGCCGCGTTGCCGGCAGCGCCGGGCACCAGGTCGTGGCCCAGGAAGAAGTCGTGCAGCGTCCCGATGCCCAGCACGCGGCGCTGCTGGTCGACCACCGGAAGCGCCTTGATCGCGTGGGCCATGAGCAGCTGCCAGGCCTGCCGGGCCGGCGTGGACGGCAGCACGTTCACAACGTCACGCGACATGACGTCGGCGCAGCGCAGGCTGCCGAAGCGGCGCTTCCATGCGCGGTGCTCGGCCTCCAGGAACAGCTCCTCGAGATCGTCCGCGCTGACGTCCAGCAGTTCGCCGCGCGCGCGCAGCGCCGCGTCCAGATCCTGCGCGGTCAGGCCCAGGCGCGCGCCGGGCGGCTCGTCGCTCGTGTGATGCGTGTTGACATGCGGATGGGCGTGGTGCGGATAGCGGCGCCGCGCCGAGACGTTGAAGATCAGCGCGGCCAGCAGCAGCAGCAAGGAATCGACGGCGACGGGCCACAGAACGAATCGATAGCCCAGCGCGGAGATCGCCGGCCCGCCGAGCACCGCCGTCAGGGCCACCGCGCCGCTGGGCGGATGCAGGCAGCGCAGCGCGAACATCGCGCCGATGGACAGCGCCGCCGCCAGGCTCGCGGCCAGCGGGATGTCGGCGATGTGCAGCGCGCAGGTCACCCCGATCAGCGCCGCCACGAGGTTGCCGCCGATGATGGACCAGGGCTGCGCGAGCGGGCTGGCCGGCACGGCGAACAGCAGCACGGCGGAGGCGCCCATCGGTGCGATGAACCACGGGTTGAAGCCGTGCAGGATGTGGTGGCTCGACCAGGCGGCGCAGAACACGCCCAGCAGCGCGCCGAGGCAGCCCAGCAGGATCTCCTTGCGCGACACGCTCACGGGCGCCGGAACGAACGTGACCAGCCACTGGCGCACGCTCCGAGAGTCCATCTCAGCCATCGTCGCGCTCTTGCGGTGCGGCGCCGGTCAGCGCGCGGAAGCGGCTCTTGGCGGCGTCGAGCGGCAACTCGAAGAAGCGCTCGGAGACCTCCTCGTCGCCGACGGCCAGCGAAGGCTTGACCAGGTCGCTGCGCGAGACCAGCCCCACGAGGCGGCGCGATTGCGGGTCGCTCACCACCGGCAGGCGCTCCAGGCCGTGCACGGCCAGGCGCGTCGCGATGATGCGGCAGGTCTCGTCGGGCAGCGCCATCGCCGGCACGTTGGCGCCGAACAGGTCGGCCACGCGCTGCGGGCCCTGGCGGCGCAGCGCCTGCGCCAGCGTCTCGCGATCGACCATGCCGATGAAGCGCGCGCCCAGCAGCACGGGGAATGCGCGATGCAGCTGCGTCTTGCCGAAGTGGCTGGCCAGCGCATCGGCGACGGACGCCTCGCCGTCGATCGTGACCAGGTCGCGCGTCATGACCTCCGAGACCGTGTGCCGTTCGAGCGGATCGATGCCGTACTCGCGATAGATGTGGTGGCCGCGGCGCGAGATCTTCTCGGTCAGGATGGAGCGCGGCATCGTCATCACCGTGAAGCCATAGGCCACCGCCGAGGCGATCATCAGCGGCAGCAGCGCGTCGATGTCCTGCGTGAGCTCGAGCGCGAAGATCACCGACATGATGGGCGCGCGCATCATGCCGCCCAGCGTCGCGGCCATGAAGACCAGCGGCCACAGCGCCGGCTGGTGGCCGGGCAGCCACGGCCCCAGCAGCACGCCCAGCGCCGCGCCCATCATCAGCAGCGGCGCCAGCACGCCGCCCGAGGTGCCCGAGCCGAGCGCGACGACCCACATGACGGCCTTGCAGACGATCAGGCCGAGCACCACGTCCAGAGCGAGGCGATCGTGCAGCAGGTCGGAGATGACGTCGTAGCCGACGCCCAGAGCGCGCGGCTCCAGATAGCCGCCGATGCCCACCACGATGCCGCCCAGCGCGGGCCACCACATCCAGTGCAGCGGCAGGCGGCCGAACAGGTCCTCCACCTTGTAGAGCGTGGTCGACACGGTCCACGACAGCGCACCGGCCGCCACGCCGGCGGCCACGCACGACGCGAGCGTCGCCAGGTCGGCCGGCGCCGTGCGCAGCGGAAACAGCGCGCCGCCATCGAGGATCAGCGGCCGCACGGCCGCCGCCACGCAGCAGGCGATGGCCACCGGCAGCAGGCTGCGCGGGCGCAGCTCGAACAGCAGGAGTTCGACCGCCAGCATCACCGCGGCGATCGGCGTGCCGAAGACCGCCGTCATGCCGGCCACCGCGCCCGCGACGAGCAGCGTCTTGCGCTCGGCGCCCGTGATGTGGAAGAACTGGCCGATCAGCGAGCCCACCGCGCCGCCGGTCATGATGATCGGGCCCTCGGCGCCGAACGGGCCGCCGCTGCCGATGGCGATGCCCGAGGACACCGGCTTGAGGATGGCGACCTTGGGCGACATCCGGCTCTTGTTGAACAGGATGGCCTCGATCGCTTCGGGGATGCCGTGGCCGCGGATCTTCTCCGAGCCGTAGCGCGCCATCAGCCCGATGATCAGGCCACCGATCGCGGGCACGGCGATCACCCACAGGCCCAGCGTGTTGGCCGCCGGCGAGACGTTGCGGTCCGACAGCACCTGGAAGAAGAACAGGTTGGTGAACAGGCGGATCAGGTGCAGCAGGGCCCAGGCGGCCAGCACGCTGAGACCGCCGATCACGGCGGCGACCGCCGCCACGCCGGGCAGGCGCTCCGCCGAGGCGAAGTCGCGGCGTTCATGCTGGGCGCGCTGCGGATCGCGGTCGAAATCGTCGGCTTCGCTGAGGGGCGTCTTCATGAATGGATGTGCGGGATGGAAAACACGCTGTCCAGCGACAGCAGCTCGGTGCGATGCAGTTCGGCCAGGTGCGTGAGCACGCGTTCGCCTTCGGGCAGCAGGTGCACCTCGACGCGCCGCTTGTCGACGTCGTTCTGGCGTCGCTCGACCAGCCTGCGCTCTTCCGCCCGCGTCACCAGGGCGACCACGCCGTGCGGCTTAGCCTGCAGGCGCACGGCGAGCTCACCGACCGTCGCGTGGGTGCGGCCCGGAAAGCCCTTGATGTGCAGCAGCAGCAGGTATTGCAGCGGCGTGATGCCGCAGGTCTGCACGATGTCTTCGGAGAAGCGTTCGAACCGGCGGATCTGGAACCTGAACTCGGACAACGCCTCGAACTCGGTCTTGGTCAGCGGCTTGCGCCTGGGCGTCATCGGTGGCGAGTCACAAGGAGGAAGCCCGTGATTGTATCACGACGTGATGTAGTTTCCGCCCGCCCGGCCCTGCGCAGCTGCTTCACGCGCGCGCCCGTCTCGCGCACCTCGCGCGGCGTGGCGCCGAACCAGCGCCGCACCGTGCGGCTGAAGTTGGAGGTATCGACGTAGCCCAGGCGCGCGGCGATCTCCTCCACGGGCTCGGCCGTGTGCACCAGCATCCACAGCGCGCGCTGCTTGCGGGCGGCGTCGAGCAGTTGCTGGAAGGTCGAGCCGTCCTCGTGCAGCCGGCGGATCAGCGTGCGCGGCGAGATGCCGCAGCGCGTGGCGACGTCGGCCATGCGTGGATAGGCCCCATCCTCCACGCTCGCCAGCAGCCCGGCCACGCGCTGCGCCAGGCTCGCGCCGGCGACCTCGGCCAGCGCCTCCTCGCACTCGCGGCAGGCGCTCGCGTGGGCCTTGGCGTCCGCGCCGATGCACGGCAGCGCCAGGTCGCGCCGCGTGAAGTGGAAGGCGAAGGCCGGCTGGTCGAAGCGCAGGTCGGCGACGCCGAAGCGCTGGTACTGCTCGCGCCACGCGGGCGTGGGCAGCGGCAGCTCGATGCGCAGCTCGCCCGGCACCTGGCCGACGGCCGTCTCGAACATGCGCAGGATCGCCGACAGCACGGTGTCGATGACGAACGCCCGCACGCCGCCGGCGAGGTCGGCGCGCTCGGCGGCGCGCATCGTCAGGCCGGCCGGGGTCTCGACGCAGGTCCAGGCCATCGCGTCGTTGCGCGTCGTGCCGTAGCGCGCCAGGGTCACCACCGCCTCGCGCAGGTCGCGGCTGGTGACGACGGCGTAGCCGAGCGCGCCATGGGCCGACACCGGCGCGCCGCCGCCCAGGTCCAGCCCCAGCCACGGACGGCGCATGGCCGTCATCGCGCCTTCGGCCAGGCGCACGATGGTGTCGCGGCCCAGGCGCCTGTCATCGGTCACCAGCGTGGCCCAGTCCAGGCCGGCCGCGGCCAGCACGCGGTCGCCGTCGACGTCCGCGTGCTGCAGCAGCATGCGCAGCAGGCGGGCGTAGATCGGCGGCACGAGCGAGCCCGGCTGCGGCAACGGAGGATGGGCGATGTCGGGGCGGGACATGGGCTGGTTTGGGGCGGCGGCCTCAGTGTCTTCCCTTGAAAGGGGCGTCCGAGGCCGCGTTTGTCACTTTATGACGATTTGTTGGCAGCTGCATCGGTGTCAGCCCCGGACCCCGCCGCCCACACTGGCCGTCACGATGAGCCTCGCAACGCCTTCCGAACCGCCCGTTCCCTACGTCGACCGCAAGCGTCACGCGTGGGTGCTGTCGCTGCTGGTGCCGGCGATGGTGGGGCTCGGGCCGCTGCAGTACCGGGTCTGGCCGATCACGCTGATGTTGTGGCTGCCGGTGATCTTCGTCTACTGCGTCGCACCTCTGATCGATGTCGCGCTCGGCGCCGACACCAGCAACCCGCCCGAGGAGGCGGTGCCGCGGCTGGAGGCCGACCTCTACTACCGCTACGTCACCTTCGCGCTGGTGCCCTTGCTGTGGGGCGCCTTCGTCTACGGGGCCTGGTTCGTCATGCGCACGCCGCTGACCTGGGCCGGCCAGCTGGCCATCGTCCTGACCACCGGCATGGTGGGAGGCTTCTGCATCAATCTCGGCCACGAGCTGGGCCACAAGAAGACCCGGCTCGAGCGCTGGCTGGCCAAGATCGTGCTGGCGCCGACGTTCTACGGCCACTTCACGATCGAGCACAACCGCGGCCACCACCGGGACGTCGCGACCCCGGCCGATCCGGCCTCGGCGCGCATGGGCGAAGGCGTCTGGCGCTTCGCGCTGCGCGAGATGCCCGGTGCGTTCCGGCGCGCGTGGCAGCTCGAGCGCGCCCGCATGCGCGCCGACGGCCTGCCCTTCTGGTCGCTGCACAACGAACTCCTGCAGCCGGCCGTGATCACCGTCGCGCTGTGGACGACGCTGGCCGTCTGGCTCGGGCCCAGGGTGCTCGCGTTCCTGCTCCTGGCATCGATGTGGGCCAACTTCCAGCTGACGACGGCCAACTACATCGAGCACTACGGCCTGCTGCGCCGCATCGGTGCCGACGGCCGCCTCGAGCGCACCGAGCCGCGCCATTCGTGGAACAGCAACCACCTGTTCTCCAACTGGGCCGTGTTCCACCTGCAGCGCCATTCCGACCATCACGCGCATCCGATGCGGCGCTACCAGTCGCTGCGCCATTTCGACGACGTGCCGCAGCTGCCCAACGGCTACTTCGGCATGTTCACGGTCGCGTACTTCCCGCCGCTGTGGTTCGCCCTGATGGACGGAAGGCTCGTCGCGGCGGTCCACTCGGACGCGTCGCGCATCAATTTCCATCCCCGGCGGCGCGCCTCGCTGATGCGCCTGCACGGGCTCGTCGACGCTCCCGCGGCGACATGATTTCCGAAGAGGTGTTCCATGGCTGACAACAACAAAGAGACAAGCATGAATTTCGACTACATCGTGGTGGGTGGCGGCTCGGGCGGCTGCGTGCTGGCAGCGCGCCTGAGCGAGGATCCCTCGGTGTCGGTGGCGCTGCTCGAGGCCGGGCCGGCCGACAAGAGCGTCCTGATCCACTGCCCCGCCGGCCTGGCGCTGCTGGCCCAGACCAAGACCGCGAACTGGAACTTCGACACGGTGCCGCAGAAGGGCCTGAACGGCCGCATCGGCTGGTCGCCGCGCGGCAAGGTGCTGGGCGGCTCGAGCTCGGTCAACGCGATGGTCTACATCCGCGGCCACAGGTCCGACTACGACCACTGGGCCGCCGAGGGCAACGCGGGCTGGTCCTACGACGAGGTGCTGCCCTACTTCCGCCGCGCCGAGCACAACGAGCGCATCCGCGACGAGTTCCACGGCAACGAGGGCCCGCTCAACGTGATGGACCTGCGCTGCCCCAACAGGTACGTGCAGGATTTCATCGAGGCCGGCCGGCAAGCGGGCTATCGCATCACCGACGACTTCAACGGCGCCGACCAGGAAGGCATCGGCCCTTACCAGGTCACGCACAAGAACGGCGAGCGCCACAGCGCGGCCAAGGCCTACCTCACGCCCAACCTCGGGCGCAAGAACCTCACGGTGTTCACCGAGGCGCACACCACGCGCATCCTGTTCGAGGGCAAGCGCGCGACCGGCGTGGAGTTCCGGCGCGCGGGCCGGCTGCAGCAGATCGGTGCGAAGCACGAGGTGCTGATGGCCGCCGGCGCGCTGCAGACGCCGCAGATCCTGATGTTGTCGGGCGTCGGCCCGGCCGCCGAACTGACCAGGCACGGCATCGGCGTCCTCCACGACCTTCCGGGCGTCGGCCAGAACCTGCACGACCACCTCGACGCCGTGCAGGTCATCGTCGCGCCCCAGCTGAAGGAAAGCTTCGGCGTCACCTTCGGCGGCATCGCCCGCGTGCTCAAGGCGATCCCGCAATGGCGCAACCATCGCCAGGGCGTCCTCACCACCAACTTCGCCGAGGCCGGCGGCTTCATCAAGAGTCAGGCGAGCGAGGCGATTCCCGACCTGCAGCTGCACTTCGTGATCGCCAAGCTGGTGGACCACGGCCGCAAGACGGTGCTGGGCCACGGGCTGTCCGGCCACGTCTGCGTGCTGCGTCCGCAAAGCCGCGGCAGCGTCACGCTGGCCAGCCGCGACCCGCTTGCCGCGCCGCGCATCGACCCGAACTTCCTGTCGCACCCCGACGACATGGCGCGCATGGTGCGGGGCTTTCGCCGCATGCGCGAGATCTTCAACCAGCCGGCAATGGCCAAGCTGGGCGGCCACGAGCATCCGCGCTCGGCCAAGGCGACGACCGACGCCGAGATCGAGCAGTTCATCCGCAGCTACGCCGACACCATCTACCACCCGGTGGGCACCTGCCGCATGGGCCCGGGCGCGATGGACGTGGTGGGCGCCGACCTGCGCATCCACGGCCTGGAAGGCATCCGCGTGGTCGACGCCTCGATGATGCCGCGCATCATCGGCGGCAACACCAACGCGCCGACGATCATGGTGGCCGAGAAGGCCTGCGACATGATCAAGGCGGCGCGGCTGGCCGGCAGCGACGCGGATGCGCAGACCCTGCGCGGATTCGCGGGTACCCAGGCGCCGCCCATCGAGACGCTGGCGGCCTGAAGCGGGCCGACGTCCACAAGCCTGACAGATCAGATCGCCTGCACCCGCACGCCACTGGCGCGCAGCGCGCGCGTCACGCGCGCAGGCGTCCCGCGCGCGACTACCAGCTGGCTCAGTTGGGCGAGCGGCGCCACGACGAACGGCGAGGCCGTCATCAGCTTCTCGGGCGATGCCAGCACCACCGTCTCGGCCGCGCGTTCGTGAAGCGCGCGCTTGACGGCCGCCTCCTCGGCGTCGCCCGTGCTCAGGCCCGCGCCGGGATGGACGCCGGTCACGCCGAGGAAGAACAGGTCGGCGCGCAGGCGCGACGCGGCGTCGATGACCGCGGCGCCGACGTTGACCATCGAGTGGCGAAACAGCCGGCCGCCCAGCATCAGGATCTCGATGCGCTCGTGCCGGGCCAGCTCGACGGCCACGGTGGGGCTGTGCGTGACGACGGTGGCGCGCAGGCCCGGCGCGAGGTGGCGTGCCACCTGCAAGGCCGTCGTCCCGCCGTCGAGCATCACGACCTGCCCCGGCTGGACGAGCGTCGCGCCGAAGCGCCCGAGCGCCACCTTGTCGGCCACCGACACTTCCTCGCGCAGCGCGAGATCGCCCATCGCGGCCGATGCGGGCAGCGCGCCGCCGTGCACGCGCTGCAGCTTGCCTTCGGCGGCGAGCTCGCGCAGGTCGCGGCGGATGGTGTCCTCCGAGGTGTCGAGCTCGAGCGCCAGGTTCTTGGCCACCAGCTGGCCTTCGGCGGCGAGGCGGTCGAGCAGCAGCTTCTTGCGTTGCGAGGTGAGCATGGCGTGGCGTGTCGAAGGGATTTGCGGCGCTCGCGTCTTTGCACGATACTGCACGAAACCACCCGATTCTGCCATGCCTTCACCGAACGTCGATCCGAGCCCCTACGTCGGCAGCGAGCAAGTGCGCATCCTCGAAGAGCGCGTCCTCGCGCACGACTGGTACCTGCTGCGCAAGACCACCTTCGAGCACCGCCGCCGCGACGGCCGCCTGCAGGTGGTCAGCCGCGAGACCTACGACCGCGGCAACGGCGTCGCGCTGCTGCTGTTCAACGCCGCGCGCGGCACGGTGATCCTGACGCGCCAGTTCCGCTTTCCCGCCTGGGTCAACGGCTGCGCCGACGGCCTGCTGATCGAGGCCTGCGCCGGCCAGTTGGACGGCAACGACCCGATCGCCGCGATGCAGCGCGAGGCGATCGAGGAGACGGGCTACGACGTGCAGTCGCCGCGCAAGGTGTTCGAGGCCTACATGAGCCCGGGCTCGGTGACCGAGAAGCTGCACTTCTTCGTGGCGGCCTGCGAGGACGCCGATCGACGCCATGCCGGCGGCGGCCAAGCCGATGAAGGCGAGGACATCGAGGTGCTGGAGCTGCCGCTCGCGCAGGCGCTCGCGATGATCCGCAGCGGCCAGATCCAGGACGGCAAGACCATCATGCTGCTGCAGCATGCGGCGATGACGGGATTGGACAGGCTGTAGGCTTGCGCCAGCGCAGCGGCTTGGCGGGGGTGGATCCTGCGACTGCGCGCAGGATGACGATATGGATGGCCTGCCATCCTGGCCAGTCTCAGGAAGACGAAAAAGTGGCTGTCATCCTGCGCGCAGTCGCAGGATCCACCCCTGCCGAGGTCTCAGCCGTCCACGCAGGCCTGGATCGCCGCGCCCACCGTGGCGATGGTCTTGCGCTGCGCGGCCGGGCCCAGCAGCGGCGAGGCGAGCGCGCGCTTCATCGTGGCCAGGCCGATCAGGTACGAGGCGATGAGGGCGGCGCGCAGTTCGGCGTCGCGCCCGCGCAGCAGGCGCGCGAGCGGCAGCACGAAATCGGCGTGGAAGCGCTCGGAGACGCGCTCCTGCGTCGCCGGGCTGCCCGAGGCGCGCAGCAGGATGCCCAGGGCGTCGAAGCGGGCCTCGCGGCGCTCCTGGCTGCCTTCCAGCACGAGGGTGGTGATGAGCTCGCCGAAGCGGCTCATGTCCACGCCGGCGAAGTGATCCTTGATCGCGAAGGCGTCGACGATGGCCTCGTCGAACAGCTTCTCCTTGCCGCCGAAGTAGCGGTTGACCAACGCGGCGTCGACGCCGGCGTCGGCCGCGATGTCGCGCGTGCCGACGTTCTCGTAGGCATCGAGCGAGAAGCGCATGCGCGCCGCCGCCAGGATGCGGGCACGGGTATCGCCGGCGTTGCGGGCGGGCCGGCGCGGCGCGCCGGGGGCCGCGGACACGGCGGGGATGTCTTGCAGGATCTTCTGGCGGGACGGCATCGGGATCTTGGCTGTGAGCGACAGGGCATTTTGTCAGCGGCCGTTGACATCCACAAGGCGACGCTTCGTCCACGGGCGAAGCATGGCGGGCCTGGCCTCCGTACGATGGCTGCATGACTTCCAATGCCCAGCCTGTCCTGGCCGCCGCCGCGCGCCGCTCCCCGTCCTTCGCGCTCGTCGTGCTCGCCACGTCGATGGCCTTCGTCGTCGGCCAGCTCGACGTCACCATCGTCAACGTCGCGCTGCCGGCGATGGGCCGCGAGCTGGGCGCCGGCGTCGCGGGCCTGCAGTGGGTGGTCGATGCCTACACGGTCGCGTTCGCGGCCTTCATGCTGTCGGCCGGCGCGTTCGGCGACCGCTTCGGCGCGCGGCGCGCCTTCCAATGGGGCATGGGCCTGTTCGGCCTGGCCTCGATCGCCTGCGCGGCCGCGTCCGGCATCCTCGCGCTCGACGCCGCCCGCGTGCTGCAGGGCCTGGGCGCGGCCATCATGCTGCCCAATTCGCTCGCGCTGCTGAACCACGCCCTCGCGCACGAGCCCGCGAGACGCACGCGCGCGATCGGCTACTGGACGGCCGCCGGCGCGATCTCCATCGCGCTGGGCCCGGTGCTGGGCGGCGTGCTGGTGGCCAACGTCGGCTGGCGCGCGATCTTCTGGGTCAACGTGCCGCTGTGCCTGGCCGGCGGCTGGCTGTCGACCCGCCTGCACGAGACGCCGACCGGCGGCCCCCGTCCGCCGCTGGACCTGGCGGGCCAGGTGCTCGCGACGTTGGCGCTCAGCGCCCTGATCGCCACGCTGATCGAGGCGCGCTCGCTGGGCGTGCACGACCCGCGCATCTGGCTGGGCGCCGGCGCGACGCTGCTGCTCGCCCTCGCCCTGCTGCTGGCCGAGCGGCGTGCCGCCGCGCCGGTGATCGCCACCGACCTGTTCGCCCTGCGCGACTTCCGCGGCGCCGTGTTCTTCGGCACGGTGGTCAACTGCACGTACTACGGCGCGATCTTCGTCATCGCGCTGTTCCTGCAGACGGCGCGCCATTTCACGCCGATGCAGGCCGGCCTCGCCTTCCTGCCGCTGACGGCCGGCTTCTTCCTGTCCAACGTGCTCAGCGGCCCCATCATCACGCGCCTGGGCACGCGCACGCCGATGGTCGCCGGCGCGCTGGTGGACCTGCTGGGCTTCGGCGTGCTGGCCTGGGCCTCGACGACGCAGAGCCTGGCGCCGATGCTGCTTGGCTTCCTGCTGATTCCCAGCGGCATGGGCCTGGCCGTGCCGGCGATGACGACCACGGTGCTGTCGTCGGTCGACAAGAGCCGCTCGTCGCTGGCGGCCGCCATCCTCAACACGGCGCGCCAGGCGGCGGGCGCGATCGGCGTGGCGGTGTTCGGCGCGCTGGCGCACGGCGACGCGGCGCACATCGGCACGGGCCTGCGCATCACGTGCGTCGCGGCCATGTTCGCGCTGGGCCTGGCCGCGCTGGCGGCAGCGCGCTTGAAGGGCGTGCCGCCGCACGCCTGAGCCTCACTCCGCCTCGTCTTCCTCGGTCACCAGCACGTCGGCCCGCTGCGGCGGCGCGTCCTCGTCCATCTCCTCGCCCAGGAAGCCGCCGCTCTGGTGCGCCCACAGGCGCGCGTACAGGCCGCCGCGCGCCAGCAGCGAGCGGTGGTCGCCCTCTTCGACGATGCGGCCCTTGTCGAGGACGACCAGGCGATCCATCGCCGCGATCGTCGACAGCCGGTGCGCGATCGCGATGACGGTCTTGCCTTCCATCAGCGTATACAGGCTGGCCTGGATGGCGGCCTCGACCTCGGAGTCGAGCGCGCTGGTGGCCTCGTCGAGCAGCAGGATGGGCGCGTCCTTGAGCATCACGCGCGCGATCGCGATGCGCTGGCGCTGGCCGCCCGACAGCTTGACGCCGCGCTCGCCGACATGCGCGTCGTAGCCGCGGCGGCCCTTGGCATCGGCCAGCGCCAGGATGAACTCGCCGGCCTCGGCGCGGCCGGCCGCGGCCATCATCTCGGCCTCGCTGGCGTCGGGCCGGCCGTAGAGGATGTTGTCGCGCACCGAACGGTGCAGCAGCGAGGTGTCCTGCGTGACCATGCCCACGTGGGCGCGCAGGCTGTTCTGCGTGACCTTTGAGACGTCCTGGCCGTCGATCAGCAGCCGGCCCGACTCGACGTCGTAGAAGCGCAGCAGCAGGTTGACCAGCGTCGACTTGCCCGCGCCCGAGCGGCCGACCAGGCCGATCTTCTCGCCGGGCTTGATCGTCAAAGAGAAGTGCTCGATGACCTGGCGCTTGCCGCCGTAGGCGAAGCCCACGTCCTCGAAGCGCACTTCGCCACGCGGCACCACCAGCTCGGTGGCATCGGGCGCGTCGACGATGGTGTGCGGCCGCGACAGCGTGTTCATGCCGTCGGTGACGGTACCGATGTTCTCGAACAGCGACGCCAGCTCCCACATGATCCAGTGCGAGATGCCATTGAGCCGCAACGCCAGCGCGGTGGACGCGGCGACTGCGCCAACGCCCACCTTGCCCTGCGTCCACAGCCACAGCGTGACGCCGGCCGTGCTCATGATCAGTCCCATGCTCAGCACGTGGTTGACGATCTCGATGCCGGTGATGTACCGCCCCTGCTGGTAGGCCGTGACGATGAACTCCTGCATCGCCTGGCGCGCGTAGCTGGCCTCGCGCCGCGCGTGCGAGAACAGCTTGACGGTGGAGATGTTGGTGTAGGCATCGGTGATGCGCCCCGTCATCAGCGAGCGCGCGTCGGCCTGCAGTGCGCCGACCTTGCCCAGCCGCGGAACGAACCAGCGCAGCGCGACGAAGTACAGCGCCAGCCAGGCAAGAAAGGGCCCGAGCAGCCACAGGTCGAAGCTGCCGACCACGGCCACCATGGTCGAGAAGTAGATGATCACGAACACCAGGATGTCGGTGACGGTCGTGACGACGTCGCGCACGCCCAGCGCCGTCTGCATCACCTTGGCGGCGACGCGGCCGGCGAATTCGTCCTGGTAGAAGCTCATGCTCTGCGCGAGCATCATGCGGTGGAAGTTCCAGCGCAGCCGCATCGGGAAGTTGCCGAACAGCGTCTGGTATTTCAGCGCGGACTGCACCGCCACCAGCAGCGGGCTCACGGTCAGGATGGCCGCCAGCAGCAGCAGCGTGCCGCGCTCCTGCGTCCACAACTGCGCCGGCTGCACGTGGCTGAGCCAGTCGACCACGTGCCCCATCGCCGCGAACAGCAGCGCCTCGAACGCGCCGATGACGGCGGTCAGCACCGTCATGCCCACCACGAAGCGGCGCACGCCGGCCGAACAGGCCCAGATGAACGGAAAGACGCCCTTGGGCGGCGGCGGCGGCTCGGCGTCCGGCCAGGGATCGACGAGTCTTTCGAAGTAACCGAACAAGCGAGGCGCTCCTGGTGCTGGCGCCGTGCAGGTCGCGGCGCACAATCCGCAAGGCTACGCGAAAAAGCATGCCCTGGCGTGACGCATTCGGCATCGCGGCCATGCGCGGGGCACATGGCCGCGCCCGGCAGCCGCATGATTCGCGCAGGTTCCAAAGCGCAGGCGCCGGCACGAGCGCGCGCGCAGAATGGGGCCGTTCCAGAAAAACGAGACCGCCGGCCGAACGAGGGTTCAAGCCGGCTGGCCAGACCGAAAGGCCATGGTGCAGAGCAGCGACATCGTCTTCAGCGCGAGGCAGCACATCGACCGGCTGATGCGTCGCGTCGTGCTGCTGATGTTCGGCGCTGGCGTGCTGTCGGTGCTGGCGATCTGGCACATGGAAGTGTCCGACGGCACCATCGATCCGTTCAACCGCTTCGGTTATCCGGCGATGGCGCTGGTCTTCAGCGCCAGCTTCGCCGCGCTGTGGCGCTACCCGGGCACGCTGGTCCACGTGCGCTGGATAGGCTTCGTCTGCGTCACGGCCGTGCTGCTGCTCGAACTGTGGCAGCAGATGCGCGTGACCACCCCGCTATTGGCAAACTACAACGCGCTGACGGTGCTGAACTGGTTGCCGCTCTGCTACGCCATCGCGTTCTTCATGCTGGGCACGCGCCAGGCGCTCCTGGCCGCCGGGGCCATCCTAGCCTTCTTTGCCGCTTGCGCGCTCGTGCGCGGCGGCGCCGCCACCGCCTACGCGGCGCAGGATCGTGCACTGCTCCTGAACACCCTGATCTCCCATGCGGTGCTGGTGGTCTGCCTGACCGGCATGCTGTGGCTCAAGCACGTGGTCACCATGCAGGGCGAGCAGACCACGCGGCTGAACCTGCTGGCGGCCACCGATCCCCTCACCGGCCTGGCCAACCGCCGGCTCACGCTGCAGCTGCTGGACCAGCTGGCGCGCGACGGCCGGCTCGACGCGGCGCCGGTGGTGATGCTGTGCGACCTGGACCACTTCAAGCGCATCAACGACGGCTGGGGCCACGCGATGGGCGACCAGGTGCTGGTGGCCGTGGCCAACGCGCTGCGGGCCAGCACGCGCGATGCCGACACCGTCGCCCGCTGGGGCGGCGAGGAATTTCTCATCGTGCTGCCGGCCACCCGCGACCTGGACGCCGCCGAGCTCGCCGAGCGCCTGCGCGCCCGCGTGGAGGCGCTGCAGGTGGCCGATCGCCACCAGTGTCCCGTGCCGATCACCTTGAGCATCGGCATCGCTCCGCTGGTGGCTGCCGAGACCGGGTCGAGCTGGCTCAAGCGCGCCGACGAGGCCCTCTATCGGGCCAAGAACGAAGGCCGCAACTGCTGGCGCATGGCGGAACCGCCCGAGGCCTGATCAGGGCGCGCCGGCCTTGAAGGTGTCGCACTCGTCGATCTGGCCGGTCTGGTAGCCCTGCTTGAACCAGTGCACGCGTTGCGCACCGGTGCCGTGCGTGAAGGTCTCGGGCTGGACGGTGCCGCTGGCCTTGCGCTGCAGCGTGTCGTCGCCGATCTGCGAGGCGGCGTTCAGGGCCTCGTCGATGTCGCCGGCCTCGACGATCTGCTTGGTGGCCTGGGCCCTGTTGGCCCAGATCCCGGCAAAGCAATCGGCTTGCAGCTCGAGCCGCACCGACAGGGCGTTGGAGCGCGCCTCGCTCGAACTGCGGCGCGCGTTGTCCACCTTGTCGCTGATGCCCAGCAGCTTCTGCACGTGGTGGCCGACCTCGTGCGCGATCACGTAGGCCTGCGCGAAGTCGCCCGGCGCGCCGAGCTTGGTGCGCAGCAGGTCGTAGAAGCTCAGGTCGATGTAGACCTTCTCGTCGCTCGGGCAGTAGAACGGCCCGGTGGCGGACTCGCCGCGGCCGCAGCCGGTCGAGGTCTCCTGGCGGAACAGCACCAGCTTGGGGTCGCGGTAGGTGCCGCCGCGCTCCTTGAACACCTGCGTCCAGACGTCCTCGGTATCGGCCAGCACGACCGAGACGAAGCGCTTCATCTGGTCTTCCTGCCCGCTTTGCGCCGCAGGCTGGCCGCGGTCCGGGGCGGGCGCGCTTTGCTGCACCGGGCCGCCGCCACCGGCCAGCATGCCCAGGATGGTCAGCGGATTGACGTGGAAGATCAGGCCGCCGATCAGCGCGATCACGATCGTGCCGATGCCGATGTGGCGGATGCCGAAGCCGCCGAAACCGGACCCCCCGCCGCCCTGGCCCCGCAGATCCTCGACGTTGTCGCTCTCGCGCTGGCCTTCCCATTTCATGGTGTTCTCCTTGGACGTCCGGTGCGCGGGCAGGGGCAATCGCGGGACCACCCGAACCCTGCCATTCTGCGCGGAGCCAAGCGCAGCCGCAGAACCCACCCCAGGACGGCGCTCGCCGACGGCTACTGCAGCCCGCCGCTGGCGCCGGGGAATTTGTGGGCGAACTTGGCGATCCACTCGCCGGCGGCCTCTTCCGAACTCAGCTCGCGGCCTTCGGCCCGGGCGATCGAGCGCCGGTAGTCCTCGATGTAGCAGATCTGCGCGACCATGCGCGCCCGATAGACGTCCTCGGGGTCGAGGAAGCTGACGCCCACCTCGTGGCCGCGGCCGTCGCGGCACGGCCGGCACCACGCGACCCGGGCGCGTGCCTCGAACGCCGGCTCGACGTAGGCAATGCGGACCTCGATCAACGACCCGGGCTCGACCGGCACTTCCGAATGCACCGCCAGGCCGCCCAGGCTGATGTCCTGGGTGTGGAAGGCCGCATTCCCGAGACGGGCCGCCCGGATCTCGATCGGGACGTCAAGCGGATGCCGGATGAACTGCCTCATGCCTGGTGCTTCCTGGTGGTTCGGCGGGCTGTCGCCGCTGCGGCAGGCCAGCCCTTTGTACAACTCGGAGCGAAGCCCCGCAGCACCAATGGTTGTACAGATTCCGCCTGCCGACGGGCAGATTCGAACGTGGGATGCCGTCCAGATCGGCGTTTTGGCAGGCACGGCGGTTGAAAGGGCGCAGACTCGCGCATTCCAGGGCAGCCGACATGGCGGGGGTGGATCCTGCGACTGCGCGCAGGATGACACTTCGGGGGCAGTCGTTCTGAGCCGAACCCGGCGTCATTCCGCGCGGAGCGAAGCGGAGTCGCAGAATCCACCCCTGCCAAGGCAGCTGTCATGGCGGGGCTGGGTCCTGCGACTTCGCGCAGGATGACATCTTGGGCGGGCTGAGCGCTTACTGACCGTGCGCCGCTCCGCCGCTGAGGTAGTCCTTCTTGCCGATCTCGACGCCGCCGTGGCGCAGCAGTGCGTAGGCCGTCGTGATGTGGAAGTAGATGTTCGGGATCGCCCACAAGGTCAGGTAGTCGGCGCCCTTGAACTCCAGCTTGCGATCGCGCAGCTGCAGCACGATGTCGCGCTGGTCGGCGCCTTCGAACTGGGCCTGCGTCAGGGTGTCGAGGAAGGCGATCGTCTTGTCCAGGCGCGCCTGCAGCTCGGGGAAGCTCTTCTCGGTGTCCTCGAACTTGGGGATCTCGGCGCCCGACAGCCGGCCGGCGGCGCCCTTGACGTTGTCGGAGGCGATCTGCACCTGCGCCGTGAAGGGCAGCATGTCGGGATACAGGCGGGAGTTCAGGAAGGCGCTCGGATCGATCTTCCTGGCCTCGCAATGCGCTTCGGCCTTGGCCATCACGGCCTGCAGGTTCTTCAGCATCGAGCGGAACGGGGGCACCGTGGCTTGGTACATGGACAGGGACATGACGGTCTCCGGAAATCTGGGTTTGACGGGAAAGGTCGCCATTGGAGCGCAGCGCGGCAGTTCCTGCTGGCGATCGCGAGAAGCCCCTTTTTGCCAAGCCTGTCATTCTGCGCGGAGCGAAGCGCAGTCGCAGGATGACGGCTTTTGACGACGCGATACCATCCGCGCATCATGCTCAAGGCCGCCACGCGAACGACGACCCTCCTGCTGGCCTTGCAGCTTGCCAATGCCCTCGCGCACGCCCAGGCTGCCTCCGCGCCGGCCGAACGCAGGAACTGGTTCGACGACCCCTTCGTCCAGGCGACGCACGGCCTGCCCGGCTGCCCGATCCCCGATGCCCCGCTGCTGACCGAAGCCGAGATGCAGCACGAGACGCACTGGCGCGCCGAGCGCGGCACCAGTTGCTATCGCTCCGGCCGCTGCCGCCTGCCCAACGCCTATCTGTACGACAAGGAGATCGTCCCGCGCGTGGTCAAGGCCATCGATGCGGCGGGCCAGTTCGCGGACACCTCGGTCTGGGTCGAAGGCCAGCGGCGCTGGGTCTGGCTCAAGGGCTGCGTGTCGACCCGGGAACAGGCGGCCGAACTCGAACGCATCGTGCGGCTGGTCGACGACGTCGAGGCCGTCATCCCGCAACTGATCGTCGGCACCACGATGCCGCCCGGAAAGCCCGTCTACCGCCTGCCGCCCTGACCCGGCGCCTGCCAGACGCGCACGTAGTCGACTTCCATCGTCACCGGGAAGATGCCGTCGTCGATAGTCCCGCCCAGGTCGCCGCCGATGGCCACGTTCAGCAGCAGGTACTGCGGGCCGTCGAACGGCCACGCGCGCGCCGCGCCCGCGGCGCCGACGTCCAGCCGCGGGTACGTGAGCGTGTTGACGCCGTCGATGCCGAAGGTGATGTCGCGCTCGGTCCACAGCATCTGGTAGCGATGGAACGCGCTGCAGGCGTCCGGCACCGTCACCGCCGCGCCGACACCGTGCGCACCGCTGCCCGCCGGCGTGTGGATCGTGCTCATCACGCGGCCCGGGTTGCGGCCGATGTGTTCCATGATGTCCAGCTCGCCGTTGGCTGGCCACTCCCCGTGCACGCCCAGCATCCAGATCGCCGGCCACGTGCCCAGGCCGCAGGGCAGCCTGGCGCGGATCTCGAAGAAGCCGGTGGTCCATTCGGCCAGGCCGCGCGTCCGCAGGCGGGCCGAGGTGTAGTGCTGGCCGCCCCAGTCGCCGGCGGCCGAGCGCGTCTCCTTGCGCGCCGTGATCACGAGCTTGCCATCGCGCACCGCCGCGTTCTGCTCGCCCGGCGGCGAGTAGTACTGCTGTTCGTGGTTGAACCAGCCCTTCTGGTTGAAGGCCGTGTCGTTGCCCCACTTCTTCGGATCGGGCAGTCCGTCGATGTCGAATTCGTCGCTCCACACCAGCTGCCAGCCCGGCGGAGGCGCGAGGCTCTCGGGCGGCGGCGGTGCGTCGGCCGCCGAGGCGAGGCCGCACAGGGCCGCCAGGGACGCCAGCAACCGGCGGGGATGTCGAGGCGCGCGCATCAGCCCAGGCGCCGGCCGCTGCCGTCGAACGCCAGCACCGATCCGGCCACCGGCATCAGGCCGACGCTCGCGCCCGCGGCCAGGTGTGCATGGCTCGCGTCGACCTTGGCGTGCAGCAGCTCGGGGATGCCGTCCACGCGCAGGTGCAGCACGGACACGTCGCCCAGGTGCTCGGCCATCACCACCGTGGCGGGCACGCCCGCGCCCAGCGCGCCCACGCGCAGGTGTTCCGCGCGCACACCCGCACGGCGCGCCTGAGCGTCCGGGCTCGGCAGCAGCAGCGACCACAGCGCGCGCTGCACCGGCGTCGCGTCCTGGCCGGGCAGATCGATGAGGTTGATGCGCGGCGCGCCGAGGAAGGCCGCGACGAACTCGTTGGCCGGCGCGTTGTAGAGCGACAGCGGCGCGCCCAGCTGCTCGATGCGGCCCTGGTTGAAGACGGCGATGCGCGTGCCCATCGTCATCGCCTCGACCTGGTCGTGCGTGACGTAGATCATCGTGGTGCCCAGCTCGCGGTGCAGGCGCGACAGCTCGATGCGCATGTTCACGCGCAGCGCGGCATCGAGGTTGGACAGCGGCTCGTCGAACAGGAACACGCGCGGCTTGCGCACGATGGCGCGGCCGATGGCCACGCGCTGGCGCTGGCCGCCCGACAGCTCCTTGGGCAGGCGCCCGAGCAAATCGCCGACCCGCAGCACCTCGGCCGCGCGCCGCACCTGCTCGTCGCGCTCCTTGCGGCCGACGCCGGCCATCTTCAGCGCGAAACCCATGTTCTCCGCCACCGTCATGTGCGGATAGAGCGCGTAGCTCTGGAACACCATCGCCGCCCCGCGGTCGGCCGGCCGCACCTCGTTGGCGCGCTGCCCGTCGATCATGAGGTCGCCGCCATCGATGGACTCCAGGCCCGCGATCATGCGCAGCATCGTCGACTTGCCGCAGCCCGAGGGCCCGACGAACACCAGGAACTCGCCGTCGTCGACGTCCAGGTCGATGCCCTTGATCACGTCGACCGTGCCGAAGGACTTGCGCACGTTGCGCAGGCTCACGCGTCCCATGGCTCAGGCTCCGGCCGGCCGCAACGCGCGGCAGTGGGCGAGCAGGTCGCGGTACCACAGCGCGCTGTCCTTGGGCGTGCGCCGCTGCGTGGCGTAGTCGACGTGCACGATGCCGAAGCGCTTGGCATAGCCGCTGGCCCACTCGAAGTTGTCGAGCAGGCTCCACACCATGTAGCCGGCCATCGGCACGCCGGCCGCGAGCGCCTTGCCCACCGCGGCGATGTGCGTGGCCAGGTAGTCGATGCGGTCGGCATCGTGCACGCGGCCGTCCGTCGCCGCATCGGGAAAGGCGCCGCCGTTCTCGGTGATGTAGGTGGCCGGCAGCTCGTACTCCCGGTGCAGCGTCATCAGCAGCTCGTACAGGCCTTCGGGGTAGATCTCCCAGCCCATGTCGGTCTTCGGATAGGGCTTGTCCTTGGCCTCGATCGGGCCGGCGGCGCTCGAGAGCGCGCGCGAGTAGTAGTTGATGCCGATGTAGTCCATCGGCGTGGCGATGATGCGCATGTCCCCGGGCTCGACGACCGGTGCGTCGGCGCCGAGTTCGGCCACGATCTCCTCGGGATAGGCGCCCTTGAACAGCGGATCGGCATACCAGCGGCGGCCGCGCGCGTCGTCCAGCCGCACCTGGGCCCTGTCGGCCTCGGAATCGGTCAGCGGCATCTGGTGCGCCATGTTCAGCACGATGCCCAGCTTGGCCGTGGACCCCGCGGCGCGCAGGGCCTGCAGCGCCAGGCCGTGGCTCAGCAGCAGGTGGTGCGCCACCTGCACCGCGGTCTTGCGCGACTTGATCCCGGGGGCGAACGTGCCCTGCTCGTTGCCCAGCACGGCGACCACCCAGGGCTCGTTGTGCGTCGTGATGGCCGCCAGGCGGTCGCCCAGGCGGCGCTGGATGCCCAGGGCGTAGTCGACGAAGCGGTGCACCGTGTCGCGCGCGGCCCAGCCGCCCTTGTCCTGCAGCGCCTGCGGCAGGTCCCAGTGGTTCAGCGTGAGGTGCGGCGCGAGGCCGCGCGCGAGCAGGCCGTCGACCAGGCGGTCGTAGAACGCCAGGCCCTTCTCGTTCCAGGCGCCCTCGCCCAAGGCTTGCACGCGCGGCCACGCGACCGAGAAGCGGTACAGGTCGACGCCGAGTCCGGCGACGAGGTCGAGATCGGACTCGAGCCGGTGGTAGTGGTCGCACGCGACGTCGCCGTTGCTGCCGTCGGCGATCACGCCGGGCACGCGGCAGAAGCGATCCCAGATCGATTCGCCGCGCCCGTCCTCGAAGGCCGCGCCTTCGATCTGGAAGGCGCTGGTGGCCACGCCCCAGGCGAAGTCGGGCGGAAACATGGGGGCAAGGTCGTTGGTGTTGGGCATTTCTGTCACTTCACCGCGCCGGCGGTCAGGCCGGCGATGAGTTGGCGCGAGGTGATCGCGAAGAGGACGATCAGGGGGATCGTGGCGATGGCGGAGCCGCACATCAGCGCGCCCCACTCGGTGTTCATCGTCGATTGCAGGCTGCGCAGGGCCAGCGGCAACGTGTAGTTGGGCAGGCTGCGCATCACGACCAGCGGGTTGATGAAGTTGTTCCACGACTGGATGAACGTGATCAGCGCGAGCGTGCCCAGGGCCGGCTTCATCAGCGGCAGCACGATGCGCCAATAGATCGCGAACTCGCCGCAGCCGTCCATGCGCGCCGCCTCCACCAGTTCGCGCGGCACGGCGGACGCGGCGAACTGGCGCATCAGGAAGATGCCGAACGCGCTCGCCGCCCCGGGCACGTAGAGCGCGCGCTGCTGGTCGATCCAGCCCAGGGCGTCCATGATCATGAAGGTCGGGATCATGTTCATGAACGACGGCAGCAGCATCGTCGCCATCACCAGCGCGAACAGGCCCTTCTTGAAGCGGAACTCCATCAGCGCGAACGCGTAGCCCGCCATCGAGCAGAACAGGAGCGTCAGCACGGTGGCCATCCCGGCCACGTAGAGGCTCCAGCCGAGGTTGTGCCAGAACGGCAGGCGCTCGGTCAGCAGCTTGAAGTTGGCGCCCAGATCGTTGCCGAACCACACCGGCGGCGGCAGGTTGAAGATCTCGCTGCGCGAGTGGGTGGCGAACACGAACATGAACCAGAACGGCGCCAGCATGAACAGCGCGCCGATCGCGACGATCAGGTAGGCGATCCAGCGCGCGGCAGGTGGACCAGACTTGGCAGGCCGCGTCTCCGGCGTTGCCGCCAAGCTGCCATCCTGCGACTGCACATCGCTGCGCGCGGGATGACGGATCGGGGTGCTCATTGGGGCCCCTTTCGCGTGCGGAACGCAACGTTGGTGGCCCACGTGAGCAACGCCACGACCACGAACAGCAGCCACGACATGGCGCTCGCGCCGCCGAAATCGTTGAAGGCGAACGCCTCGCGGAACAGGTAGGTCGCCGACGTCATCGCCGCCTGCTGCGGACCGCCCTTGCCGCCCGTCAGGATGAACGGCTCCTCGAACAGCTGCAGCCCGCCGATGACGCTCAGCGTGACGCCGAAGAAGATCATCGGCTTGATGCCGGGCAGCGTGATGTGGAAGAACTGGCGCCAGCGGCCCGCGCCGTCCAGCGTGGCGGCCTCGTAGAGCTCGCCCGGGATGGTCTGCATCGCCGCCAGGTACAGCACGGTGTTGAAGCCGACGTAGCGCCAGAACACGATGAACGCGATCGCGGGCTTGATGCGGCCCGGGTCGTGCAGCCAGTCGATGTGCGACATCCCGAACGCCTGCGCGAGCGCCGCGTTGATCATCCCGTAGTCCTGCGAGAACAGCGCATTGAACATGATCGCGATCGCGACCGTCGAGGTGATGTAGGGCAGGAAGTAGACCGCGATCACGCCATCTCGCAGCCGCTTGAACGAGGTGTGGATGAACGCCGCGAGCGGCAGCGCGACCAGGTGCTGCGGGACGCCCGAGGCGATCGCGAGCCACAGCGTGTTCTTCAGCGCGGTCCAGAACCACGGATCCTTCAGCGCGAACGCGAAGTTGGCCAGGCCGACGAACTCCATCGCCTTCAGGCCCCCGGTCGGCTCCCACGACTGGAACGCGAGGTACAGCGAGAAGCCCAGCGGAAACACGCCGAACACGCCGAACAGGATCAGGAACGGGCTGATGAAGACATAGGGCGCCCACTTCGGCGACAGGCGCAGGAAGGATGGCCGGCGCATGCTCATCGCCTGGCCCGCAGCTCGAGCAGCCGCGCCACGTCGGTCAACGCCTGGCGGATGCCCACGCCGTTGTCGAGCACGCTGTCCAGGGCGTCGTTGACGGCGTCCTCGGCGAACTTGTCCTGCTTGTGGATGGCCGTGGCCGTGATGCGGCGCGCGGCCTCGCGCCAGAGCTCGCGCGCGCGCTGGCCGCCCAGGAACTCCAGCGGCTCGTCGAAGCCCGGGGCGTCCTGCGCCTCCAGCAGCGCGGGGAAGGCATCCTGTGTCTGCAGGGCCGCGAACTGGCGCGACGGATCGAGCGTCATCATCTCGATCAGCTCCCAGGCCAGCGCCTTCCTGGCGGGATCGGAGTCGCGCGGGATCGCATAGTAGGTGCCGCCGTACGAGACCCAGGTCGCTTCGGGCAACTGCGCCGCGCGCCACAGGCCCTTGGTGCCGGGCGCGACCCAGTTGGCGAGTTGTCCGACCATCCACGAGCCGCCCAGCTCGGTGGCGGTCATGTTGCGGCGAAAGGCCTCGGCCCACTCGTTGCTCCAGGTCTCGAGGTGGCCTTCGAGATGGTTGCGCCGCATGCGCAGCGACAGCTCGAAGGCGCGATGGAAGCGCGGCGTGTCCACCAGGACGTTCGAATCGCTGTCGAAGTACAGGCCCTGGCCCTTCTTCAGGCCGCTGCGGATCATCAGGTCCTTGAACGTGCGCACGTTGCCGATCAGGTTGGCGCCGGTCGCCTTCTTGATCCTGATGCCGGCGTCGATGTAGGCGTCCCACGACGGCTGCAAGTCGCTGGACACCAGGCCCGCGCGCTCGAGCAGGTCCTGGCGATAGAGCATCGTGCCTGGACCGATGTCGGTCGGCGCGGCCACGACCTGGCCCTTGCGATTGATCGCCTGGTCGTACGCGTAGGCGACGAAGCGCGAGCGGTTGCGTCCGATGTCGTAGGGTGGCTGGCGCAGGTCGGACAGCCCGCCGCCGTCGGAGAACTTGCCCACGTACGACGCCTCGAGCGCCATCACGTCGGGCAGGTAGACCGCGGTCGACAACGCGGTGGTCATCGCGGTGTGGTGGTCGTCGTACTGGCGCATGACCACGTTGATGGCGACGTCGGGATGGCGCTGCGACCACTGCGGGATCGCGTCCTTGACGATCTGGTCGACCAGCGGGAACGCGGCCACCGTCAACGTGCGCGCCGGCGCTGCGCGCACGCCGGGCGCGACGGCTGCGGCCAGGCCCGCGGCCAGCACGGTGCGGCGTGTGGTGGCGGACGTGCGCGGGCCGCGCGGGAGCGTCGACGAGGCGCTCATCGGGCGCTGGCTCGCGCGCAGGCGGGCGCGCGATCGCGCATGTGCGGGGCGGGCATCGTCTGCATGGCGGGTCGCTGGGGTTATCTCTAATCGGGGGTGTCGCGCTTTGAAAGCGCTTTCAGCCATTGTCGACTGAGGCGCCGCGGCGACGCCACAGCGTAAACCCTCGGGAGCGGGGTCAGGCACCGGCGTCGTCGTTCGGTGTATCGCAGATGGCGACGGCCGGAGCCAGGCCCCTCAGCGCCGGGTCACGCACGCCCCGAGTCCGGCTCCGCAGGCCCGAGGGGTCTGGCTCCGCCATGACATCCAGCGCAAGAGACCTCGGTGGCGGCGGTGCCTGACCTCGAACGCCGGTCAGCCGCGCCGTGCAAGCGCTTTCAGCGCAACACGCGCCGCGTCGATTCCCGAGCCACCAGCTCCGGGGGCGGCAGGTCCGCCGCAGGCGCCTCGCCCTTGAGCATGGCGAGCATCGCCCCCGCCGCCTCCGAGCCGATCTCGTAGACCGACTGGCGGATGGTCGTCAGCGGCGGCACCGAGAACTTGGCCGGCGCCAGGTCGTCGAAGCCCACCAGCGAGACGTCGTCCGGCACGCGCACGTTGCGCCGGTACAGGCCCAGCGCCGCGCCGATGGCGGTCTGGTCGTTGGCCGCGAAGATCGCGCTGAAGGCCAAGCCGCTTTCGAGCAGCCGGTTGACGGCCATCAGCCCGCCGGCCTCGGTGAAGTCGCCCATGAGCACGAGCGCCGGGTCGAACGCGATGCCCGCCCGCTCCAGCGCGGCGCGGTAGCCGGCCTCGCGATCGAGCGCGTCCTTGTGCAGCGGATCGCCTGCGATGAAGGCGATGCGGCGATGGCCGCATTCGATCAGGTGCTGGGTGGCGAGCAGGCCGCCGGTGTGGTTGTCGAAGTCGATCGAGAAGATGCGCTCGGTGTGCAGCTCGCGCCCGACCACCACCATCGGCACCTGCTGCGCATAGCCTTGCAGCGCCTCGTTGGACATGCGCCCCGCCAGCACGATCAGGCCGTCGACACGGCGCGACATCAGCGCGTCCATCGCCTTGTGCTCCTCGGCCTCGTGCCAGTGGCCGCTGACGAAGATCGGGATGTAGCCGGCGATCTCGAGACGGTCCTCGATGCCGCGCAGCGCCTCGCCGTAGAACGGGCTGTTGATCGTCTGCGTGAGCACGCCCACGCTGAGGGTGCGCCCGCCCGCCAGGCCGCGCGCGACCGGGTTGGGCCGGAAGCCCAGCGTGCGGATCGCCTCGTCGATGGCCTCGCGCTTTTCGGGACTGACCGTCGCGGTGCCGTTGAGGATGCGCGAGACGGTGCTGGGCGAGACCCCAGCCGCCTTGGCCACCATCCCCAGCGTCACGGAGCCCGTGCCGGAGGGCGTGGACGCGGTGCTCGGGGAGCGCTTGCGGCGGGCAGGTGGCGGGGTCATCGGCAGGAGGCTTCAATGTCGGGCAATCCCGCCAGTGTAGGCGCGGTAGCGCTTTCGCGCTCGGCCTTCGGGCCCCCAGGTGTCCGGGCAGAGCGCCGCCCTGCCCCTTGGCGAGGTGACGAAGTCCACGCTGCAGGCCGTCTTGGAGCCCGACCGCGGCTCTTGCCCTCAAGTGCGATGCACAACGTCCGAAGATGCTGAAAGCGCATGCAGCCGGCGACCCAGGCCGGTGTTGGCCTGCGCATACAACACGGCGCCCCGAGACGAACGCCACCGACCATGGACACCAGACAAGCCAACCTGCAGCGCCACCGCTTGCGCATGACGCTGTTGTCGGTCGTCAATTCGCTGCTGCAGTCCATCGTCATCGGGCTGTACGCGGCCTCCGGCACGATCAGTTGGGGCATCGCGGCGTTCTTCGCCGCCGCCAGCCTGGGCACCACCGGCCTGTTCGCGATCGGGGTCGCGGCCGGCTGGCTGATCAAGCTGGGCGACGCGTGGCTGCTGCAGGCCCAGCTGGCGGTCAATTTCATCGTCCAGATCGTCTTCCTGCTCGTGGCGCCGCCACTGTGGATGGTCTTCCTGGGCTCGACGCTGATCACCTGCACCTACGCGATGGTCGCGTTCACGCCGCGCCAGTTCACCTGGCTCTGGCTGGGCTACGGTGTCGTCACGGCGCTGGCCTTGTACGCCGGGCACGCGCGCTTCGAGACGCCGGCGCCCACCCCGCAGAACATCGCCATCCTGTGGCTGTTCTTCTTCATCGGCGTGCGCCGCCTCGCCCTGACCGGCGCGCAGTTCAGCCGCCTGCGCGAGCAGCTGTCGGAGAAGAACAAGCAGCTGACCATCCTGCTCGAGCGCAACAAGGAGCTGGCCAGCCACGACGAGCTGACAGGGGCGTTCAACCGCCGCCAGCTGATGCAGCTGCTGGTCGACGAGCGGGAGCGCGCCGGCCGCGCGCACGAGTCCTTCTCCGTCGCCATGTTCGATCTGGACCACTTCAAGACAATCAACGACCGCTTCGGCCACGCGGGCGGCGACGCGGTGCTCAAGCGCTTTTGCGCGCTCACCTGTGAAGCCATGCGCAGCACCGACCGCTTCGCGCGCTACGGCGGCGAGGAATTCGTGCTGCTGATGCCCATGACACCGTCGATCGAGACCGCCTGCCAGGCCGCCGAGCGCATCCGCCGCGTGGTCGCCGGCGAGGACTGGCGTGCCACGCTCGGCGAGGCTTCCACACCCGTGACCGTATCGGCCGGGGTGGCCTCGTGGCGGCCGGGCGAGTCGCTCGAGGAGCTGCTGGCGCGCGCCGATGCCGCACTCTACGAGGCCAAGGACCAGGGCCGCGATCGCTGCGTCGCCGCCGCGCCGTTGCACGCTGTCGCGTCGGCTGCCTGAGGTCCCGGCGCGGGCGGGCGTCACGCGCGCGGGGCCCGTATGATCCGCGCATGTCCGGCGCCCAAGACGTTCTCGACTTCTGGTTCGACCCGCGCAACGAAGCGCGCTGGTGGAAGCGCTCGGACGAGTTCGACGCGCTGATCACCGAGCGCTTCGGCGCTGTACATGCAGCGGCGACGCGCTGCGAGCTGTGGAGCTGGCGCACCAGCGCCCTGGGCCGGCTGGCCGAGATCATCGTGCTCGACCAGTTCTCGCGCAACATGCACCGCAACTCGCCCCTGGCCTTCGCGGCCGATCCGCTCGCGCTGGCGCTGGCCCAGACCGCGGTGGCGCTGGGCGCGGACCTCGAGGTCGACCTGCGCCACCGCGCGTTCTTCCACATGCCCTACATGCACAGCGAGTCGCGCGCGATCCACGAGCAGGCGCTGCTGCTGTTCACCGCCGACGGCGATCCCGACTACGAGCGCCGCCACAAGGCCATCATCGACCGCTTCGGGCGCTTCCCGCATCGCAACGCGGTGCTGGGGCGGACGTCGACACCCGAAGAGATCGAGTTCCTGAAGACGCCGGGCTCGTCGTTCTGAGCCCGCCCCACGGAGAGTTCCATGCGCCACGTCCGCCTGCCTGGTCAGAAGACGCCCCTGTCACTTCCGGTGCTCGGGCTGGGCACCTGGCGCTTCGGCGAGTCGCAGTCCACGCGAGCCGCCGAAGTCGCCTCCGTGCGTACGGCGCTCGAACTCGGCTACCGGCTGATCGACACCGCCGAGATGTACGGCGAAGGCGGCGCCGAGGAGGTCGTCGGCACGGCCCTGCGCGACGCCATCCGCGCCGGCGACGTCCGGCGCGACGAGGTGTTCGTCGTCAGCAAGGTCTATCCGCACAACGCCAGCCGCCCGGGCACGCGCCAGGCCTGCGACCGCAGCCGGCGGCGCCTGGGGCTGGACTCGATCGATGTCTACCTGCTGCACTGGCGCGGCGATCATCCGCTGGCCGGGACCGTCGACGCGATGCAGCAGCTGGCGGCCGACGGCCACATCCGGCGCTGGGGCGTGAGCAATTTCGACGTCGACGACATGGAGGAACTCGCGGCCCTCAGCGACGACTGCGCGCTCAACCAGGTCTGGTACTCGCTGGGCCAACGCGACCCGGAATTCGCCCTGCTTCCGTGGCTGCGCCAGCGGCAGATGCCCCTGATGGCCTACAGCCCGATCGACCAGGGCCGGGCCGCACGAGACCCGGTGCTGCGCAAGATCGCCGAGTCGCGAGGCCTGACGGCGGTCCAGGTCGCGCTGGCGGCCGTTCTCGCAGAGCCGGACGTGCTGGCGATTCCCAAGGCGACCGGCGCCGCGCACCTGCGCGAGAACCTGGCGGCGGCCGAGCTCGCGCTGGACGCCGCGGAGCTGCAGGCCGTCGAGCGGCGCTTCCCGCGGCCGGCGCGCAAGAAGCCGCTGGCGATGAACTAAAAGGCGAGCCCTTCAACCGGCCACGAGCATCCCGCGCTTCTCGATGAAGTCGATGACGGCATCCAGGCCGGCCTTGGTCTTCAGGTTGGTCATCACGTGGGGCCGGTTCGGGCGCATGCGGCGCGTGTCGGCCTCCATCACCGCCAGGTCGGCCCCGACGTGCGGCGCGAGGTCGGTCTTGTTGATGACGAACAGGTCGCTCTTGGTGATGCCGGGGCCGCCCTTGCGCGGGATCTTCTCGCCGGCGGCCACGTCGATCACGTAGATCGTCAGGTCGCTCAGCTCCGGGCTGAACGTGGCCGCTAGGTTGTCGCCGCCCGATTCGATGAAGACGATGTCAGCCTGCGGGAACTTCTCCAGCATGCGGTCGATGGCCTCCAGGTTCACCGAGGCGTCCTCGCGGATCGCGGTGTGCGGACAGCCACCAGTCTCGACCCCCATGATGCGTTCTGGCTCGAGCGCGCCGGCCACCGTCAGCAGGCGCTGGTCCTCCTTGGTGTAGATGTCGTTGGTGACGACGACCAGGTCCCACTTGTCGCGCATCGCCTTGCACAGCATCTCGACCAGCGTGGTCTTGCCCGATCCGACCGGCCCGCCGACGCCCACGCGCAGCGGCGGCAGGCGCTTGTGGCGGCCGGGGATGTGGTGCAGCGGAGTGGCGTGGGGTGTGGCGAGGTCGGTCATGGCATGGGCGATCAGGGTTCAGGAACGGAACAGGCGCGAGTACTGCACCTCGTGCCGGGCGCTCGCGATGGCCAGCATCGGCGTGAAGGACTGCCAGTCGCCCTCGTCCAGCGCGAGCGCGTGGTCGACGAGGGCCGGCATGCGCGCCAGCAGCGCCTGCAGGATGCGCTGGCCGGCGAGCTGGCCCAGCGGCACGGCCTTGAGCGCCGCCTGCACCAGATTCTCCACCCAGCCGAACAGGCAGGCCTGCGCGGCCTGGCGCGGCGTGGCGCCGCTGCGCGCCGTCGCCAGCGCGAAGGCGATCGGCCAGGTCGGCGATGGCGCCAGGGTGGCGAGGTGCGCGAGCCGGTCGTCGGTGGCGTCCTGGTTGCGCAGCCATTCGACCAGCGAGCGGCCCATCTGCTCGGTCTGCAGGCGCAGCTCGCGGGTCTCGCGCGTCTGCACGACGAAGTCGTTGAGGGCCGTGATGCGCGCGAGATCGCGGCGCACCCACGCCTCGTGCGCCTGAGCGAGCACGGGCAGGTCGGCGCGCGCCGGCCCCAGCACCATCTGGTTGGACAGCCACGCCGCGGCACTGGCCTCGTCGCGCACCAGCCCGTCGTCGACAGCGGCTTCCAGCGCCTCGGAGTAGCTGAAGCCTCCGACAGGCAGTGCGGGCGACGCCAGCCAGATCAGCTGCAGCAGCGTCGCCGCATCGGGGACGGCGGCGCCGGGGGCGTCAATGCTCATGGCTGTGCGCGTGGCCGTGCGAATGCCCGTGCCCATGGCCACCGCCATAAGCGCCGCCCTCCGGTTCGAACGCCGACAGCGCCTCGGTGACGACCAGGTGCTGGCGCCGCAGCATGTCGGCCAGCACATGATCGGGCTCGAGCAGCAGGCGATCGGGCTGCAGTTCGAGCGGCACATGGCGGTTGCCCAGGTGGTAGGCGGCCCGCATCAGGTCGAACGGCGTGCCGTGCTCCGGGCAGTGCGTGACCACCAGCACCGGCTGCGCCGCCGCGCTCACGCGGATCAGCGAGCCATCTCCCGCCACCAGCACGTCGCCGCCGCGCAGGACGGTGCCGCGCGGCAGGAACACGTTGAGGACGCGGCCGAGCGAATCGGTCGCCTCGATGCGGCTCTTCTGCCGGATGTCCCAGTCCAGCTCGACGACGCTGGCGCGCCTGACCAGCGCGCCGCTCAGGCCCTGCCCGCCCGCGATGCGCTTGCCGACGGCCAGCGCCGCCCTGGTTTCTTCACTCATCGGGGGAAGTCTCAGAAAAGGAAGTAGCGCTGCGCCATCGGCAGCTCGGTGGCCGGCTCGCAGGTCAGCAACTGGCCGTCGGCGCGCACCTCGTAGGTCTGGGCGTCGATCTCCATGCGCGGCAGCCAGCCGTTGTGCACCATGTCGCGCTTGGTGACGCTGCGGCAGCCGCGCACGGCAGACACCGGCTTGGCCAGCCCTGCCCGCGCCGGCACGCCCGCGGCCACCGCGGCCTGCGACAGGAACGTCAGCGAGCCGCGCGTGCACGCGCCGGCGAAGCTGCCGAACATGGGCCGCATGTGCACCGGCTGCGGCGTGGGGATCGACGCGTTGGGGTCGCCCATCGCCGCCAGCGCGATGAAACCGCCCTTGAGCACCAGCGCCGGCTTGACGCCGAAGAAGGCCGGGTGCCACAGCACCAGGTCGGCCCACTTGCCGACCTCGATGGAGCCGACCTCGTGCGCGATGCCGTGCGCCAGCGCGGGATTGATGGCTAGCTTGGCGACGTAGCGCTTGACGCGCGCGTTGTCGTTGCGCTCGGTGTCGCCGGGCAAGGTGCCGCGCTGGGCCTTCATCTTGTGCGCGGTCTGCCAGCAGCGCAGCACGACCTCGCCGACGCGGCCCATGGCCTGCGAGTCGGACGAGAACATGCTGATCGCGCCCAGGTCGTGCAGGATGTCCTCGGCGGCGATGGTCTCGCGGCGGATGCGGCTTTCCGCGAAGGCCAGGTCTTCGGCGATGCCGGCGTCCAGGTGGTGGCACACCATCAGCATGTCCAGGTGCTCGTCCAGCGTGTTGACCGTGAACGGGCGCGTCGGGTTGGTCGACGACGGCAGCACGTTGGCCTCGCCCACCACCTTCATGATGTCGGGCGCGTGGCCGCCGCCGGCGCCCTCGGTGTGGAAGCTGTGGATCGTGCGGCCCTTGAATGCGGCGATGGTGTCCTCGACGAAGCCGCTCTCGTTGAGCGTGTCGCTGTGGATCGCGACCTGCACGTCGGTCTCCTCGGCCACCGACAGGCAGCAGTCGATCGCCGCCGGGGTCGTGCCCCAGTCCTCGTGCAGCTTCAGGCCGATCGCGCCGGCCTCGACCTGCTGGCGCAGCGCCTCGGGCCGGCTCGCGTTGCCCTTGCCCAGGAAGCCCAGGTTCATCGGGAAGGCGTCGGCCGCCTGCAGCATGCGCTCGATGTTGGCCGGGCCCGGGGTGCAGGTGGTCGCGAAGGTGCCGGTGGCCGGGCCGGTGCCGCCGCCGGTCATCGTCGTGACGCCGCTGGCCAGCGCCTCGTCGATCTGCTGCGGGCAGATGAAGTGGATGTGGGTGTCGACGGCGCCCGCGGTGACGATCAGGCCCTCGGCGGCGATGATCTCGGTGCCCGGCCCGATCACGATGTCCACGCCCGGCTGCACGTCCGGGTTGCCGGCCTTGCCGATGGCGGCGATGCGGCATCCGCGCAGGCCGATGTCGGCCTTGACGATGCCCCAGTGGTCGAGGATCAGCGCGTTGGTGATGACGCAGTCGACGGCGTCGCCCGGCCCGGGCCCGTTCATCGCCTGGCCCTGGCCCATGCCGTCGCGGATCGTCTTGCCGCCGCCGAACTTGACCTCCTCGCCGTAGCCGCCGGCGGCCAGCGTGTGGTCGTGCTCGACCTCGATCACGAGGTTGGTGTCGGCCAGGCGCACGCGGTCGCCGGTGGTGGGGCCGAACATCTCCGCATAGGCGCGGCGGCCGAGGGTGGGCATCTCAGCGCCGCCCGGCCGCCCGAAGGCGCTGAAGCGCCCCCGCGGGGGGAAGCGAACGAAGTGAGCGTGGGGGTGTCATAACTGTCCTTGCACGAGGCCGCGGAAACCGAAGATCGTGCGCGCGCCGGCGAAGTCCACCAGCGACACGGTGCGTTGCTGGCCGGGCTCGAAGCGCACGGCGGTGCCCGAGGCGATGTCCAGGCGCATGCCGCGTGCGGCGTCGCGGTCGAAGCGCAGCGCGGCGTTGGTCTCGGCGAAGTGGTAGTGCGAGCCGACCTGGATCGGGCGGTCGCCGGCGTTCTCGACGACCAGCGTCGCGCGGCGGCGGCCGGGGTTGAGCTCCAGATCCGGGCCGTCGACGATCAGCTCGCCGGGAATGAGGGCGCCTGCCGTCACGCCACCGCCCCGAGGAGCGCCAGCCCGAAGACCGACAGGCCCGCACCGGCAACGCGCGTCAACCAGAGGCCGCGCCCGCGCAGCGCAAGGCCGATCGCGATGCCGCCGGCGTGCAGCAGCGCGGTCGCCAGCACCATGCCGGCCAGCGCCGCGCCGGCGCCCAGCTCCGTGCCGTGCGACGCGCCATGGAAGAAGGCGAAGCCGCCGACGAGGACCGCCGCGGCCGCCGGCGCGAGCACGGTGCGCAGCGCCAGCAGCAGTCCCAGCACCAGCAGCGACGCCGCGATCATCGCCTCGGCGCCGGGCACCGCGACGCCGGCCGACGTCGTCGCCAGGGCCCCGGCGAGCAGGCAGGCGACGAATGCGGCCGGCGCGATCCAGGCGCGCCGCTGCGAGCCGGCGCTCCAGACCCCCACCGCCAGCATCGCGGCCAGGTGGTCCACGCCGGTGAACGGATGCGCGAACCCGGCCGCGAAGCCGTGGGCATGCGCCGCGACCGTCCCCGGATGGGCGAGGGCGACGAGCGGCAGTGTGCAGGCGGCCGCGGCCGCGGGCAGGCGGAGCTGGCGCAAGGAGATCGTCATGGCAATGTCGTCCTGGGTTCGTGTGGATGGGAAAGCGCCGATGTGGTGCGGCGGCGCGCGCTCATGGGATGGGTTGGTGCACGGTCACCAGCTTGGTGCCATCCGGGAAGGTGGCTTCCACCTGGATCTCGGGGATCATCTCGGCGATGCCGGGCATCACGTCGTCGCGCGTCAGCACGCGGCGGCCCTGGCTCATGAGCTCGGCGACGCTGTGTCCGTCGCGGGCGCCTTCGAGGATGGCGGCGCTGATCAGCGCCACCGCCTCGGGGTGGTTGAGCTTGAGCCCGCGCGCCTTGCGGCGTTCGGCCAGCAAGGCGGCGGTGAACAGCAGGAGCTTGTCCTTTTCGCGCGGCGTGAGGTTCATTGCGCCAGACTATTGCAGGTTCGGTGCCATGCGCAAGCGGGACGGCACGGGTCTTGAATGCAACCGTCTCGATGACCCACGCTGCCGCCGTTCCCCAAGACCCCGCGCCCGGCCCGCCGGCGCCGCAGCGCGTGGTCAAGGTGCGCCGCGACTACAACAGCTGGGTGGCCCAGGAGTCGCTGGAGGACTACGCGCTGCGCTACACGCCGCAGTCGTTTCGTCGCTGGTCGGAGACGCGCGTGGCCAACACCGCGTTCGGGGCGGCGTCGTTCCTGGTGCTGGAGGCGGTCGGCGCGACGCTGCTGGTGCAGTCCGGCTTCGTCAATGCGTTCTGGGCCATCCTGGCCACGGGCCTGGTGATCGCGCTGGCGGGCTGGCCGATCGCGCTGAACGCGGCCCGCCACGGGCTGGACATGGACCTGCTGACCCGCGGCGCCGGCTTCGGCTACCTGGGCTCGACGGTGACCTCGCTGGTCTACGCGAGCTTCACCTTCATCTTCTTCGCGCTCGAGGCGGCCGTGATGGCCTACGCGCTGGAGCTGGCCTTCGACCTGCCGCCGGCCTGGGGCTACCTGGCCTGCGCGCTGGCGGTCCTGCCGCTGGTCGCGCACGGCGTCACCGCCATCGGGCGGCTGCAGGTGTGGACCCAGCCGCTGTGGCTGGTGCTGCTGGTGCTGCCCTACGTGTTCGTCTTCCACGCCAACCCGCACGCGCTGTCGGGCCTGTGGCGCTATGCCGGCGAGGACGGGCGCGGCGGCCAGTTCGACCTGCTCAAGTTCGGCGCCGCGACCACCGTGGGCATCGCGCTGATGACCCAGATGGGCGAGCAGGCCGACTACCTGCGCTTCATGCCCGCGCGCAGCGCCGCCAACCGGCGCCGCTGGTTCGCGAGCGTGGCCATCGGCGGGCCGGGCTGGGTGCTGCCGGGCGTGCTCAAGATGCTGGGGGGCGCCCTGCTCGCCTGGATCGCGATCGGCCACTCGGTGCCGGCCGACCGCGCGGTCGATCCGAACCAGATGTACCTGGCGGCCTGGGACACGGTCTTCAGCCGGCCCGCGCTGGCCGTCGCCGCGACGACCGTCTTCGTGGTGCTGTCGCAGCTCAAGATCAACGTCACGAATGCGTATGCCGGCTCGCTCGCGTGGTCCAACTTCTTTGCCCGCCTCACGCACAGCCATCCCGGCCGCGTCGTGTGGGTCGTGTTCAACACGGCCATCGCGCTGATGCTGATGGAACTGGACGTGTTCGCGGTGATCGGCCAGGTGCTGGGGCTCTACGCCAACATCGCGATCTCGTGGTTGATGGCGGTGGTGGCTGACCTGGTGGTCAACAAGCCGCTGGGCCTGTCGCCGCCCGGCATCGAGTTCCGCCGCGCGTACCTCTACGACGTCAATCCGGTGGGCGTCGGCGCGATGGGCATCGCCTCGGTGCTGGGCATCGCGGCGCACCTGGGCGCCTTCGGCGCGCTGGCGCAGGCCTTCTCGGCGCTGATCTCGCTGGTCGCGGCCTTCGTCGCATCGCCGCTCATCGCCTGGGCCACGCGCGGGCGCTACTACCTGGCACGCAGCGACGCCCCCGGCGCCGCCGAACCGGCCGGCGGGCCTCCGCGCCTGCTGCGCTGCTGCATCTGCGAGCGCGAGTACGAGCACGCCGACACCGCGCGCTGCCCCGCCTACCAGGGGCCGATCTGTTCGCTGTGCTGCTCGCTCGACGCCCGCTGCGGCGACCTCTGCAAGCCCCACGCGCGCCTGGCGACGCAGGCGCGCGACGCCGCGCACGCCCTGCTGCCGCGGCGGCTGTGGCCGGCCTTCGATGGTGGGCTCGGCGCGTGGCTCGCGCTGATGCTGCCCGTCGCGGCGCTGCTCGCGACGGTGTGCTTGCTGTTGCTGCGCCAGGAGCTGCACGCGCTCGGCGACGTGCCGGCCGCGGCTGCCGCGTTGCGGCGCTCCTGCCTGGGCGTGTTCTGCCTGCTGCTGCTGGTGGCCGGCGTGGCCGGCTGGTGGGCGGTGCTCGCGCGCCAGAGCCGGCACGTCGCGCAGGAGGAAAGCAACCGCCAGACGCAGGCCCTGGGCGAGCAGGCCGTGCTGCTGCATCGCGAGATCGACTCCCACCGCCGCACCGACGCCGAACTGCAGCGCGCCAAGGCCGCCGCCGACGCCGCCAACCAGGCCAAGAGCCGCTACATCTCCACCCTGAGCCATGAGTTGCGCACGCCCCTGAACAGCGTCATCGGCTATGCGCAACTGCTGGACGACGACCCGGCGCTGCCGGCCCACCGGCGCCAGGCCGTCGCGGTGATCCGGCGCGGCGGCGAGCACCTGCTGTCGCTGATCGAGGGCACGCTGGATCTCGCGCGCATCGAGGGCGGCAAGGTCTCGCTCGCCATCGCGGCCATGCCCCTGCGCGAGTTGCTGGCCGAACTCGCCGACATGTTCGCACTGCAGGCGCGCGCCAAGGGCTTGCGCTTCGTCGCGCAGCTGGACGACGGCCTGCCGCGCGCGGTGCGCGCCGACGAACGCAAGCTGCGCCAGGTGCTGATCAACGTGCTGGGCAACGCCGTGAAGTTCACCGACCGCGGCGAGGTGCGCCTGCGCGTGCGTCACGAGCGCGAGATCGCCCAGTTCGACATCGAGGATACGGGCCCCGGCATCGCCGCGGCCGACCTGGATCGCGTCTTCGAGCCCTTCGCGCGCGGTTCGGCCGCGCAGGCGGGCGGGAGTGCGGGCACGGGCCTGGGGTTGACGATCGCCAAGATGCTGGTCGAGCTGATGGGCGGCGAGATGACCGTGCACAGCACCCCCGGCGCCGGCACGTCCTTCCGCATCCGGCTGTTCCTGCCGGCGCAGTTCGCCCTCGCGTCGCCGGCCGGACCCGCGGCGCGGCGCGTCGGCTACAACGGCCCGCGCCGGCGCGTGCTGGCCATCGACAACGAGGAGGTGGACCGCGAGCTGCTGCGCCAGTTGCTGGTGCCGCTGGGCTTCGAGGTGGAGCTTGCCGGCTCCGGCGAGGACGCGCTGGCCCGGCTGCGCGCCGGTGCACGGCCCGACGCGATCCTGGTGGACCTGGCGATGCCCGGCATCGACGGCTGGGAGACGATCCGCACGCTGCGCGCGCAGGGCCTGAGCGATGCCCCGGTGGCCATCGTCTCGGCCAACGCCTACGACCGCCGCCTGGACAACGACCTGGGGTTGCGCGCCGACGACTACGTGCTCAAGCCCGTGCGCGCCGAGGAATTGTTCGACTGGCTCGGCCGCGCGCTCGCGATCGACTGGTGCGCCGAGACGGCGACGCCACCCGCCCTGCGCAGCGCCGCAACCCAGGGGATGGGGGCCGCCGACGCCGTGCTGCCCGGCTCCGCGCCGCTGCGCGCGCTGTCCGAGCAGGTGCGGCTCGGCTACCCGCGCGGCATCCATCGCTGGCTGGACCACATCGACGCCACCGAGCCGGCCTGCGCCGCGTTCACCGGCGGCCTGCGGACGATGGCCCAGCAGTTCCGTCTGGAGGCGATGGCATCGACGCTGGCCGACGCGCTGCGGGAACGGGAGGCAGGCCATGGCTGAAATGTCGCTGCCCACGGCGGACGGCTGGGCCGGCGCGGGCGCGGGCCGGGTGCTGATCGTCGACGATGTCCCCGACAACCTCGCCGTGCTGCACGACGCGCTCGACGAGTCGGGCTACACGGTGCTCGTGGCCACCGACGGCCCGAGCGCGATCGCGCGCGCCGCGCAGGCCCTGCCCGACATCGTGCTGCTCGACGCGTTGATGCCGGGCATGGACGGCTTCGAGGTCGCGCGCCGCATGAAGGCCGACCAGGCGACCGCGCCCATCCCCATCGTCTTTATGACCGCGCTGACCGACACCGAGCACGTGCTGGCCGCTTTCGCCGCCGGCGGCGTCGACTACGTCGCCAAGCCGGTGCGCCCGCGCGAGGTGGTCGCGCGCATCGGCGCGCACCTGCGCAGCGCGCGTCACGCCACGCAGGCGCGCAACGCGCTCGATGCCTTCGGCCACGCCTCGATCGCGTTGCGGCCGCAGGATGGCCGCGTGCTGTGGCAGACGCCGCTCGCGCGCGAGCTGATGGAGCGCCATTTCGGCGCCGACGCGCAGGCGCTGACCCATGCACCGGCGGGCTTGTGCGCGTGGGTGCGGGCGCGCCTGGCCTCTGGCGGCGGTGGAGAGCCCGCCCACTGGACCTCGGTCGCCGACTCGCGCCGCCTGCGCTGCAGCCTGCATCCGGCCAGCGGCGAGGACGAGTGGCTGGTGGTGCTGACCGAAAGCGGCAACGGCGCCGCGGTCGAGGCCCTGGCGCTTCGGTTCCGGCTCACGGCTCGCGAAGCGGAGGTGCTGTATTGGGTCGCCCAGGGCAAGACCAACCGCGACATCGGCGAGATCCTGGGCACCAGCCCCAAGACGGTCACCAAGCACCTGGAGCACGTGTTCGAGAAGCTGGGCGTCGAGACGCGCACGGCGGCGGCGGCGCGGGTGATCGGCACGCTGCCCGAGCTGATGCGGCGCTAACCGCCGGAGGGTCCGCGCAGAGACGCGGATCGAAGCCACGACTTTCATCGCGGACGAGCCCGTAGGGCGGGTTAGCCGCAGGCGTAACCCGCCACGTCGGCCTGTCGACAACGCCGGCCTGTCGACAACGCTGGCCTGTCGACAACGCCGGCGAATGGCGGGTTACGCCTTCGGCTAACCCGCCCTACGGGCTGACGCGGTACCGGGTGTACGACACATGCCGTATTCCCGCGCGGCGCCGCCGTCCCTATCGTCCAGTCATCGCCTCCCAAGCGAGAAACGCCAACCCACATCCCAGGAGGGACTCCGCGATGACACTTTCACGCCGCCTATTCAACCTGTCCGTGCTCGCGCTGGCCGCCGCCGGCGCCGCGAGCGGCGCCCAGGCCGCCGACACGATCAAGGTCGGCATCCTGCACTCGCTGTCCGGCACGATGGCGATCTCCGAGACCGTCCTGAAGGACACGGCGCTCATGACCATCGCCGAGATCAACGCCAAGGGCGGCGTCCTCGGCAAGCAGCTGGAGCCCGTGGTGGTCGACCCGGCGTCCAACTGGCCGCTGTTCGCCGAGAAGGCGCGCCAGCTGATCTCGCAGGACAAGGTCGCGGTCGTCTTCGGCTGCTGGACCAGCGTGTCGCGCAAGTCGGTGCTGCCCGTGTTCGAGGAGCTGAACAGCCTGCTGTTCTACCCCGTGCAGTATGAAGGCGAGGAGCTGTCCAAGAACGTGTTCTACACCGGCGCGGCGCCCAACCAGCAGGCCATCCCCGCGGTCGAATACCTGATGTCCAAGGACGGCGGCTCGGCCAGGCGATTCGTGCTGCTGGGCACCGACTACGTCTATCCGCGCACCACCAACAAGATCCTGCGCGCCTTCCTCCACAGCAAGGGCATCGCAGACGCCGACATCATGGAGGAGTACACGCCCTTCGGCCACAGCGACTACCAGTCCATCATCGCCAAGATCAAGAAATTCTCCAGCGAGGGCAAGAAGACGGCAGTGGTCTCGACCATCAACGGCGACTCCAACGTGCCGTTCTACAAGGAGCTCGGCAACCAGGGCGTGAAGGCGACGGACGTGCCGGTGGTCGCGTTCTCGGTCGGCGAGGAGGAACTGCGCGGCGTCGACACCAAGCCGCTGGTGGGCAACCTGGCCGCCTGGAACTACTTCATGTCGGTCAAGAACCCGACCAACACGGCCTTCATCAAGGCCTGGTCGGACTACGCCAAGAAGAACAGTCTTCCGGGCGACAAGGACAAGCCGCTCACCAACGACCCGATGGAAGCCACCTACGTCGGCATCCACATGTGGGCGCAGGCGGCCGAGAAGGCCAAGTCGACCGACACCGACAAGGTGATCGCGGCGATGGCGGGCCAGACCTTCAAGGCGCCCAGCGGCTTCGTGCTGGAGATGGACCCGAAGAACCATCACCTGCACAAGCCGGTGTTCATCGGCGAGGTCAAGGCCGACGGCCAGTTCAACGTGGTCTGGAAGACGCCGGCGCCGATCAAGGCCCAGCCGTGGAGCCCGTACATCCCCGAAGACAAGGGCAAGAAGGACGAGCCCGAGAAGAAGTGAGCTGACGATGCGGCGATTGCAGTCCCTGGGAAGGCGCCTCGCGCTGGCCACCGCGCTGGCGGCGCTCGCCGCACCCTCCGCCTGGGCGCTCGATGCCGCCCAGGCGCGCGCGATCGCGGTGGGCGACGGCGACGCGCGCATTGCGGCGCTGGACGCTGCGATCGCGCGCGCCGACCCCGGCCTCGCGCCCTTTGCGCAGGCGCTTCTGGACGACGCCGTCAAGACCGGCTCGAACGGCGTCTACATCGTGCACGACGACAAGGCCACCGACGCCGTCACGGGCGCCCCGGTGGCCCTGCCCCCCGATGCCGAGGACGTCACCAACAACAACCGCATGCGCGGTGCGCTGCAGGCGGCGCTGAGCGGCCTGCGGCTGCTGTCGCCGGATGCGAACCAGCGCCATGCCGCGATCGAGGAACTGGCCAAGGCCGACCCCGACCCCGCGCTGCTGCCGGTGCTGGTCAGGGCCGAGGCCGCCGAGACCGACGCGAGCGCGAAGCGCCGGCTGGGCCGGTTGGTGGCCGGCGTGCGGATCGCCGCGCCCGAGCGCGCCGTGCGCCTGCAGGCGATAGACGCACTGGCGCGCAGCGACGAGCCCGCGGTGCGCGCGCTGCTGCAGGCGCGGCTCGCGCCCGATGCCGAGGCCGACCCCGAACTGCGCGCGGCGCTCGCGCGGGCCGTCACGCAGGTCGACGGCCGCCTCGCCTGGGGCGAGCGCCTGGGCATGCTGTTCACGGGCCTGAGCCTGGGCTCGATCCTGCTGCTCGTCGCCCTCGGCCTGGCGATCACCTATGGCCTGATGGGCGTGATCAACATGGCGCACGGCGAGCTGATGATGATCGGCGCCTATGTCACGTGGCTGGTGCAGAACCTGTTTCGCCACTACGCGCCGCACTGGTTCGACGCCTACCTGCTGCTGGCGGCGCCGATGGCCTTTCTTGTCGCCGCGCTGGTCGGGGCCGTGCTGGAACGCGGCGTGATCCGCTTCCTGTACGGCCGGCCGCTCGAGACGCTGCTCGCCACCTGGGGCATCAGCCTCGTCCTGATGCAGCTGGTGCGCTCGCTGTTCGGCGCGCAGAACGTCGAAGTGGAGAACCCGTCGTGGATGTCGGGCGGCATCGCGGTCACGAGCAACCTCGTGCTGCCCTGGAACCGGCTCGCGATCGTCGCCTTCGCACTGCTGGTGCTGGCCGCCACGGCGCTGGTCATCGGCCGCACGCGCCTGGGCCTGTTCGTGCGCGGCGTGACGCAGAACCGCCGCATGGCCTCGTGCACGGGCATCGACACGGCACGCACCGACACGCTGGCCTTCGCGCTCGGCGCCGGCATCGCGGGCCTGGCGGGCTGCGCGCTGAGCCAGGTCGGCAACGTCGGCCCGGATCTCGGCCAGGGCTACATCGTCGATGCGTTCATGGTCGTCGTGCTGGGGGGCGTCGGGCAGCTGGCGGGCACGGTGGTTGCGGCGCTCGGTCTGGGGCTGATGAACAAGGCGCTCGAAGGCATCGCCGGCGCGGTGCTGGCCAAGATCCTGGTGCTGGTCTTCATCGTCGTGTTCATCCAGAAGCGGCCGCAGGGCCTGTTCGCCCTCAAGGGCCGGAGTGCCGAATCGTGAGCCCACCCATGGAACCCGTGCCGCCGGCGCAACTGCTGCCCGAAGCCCGCCGCGGCCTGCTGCTGGGCACGCGCGGCTGGGCGGCAGTCGCCTCGGCGCTCGCACTGATCGCCGTGGTCGTGCCGGTGCTCAACCTGCTCGTGCCGGCGGGCAATCCGCTGCACCTGGGCGACTGGGGCATCGCGCTGGTGGCCAAGATCATGTGCTACGCGATCTGCGCGCTCGCCATGGACCTGATCTGGGGCTACACGGGCATCCTGTCGCTCGGCCACGGCCTGTACTTCGCGCTCGGCGGCTACGCCATGGGCATGTACCTGATGCGCCAGATCGGCCACGACGGGAACTACCGCAGCGACCTGCCCGACTTCATGGTGTTCCTGGACTGGAAGCAACTTCCGTGGACCTGGGCCGGAAGCAGCTCGCTCTCGTTCCAGCTGCTGCTCGTCGTCGCTGCGCCCGCGCTGGTGGCCGGCGTGTTCGGCTGGTTCGCTTTCCGTTCGCGCATCAAGGGCGTGTACTTCTCCATCATCACGCAGGCCTGCACCTTCGCCGCGATGCTGCTGTTCTTCCGCAACGAGACCGGCTTCGGCGGCAACAACGGCTTCACCGATTTCAAGCGCATCGCGGGCGTGCCCATCGCGTTGCCCTCGACACGCATGGCGCTGTTCGTGCTCACGGGCTGCACGCTGGTGGGCTTCTACCTGCTGGCGCGCGCCATCGTCAATTCGAAGTTCGGCCGCGTGCTGCAGGCGATCCGTGATGCCGAGACCCGCGTGATGTTCACCGGCTACGACCCGCTGCGCTACAAGCTGGCGATCTGGGTGCTGTCGGCAGCGATGTGCGGCGTCGCCGGCGCGCTGTACGTGCCGCAGGTGGGCATCATCAACCCGAGCGAGATGTCGCCCGCGGCGTCGATCGAGATCGCGGTCTGGTGCGCGGTCGGCGGACGCGGCACGCTGCTCGGGCCCGTGCTGGGCGCGTTCTTCGTCAACGGCGCCAAGAGCTGGTTCACGCAGGCGTTTCCGGAGTTCTGGCTCTACTTCCTCGGCGCCCTGTTCATCGCGGTGACCCTGTTCCTGCCGCGCGGCCTGCTGGGCATCGCCGCCAGCCTGCGGCGCGAGAAGGGCGTGGAGGCGAGCGAATGACGCCCGACCTGATGGAAGAAGGCGCCGCCGTCCTCGAGCGCGCGCATGCCCGCGCGGCGCCGACGCCGTCCGGCGCCGCGAGTTCCGGCCGCGTGCTGCAGTCGCACGTGCCCGACTTCGCGCACGGCGTGGCGCTGTACCTGGACGCGATCAGCGTCAGATTCGACGGCTTCAAGGCGCTCAATGAACTGTCGCTGGCCATCGACGTCGGCGAGCTGCGCTGCATCATCGGCCCCAACGGCGCCGGCAAGACGACGATGATGGACGTCGTCACGGGCAAGACGCGCCCCGACTCGGGCCACGCACATTTCGGCAGCAATGTCGACCTGCTGCGCCTGCGCGAACCCGAGATCGTGCGCGCCGGCATCTGCCGCAAGTTCCAGAAGCCCACGGTCTACGAGCAGCTGTCGGTGTTCGAGAACCTGGAGCTGGCGCTGGCCGCCGACCGCGGCGTGCGCGCGACGCTCACGGCGAGCCTGGGCGGCGCGCAGCGCGAGCGCATCGCCGAGGTGCTGGCGCTCGTCCACCTGCTGCCCGAGGCGCGGCGCACCGCGGGCCTGCTGTCGCACGGCCAGAAGCAGTGGCTGGAGATCGGCATGCTGCTCGCGCAGGAGCCCGTGCTGCTGCTGCTGGACGAGCCGGTCGCCGGCATGACCGACGAGGAGACCGAGCGCACCGCGGAGCTGTTCCTGGCGCTGGCGGGCAAGCACTCGCTGGCGGTCGTCGAACACGACATGAAGTTCGTCGAGATGCTGACCCAGGGCCATCGCAAGGTGACGGTGCTGCACGAAGGCGCGGTGCTGGCCGAGGGCACGCTCGCGCAGGTCCAGGCCAACGCTCAGGTGATCGACGTCTACCTCGGTCGTTAGCAATGCTCAAAGTCGACTCACTCAATCAATACTACGGCGGCTCGCACATCCTGCGCGACGTCTCGTTCGAGGCCCGCGCCGGCGAGGTCACCGTCGTCCTCGGCCGCAACGGCGTGGGCAAGACGACGCTGCTCAAGAGCCTGATGGGCGTGGTGCCCACGCGCGCGGGCTCGATCCGGCTGGGCGAACACGAACTGGCGGGTCTGGCGCCCTACGAACGGGTGCGCCGCGGCACCGGCTACGTGCCGCAGGGGCGTGAGATCTTCGGCCGCCTGACCGTGATGGACAACCTGCGCATGGGCCTGGCCACGCGGCCCGCGCGCGAGGACATGCCGGCCGAGCTGTTCGAGCTGTTTCCGGTGCTGGCGCAGATGCGTCAGCGGCGCGGTGGCGATCTGTCGGGCGGCCAGCAGCAGCAGCTGGCGATCGCGCGCGCGCTCGCGCCCGGGCCCCGCCTGCTGCTGCTGGACGAGCCCACCGAGGGCATCCAGCCGTCGGTCATCAAGGACATCGGCCGCGTGATCCGCAAGCTGGCCGACCGCAAGACCATGGCCATCGTGCTGGTCGAGCAGTACTACGACTTCGCCGCCGACCTGGCCGACCGCTACGTCGTGATGGAGCGCGGCGAGATCGTGGCCCGGGGCGACGGTGCCGCGATGGCGGCCGATGGCGTGCGGGCCTTGATGTCGGTCTGAACGGCGCGCCGATCAGGTGCGCCAGACGCGCGGCGGACAAGGCGTCAGCGCCCACGCGAGCGCGCGCCAGCGCTTCCAGATCCCGGTCATCAACTCGAACGCCGGCTCGACGCGCGGCGCGAGCACGCGCACGACCACGACTTCGGGCTGCGGCGCGGTCGCGCCCGCGCTCGTCGCGAGCGGATGCGCCGCCGCGATCTCGCGGGCGCCCTCGAGCAAGGCGTCGCGGCGGCCGTGGGCCAGCGGCGTGCCGGCCGCGAACCACAAGGTGCCCAGTGCACGCTGCCCGGCCCAGCCACAGGGGCCGTCCAGCAACTCGAGGTCGCTGCTCGCGGTGTGGCCGCGTTCCAGCCAGCACGGGCGGCCGCCGGCCGATAGCGCGATCCGGTGCCGGTAGTCGCCGGCGATGAATGGCGCTTGCGCGGCGGGTAGTCCGAGCGCCACGCAGTCCCAGCCCATCATCTCGGCGCCGGGCGCAAGGTCGAACTGCAGCCGGCTGTCGGCCAGCGCGCCCGAGTGCACCAGCGTCTCGAGCGGCAGCCATTCCAGGCGCGCGCCCTCGTCGAGCCGCGCCTGGACGGACTGCGCCGCCCGCTCGCCGGCGCTGCGATAGAAGCGCGTCGCACCAGGGGTGGTCAGCAGCGCATGCGTGCCGGCCGCCAGCGTCATCGCCACGTCCACGCAGTCCCCACCGACGAGGCCGCCCGGCGGATGCACGATGACCGAGTGGCAGACCTGGCCGCCCTCGGGATGCAGGCTCTTGAGGATGCGCAGCGGCCCGTCGTGGCGAAAGTCGAGGCGGGTCCGCGGGGCGCCGGAAGCGCCGGCCAGGTCGGTGCGGTAGTCCAGGTCGAGACGGGCGTGCCAGGCCATGAAGAGGTGTGCGCGGAATGACGAGGCCCCGAGCGTACCCGAGCCACCGCTGCTGCCGGGTTGCGCCGCCCGGCGCATGCCAAGAACCGCAAAAGCGCTGCCAACTTGTTCCTTTTCCCGCAGCTGCCACTGCCGATAACGAAGAAAGATCGCTCGTCGACAACAACAACCGACAACAACGTTTGGTACTTTCGATGCGTCCCGCCCTGACCTCCGTCGGCACTGCAGCGCGACTGCCCGCCATCGCGGCGGCTGCTCTGCTCGCATCGATCGCCACGGTCTCGCATGCCCAGCAGCCGGACCTCACGGCGGGTCGTGCCCTGTTCGTCAAGCGCTGTTCGGTGTGTCATGGCGAGAAGGCCGACGGGAACTCGAACCTGGCCAAGATGCTGGATCCCAAGCCGGCCAACCTGCTGGTCAGCAAGCTCGACAGCGCCGCGCGCAACCAGATCGTCCGCAAGGGCGGTGCCTCCGTCGGTCGATCGCCCGTGATGCCCAACTGGGAGGCCGAGCTCTCGGAAGCCGAGCTGCGCAACGTGATCGGCTACGTGGCCTCGCTGCCGCCCGCACGGCCCACCACCGCCGCGCAGGCGGACCGCATCGGCCAAGCCAATCCAGGAGAGACCAGATGATCGCTTCCCTGCGCCGCCTGAAGCTTCCGTTCAGCGAGCCCGCGCTCGCACGCCGCCTCGCCGTCGGCTTCGGCGTGCTCGTGGCCATCATGATCCTCGTCGTCGGCGTCGCCAGCTGGCAGGTGCTGCAAATGGAGCGCCAGCTCGACACCATCGTCAATTCGCAAGTGCCCAAGATGGCCAAGGTCGATTCGCTGGTGCGCATGATCGCCGAGCTCAACGTGGCGGCGCGCGACAGCATCGTCTTCACGGACGAATCGGCGGTGGCCACCTCCCTCGGGCGCATCGAGAAGGGCCGCATGCAGGTGGGCCAACAGATCCAGGATCTGCAGGATGCGCTGCACGGCACCGGGCCGCGCGGCGCCCAGATCGCCGCATCCCTGGGCGACCAGAGCAGCGGCATCCTGATCGCGCTCGTCAAGTTCACGCGCGTCGTCAAGGCGCAGAAGCTGGACATGGCGCGTGGCCTGCTGGCCAGCGACGTGCAGCCCAAGATCGAGGCGCTGGCAGCGTCCGTCGACCAGGCGCGCACCCTGCAGATGTCCTTGCTCGATGAGGCCCGCGTGTCGAGCGCCCAGGCCTCGCGCCAGGCCATCGTCGAGATCGGCGGCGCCCTGGCCTTCGCGGTCGCGTTGGCGGTCGGCCTGGCATGGCGCATCTCCGCCAGCGTGACGCGCCCCGTCAACGACGCGGTGCACCTGGCCGAGCGGATCGCCTCGGGCGACCTGAGCTTCGCGCCCGATGTCGACCGCCGCGACGAGATCGGCCGCCTGCAACAGGCCCTGGCCTCGATGCAGCACCGCCTGGGCGACCTGGTGCGCGCCATCCGCGACGTCGCCGACCAGATGGCCACCGCGAGCGACGAGATCGCCAGCGGCAGCAGCGACCTGAGCCATCGCACGGAACAGGCGGCCAGCTCGCTGCAGGCCACCGCCAGCTCGATGGGACTGCTCACGCAGCGGGTGCGCAAGAGCGCCGATTCCGCGCAGGACGCCAACACCTTCGCCGCGAGCGCGACCCTGGCGGCGCAACGCGGCGGCGACGTCGTCGCCCAGGTCGTGACCAACATGCGCGACATCTCGAGCGCGAGCCTGCGCATCGTCGACATCACCAGCGTCATCGACGGCATCTCGTTCCAGACCAACATCCTGGCGCTCAATGCGGCGGTCGAGGCGGCGCGCGCCGGCGAGCACGGACGCGGCTTCGCGGTGGTCGCCGCCGAGGTGCGCAGCCTGGCCCAACGCGCGGCGACCGCGTCGCGCGAGATCAAGTCGCTGATCGGCAGCAGCGTCGAGAAGGTCGAGTCGGGCAGCCGGCTGGTGCAGACCGCCGGCGGCACGATGCAGGAGATCGTCGACGGCGTGCACAAGGTGACGCAGATCGTGTCGTGCATCAGCGCGGACTCGAGCGCCCAGAGCGCCGACCTCGGCGCGGTCAACGACGCGGTCACGCGGCTCGACGAGATGACCCAGCAGAACTCGGCGCTGGTCGAGCAGAGCGCCGCATCGGCGGCCAGCATGCACGAGCAGTCGCAGCGCTTGCTGGCGATGGTCAACGTGTTCCAGTTCTGAAGGGCCGGCGGCGATGCACAGCCGGGGCGGCGTCGTATCGAACGGGGTCGAAACGATGACGGAGTTGGTACCCCCCCGGGTTTGATTGGCAGTGGATTCAAGGCGTGGCCCACGGCCCGCAATCGAGACAAAGGAGTTCTGAATGACGAACCTTCGCTACACCGCCGGCATCGTGTTGCTGGCCCTGGTCGGATCGGTGCACGCCGGCGAATTCGTGGTCGCGCAGAAGGCCAAGGCCTTCTCCGTGAAGAAGCTCAACATCAAGGTCGGCGACTCGGTCAAGTTCGTCAACGAGGACGCCATGGTGCACAACGTCTTCTCGCTGTCGGATGCCAAGAGCTTCGACCTGGGGGCCTACGGGCAAGGCGCATCCAAGAGCGTCACGTTCGACAAGCCCGGCACGGTCGAAGTCGAGTGCGCGGTGCATCCCGACATGAAGATGGTCGTCGAGGTCGCCAAGTAAGGCCTTCGCAACGCGTCCGTGGCGCGAGGTGCGTCGCGGGCATTCGAACAACTGCATCTGCAGGAGACATCATGAGAATGGCAAAGGTCACAGTGCTGGCGTCGAGTGTCTTGCTGGCCTTGCTGGCCGGCACGGTCGGCGCAGCCGACGTCTCGATGACGCCCACGCAGGACGAACACAAGTGGCTGCTGCCGCGGACGCCGCCGTCGCCGGCCGACAACCAGCCGACCAGCGAGCGCGAAGAACTCGGCAAGATGCTGTTCTTCGATCCGCGCCTGTCGTCGGAGCGCAACCTGTCTTGCTCGAGCTGCCACAACCCGCTGTTCGGCTGGGCCGACGGCCTGCCCACGGCCAAGGGCTTCAGGAGCAAGGTGCTCGGACGCGCATCGCCCACGGTCATGAACTCCGGCTTCACCACCTTGCAGATGTGGGACGGCCGGCGCGCCTCGCTCGAGGACCAGGCCATGGGGCCGATGGAGTCCCAGGACGAGATGGCGATGAACCTGGACGCGCTGTTCAAGTGGCTGGCCGTCAATCCGGCCTACAAGGCCGCGTTCGACAAGGCCTACCCCGGCGAGGCCATCGGCAAGGAGACGACCTCCAAGGCGATCGCCGCCTACGAGCGCACCCTGGTCAGCAACGACTCGCCCTTCGACCGCTGGCTCAATGGCGACCAGAAGGCGATGACGCCCAGCCAGGTCCGCGGCTTCCGGCTGTTCGCCGACCCGGCCAAGGGAAATTGCGCGGCCTGCCACCAGGCTCCCAACTTCACCGACGGCGGCTTCCACAACGTGGGCCTGGCCTCGTACGGACGCACCAACCCGGACGTCGGACGCTTCGCGATCAAGCCGCTGGCCTCGCTCAAGGGCGCGTTCAAGACGCCGACCTTGCGCGACATCTCGCTGACCGCGCCGTACTTCCACGACGGATCGGCGCAGACGCTGATGGAGGTCGTCGAGCACTACAACAAGGGCGGCGTCACCAAGACCGACCTGTCGCGCGACATCAAGCCGCTGAACCTCTCGCAGCAGGAAATGCAGGACATCGTCGCGTTCATGCAGGCGCTGACGACGCCGGCCAAGCCCGTGACGCTGCCGCAGCTGCCGCCCAACTGACCTGCACGGTGCTCTGGACGTGAGCCGCCCGACCGACATCCGCAGCAGCGAGCTCACGCCGCATCGCGTGTATCTCGAGCGCCGGCGGTTCATGTCCCAGGCGAGCGCCCTGCTCGCCGCGCCCGCGCTCGCACGGGCGGGCGAGGCGCCGCGCACGGCGGCGGACGACAAGCCGAGCAGCTGGGACGAGATCACCAGCTACAACAACTTCTACGAGTATTCGCCGGACAAGCGCGCGGTCGCCACGCTGGCGGAAAACCTCAACCCGCACCCATGGACGCTGAGCATCGAAGGCGAGGTCGCGCGCCCGCGCGTCATCGACATCGATCAATTGCTGCGCGAATTTCCGGCGCAGGAACGCATCTACCGGTTGCGCTGCGTCGAAGGCTGGTCGATGGTCATTCCCTGGATGGGCCTGCCGCTGGGCGACCTGCTCCGGCAGGCCCAGCCGACCTCGCGTGCGCGCTACGTTAAATTCGTCAGCCTGCTCGACCCGGGCCGCTTCTATGGACAGCGTCGGCCCACCTTGCCGTGGCCCTACACCGAAGGCCTGACGATCGCGGAGGCGATGCATCCGCTGACCTTGCTGGCCACCGGCCTGTACGGCAAGCCCATGCCCAACCAGAACGGCGCGCCGGTGCGGCTGGTCGTGCCCTGGAAGTACGGCTACAAGAGCATCAAGTCCATCGTCACCATCCGCCTCGAGGAGCAGCAGCCGGCCACCACGTGGGCGCAGGTGGCGCCGCACGACTACGGCTTCTATGCCAACGTCAACCCGCGCGTGGCGCTCGCGCGCGGCACGCAGTCGCGCGAGAACCGCATCGGCGAATTGCACAAGCGCGAGACGCTGCTGTTCAACGGCTACGCCGACCAGGTGGCGCACCTGTATGCCGGGCTCGACGTTGACAAGCTCCTCTGAGGCCGCGGCGACCCGCCTGGCCTCGTGCGTCGTGCCGGCCTTGCGCACGGCGAACCGCCATCCGCGCGCGCTGGCGGCGCTCGGCTACGCGCTCGCGGCGCTGCCCGCGCTGCAGCTGGCGTGGCAAACGGCGCGCGGCGCGCTGGGCGTCAATCCGCTGGAGATACTGGTTCGGCGCCCGGGGCATTGGGCGCTCGTGCTGCTGACCTGCGTGCTGGCGCTGACGCCGCTGCGCCACGCGCTCGTCTCGCTCTCGCGGCGCGTGGGCGCCCGCTGGGGACGCCGCTTCTCCGACTGGAACTGGCTCGTGTACCTGCGGCGGCCGCTGGGGCTGGCCAGCTTCGCCTACGCGGGCGCGCACCTGGCGCTCTATGCAACGCTGGATCTCGACCTGGATTGGCACGAGTTCGTGCTCGATCTGGACGGCAAGCCCTTCGTGCCGGCCGGCCTCGCGGCATTCGCGCTGCTGGTGCCGCTGGCCGTCACGTCCACCGACGCCTGGATGCGGCGCCTCAAGCGCCACTGGAAGCGGGTGCACTGGCTGGTCTATCCGGCCGCCCTGCTCGCGGCGCTGCACTTCATGTGGCTGTCCAAGCCCGGCGTTGCGGACCCGTACGGCTACGGCGCGATCATCCTGGCGTTGCTGGCTTATCGCGTCGTGGTGCGCTGGCGGCCGGCGCCCGGCGCGCCTGCCGTGCCGGAAGGCGAAGCGGCGGAACGCGCGCCCGGATAGCCCGCCCGCCCCGGCGCTCAGAGCACCGTGCGGCTGGCCATCGCCTCGAGTTCGCCCGCCGCCAGCACGCGCAGGCACGGCTCGCCCTCGTGCGTGGCCAGGCCGTGCATCTCGATGGACTTCTGCATGCGCATGATGCGCGTGAGAAACGCGATGATCTCGGGCGCGATCACCTGGCCGGGCACCAGCACCGGGATGCCCGGCGGGTACGGCGTGATCTGGTCGCAGCAGACGCGGCCGGCCAGCGCGGCGTTGGGCTGGCCCTGCTCGTCCAGCAAGGGGATGCGCTCGCCGTACTCGTAGAACGCATCGCGCGGCAGGCAGGCCAGGCGCGTGAAGCGCGGCAACTCGGGCATGCGCGCGCTCGCGCGCTCGGGGCGGCGCTCCTTGGACAGCCGCAGCAGCGCGTCGAACAGGCGCGACACCTTGGAGCGCGTGGTGCCTACCGTCAGCAGCAGCGTCAGCGTGTTGTGCGTGGACTTCTCGACCTGGATGTTGAAGCGCTCGAACAGCTCCTCGCGCAGTTCGTCCGACGAGAAGCCCGAGGCCGTGATGTCGATCGTGATCTTGGTCGGGTCGAGACGGATGCCGTCGCTCGCCAGCTCCTCGGGCAGCAGGTCGGCCAGCTCCAGCGCGCGGAACACGCCGGTGGCGTTGATCTTCTCGCGCAGCTCCTGGGCGTACTTCAGCGAGCGATCGAGCAGCCGGTAGCCTTCCATCACCGCCTG
>Ga0209759_1000433_pt1 | contig 50171 bp, 58 predicted proteins | sample AraplaCL_Col_mMS_FD_184261 | JGI IMG/M metagenome (GOLD analysis project Ga0209759, IMG submission 184261) | Arabidopsis root microbial communities from the University of North Carolina, USA - plate scrape CL_Col_mMS (SPAdes) (version 2) | ecosystem: Host-associated > Plants > Roots >...
GGGGGGCGAACAGCAGATGCTGGCGATGGCGCGCGCGATCATCTCGCGGCCGAAGCTGCTGCTGCTCGATGAGCCGTCGATGGGTCTGTCGCCGATCATGGTCGAGAAGATCTTCGAAGTGGTGCGGTTGATTTCGTCCGAAGGCATGACCGTCCTGCTGGTCGAGCAGAACGCGCGTCTTGCGCTGCAGGCGGCGAATCGCGGCTACGTGATGGACTCGGGTGTCGTCACGATGTCGGGTGATGCGAAGCAGATGCTCGATGATCCGAAGGTGCGGGCGGCGTATCTGGGCGAGTGAATCAGCGATACCAGCGAAGACTGAAATCCTTCGAAAAGCTTCACTACGGTAGACGGCTATCTGGGCGACCAGCAATACGAGGGTAGTCTCAAGTGGATGGCGCCTTCGCCACCGAAAGCCGCCATCCAGCGCTGGACTATCCGATGCCCGGAAGGGGTCGGGCTGAGTCCATCGGCGCTTCGCACTCATCGCCGCAAACCGGTCATTGGTTTTTCGCTTCCCGAAAACGGCCGGTCGCCAACGCGCAATCCCGACCCCGAGCGGGCTTGCGCATGTCAAATCGCCAACGGCCCTTCTCAAAGTGCAACGGACATCAGTCAAGTGATCATCCCGGGGTGGCCATCGGTCATTGCGGTCATTTTCTCATCGATGGCGATCCGTAGAAACGCTGCTCGTGGAGAGATTGATGGTCTGCGCTACGATCAGGCCATCCAAGCGCGCTTCATGAAGAAGCGTCTCAAAGTCGCCGTTATTCAATGACTTCAAGATGCACTAGAATAGACCCGATAAGAACCGCATGGAACATAAACTGTGCTTCGTTGGCCACTCGATTTGCGCAAAGTAAGGCAACTACTTTTGCAGCGCCATGAGGAAACCTTACCTCGCTTTTCGGTCATTCGCCAGCCAACAGATATGGTTTGCTGGGCGACTTGCTACAAGATGGTCGACAACTGGCGAAAAGCGGCGCCTACCAGCGGCTGGTGTCATTATGTTCGCTGCTCTACGGCGCAGTCTCCCTCATGCCAGACGCCACAAGAATGTTGCAACCGACCGCGTCCCACAGCGGCCGTTCTAAGTGACTGGAGGGCGCTCGGGTATGGAAAGGTGGCATATAAGGGGGCTTCCTACACACTAAACGAAGTTCGACAAGCCATCGGAAACGGTCACCCGGTCATGGCATTCCTCAGCAGGCCCGGTCATCGGGTCGGGCACTTTGTACTGGTTGTAGGAACGGGGCGAGCAACCGAGACTCAGGACAATACTTATATCCTCGCAGACCCAATGACGGAGAAGCTTACGCAGGTTGGCGTCACTGACATGCCATATAAGGCCTTGTGGACGGAATCGTGGAGGATTGAATGGTGATGCCAAAACACGCTATGCCGCCGTGGCCGCCACACTACGACCCTCAAGCACTCTTCGAAGACGCTGCGGTCTTTGCTTTACAAAGCCTCGATCCAGAACGGGCGCTGCAAATACTAGCGGGTACTTCCGACTTGGACGGCTCGGCCGAACTTCGTTATGCAAGTCGCATTTGGCATTGTCAGCTTTCTGATGATCGACTTCATATTGACGCCGGTCCCGACAGGTTTCAGTTCTTTCGCCACGCATTAGGAGCGACTTGGCGAATCCGTCCTTCAAATCGGCATATGCTGTTCACCGACATGGTTATAGCAGGCCATCGCTTTACGGTTGGACTTGAAATTGCAGTTCGCGACCAAGGTGAAAGACCGATCAAAACAACGTCAATGTATCTTTTTCGATCACTCGATAAGGTTGACAGGTTTGTACATGACTACCCCCACGTCAAATTCCTCCGGCTTCTTGAAATCCAAGGCACTGGACGTTGCGGCTTTCTACTTCCAAAAAGTTTAGGGTGGCGAGTTCTACCGCTCCCTGAAATCAGCGTCGGCGCGTCCCCTTCGATGCCTGCCTCATCTGATGCAGATCGGCTTGTCTCATTGGAAGACTTCATTTCGTACAACCCAAGTGGTTCCGGGTTTGGCTAGATGTCCAGCTGAGATCAAATCATCCTAACCTCGTAGCTTTTTCGATCGTGGCATAACCACATCGGTGGTTCGTGGCTCCGCTATGAGCCTTGGAGCCGCCGTTCGACTGCCTCCGTAGCCAATTAGGCGAGAGTCGGTTCCTGGCCGGGCTGAGGCGGTACCACCGGCGGTTCACTCGCCTGAAAACGGCCATCGAGCGAGGACGGGCGAGACCTTGGCCGTTCAAATCTATGTGAACTCGCGACAAATTCCGACCGGTGACGCCGTCCGGTTCGCCGGCGTCGGGCGTCCGCGCTGACTTGCACGCCCACCGTTCCGGCGCGCCCCTCCCAAGATGCGGACGTCCACATTCAAACCACGCGCGCCGGGCAATCGTACTCGCAGTGCGCCACGCCCCTAACGTTCTGCCCAATGGTTCGTCCAACGTCTAACCGTCGGACCCACGTCGGCCCAGACCGCACGGTCGCGAATCCCGCGTCGTAGATACTCGAGGCTGGAGTGTCCGGTTACGGCCCGCCAAGCGCGGCAGGAATCCCCCTTGCTAAGCGTTCATTGTCGCTAATGGGAGAAAGGTTATGTGCTACGGAAATCCCGATGAACTACTGCAGCTTGTTATCGGCAGGCACGCCCTTCCTAAGAATGATCTCGGCCACACGCCGCTCGACGATTTCGAGCATTTCTGCGCGTACACCGGTTGCAACGAGCAGGAGTTTGGTCCGCGAGCCTTTGCTTTCATCAGGCTGGCCTATGTGACCGCAGGTTTAGGCCGTCGCAAGTACAAAAGCGCTGGACTGGACCTCGAACTGCAGAACGCTTGCGCGGATATCGGCATGCTGCTACGCGACCGCCCCCCCGGCACGACCGCAGACATCACCAGCGACGCAGTGTTGTACTGGGACGCCGGGAAGCTTTGTGGCGCGAGCCTGTCCCCCGACGAGGCGACCGTCGTAGCTCTTCCCGTCGACCCCGAAGACTTCCTGCCGGGGGTCCGGGCGGCGGTCACGAACTGGCTGGAGCGACCAGCTTTCAGTACCGCCCTTCCCTCTTGGAGTGGCTGGAAGATCCGCAGCCGACATATCGGGGCCACGAGTATCGCCTAGGCTGAATGACGAGAGGTTTGCTATGTAATGCAATATCTCGAAAGCGGTAGACATGTTCTACTTTCCGGCTCTCCGATCGACCTCAATCGACCTTGATAACCTCAAGGTCGTACTCAGCCATCCAGTCGGCTCCAGCGCCGCCGTCGCTCGTAACGACGCCGTTATCGAGTTGGTTGCGGATCTGTTCCTCAAACTCATCAAGCGAGTCACATTCCATTGCTTCGAGGTCTGCATCCGTAACTTCAATTCTGATAATCATTCTATGTCCCTCCTTTGAGCGCGCCGCGCTCGCGGATTTCTATAAGGCTTTCCTATCGGCCAGCGTGCAGGCGAATCCACGTCGTTTCCAATGTATTACAGTTGGTCCATGAACGGCATGAAACGCTCGTCCTCGGGGAGCCGCCGCGTGTGCAGCGCGATGCGTTCGAACGCCTCTACGCACGTCAGCGGCGCGAAGGCAAGCCTCCATCGACCGGCAGCGACGCAACCGATACCGGCCAATGCCAGCACAATCGCCTCCATCCAGTGAGCAGCATTCATCGCGATTTTCCGATGCTAGTGCAGACATCAAGGGCCGCCCTCGGGCCAGCGCCCATGGCGTAGCTGAGTTCAGCGACGCCGGCAGCCACAGTCTCTGCATGCCGTCGGCGCTCCGCGTCGCTTCCAGCCAAGACAGAAGGAATGTTGTGCATTCCCTCGGCCAGCGCGAGAATCCGGTCTCCCTCGCCCGAGGGAGGCAGGGCGCGCGCAAGCAGCCGAATCTGCATCGCGGCGCGGCTCACGAGGAACAAGGCATTCCGCTCAAACTCGTCCAAGGCCGTTGCTGTGTTCATGAATTTCCTTTGATCGACACTGCCGGCGTGTTTCAAACCCGGGCCGCGCCGGCGAATTTTCCGTTCTATCAGTGGGTTCTTGTGTAGGCGAGAAGTTGATTGACGAACCTTGAGCGCCGGCCGCTGACCGTCATCACCTCGCCAATCGCAGTTTGGTCCTGTTCGGGCCGGGACACGCAAACCCGAAACTCGTCGCTCGCATCGCCCACCTTTGTCAGGATCAGTGCATAACAGGTGTGCTTGCCGCGCTGAACGTACTTTGCAGCCACATCATAGGTTGCAACGTACGCAACTCCAATCATTTGGTTCATCACGTTCGCAAAAGCGAAGGTTGCTAGTGCAACGAGAATCGTTGCGGCGACTGTTCCGGTCATCCATGATTCGGCGAGCCCCATTACACGTTCCTTGGTCGCTCCACGAGGTTTGTACGAGCTGCCGATCAGCGCACGCTGGAGCCGCCACGCGATGAGGATCAAAACTGGCACCGCAACCGGCGCGACCCACCACCAGTATTCACGGGTAATCCGCACAGCCGAGCCATCGAACGATGAACCCCACGCGAGCACGAGGCCTGCTCCGAAAACGAGGGCGAAAACACCATAGGGACTGTGCCCAGTCCGTACGAGCAACGAATCGTTTGATCCCATCACGTTCCTAGGTTTCACCCGCTTTTCTAGCGCCGCGCGTGGCGGCGAACTTTCCTATGCCTTTGCCGCTTCGCCCGCTCGGTAGTTGGACGCGTCGAACTCGTGTCTTTCCAGCTCACCATCTGCATGGAAAGAACCGATGTGGGTCAAGCTCCCACCTTCGAAATCGAGAATGTAGACGTGCTCGGTATCACTGATAGCCAAGTTGCCGTTGTAGTTGAGGTCGCCGTCCTCGCCACAAACAGGTCGGCCCTCCGCGGTCACGACGCAAAAGCGCATCCGGTATCCAAGATGCGCTAAATCCTTTGTTTCGAAGTCGTCCGTCTGAACGACCCCGTCCGGCATTTGGTACGGAAATTTGACGATGCTGATAAGTGACATAGTCCTTCTTACGCGTCCGTCTTCAACAGATTGTGCAAGCGCTCAATATCGCCATCGGAAATCCAGCCGTTCGTCAGAGAAGACCACATATCCAAGGCGCCGCGCGCTTGCTCGTGATAGTAGTGGGCGAGATGGGGTGCCGTGGCCGCTTCTCCGACGAGTGCCCGATTCCCGCTCTCAGCCGTGTCGGTGATCTGCCGATAGGCCCACCGCTTATGCTGCGTCATGGACGATCCTCGCGGTGCGATCAACATGCCTACGTTTCGAATCAGTTTGCGCGCCCTGATGGTGCGTACTTGCGCTCGATCGCGCGGTCCAAAAAGACGCTGACAACCGCAACCGCGATCGCGGCCGGCGCGCCGATCCACCACGACACGTTGAAGTGTCGGCTCGCCAACAGGACCGCAAGGGCCATCGCGTACCCGAGCAGCGACATCAGCGGTGTCCACCCGGGCAGCTTGCCCGCTTCTGAATTCATGTTCGAGTCTTCCAATGTCGCACGTCGCGGCGAATTTCCCTTTGCGAATGCGGTTCGTTCACTTGACGCCGCGACGCAAGCAGTCCTCATCGATCGCGTTGTGCACGGCCAACGGCACATACCCCATATCCACTGGCACCGGATGGTTCACGCGCGCATCGACAAGCGCCGTCAACTGTCCGATCGTTGTGCTGGTTAGGCATCGTGCGAACATCGCGTGAGCCTCTTCGAAGGGCACCATTGAGCGGTCAGCGTCTAGCACGCCCGCCACATAAGCCTGACGTTGCGCGACTGGCAGGGCCGCGTAGGTCGAAAAACTGTACGTTTGCATGACGGGTGTTTGCGCCGCTGCGGGAAGCACTGTGGCACTCGCCAGCGCGAGCGTGAGAACGATTTTTTTCAATGCACTATTTTCCAAGGTGTTGACGGGTTTCACGTTTCAAGATGATAGCTTTGCCGTGCACCTGGTTCCATGCGATTTTCCGGTCTGGTTAAGCAACGGGGCTGGATTCAAGATGGGCCCGCTTCGCCGCGAGTTCACGTTCTTGCTGTGTCAGTTGTGAGCGATGAAGATAACGACCCGGTGCCGACACTACCGCTGAAAGCGAAGGCGTTTCGTTGTTTTCGGCTTGCTTCTTGCTGAACGCGCCGATTAGACCTACGGTTTCGCCGCTCTCTTTGAGTCCCCACGCCGCTAACGGCCAAACGACAGGCTCCTTATGCCCGATATGCACAAAGAACCAATCGGTAGCCGGAATAATCGTTTTGTACATGTTGTTCCTCAATGTTGTGATGCACGCTTCGTGTGCTTGAGAGTCGCTGCAGTAATTTTCCGTTTCAGCAAAACAGTTCAGACTAGCGCTCGCGAGCACTGGTGTTGAAAGCGCAGCCCGCACCGCCTCGCGATCCCGGGACGCGATCCAGCAGACCGCGTTCGCACCGGCGCTCGCACCAGCCATTGCAGTTCTCCGAATTTCCGATTCATTGGGCGCGACGCGCCCGATCTACGATAGATGCCGCGAGTTCTGCGGCGACGGCAGCTTGAGCCGATTCCTGCACTCCATGCTCGCCAATCCGGGCGCGTCCCGCGCCCGTCGGAATCAACCTCGCGACGACTGCTCCGAAATTCACTTGGTCCCCTGAAGGGACTGTTGCTACACCATCTTCGAAAAAGATAACGCCATCCCGAAGGTAGAGCCAACGAAGGGCATCCGCGCCACGAGTTGCAGGAGGGTCAGCGTCAGCGGTTCTATGCTTGATGTGCAGATAGATGTGTCGGTGAACACAGGCGCGCAGACGGCTCAGTTCCCGGTCGCGAACAGGATCATCTGAGCGAAAAGGATCGCCTTGTTCGAGTTGCAGCATTCGACGAACAAACACAAATCCAGTCAGGAGCATCCCTGCCAGTAGGCCAATGAATGCGCCGATGATGAAAGTCCCCACGTTCTGCCCCTTACCTAATTTTCCGTGGTTTAACACCGAATCTCGTAATGCTGAGGGCACCGCGCGCATCGATAACGCGTACCGTTAGCGTACGTATCCGTACTGGCTTAAGCGTTGGGCTTGGTACTTGTGCCCACCGCGCAACCGACAACCAAGACGCATGATGAATGCTTTTATGAAACGCCCTCGCGTATTTTCCGCTTCGTTTATTCTTGGCCGCCGTTTATGCGATATATCGTGTTGTCAACGTCCGCTTGCGCTTGCTTTAAGTGGGTACACAGGCCCTGCGGCTCTCCTGGGTCGCCGCATTTGCTTTCTGCGATCGCCATCTGAATCTGTTCGTTCGCGGCACGGGCGGCCGATAACTGCGACGCTTTTGCGTCGTCGGACGCTTGATGCTGGCTGCAAGCATATGCAAGCACGGCAAAGAGCGCAACGTTGTATGCGGCGGATCTCATTGTTCTCGCTTTCCTTCTCACACCTGTCATTTTCGCCGACGGTAGGCTTCGGCGGCATCGACCGCTTGGTTACGCGAGCGTGCAACGGTGGTTGCCTCCTCGTGCGCTTCTTTCTGAGAAAGCGTCTTGCCGCCGTCATTCCGATGAATAGCGGCAACTTCGCGCGCTCATCCGCCGTCATGCCTCGTGCTCGCACACCAAAGTAAATGAACGCGACAGCCATGATCACCGGCACGACAACGTCATACATCGGACCGAAGACCTGGCTTCCGTATGTCTGTGACATCTGTTTGCTCCTGTCGCCGGTCCTCGCCGACGGTTTCCCATGCCGCGCGCGGCGAATTTTCCTTTATTCCTTCGTCACGTCGCGTTTTCGTGCCCGGCATACGGCCACGGTGAACATAGGTAGCTTTTCGAACAGCGTCATACCGAAAAGCACCACCGCGAGTACCGCCAAGGTCCAAAGCATCCAGCCCGAGACATCGCCAGGAGGATGCTCGGCTTTCCAGATTGCCGCGAACGCAGCGATGCCCGAGCTGACAACCTTCCAGTAAGGCGCGAGGGTCTTCTTCATCTTTCCCCGATCTTTTCTTGTTGTACCGTGTCGCGCACGCGAGAATCGCCGCGCAATTTTCCGTTCCGTTCACCGTGAATTTTCTCTTGCACCCGTAAGCGATCCGGAGTTTGGCTTGTACCGAAACAATAGTGCATGAGCTACGACGCCGACTACTATTCCGCCAAACGATGCAGCGCCGATTAATCTCCATTGGACCGGCCACCGGACCCAAGCAGTTGTATTTGAGGCTTTTTCGTCCCACCGAGATCCAGTCGGTGCTGGACCAGGGCGCATCCAATTAATGACGTTGTTGTTGTGGACCAGCATCCCATAGATATCGCCATTGCGAACTAGCCTGGCATCAGGTTCATAGCTGCCGCTGTTCGCCGATGCAGGTTTGTTTTCTGCATAAAATCGCAGCGCCGAAGGGGCAGAAGGGTCTTGTTCAATTATCGCGGGCGGGTGCGGCTGGCAGGCAGCAACACAAATCCATTTGCCCAGCAATTCCCTATTCGCATTGGGAGCGAACTCATCGAAAGCAGCTTTAGCGGCAATCCAGCCGGAGTACGCCGTTGCTACAGCGCCGCAGACGATGGTGAGCAGCCTAAGCAGCTTCAAAATCTCTCTCATGTCGTCGCTCCCGACGCACTTTCATGCGTCTTTCAGTCCGTCAACCGCGGTCGTAAAAGGCCGCATAGATTTGTTGACGTCTTGCATACAAGCCGCCGCAATCTGCATGCAGTCGCCATGCTACAGCGCATCACCGCGGACCGAGTCGCTGGTGTTCGTGCAGCAAATACGAAATGTAGCTGCGTGTGAGGTCGCAGAAAAGACGGGCTTCCCCTTCGCTCATCTCGTAGGCATCGTTCAACACGGCACCGTGCCTAACGCCACCTCCCGACGGGGACGACAGATATCCGTGCAACTTCTCCATCCACACCATGACTTCGCCTAGCACCCGGCCACGGTTGAAGCGCTTCAGGTCTCCAACGATCCGGTTGAAATATTTCCCAGTGACCGTACCGTCATCGTGCTCGCTGCCCTCAAACGCTGTCGAAACGGTCTCAAGCAGCCAGAGGATTTCCTGTACGGCAAGCCTGTATCGGCCGCTGTTGAGGAGATTTTGCGACTCCGTCAACGAGTGTTGCACACGCTCATTCGCTTGGGCATCGAGTGATGGCAAACTCTCGGGAACTGTGATCGGCGACGTAGTCACGCCGATCACCAAATTAGGCAGATCGATGACGTAGCGGCTCGGCGCCAAAATATTGTTAACGACGGTCCACGGCGGCAGGCCGATGTCGGGGTGGCGCCTCTCGATGTCGGTTAATCCACTATGCAGCGAATCGACGAACAAGGCCGCGTTATCTGCCGCGCGCAACATCTCGTCGCGGAGGTCAGACCTAGCCCAACTCGCATTAGAACTGCTGTTGTACGTGCGACCAGCAGCTTCGGCAAAGCGCGCCTTGAACAACTCATAGATCGTTTGAGGGTCTGCCTGGGAAGCAATTCGCGCGATGACCTGATCAAAGATGTCGTGCACAATGCCCGCGGGCATTTCCCCGGGTGAGGTATAGCGCAGGGTCCCGTCGAACTGAAGCATTTTGTATCCCCCAATTACAGCTAACGCACTACCCAGTGCGCATTAAGGCATTTTCCTAGTCGGCCGCCGAATCGCTTCCCGTCCGGCAAGCCTCCATCGCTGCCTCATATCCCATATCGCGCCTGTATGCCGTGAAGCCGTTGCTGCCGCCGTCGATAGAAAACCCGAGTTCCGCGACTCGTTGATACGGCAAACCCGTCGCGAGGGCCAACTCTGCCCAAAGGTACGACCGGACAGGCTCGGTCTGCTTTTGAAGAAGTTCGTTCGCGCACGTTTCCAACAGCGAAGCATCGCGATTGTGTTCAGCGGCCTTAGCGCGCTTCTTCGGGTCAGCTCCGCGATACCCGCTGCGAGCAACGTAGATGGGGTACGTTTTCATTGGTTCTTGCTTTCCAGTGCCGCGCGTGGCGGCGGATTTTCCGATAAGTTATGCAGCTCGCGAACGCGCTTGTCTACGCCCTACGCGACCCTAGCCTTTGTTCACACTCCCGAAGGCCGAACTTCCGGTAGACCGCGAAGGGATTCACCAACCGACGCGGCAACCTCCAGATGCGGAGCATGCACGTCAGCATGGCCCCTATCCCAGCGCCAGCCACTATGCCTGCGACAATACGCAGGGTTTCCCACGAGGACGGCAACATGCCGATCAGTACCACCGCAGCGAAGCTGCAGACCACCACCCCGATTCCGAAGTTTCGTGGAATCGACATTTTTTCGATGTCGAACAAACTGCAGGAAATTATCTGGTCTTGGTAGGCGCTCTTCTCAAAAACCAACGGTAAATTGAGCGCCGGCAAGGTGGAGAAAGCCGGGTCAGGCCGGCGCTCCCGCAGCGCGGCTGTGGTTAGCTCAATCGACGGAAAAGCTGCTGGCCAATCTAATGTTTCGGGTACCCCATAGGCTCGCAGTACCGGCAGCGCCCAGACTGGGTGGGCCAAAGGTTCAAGCCATGTCCCATCGAGCACCGCCCACCAAGACGTCCGATCGCGTGGCCCCACCTTATAAAGCGTCAAACGTTCGGGTGCAACGTAACTGCATGGAGACACGCGCGCCGGGATCCAGTCGACGTTCATGTCGCGCAGAAATCCCACGCGGTTTTTGCCTTCGTGAGCGAGAAAAAGGCCCAATGGCTTGATCCAGATGTACTCGGCACGCTCCCGGGCGCGTGGCATCGCGCGTTCCGGCGACTGGAGGAACGCGAGCAAATCTTCGCGGTCGTGTTCCTTCACGGAATCTGTGTGCCACTTCCAACTAGCGCCGATGGTCTGCGCCGTTGGCACAAGAGCACTGAACTCTTCGCCGTCGTGCTCGATCTCGGCAAACGGGAGGACGGCGCGAAAGATTTCGCTCCCCTCCCTCGGCCCCATCGATCCGTCATGAAAGGCGCCAGTCAAACGTCGTCCGGTGCGTTCGCGCGCAAGTGCGTCGACTAGATATTTCGCATCGACCAACGTGCGGATCTCGCCACGTAATGTTTCCCCGATACCATCATCGATGCGCTCGAGTGCGCTTGCTTCTACCATAATGTTTTCCGATGAGAGTTAGCTCAGACCGAGCTTCTTCTTCGCGTACGCTTGGAACAAGCCGACGGACACTGTAACCAAGCTAGACATAGCCGCGCCCGGCAACTCCGTCTTCACTTTGTCCCAAACCGTCTTTTCAGAAACTGCTTCCGCGAAGTCGTGTCCCCGCGACGTCAGCCGAAGCGGCAATACCGACCACGACGCGTATCCATCTATACCTTTCGTCAAGCCAAACCCACGGTCCCCATCGTCCTGCTCGATAAGCCGTTGGTCATCAAATAGTTTCATGTGAAATTCGAACTCGGCTGATTGATACGGAAGTCCGGCGTTCTCGAAATCCTCGATGGTGAACGTAGGGTAAGGATGATTCAGAACCACATCAATCATCCGTTTGATGTAGTCGTGGTCTATTCGCATGGCATTCTCCGTTGTTTAAGCAGCTTCGGCGGAAATTGCCCTTTGCTCAAAATCGACTAGCGCCTCAGTTAAAGCGTCTTTGAATGTCTGGTCAACCCGTGCATGGAATACCTGCCCCACCGATGTCGATACTTCTACAGCAAACGTATCTACGGTCTTTCGCCAATCTGCCGAGTAAAGCTTGTCGACTTGATTCAACCACGTTTCCTTCTGGAACATCCACTGCGCCTGCTGCCCGTCGTCAAGCAGCACAGGTATTGGGCTCGACATTCCATCCCTCTGATCCCCTGGCAGTTGAAAGAGAGTGTGGCGATTCTTTCCTCTTTTATTACCGTACGTCCATCCGATGGCCGTCACCTTGGCCACTCTCCTACCGCGGTTAACCGCCGTGATGGCTATGTACCGGGAAGGCGGTACATTTGCGCCTGGGATTATGACGACCTTGATCGAGGCAGAAACGGAAAGAGTCAGACGCTCTGGTCGCAACGCGAGCCACAAGGAAACAACAACTGCTCCAACCGTACCGAATGCTGATATCCAGTTCGCAAACGAGTTGATGAAGTCCCAGTGCTCTTTGTCCAGTCCCAGAAATTCGATGCTCAAAGCCATCCCCATTTTCCAGTGCCGCGCGTGGCGGCGAATTTTCCTAGGCAAGTATGTTGCCATGTACATCCATTGGCACTGCACTCGCGGGAACGAATGACTTCCACCACGAAATTGCGCGCTCAGCGGGATCGTAAAAGTGTTCGATCCCGCCGTTGAATTTGATCGATGGAAAGAAATACCAATCAGCCGCACCCACTTTCTGAATCCATCCTTTGCTCATATCCAGCCCCGCTCTTACCTGCGGGTGTACCCCGAGGTCGATATAGCTCACCATCATCTTTTCGGCCAAAGTGCTCGGCTTTTTTCGATCAGCGTGCTTGTACTCATTCGAAATATCAATGAAGACAAACGCGTCTGCGCTGTTATGGCGCACCCAATTGGTGAAACTCTGTTCGACCTTTCCGCTCCACCTAGGAAGATGCTTGAGGTGCAAGTGGAACGTCCAGTCACTCACCGCGGCGAGAGTCACTGCGAAATTAAACATGTGGTCGTTCGTGGCCATAGGCCGCGACGCCCGCAACCGGTCAAGCTCGCGCTCCGCTTTGCGAAGCATTTCGGCGTCGTCGAAGCCTTGTCCATTAAAAACATTCTGAGCGGTCAAAAGAGTTGCCATATTTTCCCTATTCTGCAAAGATTTCCTGCAAGGTTCGCAGGGTGTCCAACAACGTCTTATCGGCCACTGCGCCCTCTTTCTTGACTAGGCGCACCTTGTCTACTGCGCGAATCTGATCCAGAAGGATCAAGCCCTGTTTGCGCTTGAACGTCACGGGAATCCGAAACGGCGCAGGACGCCCCTTGGAAGTCATCGGCGCGACGACGACTGTGCGCAAGTGATCGTGCATTTCGGGAGGCGAAACGACGACACAGGGGCGCGTCTTTTGAATCTCGCTACCAAGCGTCGGATCGAGCGCAACCAACCAGACTTCCCCGCGCATCACCATGTAAGCTCCGCGTCATCGGCATTCGAAAACTCGCCCATGACCAGCGCATCGTCGCCACTCTCTGCCAGAGCCTTGCTCGCATCCGCCCAACCCTCACGGGCTTTGTGCTTCGGACGGCGCAGAACAATCGCGTCGTTCTCGACTTCCATTTCCACTTCGCTCTCCAACCCGAGTTGCGCAAGGACGGGCTTCGGAATCAGCACGCCCTGCGAGTTCCCCATTCTGCGAATCGTCGTTCTCATGACACCTCCAAAGTAACAACAATGTTAAACCATATGGCCGCGAAAGTAAAGACAATGTTATTACGTTCGGTGTTCCATGTCCCGGCCGCCTAACCAAGGGCTGATGGCTCTCATAAAACGTTGCAAAACATCTGCCGGAGCCTTTTATCGGACACGGCCAGATAGGGCAAAACGTGGTCAAGTTCGGCATGACCCAGAAGCTGCTGCACCGTCTCGATATCGTGCCCTTGCTCAACGAGGTTACTGGCAAATGAGCGCCGCCCAGAATGGGAAGATCCACCGCGTATCCCCGCATCCTTGTAGAGCTTAGTGACGTGGGATTGAAGGCTGTCACACGCAGAGTAATCAACCTGCTCCCCGGCCTCGTTGATGCGCCGCTTGGTGTTCATCGCAAACTTGCGACCCTTGCCAGCAAGGATCAGGCAGGTTGACGGCGAGAGTCCGCGATAACGCTCTGCGGTTAACTCGGTCCCGATGCTGCGCGCAATGCGATGGCTCAAATAGAACTCCAACGCCGAAACCGTTTTCGGATGCGTGAGGTAGACGCATCGCTGCCGACAGCCCTTCGTTATCGCGGCCCGGAGACTGACCTCTGAACGGATCGCGCCCGAGGGAAACAGTACGTCTTGAACTTCGATTTGAGCAATTTCGCTGACGCGCATTCCGCACGTAAGGCCTAGCAGGAGAACGAGACAATCGCGCTCAGGATAGCGCGATGTTGCCGCCGTGACGGCGAGTAGATGCCGGATTTGAGCCGGTCGAAGTGTTGCAGCTTGAGCCATGCGTCCCTCTGAATGGGATCGGTTAATGACGTATTCAGAGAGAGATTTGATGAGGGTCTTTTTCAAGCGTATCACGGCTTGTTTATTCGATTCCTCGGAAAAGCTCGGAAAAGCAGCCACCGCAGTCAAAAAAAAGCCGCGCCGCAAAGGGTCGGTCAGAGCCCTGAAGCGGCGTCTTTTCGGACCGCTGGTGACGGCGCAGCGCCGCATGGGGCTTCCGGCTGACAACGTCGGCCGGCGGGACAGGCCGCCTGCCGGCCGACCTGTGGTTGACTGGAACTGTCCGAAGGCCGCCCTTCGACTCACGGCCCGTTTTCGAGCAGCCGTGACATCGATGCCGCGTTTCGTTGCGCGACGTCGCGATAGCAGTTATTGAACAGCACATGCGTACGTGCCGCACGCCGTCCGATCTGCGCGATAGGTGGTGCTAGCTCGCGCAATTCCTCTTCGCTGTAGTCATAGTTGAACCGCTCCGCTGCTGATTCGGCGCCACTCCAGGTCGATGCGTTGCGGCCATGCAGACGCACAATCGCCAGCTCAGGCGACGTCGCCTCCCATACCGTATGCACACGCTTCGTCACTCCCTCGGGTGCATCGACGATGACATGCACGATCCCTCGTTCCCGCTCCATTGCCAGCGTCGACTCGCGGTGCTTTTCTCCGAGCCAGCTTTCGTTGCGGAATTCGAACGCCGTCAGAAACGGATGCATCCGCTCGGCACAGTGTTCGACGTGCTCCCTCGCCTTCGGTGCTGCGGTGATCCAGTGAGGGAACTGAAAAAGCACTGAGCCTAGCTTGCCGGCCGCATGTAGCGGCTGTAGCGCCTCAAAAAAACGGGCCCACAATTCATCCAGCACCGCTAGCGGGATGTCCTTGTAGTAGAGGTTTTTCTTTCCGGTGCTTGGGAGTTCTGCCTGAAGATCCTTTGGAAAGAATCGCGGCTCGGTCTGGTGCCCGGTGAACAGCCGGAAGGCCTTGACGTCAAAGACGAACCCTGGGGGTGTGCGCTCAACCCATAGGGCGCTGTTGGTCGCGCTCGGCATCGAGTAGTACGAGGAGTCGACTTCGACCAGCGGGAACACGCTTGCGTAATACCGCAGACGAGCTTCTGCGCTATTGCAGCCGGGAGGATAAAAGGCGCCCGACTCGATCAGCGTCTTGTCTGTCCACGAAGCAGTGCCTACCAAGATCGACATACCAGTCTCCATTGAGATTGGGGCGACCATTCTGCCGCGGGTCGTCCATGCACTTCATGCAGATCGGAGACCTAGCTGAGCACGGTGCCCGTAGGCCACCGAGGACGCGTCCCGATCGCCGGCGCTTTACGGTTTTTTCCCCACCATGACCGCTTTCCGGTTTCGGGCGGCCGCGTATCAGGTTCAGACGACGGCCCTGATGTGTCGCGACCGGCTTCCGTGGTGAGCGACAGATGACTCTTGAGGAACGGCGACCGCCCCGCGAGAATCATCAGGATCATGCCGCCGAGCCTGCGGGCAAAGTCGTCATTGACCTGGTTGTCAAAGTCTTCGAGCGGTACGTCTACGCTAGCGCTTTTCGCGATGGCCGCGGCAACGAGGTCCTGCGGAACGTGGTGGTACGAAATGGCCTTTGCTTCCTCATCGAATAGCGTGACCACGCATGTCTTGCGTTTCGCTTCCATCAGTACCCCCTGCATTGTTGATACCGCTCAAACGCCCGCTGCGAGCAGGTCAGAAAATACGCGGGATTCTTATACATGGCTCTGGCCGCATTGCACGTTTCCTGTCGAGTTCGTACTGCGCATGGCATTCGGCCTCGTCGTCCTCGCTCACGCCTCGCGCGGCCAGTTCCAACACATCCCCGCTACTCGCCGCGTTGCTGGCAAAGGCGACCGGCGTCGACTCCTTCAGCCCGCCCGCTAACGAAGAGGACGCGCTCGGCGCGGCAGTGACAGGTCCCGCTCCAGGCGCGTACACATGGGCTGTGGCCCGTTGCACGACTTCGTCGGCCGGCGAACCCTCAAACGACATCGACATTGTGCTTTGCGAAGCGATCAGCCGCGGCAATGGATTGCACCGACACAGACACAGATCATCGCTTAGTGCGGTTTGTCTGCCATCAGGACCTGCCTTTGGCCAGCGGGGACCGTCACACAGTATCTTGCCCGTGCTTTGGCACGCGGGGCAGCTCACCGCGTCGCCTTCAAATGCGAGAGGCAAGCCATCACAGTACATGACAGCGGAGCCGTCGGTCACCGTGCCGCCGGCCGTGGCCCTGTCGCCTTTGCGTATGTAGTAAGGCTTGACCATGCGCGCCTCCTTTTCATCGGACGAAATCGCATGGTACGACCTCGATCTACATCCGGAAAGGGCGGCGCCAATCCGATTCCCGGCCCAGCCCTGGATCGGAATGCTGAAACGACTCGCGTGCTTCATCAATCACCAGCGGCCGGGTCGCACATCAGCTGAGCTTCCGGGACCGGCCACGAGCGGCCGTTCGACATCAGGCCCAAGATCGCTAACAATCGACGAGTTCCTCGTTCGGTTCGCGTTCACCGATCCGCAATTTAATCAACTATAAGGATAGCGCCACGCTTGAGGGCTCCCTTCGTTTGTATGCCGATGCACAATTCGCAAGCCTGTACGCGATGTCCGTGTTTGTCGCCCTCCAGGCGAAGCAATTGCCGTTTGAACTGTTCGCGGTGGACCTTGCGACTGACGCCAATCGTGAAGAGCGCTACGCCGCTAACTCATTGACCCAGCGAGTGCCCACATTAACGCATGGCGATTTTGCGCTTTCCGAGTCATCGGCTATCACTGAGTACCTGGACGATACTTTCGCTGAGACGCCCGTTTATCCGCAGGACCGACATCTCAGGGCTAGGGCACGTCAACTCCAGGCGTGGCTCATTGACTTGAGGCGATGGTATTATCACGGCGACATCGTACCGGCTCCGCTTGTCAATTGCCGGTTCGCCAACGATATTTTTCTTGCGGGCGCGACAACCGGTGCCCCGACTACCAAAGCGCATAAGCAAAGATCTTGGCACCCCTGCATGGGCTGAGGATTATCGCCAGTGGTTTGCCGAACTAAAGCAACACGTTGCGCGCGCGGCAACGCGCCGTGGCAGTGCGAATCGCGAATTGGAGTGCGGCGGAGACAATCTATGTGCTCTCGATGAGTTTACACGCCGACCACACATTTGGAATGCGGTTGCACGCTGAGCACACACTTTTACGCAGGCTTCTAATTCACACGCGCCAGCGCGCACTTTGTCTCCGAAGCACTTAACTCCGCATCGTGAAAGCGAGGTCTCTCACGAAGGCCGACGTCGTCTGCGAACCACCGTGTCTCGCAGCGTGACGCCCGCAAAAGAATGCGCCCACAACGCTGCAATCACCTTGAGTGAGTGGGCGAACGGACATTCATCGAACCACTACCCGTCCTGCACGCTCCAGCGCGGATAGTATTTAGCCGCCACCTCGCCGCTAGTCGCCAGTGCGTGACAACGATTCAACTGGAACGGCTGCTTGACCTCCTGCTCCTCGCGTGCACGGCGATTTGCCATGGTCTGAAAAGCGAGCGTAGCCACGATTCCAATCAAATCGCTCACGTGCGTGCATCCCTGAGTGCCGGCGAACATCGAGCGTACTTGTGCCGAGAACCCAGGTGCAATGCGCAAGCCAACGAGTCGTCCATAGTCGGGTGCGATGTTCTCGCAATGCCCTGCATACGGCACCGCGTCAAACGCCGCTTCGGCGGCCATGATGTTCAGGTGCCCGTCGATCGTAATCCGCAGCCACATCTCATGGATCGGCTCTCCCGCCATTCGATTACCCGCCGGCGACTCCTTGGTGTGCGTCTTGGTATCGATCAGATGGGCTTCAAGGTCGTAAAGCCCTCCCGGCCGCGAATAGCCGTTGGCTTCGATCTTGCGTGTGTGAAGTAACTCGCGTTCGCCAGCAGGAGAAAGAGGCATGAAAGTTGGTCAGAAAGGATGCGGTTTCGACGGCGAACCCATCGTACAAGTCAATTCACGATGGACCGCCAGTCGGGCAAGCCTGTCAGGACAACGTGTTGAGCGGACGCACGGGTTTCCCGTCCAGGAACGCGACGATATCTTCGTGCGCGCCGCCATAGATTAACTGATAGTTCTCTTCAGTCACATATCCGACGTGCGGAGCCAGCACGACATTTTCAAGTTTCAGAAGCGGATGGTCTACACGCATCGGCTCGACGTTGAACACATCGAGCGCAGCGCCGCCGATGCGCTTCTCTGCAAGCACCTCGATAAGCGCGTTTTCATCGATAATCGGCCCGCGCGCCGTGTTCACGAGATACGCAGTCGGTTTCATCAGCGCGAGTTCACGCGCACCGAGCAAGTCGCGCGTGCGCTCCGACAACTTCAGGTGGATCGATATCACGTCCGACTCGGCCAACAGTACATCCAGATCCACGCGTTGCGCACCCGACGCGGCAGCGGCGTCGTTCGAAAGATTCTGGCTCCACGCAAGCACGTTCATGCCGAGGACCCTGCCGTAGCCGGCCATCTGACGTCCCAGATTGCCGAGACCGATCACCCCCAGCGTCTTACCGTGCAAGCCCACACCCAGCGTGGTCTGCCAGCGTCCGGCGCGAATCGCGCGCTCTTCCTGCGGGATCGCTCGCGCGAGAGCAAGCATCAGGCCGAGCGCCATTTCGGCGGCGGGCGTAGGCAGGTCATCCGTTCCGCAGACCTGGATGCCAAGTTCGGTGGCGGCGTCGATATCGACTGACGCGTTCCACATCGCCGCCGTGATAAGCAGTTTGAGATTCGGCAGCCGTTCGAGCAGCACGCGCGGGACACGCGTTCGCTCACGCATCAGCACCACTACATCGAATGGTTGCAGGCGTTCGGCGAGCGCATCGACATCGTCCAGATGATCGGCAAAGGCGGTCACTGTCGCGCGCGGCGCGAGGCTGCTCCAGTCGGCCATCTGCATGGCAACGTTCTGGTAGTCATCGAGAAGGGCTACGTTCATCACAATTCCGAACTCCGGTGAATGGCGGTCTCGTCAACGCCAGTTTTCATGGGTGGTCTGCCGCGCGACTGCGCATAGTCCGCACGCCGGTCTGCCAGTAACGGCAGCCGGAAAAGAATCTCGCCAAGCACGCCGCGCCGAAACACCATGACGACGATCACGAAAGTCACGCCGAGCACAAGGCTGCCGCTGTCGGTGAGCGTACTCAGGAAGTCCCTGAGGAACACGACGATGCCCGCTCCGAGCATCGGCCCGAACACCGTGCCGGCGCCGCCGAGCAGCGTCATCATGATGGGTTCGCCGGATGCGCGCCAGTAGACCGACTCGAGGCTGACAAACTCGTGGTTGAGCGCGAACAGCGACCCCGCGATGCTGATCAGAAATGCCGACAATGCGTAGGCGCGCAGCCGCAATCCCTGCACGTTGTAGCCCACGCTCAGCATGCGTCGCTCGCTGTCGCGCGCGCCGCCGAGCGACAATCCGAACGGCGAGCGGATCACGAGGAACACAAAGCCGATTGCAAGCGCGACGACAAACAGCGCGAGGTAATAGTAGGTGATCTGGTTTTCGAGGCTCAGGCCGAACAGCGAGCCTCGTGCGATGCCGTGCAGGCCGTCCTCTCCGCCCGTATATTGCGGCGTCTGATTGATGACGAAGTAGACGATCTCGGCCAGCGCAAACGTCACCATCGAGAAATAGATGCCCTGCTTGCGAGAAATCAGCGCGCCGAACGCCACCGCGATCATCGTGCTGATCGACACGCCCGCAATGAAGCCAGCCCACATCGGGTAGTGAAGCCGGGCGATCATGATGCCCGTGATGTACGCGCTTCCGCCCCAATACGCAGCCTGCCCGAATGACAGCAGGCCGGCGAACGCGAACAGGATGTCGAAGCCGAGCGCGCACAAACCCCACAACACGATATCGCACGCGAGCACCGGATATACCAGCCACGGCAATATCAGTCCGACGGCAAGCGCGATCAGCTTGAGCTTCCAGCTCATCACGAGCCGCCGCGCCGCCGGCGTGACCGGCGTGTAGTGCAGCGGGAAATGCGCGACGTCGATGCCGCGGAAGATGCCGCCCGGACGCACGATCAGCACGACGATCATCAGGATGTAGGTCGCCGCGTTGGCCGCGGGCGGATACCAGATCGCCGCAACCGCCGACAGCACGCCCACCGCAAAGCCCATCACGACCGAGCCGGCAATCGATCCCAGGCCGCCCGCCACGACGACGGCGAAGGTCGTGGCGATCATTTCCTGGCCCATGAACGGCGAGATGTTGCGCAACGGCGCAGCCAGCACGCCCGCGATGGCCGCGAGGCCCGCCGCGAATGCAAACGTGCCCGAAACGAGCACCGGCACGCGTACCCCGAAGCAACGCAACAGGTCCGGGCGTTCGGTTCCGGCGCGCACCAGCGCGCCGAGCCGGGTGCGTTCGAGCAGCAGCCAGGTCGCGCCGCAAATGACCATCGACAACACGAGTACAAAGAAGCGGTACTTCGGATAGACGATGAAGCCGAGGTTGATCGCGCCCGCGAGCGCCCCCGGCACGAGAAACGGCGCGCCCTGCACCGCGAAGAAATGCCGCATCGTATCTTCGATGATCAGCGTCAGACCGAACGTAAGCAGCAGGTTATACGAAGGGTCCAGTCCATAGAGACGCCTGAGAAAGACGCGTTCGAGCACGAGACCAAATCCGCCTATCACGATAGGCGCGACGAGCATCGCGACCCACAGCGAGAGCCCGAAATCCGAGCCAACGCTGAACGCGATGAAAGCACCGAGCATGTAGAGCGCGCCGTGAGCAAAATTGACGACCCGCATCATGCCGAAAATCACGCTCAGTCCCAGACTCATCAACGCGATGAAGCCGCCGTTGACGAGTCCGTTGAATAGCTGCGACAAATAGTATTGCGACATGGAAACCCTCCGCCGGTAACGCTATTACCAGTCGTGCTTACAGGTGCTTTCCGACGCCGGCATGAACGCATCCTTGCCTGCAACGGTGGCGATTACGGTGAATACGTCATCGGGCGTCTTGACCTCGTTCGCCTTCTTGACCTGTTCAAGATACATATCACGAACGACGATATGATCAGCTTTCCTGAACGTCGCATTCCGTGCGAAGAAATCGTCGAACGTGCTGCCTTCCAGCGCCGCCGCGATCTTGTCCGGATCGTCCGAACCAATCCGCTTGACCGTGTTCAACACCTGCATGACCGCGGAATAGTTGCCCGCGTGCAGACTGCCCGGCGCGAACCCGTAAGCCTTGCGAAAGCGCGCACTCCATTCGCGCGTGCGATCGTCGTAGTTCCAGTACCAGGGGTCCGCCAAAACGGCGCCCGACCATGCCGAGATGCCGAGAGCCCCCACGTCGGTCAGATTCATCTGTCCAGGGACGAGCCGCACCGAGCCGTTCATCAGACCAAACTCACCGGCCTGCTTTACCGCGTTACGCAGATCCTGTCCCGATTCCAGTATGCCAATCGCGTCCGCATGCGAAGCCTGGGCTTTCAGCAGGAAACTCGAGAAGTCGTCGTTGGGAAACGGCACCATGTCGTTACCCACCACGGTGCCGCCTGCCGCCTTCGCCGCCCGGCTGAACTGTTCGAGCAGCGAGTGGCCGAATGCGTAATCGGCGGTGATGAAGTACCAGCGCTTCGCGCCAAGATGGGTCACCTTGGTCGCGGCGAGATTCGCCAGTGCGTAGGTGTCCCATGCGTAATGCCACGCATACTTCGTACAGAACTCATTGGTCAGCGCCGTCGTTCCGGGGCTCACGAAGGTTGTCGTCACCTTGTATTTTTTCGCGAGCTTGGCGACTTCGATCGCCGCGGCCGAGCCGGTGACGTCGGTAATCATGTTCACGCCCTGCGTCTCGATCAACTGCCGCGTCTTGTTGACCGTGATGCCGACATCAAGCTTGTTGTCGAGCACGATCAGCTTGATCGGCACGCCGTTCACGCTGCCGCCGAAATCGGCGATCGCCATCTTTGCGGCGTCGACCGAACCCTTGCCGGACGTATCCGAATAGACTGTCGACAAATCGGTGATGACCAGGATGGTAAACGCCTTTCCTGTCATCTGGCCCTGCGCCGGAGCCATGCCGCCCAGCGCGGCCGCCACTGCGGCGGCGCACCCAAGCGCTTTCATTGACACAGTACGTAGCCGTCCTGCACGCCACCATCCTCTTCCTAGTCTCATGATTGTGTCTCCAGAATTTTTTGATGTAACTTCAGCCGTGCTGCGAAAATGCATTGTATATTAGGACATCGACAAGTTTTTATTTTTTATATTTTTGGATCTATCGGAGGCTCGGCGATGTCAGAGAGTGCTGAATACGTGAGGAGCGGCACTGCCGCGCAGGCCAGCATCTCAGCGCGGCAGCCCGTCATCGAGACGCGTGGTCTGCGCAAGGAATTCAATGGCTTCGTTGCTGTTGCCGGCGTGGATTTGCGTTTCGCGGGAACCGGCGTGTTCGGCATCATCGGTCCGAACGGCGCGGGTAAGACGACCTTTTTCAACCTGTTGAGCAGTTTCCTGAAGCCTTCCGCCGGGAAGGTTCTGTATCACGATCAGGACATCTCGCGCTTAAATCCCCAAGCCGTATCACGGCTGGGTATCGTGCGCAGTTTCCAGATCAGCAGCATCTTCAGCCACATGACGGTCGCAGAAAATCTGCTCATGCCGATGCAGCGCAGGGCCACAAGCGGCTGTGAATTCTGGCGGCGCAGCCATGGGCTCGACGTCCATCGTCAGGAGATCCACGACATCATGGATCAGGTCGGCATCGCGTCCGTCTGGCGCGACGAACAGGCATCGGCTCTGCCGTATGGACTCAAGCGCTCACTGGAACTCGGCATCAGCCTCGCGACGCAGCCGCAGGTTCTGCTGCTCGATGAACCGACTGCGGGTATGTCGTCGCAAGACATTGGCCGGATCATCGAACTGATCCGCTCGATTGCCGAGGACCGCATGGTCATCATGGTCGAGCACAACCTGCGCGTCGTGTCGGATCTCGCGCGGCAGATTATCGTGCTGCAACAGGGCAGCGTTCTAACGGTCGGTTCGTATGACGAGGTGCATTCCGATCCTCGTGTGATCGAAGCGTATCTCGGCGGCAAACGCGGTATGGGAGGACATGGACATGCTTGAAGTACGGAACCTGCACGCATCGTACGGCGAGACTCAAGTACTTCACGGAGTCGACTTCGACGTCCAGCCAGGGGAAGTGGTCACGCTGATCGGCCGCAACGGCGTCGGCAAGACCACGACGTTGAAAGCGATCATTGGCGACCTGCGGCGGCGCAGCGGCACCGTGCGATACAAGGGCGTGGACGTACTGCCGCTCGGCCCCGAACGGACTGCGCGCTCGGGCATCGGCTATGTCGCCGAGGATCGTGGCATCTTTGCGACGTTGAGCGTGCAGGAGAATCTGGTCATCTCGCCGATTCGCGGTCCCGCTGCATGGTCGCTCGAACGCATCTTCGAACTGTTTCCGGTGCTCCGCGAACGCAGCCATCAAAAAGCGTCGACCTTGTCGGGCGGAGAGCAGCAGATGCTCGCGATTGCCCGCCCGCTTCACATGGGTTCGCAACTCATCCTTCTCGACGAACCCACCGAGGGGCTCGCGCCGGTTATCGTCGACCGGATCGGGGACGTGATCTTGCAACTCAAGGCCGATGGCCGCACTGTTCTTCTGGTTGAGCAGAATTTGCGCTTCGCCATATCGGTCGCGGATCGCCATAACCTGATGGTCGACGGCAAGATCATCCAGACATTGACGAACGAGGACGTGATCGCACGCGAAGACGAATTACTCGAACATCTCGGGGTTTAAATACTGCTTTTTCAGCGGGTATTTTCGTCTGGCAACCATCCACCGAAAATACCCGCCTGAATCAGGCGCGGCGCGTGACTACGATTTCAATCCGGGAAATCCGCGCCGACCGTCGTCGCTTCCCACGTGTTGAGATCGTTATTGAGCCGCCCGAGTTTCGCGCGGACGGCTTCAAGCCCCGGCTTGCCCAAAACAAGGTTCGACGGCGGCGCGACTGCCTCGACGGCGGCGATGATCGCCAGTGCCGCGCGTGCCGGATCCCCTGGCTGCTGGCCGCTATGCGCAGCCACGTCGGCGCGGCGCTTGCCGGCGATCGACGCATAAGCATCGATCGATTGGCGGGTCTGTTTCAGTGAGCGCCCTGCCCAGTCCGTGCGGAACGGTCCGGGTTCGACGGTCGTGACCTTGATGCCCAATTCTCTGGTCTCGCGTGCCAGCGCTTCGCCGAGACCCTCCAGCGCGAACTTGGTCGCTGCGTAATAGCCGCTGCCTGGATTACCCACCAGCCCGCCGACCGACGTGATATTGACGATATGTCCCGCGCCCCGCTTGCGCATGACGGGCAACACCGCTTTGATCGTGTTGACCGCGCCGAAGAAATTGACTTCGAACATCGCGCGCACTTCTTCATCCTCGCCCTCTTCCACTGCCGACAGATAACCATATCCGGCATTGTTGACGAGCACGTCGATGCGGCCAAACGAAGCTTTCGCTTGCGCGACGGCTGCGGCGATGTCGGCGGGCGAAGTCACATCGAGTTTGAGCGGCAACGCGAGGCCGGGATGCGCACTCGCAAGGTCGGCGACGGCGGCCGGATCGCGGGCGGTCACGACGGCACGCCAGCCGCGCGCGAGCACGGCCTGTGCGAGCTCGCGACCGAAGCCGGTCGAGCAGCCGGTAATGAACCAGACGGGAGAAGCGGAAAAATCAATGGGCATGGTAGTCCTTGGTTAGTCCTGACAGGATGCGCGACACCGCCATTCGGCGCGCGAATCGATCGACGGGGAAAAAGCTAGCGTAATACCGGAACACGCGAGAACTGCCGGCGCAAGGGTTGTCGATGCCGGCGAAAAGCGCTCGCCGTACGCCGCGCGACGCACGTGTCCTTGTAATGCATCGCGAGCCGGCGTGCCGCCTCTCAATAAGACTAAAATGACGGCACGGCCTTCACATCGACACGAATTGCTTGCCGACGAAATCGATGTGCGCATACATCGCATGGAACGCCGCGTCGGGCGTGCGCGCGCGAACGGCTTTGTAGATCGCCCGATGCTGTTCGAGACGCATCCACGCAAGGCGTTTCGCGTCAGCATCGATGTGCGACGCGTCGAATGTATTGCTCGTAATGTGCTCGCGCAATTCTGCAATGACGCTTGCGTGAAAGTGGTCCATCATCAGATTGTGCGAAGCGCCGGCCAATGCCGTATGGAATTCGGCATCCGCGAGTGCTTCGGCCTCCACGTCCCCGTTGTATACCGCCTGCTCCATCCTGTCGAGAATTGCATCGAGATTAGCCAGCTCGGCCTGCGTCGCGCGTTCAGCCGCGAACCGCGAAGCCGCGCATTCGAAAACGAGCCGGAACTCCAGCGTGTCGGCCCGCATCGGCGGGCTCTCGCTAATCAATTGAAGCCACGGCGCGCTGAGCCCGGCTCGCGGATGACTACTCACATGCAGGCCGCTGCCGCGACGCGTTTCAAGCACGCCACGCGCCACCAGCCGCTGAATCGCTTCGCGCACGGTGGTACGCGAAGCCGCGAGCGACGCAGCGAGTTCCCGCTCGGATGGAAGCCGCGTTTCTTTTCGCCACGACGCATCGAGAATCTTGCCTTCCAGATCCGCGATGATCCGCGCCAATGTTTTACGGCTTGAGCTGGTGGATGCCATATCCGTCACTCGCCTCCTTGTGGTCCAACCAATTTTTTTATCGCCCGGTGCTATGACAGCATCAGGGCAATTCTTTCAGATCGATCCGCATTGCCTACGATCGCCCGATAGAAATCCAGCAAACGATGCTCATGAGAATTTTCCTGAAGGTCGATGGTAAGCCTCAGCGTCACGAAAAATTATATTATATAAAATGTATTTGTGAGGAAAGCCCATCGGAGCGTCTGACCGCCGATACGTCCCGGCGGCGAGTCCTCGCCAACTAAAAGGAGACTTGCACAATGGATTACCCGCTGCCCATCGACTTCAAGCTTCAGTTCTCGGACCTGCGCATCGCAGCCGAAGGACTGAATCGCCCGGAATGCGTACTGACGCTGGAGAGCGGTCAACTGATCGCCGCCAACGGCAAAGGCGGTTATTCGGTCTGGCAAGCGGGCCAAAGCCCGCGACATGTGCTGCCGCGCGACGGCAATCGTCAAGGCTTCGTCCCTAACGGAATTGCGTTATCACCGGACGGCGTCGTTCTGTTCGCGAATCTTGGCAACGAGCTGGGCGGCATTTTCAGCATCGATCACGCGGGCGAGGTCAAGCCGGTTGTCGAGACGGTCGACGGCGCGCCGCTACCGCCGACCAACTTTGTGCTGGCCGATGACGATGGCGCGATCTGGTTCACCGTGAGTACGCGAGTACGCCCTAGATCGACGGCGTGGAACCGCAAGGTTGCCGATGGTTTTATCGGTGTCAGCGACAGCCGTGGCTCACGCATTCTGGCGGACGGCCTTGGCTACACCAACGAGATCGCATTTTCTCCGGACGCCAGATGGCTATACGTCAACGAGACATACAGCCAGCGAATCAGCCGCTTTCCACTGCTTGCAGGCCCGATGCTAGGGCCCAAAGAGGTGGTGTGCGAATTGAGCGGCGCAGATTTTCCCGACGGTCTGTGCTTCGACGCATTCGGCGGCGTGTGGATCACCTGCGTGGGCAGCAATCGCGTGCTGCTGATCCGGCCGGACGGCCGCGTGCAGATCGTCCTCGAAGATACCGACGTGGACTACGTGCGCTACCTCGCAACGCGCTATGCCGACGGACTGCTGTCGCCCGACGACATGGCGAGCACCGGAACATCGCGGCTGAAAAGCGTATCGAGCCTGGTATTCGGCGGTCACGACCTGAAGACCGCCTATCTCGGCTGCCTGCTTGGAAGCGCCGTCATGTCATTCGACAGCCCCATTCCGGGCGCACCAACCACCAACTGGCGACGGTCGCTGCGCTGATTGCCCACCTCCCCGCGCTGTATTCGCGGAGCACCGCCTGGCATAGGCGCGAAAGACTCTATCAACATAAAAACGGAGACTCGCTTGAACCCGACAGATACCCTCACAACCGCGAACATGTCGCGGCGCAGAAAACGCGCAGTGATCGCCACGTTGATCGGCAATTTCATGGAATGGTTCGATTTTGCGGTTTATGGCTTCGTCGCGGTCAACATAGGCCGCGCTTTCTTCCCCGCCGGCAATGCAACGGCCGCGCTGCTCTCGTCATTGGCCGTATTCGGCATCGCGTTCCTGCTGCGGCCTGTTGGCGGCGCGATTCTCGGCATGATCGGCGATCGTGTCGGGCGCAAGGAGTCGCTGGCAATCGCCATTATCATCATGAGCGCATCAACGTTCGTGCTTGCCGTGCTGCCGACCTACGCGCACATCGGTATATGGGCGCCCATCGCGCTGGTTCTCACCCGTTGTATCCAGGGCATGTCCGTCGGCGGTGAGTGGATGGGCGCTGGAACGTTTCTGGTTGAATATGCGCCCGCTCACAAACGAGGCCTTGCCGCCAGCGTGATTTCGGCAACCGCAGCCGCGGGTGTAGTCGCCGGCAGCCTCGTGGTTTACGGAATTTCCAGCCACCTCGATGCACAGGCGTTCGACGCATGGGGGTGGCGGATTCCATTCGTGCTGGCGGTGCCGCTGGGCGCGGTAGGCCTGTACATGCGGCTGCGGCTCGAAGACACGCCCGTATTCGAGGAAATCAAAGCGTCCGCCGCCAAGACCGACATACCGTTCTTCGACTCGCTCAAGGGCGATGCGAAAATGATCGGTATCGCCTTCTGTTTCGCGAGCATCACCGGCTTGGGCTTTTACTATTTCGTCACCTACATGGTGAACTATCTTCCGGTTACCGGGCATCTCGGGCGCACGGAATCCGTGCTGGTCAGCAGCGCGAGCCTGGGTCTGTATGGTTTGCTCTGCCCGCTCGCGGGTGTGCTGTCGGATCGTATCGGCCGACGCAAGACGTTCCTGATCGGCATTTTCGGCCATATGGTGCTGGGCATTCCCGTGTTCCTCATGCTGTCGTCGGGCAACATCAGAATCGCGTTTGTGGGCCTGCTCCTATTCGCCATTTTCCAGGCGCTCATCAATGTGATGAACACCGTGGTCGTGGTGGAATTGTTTCCGCCTCGCACCCGCATGACGAGCGGCGCACTCGCGCTGAATCTCGGCGCCGGTCCGGTGGCAGGAACCGGGCCGCTGATTGCCGCAGCGCTCGTTGCGAGCACCGAGATCGCCATCTCACCGGCCTTCTATCTGTGCAGCATTGCACTGATCGCGTTCGTTGTTCTCTACATCCATCTTCCCGAGACCTTCCGGCGATCGCTGGTCGATGAGAGTCCGGTCGTTTCGCAACAGGAGGTCCACGATCACGCATTGAGCGCGGCAAAAGCGCTGCGCTGACGTACCCGTCGAGTCCGGCCGCCCGAATCGTTCAGTAGGTGCTGGACCCTTGAAAAGATTCCCGGCTTGACCACATCGTGCAACGACCCATAAAATACATTTTATATTTTATAAAACGCATGAGCACCTTACCGACCAGGGTTGACCGATTCGGACTGAGACAGGCCGCCCCGCTGTGGCCGAACTGCTCCTATCAGAGCATCGCGTCTGCCGCGTCCTGTTGCTGCCTTTGCAGCCCGATAGATCCGCTGCAACACGGTCCATACGTCGCCTCCAGGTGAGGCGTTTCCATCCGACAATCGACATTCGACGGAGAAACAGGCATGAATCCAATGCAGGACCTGAGTAATCGCGTAGCCGTGGTCGGGGTGGGCAATACGCGTTACGGTGACTTCCCCGATGTCAGCGACTATGCGCTCGGCGCGCAAGCGTTCAAGCTCGCACTCGACGATTGCGGGCTGGAGAAGAACGCGGTCGATGGTTTGCTCACTTGCCGCGTGCCTTTTTATGCGCACATGGGTGAGATCCTCGGTCTCAATCCCCGCTGGACGATGACGCTGCCGGGTCACGGCCGCATGTCGGGCATGGCGATCACCGAGGCGATGCTTGCGCTCGAAACCGGCGCCGCGAACTACGTCGCGCTGATTTATACGAACATCGGCCGATCACGACGGATGAATTACGGCGGCGATGAATTCGCCACGTTCTGGGACCCGTGGGGACTCACCTCGCCGGGCGCCTCGCATGGGTTGATGTTTCGCATGCACATGGAGCGTTATGGCACGACCACGCGTCAGCTTGGCGAGGTGTCGGTCGCATTTCGCAACAACGCGATCCTCAATCCCGATGCGGTGATGCGCAAGCCGATCACGCTTGACGATCACGCCACCGCACGCCGGATCGTCGAACCGCTCGGCTTGCTCGATTACTGTCTCGTCAACGACGGCGCGGTCTGCATGATCCTCACGACACGCGAGCGCGCCGCCGATCTGAACAAACCGCCTGTGCTGATTTCCGGCGTCGGCGCGCGCGACGCATTCGAACGCAGTGCAATCGGCAACTTCGATCAGGAGTTCTGGTACGACGAGGTGCGCGAGGCCGGCACGAACGCGTATGAGATGGCCGGCGTGACGCACGACGACATCGATGCACTCATGTGCTACGACAACTTCACGCCCACGGTCCTCTTCAGTCTCGAAGGGCTGGGCTTTTGCGAGCGCGGAGAAGCAGGCGCGTTTGTTCAGAATGGCGCGCTCGGACTCAATGGCCGGCTGCCCACCAATACCGACGGCGGGCATCTGTCCAACTCCTACATGCAGGGTTGGGCGCTCAATGTCGAAGCGGTCCGTCAATTGCGCGGAGAATGCGGCGCGCGTCAGGTAGCGGATTGTGAAGTCGTCCAGTACGTTGCCGCGACGCCGTGCACGCGCTCCATCATTTACACGAAGGGATAATCATGCTGACTGCCTATGACAAGCCATTGCCGGTTATCGACGAGGATTCCAAAGGCTATTGGGAACATGCGCGCGCGCATCGGTTATCGGTTCAGGTATGCAGGGCCTGTAGACATCGTCACTTTCCGCCCACCCCTGTGTGCCCCGCCTGCCTCTCTGATGCGCAAAGCTGGGAGCCCGTCAGCGGACACGGCACACTCGTTTCGTGGGTGACGTTCCATCGCGCTTACTGGACTGCGTTTCGCGACGACCTGCCGTATCACGTCTGTCTCGTCCAACTCGATGGCGGCCCGTTGGTGGTTGGAAACTTCGTGGGCGATATTCCACAGAACGCCGCGATGGGCATGCCGATGAAAGTGCAATTCGACGATGTCACACCGGAGATCTCACTCGCGAAGTTCGTGCCCGCTTAGATTGCGGCATTCAGATTCAACGACGGCGGGCGTGTCGTCCATACCCGGCAACACGCCGCCGTGATCGTTCCCGCTCAGTATGAACGCCGCAAGCCCAGCACATGCTCGCCAAGATACCCGAGGATAAAATTCGTCGAGATGGGCGCGGTCTGGTAGATACGCACCTCGCGCCACTTGCGCTCCACGTCGTATTCCTGCGCGAAGCCAAACCCGCCATGCGTTTGCATCGCGGTATCGGCGGCGTGCCACGTTGCTTCGGAGGCCAGCAGCTTCGCCATGTTGGCCTCCGCGCCGCAGGGCTGGCCGGCCTGGAATAGCGCCGCTGCCTTGCGTGCCATCAGATCGGCCGCTTCGAGTTCCATATCAGCACGCGCAAGCGGAAACTGAATGCGCTGGTTCTGCCCGATCGGCCGGCCGAAAACCTGCCGTTCGTTGGCGTAATCGACTGCTTTCTTCAGTAGCCAGCGGCCGTCGCCGATACATTCCTGGGCGACCAGAATCCGCTCTGCATTCATGCCGTCCAGAATGTAGCGGAACCCCTTGCCTTCCTCGCCCACCAGATTGGCGACCGGCACCTCCAGGTTTTCGATGAACACTTCCGTGGTGTTGTGATTGATCATCGCGGCGATCGAGCGAATTTCGATCCCATTGCCTTTGGCCGTTCTCAGGCCCCCCAGCAAGGTCGAAAGGCCGTCGGTTTTTTTGCGGCATTCTTCGAGCGGTGTCGTTCGCACGAGCAGCAGCATCAGGTCCGAATGCAGCGCGCGCGAGGTCCATACCTTCTGCCCGTTCACCACATACACATCGCCCTTGCGTACTGCGCGGGTTTTGAGCTGCGTCGTATCCGATCCGCTGGTGGGTTCGGTGACGCCGAACGCCTGCAGCCGCAACTCGCCCGAAGCAATTCTGGGAAGATAGCGCCGCTTCTGTTCCTCGCTGCCGTGGCGAAGCAGCGTTCCCATGATGTACATCGGTGCATGTGCGGCACTGGCCACGCAGCCACTCGCGTTGATCTCCTCCAGAATTACCGCTGCCGCGCGCAGCGGCATGCCCGACCCGCCGTATTCCTCCGGGATGAGTGCGCCGAGAAAACCGGCTTCGTTCAACGCCCGCACGAACTCGGTCGGATATGAAACCATGAACCGCTCATCGGACTCTTGAGGGGTTGATGTCGTCATGAATAGCGTCCTGGACGAAATAGATAACAAGGTGCCGCCGCCAGGCATGCGGCCGGTTAGTCCAGTTAGTCCGGTTCGTTCAGCGGGCCGGAAAACATCCGCAGATCGCGTACCGAAGACAGATCGTCTAGCGCCCACAGTTGTCTGAACAGACTTTCCGCCGATGTATTCTCAAGCGAGCGACCCGCACAATTGACGAACTTCTCGCGCAGTTCGTCACGTGTCATGCGCCGCTGCCAACTGCCTTCGGGACGCTCGACCGCCTGCGACTGCAATTCGCGTCCCGACTTCAGCACCACGCTCACCTGGTCGGCTGGCGGAAAGGGCTGGTCCCAGTCCTGCACGCCTTGCGTTGTCGTCGTGCATCGAACCCGCGTCATCAGGCGACGCACGTCCTCCCGCTGCACGAATGCATCGATCAGTTCCTCAAGGCCGACACGACGCGCGATCAGCGCCGCGGCCATCGCGAACTGCATGCTGAATTTGGCTTCGAGGCCGGTTCGCGGCATGTGGTTCCGCAGCATCAGCATCTGCGCGTCGCCGGTGTGGACACGAACTTCTTCCACGTCCTCAGGCGCGATCGCTTGCGATCCGGCAAGTTCGAGCATCGCGTCGACGGACCGGTGCGTGGCATAGCAAATCGGATAACGCTTGACGTGTACACCGCTCTCGGGAAGCCGCCAACGCGAGCCGAGTTCGAAATCGCGGGTGCTGGTGTCAGGTGTGCCTGAAGGCGAGTGAGCGCGCATGAAGCCGGCCCGATGCTCAAGCGCGTCGAGCGAACCGGTATAACCAGCCTTCGCCAGCGACGCGGCGAGCACACCGGATTGCGCAGCCCGGCCGACCTGCAACGATTTGGTCATCGAACGGAAATTCGCGACCGTGCCTGCCGCCATCGACGCGCTGATTGCAAGCGCGTGCGCGGTCTTTTCAGCGTCGAGCCGAAGCAGCTTCGACACGGCTGCGGCACACGCCAATGTTCCAAAGACCGCGGTCGGATGGAAGCCCACCTCGTGCAACGCGCCGGGCTCCAGTGCGTCGAGCAGCGCCCAGACTTCATAGCCCGCAACGTACGCGGTCAGGAGATCACGGCCGCTACTGCCGAGCACCCAGCCTTGCGCGAGAATCACGGGGGGCCAGCACGACGCTCGGATGACCCGACAACGCAACGTCGTCGTAATCGAGCACGTGTGCCGCGACACCGTTTGCAAGCGCCGCCTCGGCGACCGACAAACGCCGGCCGCCCGGAATCTGCGGCGCACCGTCAGGACCTTTGAGTTCCGCAAGCATGTTCGCGACAATCGCCGGCGCTGCCTCGCCGGCGCCCGCGAGCATCACGCCTACGCAATCGGCTATTCCGATTCGCGCGCCTTCTATTGCCGCATCGGGGATGTCCTACCGACGCACAGCGGCGCAAAACGCGCCGGCCTGTCTGGTCAAGCCGTCGACATCTATCTCTTGCATCGAGGTCGCAGCCGCGCATTCCGGCGAGGCTAAATAGCGCCGCCGCTCACATCACGTGGTGCCGATCCGGTAAAAGCCGGCCGCGGTATCGTGAAAGAGCGCCGCTCTTTCGGTGTCCGGGACACCGGCAGTGATGCGCTTGTACGCATTCCACAAGATGCCGTAGCCGAAGCAGCCTTTGTCGACGGGAAAGTTGCTCTCGAACATGCAGCGCGTCGCGCCGAATGCATCAATGCACGTTTCGACGTAAGGCCGGATCGCGTTCGCGATCGTCTGCGAATCGGGCGGCAGCGGCAGTTCCTGAAAACCAAAGCCGAACAGCGGCATGCCGAACCCGCCGAGCTTCGTGCTGACGTTGTGATAACGCGAGAGCGCCGTGACGCCCGCGCGCCATACATCGAAAACCTCGTCGCGATGTCCGCGATATGGACCCAGCGCGAGCGGACCGCCAACATGGTTCAGCACGATGCGCGTATCGGGGAATGCGGCGGCGAGCGCGCACAATTCGTCGATCTGCGTATGAACCAGCCATGCGTCGAAGCTCATGCCGAGTGGCGCGAGATGCCGGAACCCTTCGCGGAAACGCCGCTCCGACAGCAAGCCTTGCGGCGGAGTTGCCGCCGACGCGCGCACGCTCGGGTCGGCATGCCACACGGCAATATTGCGAATGCCGCGCACGCGGCCATCGGAAATCTCGAGCATCCGTTCTAGAACCGGCCGTGCGCCGTCGCCAAGCAGCAGATCCGTATTGGCAACGACCGCCGCTGCAACTTTAGTACGGGTGCCCAGCGCTTGTGCTTTGCGCGCTTCATCGCACGCGAAGCGCACTTCGCCCAAAGCCTCGAATCCGGCGGGCTCGTTCGTGTCGTAATGCGTCTTGCACTCGATGAACACCGTCGCGCGAATCGCGTGAGCGGCGCTCATATCGTCGAGCAGATCGCCCACCCGATACGTCTTGTCGGGCAGTTCCCAAAGATGATGATGCGCGTCGATAATCGGCAGCTCCGGCTCCAACGCGGGTTCCGTACGCAGTGCGAGCCACTCGGGCCGGATGCGAACATGCGGCGGCGCCACGGGCTTAACCGGTGGGCTGGAAAGCGGTTCGTTCATCTCAACTCCCAGCGGGCCGCGGCGCATTTGCAACCGTGACGGCGATTCTTGCCGAACCGATCGGCGAGCGTGTCAGGAACCAGGACGACAATGCGCCGATCACGAGCAGCACACCTGCGGCCACGAACGCGGCGGCGAAATGTCCGGTCGCCTGCACAACGTAACCCGTAACGATAGGCGCAAGAAAACCCAGTACATTGCCGCCGATCAACAACATCGCCGTGGCGCGCCCGACGTCCGACTTCGACTGCAGCAGGTCTCCTAGCAACGCGATATTGAGCGCATTGCCGGTGGCGACGCCGCCGAGCGCAAGCGTGATCAGCGCGATGATGGCCCACACGCTCGAGATCCACGGCACGAACAGCACGGACGCGCCGCCGATCATCACGATCCCGATCAGCTTGCGGCGACGTCCCGCTTCCACCGCCTGCTCGGTCAGCATCCGGTCGCTCAGCATGCCGAGCGCGATCGACACGACGATTGCGCCAAGATAGGGCAGCGCCATGACCGTTCCGCTCGTGAGCATGGTCATGCCGCGTTCGGTTTGCAGATAGTTGGGCAACCACGTGAGGAACAGGTACTGCGTGTACGCGTTGCAGCCTTGCGTGAGCATCAGCCCGATCATCGTTTTGCTGCGTACCAGGCCGGCCAGTCCGACCGGCGGCGCCATATTGCCGCGTACCTGTCGCCCGGTTTCCCGATCGCGTTCGATAATGCGGCGCTCCGCTTCCGGCAGCCATGTGGCCTTCTCCGGTGTGCGGAAAAACACGAGCCAGAACGCGAGCCAGACGAAGCCGACAAAGCCGCAGATCACGAAGGACCAGCGCCAGCCCGCGACCGAGACGAGCCACGACAATCCCACCGCGCCCAACGCGGGGCCGAAGTACGCGCCCGAATTGAAGATGGTCATCGCGGTGGCCCGCTCGCTGTTCGGCACCCATTCGCGGATGATCCGCCCCGCTGCCGGATAGCAGCTTGACTCGCCCACCCCCATGACGATGCGCGCGGTGATCACCGCGCCCACCGACATGGCCGCCCCCGTCAGCGCAGTGGCCGCCGACCACAAGGCCATGCTGACGGCCGTGACCGAGCGCGAGCCGAAGCGATCCACCAGCAAGCCGACCGGAATGAGAAACAGCGTATAGCCCCACAGAAACGATGAAAACAGGTAACCGAGCTGGACCTTCGTGATGGCCAGATCGGCGGATATCCTGCCGGCGGAAATGGATAGAGCGACACGGTCCAGATAGTTGATGGTCGCGAGCGCAAACAACATCAAGAACACCCAGTAGCGGGACTTCCAGGTCACTTTTATCTCCGTGGTGACGCGGCCTGCGAATCGTTGAAGCTGCGCAGCACGCACGCCTCGCAGCCGATCGGTTTATATTGGAGTTTGAATATAATTTATATAATTCTTAGCCACAACCATAAAGAGCGCCGTTTCAGGGTATGCCCTGAGACGACGCACCGAGGCACAGCCTGGCCGGGGCGCGCTCGTGATCGTCAGGCGCTACATCTGCGCGCCGATCATCCACGGGACGAATTCTTCGTTGCCGACTCCGAGCGCCTCGCTCCTGCTCTGCGCGCCCGAAGCGATCGCGATAATCGAGCGGAAGATTTCCTCGCCCTTCTCGCGCACGCTGACCGAGCCATCCATGATGTCGCCGCAATTGATGTCCATGTCGTCGCGCATGCGGTTGTACATGAGCGTATTGGTCGCGAGCTTGATCGACGGCGCGGGTTTGGCGCCAAAGCATGAACCGCGGCCGGTGGTGAAGACGACGAGGTTCGCGCCGCTCGCAATCTGTCCAGTGGCGCCCATCGGATCGTAGCCAGGCGCATCCATGAACACGAGGCCGTGGGTATCGATCGGCTCCGCGTACCGGTACACGCCCATCAGCGGCGTCGAGCCGCTTTTGGCGACCGCGCCCAGCGATTTTTCGAGGATCGTCGTCAGGCCGCCGGCCTTGTTGCCCGGCGTCGGATTGTTGTCGATGCTGCCCTTCTCGCGCTCTGCGTACGATTCCCACCAGCGAATGCGCTCGACAATCTTCTCGCCCACCTCGCGGGAGACCGCGCGGCGCGTCAGCAAATGCTCGGCGCCGTAAATCTCCGGCGTCTCCGAGAGAATCGCCGTGCCGCCATGCTGAACCAGCAAGTCGACGGCCGCGCCGAGCGCCGGATTGGCCGTGATGCCCGAGTAGCCGTCCGAGCCGCCGCATTGCAACGCAATGTTCAGATGCGAGACCGGCAACGGTTCGCGCACCACCTGGTTCGCCACCGGCAGCATGGCTTCGATCGCCTTGATCGCGGCGTCGACTGTCTTTTGCGTACCGCCCTGCTCCTGCATGACGAGCGGCACCATCGTCGGACCCGGCGCAATGCCGCCGGTCATGAAGATCGCGCCCATCTGATTCGCCTCGCAACCCAGCCCGATGACCAGGACGCCCGCGAAGTTCGCGTGTTTGACGAAACCGCCGATCGTGCGCCGCAATTGCTGGATGCCTTCGCCGTTATGGTCGATGCAACAACCGAAACTATGCGTAACAGGGACAACGCCATCCACGTTCGGATAGGCATCGAGCCGGCCCGGCGCGGAGAAATGCTGCGCGACCATCTTGCTCACCGTCGCCGAGCAATTGACCGTGCTGACCACGCCGATATAGTTGCGCGTCGCCACGCGGCCATCCGCGCGGCGAATGCCCTGGAACGTGAGCGTCTCGCGTGCCTTGTCGACGGGTTTCATGTCTTCGCCAAACGCATAGTCTCGCTCGAAATCGCCCATCGACACATTATGGATGTGGACGTGATCGCCCCGTTCGATGCGCACCGACGCGCGTCCGATCGTCTGTCCGTAGCGGCGCATCAGTTCGCCCGCCTCGACGTCGCGCAGCGCGATCTTGTGCGCGGCCGGCACCTCGGCGCGCACGACGAGCCCGTCCAGTTCTTCGAGCACCATGCCGGCCGGCAGGATATTGCGGGCAATCGCCACGTTGTCGTCTTCGTGCAGCCGGATAACCTGCGAAAGTGCGTCCATTGTGTTCTCCAATGCGGGGATATTTTTTGGTCGATAAGCGCTGCGCGATGCAAACGCTACTGCCCGCCATCATGAGTAACGCGTGAGAGGCGGACAAATTGGTCCGACCAGGTTTCAGACGGTTTCCCGCGGCGATACACTACGAATCAAGGATCGGAAATAGCCGCAAATAGCCGCAAGCACCCGCGACGCAGCGCGCCCGACATCGGGCGGTTGCGTCGAACCTGGAAAACGGGATTGGACAGACTAGGCGTGGATTGCCCACGCGCACCGATGTCGCACGAGCGAGCTGGTCGATTGAAACGGCGTTGCCGCCTTGGGGTGCCGGTTCTTTTATAAAGAACGGCTGTGGCGCTACGGGTGTTTGGCGGACATCACATTGTCGGAGACACGGTTCCAACCGCTTTCAATATGATTGATCATTGCCGCAAGGGCCACTTTCTTATCACCCGATTCGAGCGCACGAATGATTTCGCCGTGTTCCTGCAAGAGTTGCTTGAAGCGTACCGCCTGATCGTCGTGAAAATTGAACGGATACTTCGCCCACAGCACGCGCACGAACTGCAGGGTTTGCGGGCAATCCGCAATTTCGTAAAGCCGAAAATGGAAACGCACATTGGCAGCGCGCACCGGATAGACTTCACGCGCCTTCACGAGCGCCGTCAGTTCGCGATGCAGCGCGCGGATTTCCGCGATCTCTTCCTTGGTGATCCGTGCAAGCGCCTTTTCCGTCAGGCTACGTTCGAGCATCACGCGCAATTCGAAAATCTCACGCGCACGCTCCGGCTCGATCTCGGGAACCGACAGCCCTTTATGAGGGACGCTCACCACGAACCCTTCCATCTCGAGCACCTTCAGCGCTTCGCGCACCGGCGTGATCGAGACGCCAAGTTCGGCGGCAATATCGGCCTGTTTCAGCTTGTCCCCGCGCTTGTATTCGCCCGAGATGATACGTTCGCGCAAACGTTCGGCAACCTGATCGAGTTTCGTCCAAAAAGTCATATGCATTCCAAGGGTTTCCAGTGCACGTCCCGCAAGGGTCAATCAGACCTGAGCGCCAGAGCGCCGTGACGTATTCATGCCGGGTCGGCCAGTGGCCGATTTCCGGCACGCTTCTCGGCCCGATTCCCGGCATCGCATGAGGCCGCACCGTTGATAATGACCATCGTTGTCATGGGCGACACCTCGCGGGGTACTTGCTGGAGTTCGCCTCGAGCGTGCCTATGCGGTTGCGTTGACACACTCGGCGGGAGTCATGAGAAAAAGCGGCAATACGCGCTGCCCCGTAACGGGAAAAGTAAAGCGGCAACGCGCGGTGCTCCGCAAACACCAAACCGGCTGCATATTTTATACATATAAAATAAATTATCCTATTGCCGGAAGCAAGGCGGATTTTCCCGAGCGCTCCGGATACATGGATCCACACAACTGCTGAAGCCCGAAATGGCCATGACGCACGCGGCGCACACCCGTTTCGGGCTCTCTTGCGAAGCAACCGGCGGGCATCAAGTCTGTTTCGGCTCACCGTCATCAATTGTGAAACGCGGAAGAACGAGTTCGTCCGGCATCGTGGAATAGGTTAAACGCACGGACTTGCCGATCCAGCTTCCGCCCAGGTCACCGTCAGGCAACGGCGGTTCCAGATTGGAGACCATCACGGGGCCTTCCGCCAGTCTGACCGCGATCACGTTATAAGGCGCGGGATACGCACCAAGATAACTTTTGTGAAAAACCACCCACGAAACGATGGTCGCGCGCCCCGACAGAACGCGCCATTCAAGCTTCGGCGACAAGCAGTGCACGCACACCGGCGCGGGCGGATATTGAAACCCGCCGCACTCGGTGCAGCACTGCAGTTTCATCGCCCGTTCGCGAATGCTTTCCCACATCGGCCGGTCGTAGAGGCCCAGCACGGGCTGCGGCGTACGCGCCGCTTCAGATGTTGCCTGGCTCATCGCGTTTTCCTATCGGCTGTAAATAATCGACACCGCCTTGCCGGCAACGTCTGACGTGTAATGCGCGTGCCGGCAGTCGGGCACCTGGCGCTCGCCGCATTCGCCACGCAACTGGCGCACGCATTCGATCTGATGCGCCCAGCCCTGCATGTAGGTTTCGGATAGATGACCGCCGCTCGTATTGGTCGGCAGCTTGCCGCCCGGGCCGATTCCTTCTTCGCGCAGAAAACGCCCTACGTCGCCCACTTCGCAATAGCCGTAACCTTCGAGCGCGAGCGGCACATGGACCGAGAAGCTGTCGTACACCTGGAACAGGTCCATGTCGCGCGGCCCGAAGCCGGCCATGTCGTACGCCTGACGCGCGCAATCCTGCTGCGCGGACAGATAGAAATCGGTCAGTCGCGGCTCAAGGCTGGTTGCGCCGCGATTCAGGTCACGCCGGCCCAGCGCTTCGATATACACCGGCGGCTTGCGCAACTTCTTCGCCCGCTCGGCCGTGGTGACGATCAACGCCACGCCGCCGTCATTGATCATGCAGTAGTCGTAAAGCCGCAGCGGCTCGCAGATGTATCTTGCTTCGCGATATTCGTCGAGCGTAATGCGTTTGCGCATGACCGCGTTCGGATTCATCGAAGACCACCCACGCTGCGCAACCGCAACAAGCCCCAGGTCCAGCGGATCGAAGCCGCGCTCATGACAGTACGCGCGGAACGTCAGCGCGTAGAGCGCGCCTTGCGATGTCAAGCCCCACGGCGAGTGATACACGTAGGACAGGAACGCGTCGCCGCCCATCGCCTGAGGTCCGCCGTACTGGATTTCAGCGGAACGCTGGTCATTTCCATAAACCAGTGCGATGGTCTCGGCGAGCCCGGCTTCGATCGCCATGACGGCCTGCGCGACCGAAAGCACCGCGTCGGCCTGGTCACCCCAGCGCGGATTGATGCCCAGTACCTCGGACATGCGTTCGTAAGCGGTTGTCGGACCCACGATCAGGCCATCGATATCGGCGCGTGTCAGCCCGACATCGGCCAATGCTTCGCGCAATGCAAGCGCGCCGTAACCGTAGCTGTCGGTGGGTTTTTCACCGGCGCGAACGCGTTTCCAGTCGCCGATCCAATCGGTATGACCCACGCCGACGACGGCCGCCGCGCGGCGCAAATTCGAACTGGGGCGTTTGATTTCCTTCTCGCTCATGACAGTGCTCCCAGTCCATTCAGCGCGTCGATGCGCTCGGTGGACAAACCCAGCAAGCCGCCCAGCACCGCGTTCGTGTGCTCGCCGAAAAGCGGCGGCCGCTCAAGGTGAACACGCTCGCCGTCGATGGTGAACGGCAATGAACTCAGCAGCACCGGACCGACTTCGGGGTGGTCCACGTGCTGCCAATAGCGCCTATGCGCCAGTTGCGGATCGTTTTCGATCAGCTCGCGCGACGACGACACCCGCGCTACCGCAATACCGTGAGGGCGCAACGCAGCAATGATGTCGGTCGCGTCCAGCTCCCGCGTCCAGCCCGCCACCGCATCTTCCACACGCTTCAGGGCGGCCAGTCGGCCCGCGGCGTGGGACAGCGTGGCGTCGGAGCCAAGATCCGGGCGGCCGATCGCTTCCGTGAGCGCGTGCCATTGGGCATCGTCCGTGACCGCAAGCGCGACCCATGCGTCGTGGCCGCGCGCCCGGAAGATGTTGTGAGGTGCGTCATTGCGGCTGCGATTGCCGATCTGCGGCAACTCGATGCCGGTCGCCGCCGCCTCCACAATGGCCGATCCAACAAAGTTGGCGGTGGATTCGACCTGCGACAGATCGATCTTCATGCCACGCCCTGTCTTGCGCCGCTGTGCGAGCGCCGCGAGCACAGCAAACGCCGCGTGGTACGGGTTCGCGGCATGGTCGGGATAATGCGTGCCCGGCCCGACCGGGTCATTAGGACCATAAGCGGTCTGCCACATGATGCTCGTCACCGCGCTGATCGTCATGCCGACGCCGAGCAGGTCCGCGCGCGGACCGTCCTGACCGTACATCGGCATGGACAGGTAGATGATGTCGGGCTTGATCTCACACAGTGCTTCGTAACCAAAGCCGAGACGATCCATCGCGCCCGGTCCGAAGTTATTGCAGACCACGTCGGAGTGCGCCACCAGATCGCGCACGATGCGCCGCGCCTCGTCGGTCTTCAGATTCAGTGAGACGCTGTGCTTGCCCGTATTGCGCGACGCGAAGTAACCGCTGCGGTTGGTGCCGACCACGCCGTCCTTGAAAGGACCGGCCGTGCGTACCGAGTCGGGCCGCGTCATGCTTTCTATCTTCAGCACTTCGGCGCCGAAATCTGCAAATACCTTGGTGCCGAACGGACCGGCGCCGGCCCATGTCAAATCTGTGAAACGGATGCCCTTCAGAAAATTGGGTCGCATGAAAAATTCCTAGGATCGAGCGGGAGTCTGGTCGAGAGGCGCCGCCGCACTGACTGACCATACCGGTTCGGACAGTCGATAAGGGGCGCCAGGAAAGCGCACGGTCGCGTTCGGCGTCGTGGCGTTGATGGCGCTGAGATGCTTCAACGCAACCGACTCGAAAAATTCCCGATGCAGCAGTTGCGGGTCTTCCAGCACGTCGAGCACGGTACTGACCGGCCCCATCACGATCTTGCGTTTGAGCGCCTCCTGCGTCAGCTCCTGCTTGGTGTACTGCCGCGTGAACGACTCCAGCGTCTCGCGCAAGATGTGCTTGGCTTCCTTCGTCAGACGCCACACACGGTCGGCCCAGCGCGCTTCGGACAACGCTTCGCCGGCCGGATGGCCGGTCTCGAGAATCCAGCCGATCAACGCATTCCACGACACTCCCAGCGAGCGCGGCGCGGCGAGAAAGATCAGGCCGTCCTTGCACGCGAACATGTCCTCGCTCGCATCGCGCGTCCCCTCGCCGCCGCGCATCGACACCTTCTTTTCGAAATCCCACATCTGGATGGAGTTCTGCAGCGAGTGCGCGATGCATTCCTGCGCCGATACATCGACGACATGGCCGCGCCCCGTCGCCTTCGCGTCATACAGCGCGAGCGACGTCGCCACCGCGGCATAGACGCCGGTGATCATGGTCGCTTGCGAGCCGGGCAGGCGCAGTGGCGCATCGTCGAGCCGTCCTGACAGCCACGCGAGACCGCCCGCCGCCTGCAGCGTCAGATCGGTTGCCGCCGCATCCGCCCACGGACCGGTGCGCCCGAACGGCGACACTGAGGTCACGACAACAGAAGGCGATAGTGACCTTACCCAGTCAAGCTCGTCGTAGAGCGGGCCACCCCGCTCCAGCAAAATCACTTGCGCGGACGCCGCCAGCTTGGCGAACGCCGCGCGTCCGTCATCCGCTTGCAGATCGAGCGTGCGACTCTCTTTTCCCGCATTCAGAAACTCGAACGCGTAGACCGCGGGCTCGCGCGTAGCCGGGTCGTCGCTGCCGGCCTGGCGCCGGTCGGGCAACCCGCCCGGCGGCTCCAGACGCGTCACCGACGCTCCCAGATCCGCGAACAGACGCCCGACATAGCGCCCCAGCTCGTACGTCATGTCGAGAATTCGTACGTCGTCGAACGGCCTTTCCATCCTCCCTCCTCGTTGCTATGTGCTTTCGGTGGGAAGAATATAATTTATATTTTACCCGTGTACAAGAGGCGGAGTAATGAGGTGGATCGATCGTTATCCTGCGTCGGCGGCGTTGACGGCGGCAACGAATACAATGCATTATATAATCTATATTCAATATAAATGCGCTAAAAACCGACCCGTGCCGATCCGTCGGATGCCAGCCATGCGCGGCCGGTCGACTCATACAACATGGAGATACACATGCACCGTAACTACATCGATGGCCGCTTCATCGAGCCGGGCAACAGCGAACGCATCGCGGTTCTCAACCCCGCCACCGGCGCCGTCATTTCGGAAATACCGAACTCGCCGGCAGCGGTCGTGGAGCAGGCCATCGAGGCCGCGAAGCGCGCTCAAAGCGGTTGGGCCCGCCTGCCGGCAATCGAGCGGGCCGGGTATTTGCGGCGCATTGCCGGGAAGATTCGCGACAATGCCGAGGCCATTGCACGCGTGATTTCGGAGGAACAAGGGAAGATCCTGTCACTGGCCCGCACCGAAGCCACGTTCACGGCGGACTATCTCGACTACATGGCGGAATGGGCGCGCCGCCTGGAAGGCGAAGTCATCACCAGCGACCGCGCCGACGAAAACATCTTCCTGTTCCGCCAGCCGATTGGCGTGATCGGCGGGATTCTGCCGTGGAATTTCCCGTTCTTCCTGATCGCCCGCAAGATGGCGCCCGCGTTGGTCACCGGCAACACCATCGTGATCAAGCCGAGCGAGGAGACACCGAACAACGCGGCGCTATTCACCGAGCTGCTTGCGCAAACCGACCTGCCCAAAGGCGTTTTCAACCTGGTTTACGGCAACGGCGCGCAAGCCGGCAGCACGCTGGCCGGTCATCGCGATATCGGCATGATCAGCTTCACCGGCAGCGTGGAAACCGGCTCGCGCATCATGGCCGCCGCGGCGAAGAACATCACCAAGGTCAATCTGGAACTCGGCGGCAAGGCGCCGGCCATCGTCATGGACGACGCCGATGTGGATCTGGCGGTCAACGCGATCAAGGATTCGCGCGTCATCAATAGCGGCCAGGTCTGCAATTGCGCGGAGCGCATTTACGTGCATCGCAAAGTGGCCGACGCCTTCAGCGAGAAACTCGTGCGGGCAATGCGCGCGACCACCTTCGGCAACCCGTTGGGCAACGCCGATGTCAACATGGGACCGCTGATCAACGTCGCCGCGGCGGAAAAGGTGCACGGACTGGTCGAGCGCGCACTCGCCGACGGCGCCCGGCTCGCGGCCGGCGGCGAGCGGGTGGAACGCGACGGCGGTCAGTATTTCGAACCCACGGTCCTGCTGGATTGCCGCCAGGACATGGAGATCATGCGCCGCGAAATCTTCGGCCCGGTCGCGCCGGTGACGGTCTTCGACACGCTCGACCAGGCCATCGAGATGGCGAATGATTCGGATTACGGATTAACGTCATCGATCTACACGCGAAACCTCGGCAACACCATGCGCGCGTGCAACGAACTTCGCTTCGGCGAAACCTACGTCAACCGCGAAAACTTCGAAGCGATGCAAGGCTTTCACGCCGGTGTGCGCCGTTCCGGAATCGGCGGCGCGGACGGCAAGCACGGGCTCTACGAGTACACCCAGACTCACGTCGTCTACATCCAGAACTCGCGCTAGGCAGCCAACGTGCCACTCATGCGATGAACCACGACACCGCCCTCTCCATGGGGGCGGTGTAGCCCCGTCATGGTTGGCTCAGCCGCGAGGCCGCCCTCCGCGAAGCGCGGCGAGTCCGGCCGTTCCAGGCCCAAGTCCAGGTCAATACAAGGAAATCATGTTGCATCCCACTTCCAGCACTTCCGCTTCCCCAAGTTCGCCGATGCCCGACCCCAAGACTTTGCCCGGCATGCTGGCCGGCTTGCGCGTGATCGAAGTGGCCGATGAGCTGGGTGAATACTGTGGACTCGTGTTAGCCGGTCTGGGTGCCGAAGTCATCAAGGTCGAACCGCCGCAAGGCAGCCCGACGCGCAAGATCGGGCCGTTCTTCGAAGACAGGCCCGGTCCCGAGCGTTCGTTGTTTTACTGGGCCTATAACCGCGGCAAGAAGTCAGTTGTCGTTGATACCGCAAGCGCGGAAGGACGCGAGCAGTTTCTGGACCTCCTCGCTCACGCCGACGTCCTGCTCGACAGCAGTTGCGGCCGGCTCGCGCGCGAGCTGCAACTCGACAAGCCGCTGACCGAGCGGTATCCGCGCCTGATCGTTGCGCGCATTACGCCGTTCGGCGATAGCGGCCCCTGGAAGGACTACAAGGCGTCCGACCTGATTCATCTCGCGCTTGGCGGTGTCATGATGAATTGCGGATACGATCCGGAACCGGACGGCAGCTACACCAAACCGCCCATCGCACCGCAGGTGTGGCACGCGTATCACATCGCCGGCGATCAGACCGCGGTGGCGATCGTCGCAGCGCTGCTGCATCGCAAGCAGACGGGCGAAGGACAGGACCTGTCGTGCGCGATCCATCAGGCTGTCGCGATCAATACCGAACTGGATCTGATGTCGTGGGTGATGCGCCGGGCGCCGTTGCTGCGCCAGACCGCGCGCCACGCAGCGGAAGCAACCAACAGTATGCTCAACATCAGCCGCACGGCTGATGACCGATGGAACATGACGTGGGGCGTGTCGGCGCGCGACAAGGCGCGGCTCGTGCCCTTCCTGCAGCACTACGACAAGGCCGAAGACCTGCGCCCGCCCGCGCTCGATAGCGATCTCTCCGCGCGCGACACGCCCGGCTCGGCCCGGCTCGACAAGGAAACCGAGCTCATGCTGGAGGTGATCCAGCGCTTCGTTGCGTCGTACGATTATGCGCACCTGCCGTGGCGCGAAGCCCAGGACGCCGGGCTATTGTGGGCGCCGGTGCGCAAGCCGCACGAGAACGCGCAGGACGAGCACTGGCTGATGCGCTCCACGTTTTCGAAGATCGAACATCCGGAGCTGAAGCGTGCATTCCAATACCCGACGAGCAAATGGCTCAGTACCGCGACCGCGTGGCAACCGGGCACTCGCGCGCCGCTGCTCGGCGAACACAACGGCGATATAAGTCTTGCGCGAAGCGCTAAGAGTGCCGGGCAAGGCCCTGCAAGCACGGACCGCGTCCCAGCCGAACCGCGCACGCCGGTGCTCTCCGCGCATAACAAACCGTTCCCGTTGCAAGGCATTCGGATCTTCGATTTTTCGTGGTTCCTGGCGTCGGCGGGCGGCACACGGTTCCTGAATTCGCTCGGCGCGGAAAGCATCAAGGTCGAGTGGAAAGAGAATCCCGATACGCGGCTTGGCGCGATGGCGCCGGTCGGCGGCCGCGAAGCGCGCATGAAGGCAAGCGCGCCGCTACAAGCCGTCACCGATTCCGACATGGGCGGCCAGTTCAACAACAAGAACGCGGGCAAGCGCGGAATGTCGCTGAACATTCGCCATCCTAAGGGACTTGCGATTGCGAAGGATCTGATCCGTATGTCGGATATCGTCGCCGAAGGATTTTCCCCGGGTGTGTTGCAGCGGCTCGGCCTTGGTTACGATGTGCTCAAGTCGATCCGGCCGGACATCATCTATGTGCAGCAGGCCGGCATGGGCGCGATCGGTAAGTACGGACGATTTCGCACGGTCGGGCCGGTGGCGGCTTCGTTTGTCGGCAGCACGGAAATGTCCGGTCTGCCCGATCCCGCGCCGCCAGCAGGTTGGGGCTACTCGTATCTCGACTGGATCGGCGCGTATGGCTTCGCGCTCGCCGCGCTCGGTGCGCTCTATCACCGCGAGCAGACCGGCGAAGGACAGTGGATCGATTCGTCGCAATGCGAGTCTGGCATCTTTCAGACCGCGACGACCGTGCTCGACTGGTCCGCGAACGGCCGCGCGTGGTCGCGTTATGGCAACCGCTCACCTTACAAACCCGCCGCGCCGCACGGCGCATATCGTTGCGCGGGCGATGACCGGTGGCTGAGCATCGCCTGTTTCGACGACACTCAATGGCGCGCGTTCGTCGAAGTGACCGGGCTGTCCGCGCTGGGATCGGACCCGCGCTTCGCAACACTTGAAGCGCGGCTCGCAAACCAGGACGCGCTCGATGCGCTCGTCACCGCGTGGTCGTCGACGCAGGACGCTTATGCGGGCATGGAGCGGTTGCAGCGCGCGGGCGTGCCGGCCGGCGTGTGCCAGACAGCCGGCGACCGCTGCGACAGCGACCCGCAACTGGCGTCGCTCGACTGGCTGACTGAAGTCACCGGCACGCGCATCGGCCGCTGGCCGGTCGCCGAATTCCCCGTGAAGATGAGCGCGACGCCGGCCTACAGCGGCGGTGTGATCGATCGTGGCGCGCCCTGCTATGGCGAAGACAACGAACACATCCTCGAACAGTGGCTAGGCTTTTCGAAAGCGCAGATAGAAGGCTTGCGCGAAGAAGGGGTGATCTGACTCTGAAGCGCTATGCGCGGCCCTCACGGCTTTTGCCAGCGCCCTCTGCTCGCCATGGCGTCGCGGCAAAACCCGGCACCACTATTCATTCATCGAGAGGATTGTCATGTACTTCGACTTCGCAAACCATACCCCGCATGAGCGCTACAAGCTGCTGTCGTCGACGGTTACGCCCCGCCCTATCGCGTGGGTGTCAACCATGGACGCAAACGGTCAGCCCAATGCAGCGCCGTTCTCGTTCTTCAATGTCTTCGCCGAAGATCCGGCGACGCTCGGCTTCGCCGTCAACCATCGCTCCGATACGGATCGCAAGGACACCGGCGAAAACGTGCGCTTGCAGAAAGAGTTCGTCGTCAATCTCGTGACCGACGATACGGTCGAGCGCATGAACATCACCGCGATCGAATTCGGTCCCGAGGTCGATGAATTCGTCGCGGCGGGCCTCACGCCGGTGGCGTCCACGCAGATTCGCACGCCACGTATCGCGCAAAGCAGCGTGTCGTTCGAATGCACGCTGATGCAGATCGTCCCGCTCGGCACCCGCCGCTCGCTGGTGATCGGCAACGTGCTCGCGATGCACATCAGCGATCACGTCGTGCTGGACGCACAGCGTTGCCTGATCGATACGCCGCGGCTACAGATGGTTGGGCGCATGCATGGTCATCACTACGTGCGCACCAGTGAGATTTTCAACATGCCGACGATTCCCGTCGACACATGGAACCCGAAAACTGCAACCGAATGATTGCGAACCCACGGGCGTCGCGGCGCATGCCGTCGCCCGCATTCGTTTTTAATGGAGACCCGTTGTGAGCCCGGAATTCGAAATTAACAACTATGCGCGTTTTCGAACCAGCCTCGTTGCGAATGCGCGCATCGAAGTGCTGCATACCGGCATGCGCTGGCCGGAAGGTCCCGTCTATTTCGCCGATGGCGATTACCTGCTGTGGAGCGACATTCCGAACGACCGCATCATGCGCTGGGTGGAAGGCTCGCCGGCGACGGTGTATCGCAGCCCGTGCAATCACGCCAACGGCAATACCCGCGACCGGCAAGGGCGACTGATTACCTGCGAGAGCGGCGGACGCCGGGTGACGCGTACCGAGCTCGACGGCACGATCACCGTGCTTGCCGACCGATTCGAAGGCAAGCGGCTCAATTCGCCGAACGATATCGTCGTCAAGTCCGACGACACGATCTGGTTCAGCGACCCGGACTACGGCATTCTCAGCGACTACACCGGTCACAAGGCGAAAAGCGAGATCGGCGCGAACAACGTGTACCGGCTCGATCCGCGCAACGGAGAAATGTCGGTTGCAACCGGTGCGCTGGTCAAACCGAACGGGCTCGCGTTTTCGCCCGACGAGCGCATTCTGTATATCGCGGATTCAGGGATTTCGCATGATCCGTCGGGCCCTCATCATATCGTCGCGTACGACGTGATCGATGGCCACCGGCTCGACAATCATCGCGTGTTCGCGACGATCTCGCCAGGAGTGGCGGACGGGTTTCGCGTCGATACCGAAGGCAACATCTGGACCACGGCTGGCGACGGCGTGCATTGTTACGCGGCCGATGGCGAGTTGCTCGGCAAGATTCGCCTGCCGGAGGTAGCGACCAACCTGACGTTCGGCGGGCCGAAGCGAAACCGTCTGTTCGTGACGACGGCTTCGTCGCTGATGGCGGTGTATGTCGGCCAGTGCGGCGCGCAGCGGCCGTGAGGTTCGATTGATTTAACAGCACTGGCCCCGGTTGCATGCAGCGCGGGGCCAGTGGGTTGAGCTTGGGCTTGTCGAGCGCCGGTGGCTATGCGCTCGCGAGACTCGCCAACATATGGCGAAACGCGATCATCCCTGGATCATCCAGACCGATGGATTTCTGCGCAAACATCCGCGCCCGGCCAATCCGGTTCGGCTGCGTGCGGAAGTGCTCGATGGCGGCCTCCACCGCGACGCTCGCCGCCGCGTGTTGCTGTTGCGGGTCCGACAATCCTTCGATCGCTTGTGTCGCGGCGGCCAACGTGTCGAGCACGGTCTTGTCGCCGAGCTTCGCGCCGCCACGCTGCGACATCGCGTCGAGCGACGCCTGCAACTCGGCTGGCAACGCATTCCACTCCAGCATCGCACAGCCTTCCAGCCGCTTCGCGAGCGTCATGAACGTCACGGTCAGCAGCGTGCCGAAGCTCGAACCCGACGCGCGTGCGCAACCCATCGCGCACGCCTTGAAGAGCTGCCCAAGGTCGGCGCACGGTCCGGCATCGAGTGCGGTGCGCACCGCCGCCGCCGACTTGACGAGCGTGACGCCCAGATCGCCGTCGCCGAGCTGGCCGTCGAGCTGGTTCAGTTCCGGCGCGGCGCGGTCCATCGCGTCGGCCCAGCGACGCAACGCGTGCTCGGTTGCGGCTATGGTCAGCGGCATGCTCACGACCTCCAGAACGGGCAATTGGCCGGCGCGCGCAGCAGCGCTTCGAGTTCGCCGTCGAGCCGTTGCAGCGTGAGCGAAGCGCCCGTCATTTCCATCGACGTCGCATAGCGGCCAATCTTCGGCGCGACAATGCTGATGCCTTTGGCCGCAAGCTCGCGGGACACCGCGCGATAGAGGATGAACAGTTCTTCGTAAGGCGTTGCGCCCAGCGAGTTGACCATCACCGAAACGCGCTCGCCCGCGCCGATGCCCAGGTCGGTCGACACGCGCTCCAGCATCTCGGCAGCGAGCGCATCGGCAGACTTCAGTTCACCGCGCCAAATACCCGGTTCGCCGTGAATGCCCATGCCCATCTCGATCTCGTTGTCGCCAATCGTGAAGCTCGGCTTGCCGGCTTCGGGCACGATGCAGGACGTGAGCGCCACACCGATCGAAGCGCAGCCATCGACCGCGTGGCGCGCCACGCGCGTCACGTCCTCCAGCGACGCGCCCTGCTGTTCGGCTTTCGCGCCCGCGATTTTGTACGCGTAGACCACACCCGCCACGCCGCGCCGCTTCGCGCGCTCTTCGCGGCTCCCCCCC
>Ga0209759_1000434_pt1 | contig 50075 bp, 48 predicted proteins | sample AraplaCL_Col_mMS_FD_184261 | JGI IMG/M metagenome (GOLD analysis project Ga0209759, IMG submission 184261) | Arabidopsis root microbial communities from the University of North Carolina, USA - plate scrape CL_Col_mMS (SPAdes) (version 2) | ecosystem: Host-associated > Plants > Roots >...
ATTCTTGTGCGCGGGTTACCGGGGGCGATTGCTCACTGGCGAAACTGGTGACGCTGACGGTACAAGCAATCGCGGCCACAAGAATCTGCATTTTCATGTTTGGGGTCCTTTAGCTGTGACGTGGGCGGGCAAGTGTGCCCAGCGTGTCGAGACTATAGAACCGATGCGCGTAAGTAAAAACCCTTATAAAACGAATTCACTGTTTGCTGCGACTGAATAGTACCGGCGAAGGTCGGCGGCAGGGCTGTTAATCGGCTACAACCACAAAAGTGGCAGGCATGAGCTGCTAAGTGCCACCGCTGCGGGGTCGCCCACCGAGGGCGTCGTCGGCCGCACTCGCCACCGACAACGGCGGATGAGGAAAGTCATTTCAGGACTAACGGGTCAATGAGGTACGCGGCAGCGCGACCAGATATGCCCTTAATTGCGTGAACGAGCCCGCCGTCCGCTTCGAAGGCTTTGTGAGCCTGGGCGGTGTTCCGGAACCATATGGATAAGAGTACGCTTGGTGCGACGGGCTCTGACCAAAGTCGTTCGCGCTTCGCTGTACGAACCGTCCAGTTGAATGCCATCTGTGCGTCCATCCCGTAGGCTTCGATTGCAGAAACAAGCGTCTTTCTGAAAGCCTCCCGGTCCGCGGCATCTTTCATGACGGCTACGACGATAACCTTGACACCCATGTGGTCAGTGAATTCATCTTCATGGTCGACGACGCAAAGGCTCCAGCCGCGAAGAAAATTCGGCTCATCCTCGGGAATGTATCTGGTTCCAATCGCTGAACATTGCGCGACGCTCATCACTTCATCGTTCTCAAAGCAAAGCTCCACCACACCATCAACCTGGAAGCATCCCTGTGCGTCCGCGTGCTGCCATAGGATTTTTTCAACTCTGTTCTGTGTATAGCTCGTGATGCCTCCCATGCAGAGCGCGAGGGCCGCGTGGCAACCGGACCAATAGGCTCGGAAATCACTGCTAGCAGTTCCTTCTTTCCTGGACAACAACGTCATTCGCTTAATCATTTTCGTCTCCTGAGTGTGTGTAAGGCTTGTTGATGCATATCGGCTTGCGGCGAAGTTCTCGCTGAATCGGAACGCTCTAGGAGCAGTCGGCACACGGGATTCGCCCGAGCAGCGCCCGCGGCAACGGTCGCCCGAAAGGCCCACTGGTCAGACTTCAGAGGGGGACCTTCCATCGTCGTTCGATGTTCTAGGGATTGCACCTACGCAAATCTATGCGCATGGGTATAATTGTAGCGTATCATTAACTCATGGCCCAAGGAAACGGGAATGACTTGTGAGGAAGCGCCAACTGGTCGCTTTCTCGTTCTGGGAGACGAGTAATGAAGCAGGAAAGCGAATACGTCTGTGACGTACTGGTGATTGGTTCCGGATGCTCGGGGATGTCGGCGGCAATCACAGCCGCCACGAGTGGCCTCAAGGTTCTTGTGATTGAAAAGGAACCGAAATTTGGTGGTTCAACTGCCCGCTCAGGTGGCTGGCTCTGGATTCCTAATACGTCGCTCGCGACGGTCCAGGGCATCTACGAACCCGAGGGTGCGGCACGTACCTACCTTCAGCACGAGGCGGGCGATAGTTTCGACGGCGACCGCGTCGACGCTTTCATCAAGAATGGTCCCGAAGCAGTCGACTTTTTCACAACGAAGACGGCTGTGCGCTTTGATATGCCGCTCGTGTTTCCTGACTACCACGCTGAAGCGCCAGGCGGTACGCAGGGTGGCCGCTCCATGGTCACCCGGCCGTTCGATGGACGTGAGCTTGGCGCGGCCATTAAGGACTTGGCTCCCGCGCTACCTGAACTAACCGTGTTCGGGATGATGTTGGGCTCGGGCAAGGAAATCGTGCACTTTATGCGTGTGACGAAGTCCATTAAATCGGCATGGTATGTCACCAAGCGTCTCTCGCGTCACTTTGCAGACGTTCTGAAGCATGGCCGCGGCATGACCCTGACTAACGGCAATGCGCTAGCCGGCCGCCTCGCAAAGTCGCTCAAGGATTTGAATGTTCCGCTGTGGCTTAACACGAAGGCCGTGAATCTCACGACCGAGGATGGTCGCGTGACTGGCGCGCTGGTTGACCGAGAAGGTTCGAAGGTGAGAGTTGTCGCCAGCCGAGCCGTCGTGCTGGCGAGTGGTGGCTTCCCCTACGACATCGAGCGTCGCAAGCAGCTTTTTCCCCACGCACCCACTGGGACGGAACACTTCTCGCCTTCGCCGACCGGCAATACAGGTGACGGGTTGCGCATGGCAGAAGCGGTCGGTGGCCAGGTCTCGACGACGCTTCCCAATGCAGCTGCATGGGTTCCTGTCTCCACGTTGACGCGCAAGGACGGCTCAACAGGCATCATGCCGCACTTCATCGACCGCGCGAAGCCCGGCGTTATCTCTGTGTTGCGTGATGGTCGTCGGTTTACGAATGAGGGAAATTCGTACCACGACTTTGTGCAGGCGCTGGTGAAGTCCACTCCGCAGGGCGAAGAGATTTCGGCGCACCTCATATGCGACCACAAGACGCTTCGCACCTATGGACTTGGAAGTGCCGCGCCGTTCCCGATGCCAATCGGTCGATACCTGCGAGTTGGGTACCTGACGCGAGCGTCCTCCGTCGAAGAACTGGCCGAAAAAATCAATGTCAATGCGCTGAATCTGAGAGAAACAGTTCGTAGCTTCAACGCGGAAGCACGACTCGGCCGAGACCCCGCATTCGGGAAAGGCAGCAAGGCGTATAACCGCTATCAAGGTGATGCGTTGCACTCGCCGAATCCATGCGTCGCACCCATCGAGAAAGGTCCGTTCTACGCACTCAAAATCCGAATTGGTGACATCGGAACATTTGCAGGTTTGAAGGCAGATGCATCCTGTCGAGTGCTTGATTCCGCGGGCACGCCAATCCAAGGTCTGTACGCAGTTGGAAACGACGCGTGCAGCATCATGGGTGGTAACTATCCGGGGGCCGGTATCACACTCGGACCTGCCTTGACGTTCGGATATATCGCCGGGAAGGCAATCGCAGGCGCTGACAGGCTGGACGAAGGCGAGATTTCAGTCGGCCTTGCAGCACCCAAGTTTGCAGTGGTCTCGCAATAGCCGTTGGAATCGAGGAGAGCCAAGGAGCGGGTGTTTCGCGGTGGCACACGGCCACCGCGCCCGTTTCCTGATTGCTAAACCACGACTGGCCGATGTTCGTAGTCTGAAGAAGCGGGTGCCACGGAGATGAGCAGCATGGTAGCCAGAGAACCGATTGAAGGACCTGCTGCCAGAGGGACGAAAGAGCAGCGGGGCATTCATGCCATGGAGGTGGGCGGCACTCTCTTGCGCCACCTTGCGGACGCCGGCGAGCCCGTGACAATGGCGGCTCTAAGCGCCGCGACCAACGTGCCGCTAAATCAGGTCTTTACGTACATGGTGAGCCTTGTTCGCACCGGACTCGTACGACGAGACGCGCTGACACATAGCTACGAGCCTGGACCGCTGTCGCTCAATCTGGGGTTGAGTGCATTGGCCCAGCTTCCTTTACTTCAGGAAACAGTTCGACGCGCAACTGACCTGGTGAGCGAGGCGAATCAAGGCCTTCTCGTGGCAATCTGGGCTGACCGCGGTCCCACCGTTGTCCGGTACGTGGGACCAGACATCTATATGCACACGGGTTTGCATGTAGGCGCGGTTATGTCAATTGCACACAGCAGCACAGGACGTCTCTTCGCAGCGTTCATGCCGAAAGAGGAAGTGGGTCCGCTGCTCGACCGCGAAATATCGAAGCGCAGCAAAGCGGCACGCACGCAGTCGACCGAAGCGCTTGACGACATGCTTCTGGATATTCGGCAAAAACGTCTTGCAAGAACAATGGGTTTGCCGATACCCGGAATCGATAGTCTCAGCGCTCCGATCTTCAATCGTGCGGGGAAAGCGGAGCTCGCAGTGACTGTCTTCGGACCATCTGAAGCTATTGATGTTTCGTGGGACGGTAGTGTTGCGCAACGGCTTTCAGTCCTCACATCAGAACTGTCAGCGGGGTCGGTTCTTCCTCCATCCACGTATAAGGTCGCTTGGTCCCGAGTTGTCTCCGACTGACACCTTGTTTCTAGCTGTCAACTCAAACGTCCTCCGTTCGTGCGCTGAGTCCTGGAACTAGCGCGCGCCTGGCTGCTTCAAGCTACTCAATCTGGCGCGCCGGGTCCAGCAAGCAGTGAGTGCTCCACTTACATTTTCCTTTGCCGGAACCTGTGACGTCTCGCAGGCCGGCAGAGACGGCGTGGTTCGAGCGGAGAAGCGAGCCCGCCTTGTACTCATCAAATTGCCCACTTTCCGGGCCAGACGCGGTCTGCGTTCTTCCGAGGCGCGCGTTTTCAAATAATTTATTTTGGGATGGAGGTTGGAGTGAAAACGAAGATGACCATTGCTTGGGTAGTTGGGGTACTCATTGCCGGCACGTCAGTCTCGTACGCACAAGGCGGCTCAGGTAGCGATTCGCTGGCGTCGGGCAAATCAGCAAGTCAGACGGCGACGAGCAAGTCGGCGGACCGCGCTTTACAAAAACGCGTGCGTTCGGTTCTCGCCAAGGATAAGCGCGTCACAGTCTCTAATATCACTGTACGAGCTCATGCAGGTGCAGTCACCTTGCAAGGCACTGTGCCTCGCCAGGAGGAAATTGAAAGGGCCGGTGACGTTGCAAAGGGCGTGACTGGCGTCACAACCGTGAACAATCTGCTTACGGTAAGAACCGCGGGCCAATAAAAAGGCAATCGATGCACGAAGCCTGAGTACGCGGATTTCGCAAGCGGAGAGGCCCTTCTCGTGGGCCTCCTCTGAATCACACGTCAGACTGCGAGGAAGCCTCCGTCCACAGCCAATGTTACTCCCGTGACGTAACGAGACATGTCGGATGCAAGAAATATTGTCGGTCCGACGAGGTCTTCTGTCTGTCCGACCCGACCCATCGGGATGCGAGTCATAAACGCTTCGAGGCGACTCGGGTCTTCGCGCGTCGCGGCCGTCATGGGAGTCTCGATTACACCTGGCGCAAGGGCATTCACACGGACGCCGAACGGTGCCAACTCGGCTGCAAGAGACTGCGTGAACATTTTGATTGCACCTTTCGACGGCGAATACCCGAGGCTACCGCCTTGTCCAGCATAGGCTGCAATAGATGCAACATTAATGACCACACCCTTCGTGTCCTTGATGGCAGGCATGAAAGCGTGCGTCACGTTGAACGTGCCGTGGACATTCACGTCCATAACGTTCTTCCAGTTCCGGGCGGCATTTGGACTAGTTGAGTTTTCCCGAATGATGATGCCGGCGTTGTTCACGAGCAAGTCAATCTTCCCGATTTCCTGTTCGACGGTCGCCGCCAAGGCGTAGCACGCCTTATCGTTGGTGACATCAAGCTCGAAAACCCACGCGTGGCCCTTTTGTTCTCGAATGAGCGCAGCGGTTTCCTCAACTTGTGCGATTTTGATATCGCTGACCACGACCTTTGCGCCGGCCTGAGCAAGACCTAGGGCAAGCGCTCGACCGTTGCCTTGACCTGCACCTGTAACAAGTGCAAGCCGCCCCTCCAGCAAGCGCGGGGCGACTGTGTGTGAATACGACATAGCTTCTCCTTGCGTGTTTGATGCGTATGTGGAATCGACGCTGATGCGCCAGACCCTACGTCATCAATTATTTCACCATAACATACACATTCGCATAGGTGTAATTACCGAGTGCTGTATCGGGTACTACGTTCCGGTCGTTTCTCACACGACAATTTCTCGGCTTCCCAGAATTTTGTCGTCGTCAGCGCTTGCTCGACAGCACGTAACGGACGGAGCTCGTCAGTTGGTGCACAACGTTCCGAACACGATTTGTCGGTCGCGGTAGGTAATTGCACCTATGCAAAAGCACTGGAAAATATCTAATTTCGTGGCGTAGTATTCGCACATCGATGGCGGCGTATCCGATGAATCTGACATGCATTGTGCACATTAGGAACGCCGAGCCAGCACTCTGGAGACAACGAGAACGGAAGCGACCGGGAATTCCGCGACCTTCAGAGTGGGTCATTCATAGATACGAGCTCCAAGGGATGGGCTTTGCGCTCAGCCGGTGGCAGCTATCAAAAAAAGGAACCTGGCCAAGTCTGGGCTCCGATAGAACGAACAAGGTTTATTGGGTTTTTCAGGAGACTTTTGATGTTGACGCAACGAGGTACGAAGTACGCATTGACTCTAGGGTTGGGGTTGATAGCTGCACCTGTTTTTGCTCAATCGAGTGTTCTGCTCTACGGCATCGTCGATACGTCGATTACCTATCAGAACAGTCAGACGACTCTCGGCTCGACGGTTCCCGGGCACTCGAACGTAAGAATGCAATCGGGCGTTTGGAATGGAGCACGTTTTGGTCTGCGAGGAACCGAGGACCTTGGTGGTGGCACCCAGGCAATTTTCGCGCTGGAATCAGGATTCAATCTTGCCACTGGCGGACAGCAATTCACGAATGCCATGTTCGGTCGCCAGTCGTGGATAGCGTTGAATAACGACGCCTACGGGACGCTGACGCTCGGCCGGCAATACTCAGCCTATTACACGATGCTGTCGCCGTGGGTCCCTGCGTATTATTTGACGGGATACGGTTCACATCCTGGTGACCTAGATGGTATGGATACCTACTACCGTGCCAACAACGCGGTCGCCTATACCACACCTTCGCTTTACGGCTTGACAGCGAGTGGTGCGTACTCCTTGGCAGGAGTACCCGGAAGCCTGAATCAGGGCTCAACCTGGAGCGCTGGTCTTCAGTACAAGAATGGCCCGTTTGGCATGGCTGCCGCATTCTGGCGTATCAACAATTCGACGCCTGGAGGTGGTCCGTACGGTACGGATTCGGCCGTGAATTCGTCTGGGCAGCAAGGTGTCTCAGCCATCACGAACGGTTACAACCAGGCGCGAGCTCAACAGCGCTTCGCAGTCGATGGTGGATACAAATTCAACGGCAATCTGGACCTCTCGTTCGCATACTCGAACGTGCAGTACATCCCCGGCCCTAACTCGAAGTTCACAGATACCGCGGTCTGGAACACGGTCGGGACAACGCTCCACTGGAGAGCGACGCCTGCGGTCGATTTGGCCGCTGGATACAGCTACACCTGGGCATCCAAAGCGAACAACATTTCTGACGCCGCGAAGTACCACCAGTTCGTCCTGTCGCAGTACTACTCCCTGTCAAAGCGCACTGGCCTCTATGCATTGGAGGGCTACCAGCACGCTTCCGGCAAGACGCTCGGCAATCCCGGAACCGGGGCCACCATCAATGCGACTCCCGCAATCGGAGACAGCTTCCAGGGAACACCCGGCGCAAGCCCTACGATGCTGGCAGTGAGCGTTGGCATTGTGAGCAAGTTCTGATTGATTGAAACGACGGCGGGGCGAACTGTCCCGTCGCATGTCGATGCAAAAGGTTGGAGACAACATGAAAGCTATTCGCGCCATCGCAGGAATCGTAGCCTCGCTCAGTTTCGCCGCAGCGGTGCCCGCTGCGTCGGCTCAGGAGATAAAAATTGGCTTCAACGGGGACCTTTCGGCGTCGCCCTCCGCGCAGAGTGGACAGGCTGCCGTCGTTGGTATGCAAGCAGCCATCGCCGATTTGAACGCTGCTGGCGGCGTTCTCGGCAAGAAACTGACGCTAGTCGTACGAGACGACACATCGCGGCCCCCGAAGTCGATTCAGAATATGAGCGACCTTATCGACAACGAGAAGGTCGTCGCCGTGTTCGGTCCAACGAACTCTGGCAACGCAATGGCGTGGAAGCACATCGTCAATCAGAAGAAGATTCCGGTCATCGACAACGTGTCATCGGGTACGGATATCACGAAACCGATGAGCGCTGGGGCTGACAACTACATGTTTCGCGTCTCGATGGTCGACCGCGAGCAAGTTGCTGCGCTCATGGCGTATGTGAAGAAGGGGGGGAGCGACGCCAAGAAGATTGGTTTCATGTCGGAGACGACGGGCTACGGCCAAGGCGGACTCAAGGACATGAAGTCCATCGCAGAGACGCAAGGGATTACACCTGCCGCCATCGAACAGTTTGGGGTCGGCGATACAGACATGACCTCTCAGTTGAACAAGCTGAAAGCAGCAGGCGTTAACACCATCGTTATCTGGGCTCAGGGCACACCCATCGCTCAAGTCATGCGCAGCATGGAGAAAATCAACTACTACCCGCGCGTATTGAGCTCCTGGGCTGCGGACAATATCACTTTCTATGACGCTGCTGGCAAGAACCTGGCCGAAAAGCCGCTCTTCCTGCGTACCGTCAGCGAGAACAGAACGCCCGCCCAAGACAAGCTGTTCGCGCGCGTCGGCTCACAGTTGAAGGCTCCCAGCTCGTTTTCGTTCGCGCTGCACGGGTATGACTCTGTGATGATTCTTGCGCAGGCAATCAAGCAGGCGAACAGTATGGATGGCTCAACCATTCGTGTCGCGCTCGAGAATCTGAATACACCAGTGAAAGGCCTTCTCAAGACCTATAACAAGCCTTTCAGCAAGACCAATCACGAGGCTCTGACCGCGAAAGACTTTGTGTGGGTGCATTGGAAGGATGGTCGCCTGGTGCCTTACACCGATGCTTTCGTGGCGTCTCTGACCCCCGCCGACTACAAGCAGTAACGGTCCCATCGACGGTGGCGGCAATAGTTGGCGCCGCCACAGCGGAGGAAATCCATCATGGAAGCAATCTTTCAGGCGTTGATTAGCGGCCTCGCGGTCGGTGGCGCGTACGCACTGGTGGCGCTAGGTTTCAGCATTACCTTCACCACGACGAAGACGCTCAACTTCTCTCACGGAGAGTTTGTTTCGTCAGGCGCTTTTATCGGGATGAGCGCGATGCTGCTTCTGCTCGGGAAGCCCATCACTTCAACGACGTTCGGTGGCGCCGTGCCGGGTGTGACGGCCCAGCTACTCGCTCTCGTCGCCGCACTTGTTGTGATGGGCGGACTCGGATGGCTGTTGTATGTCATCGGAGTTCGACCGTTCGCAAAGCAGCCTGGGATGGCCTGGGTGATGAGTACGCTGGGGTTTGGCGTCGTGCTCGACAGCATTGGTCTCGCCATCTGGGGTCCGAAGCCCGTCGTCGTGCCTTCCCCTGTTGGTGATTCTGTCATCCAGATTCTCGGAATTGGAGTGCGACCGCAAGAACTGCTTCTCCTTTGCGTGGCAGTTGTCGTGATGATTGTCTTTGACGTCGTCATGCGAAAGACGATGGTCGGAAAAATGATGCGTGCCGTTGCAGCAAACGGCGCCGTTGCAAGCTTGATGGGCATCAACACGAACGCTGTGATGATTGGTGCATTCGTGGTGAGTTCAGCGCTCGCAGGTCTATCTGGGTTTCTAATTGCACCCATCACGCAAGCGTCACTGTTCATGGGGCTCGCAATCGGTCTGAAAGGGTTCTCGGGAGCGATGATTGGAGGTCTCAATAATCCGCGCGGTTGCGTTATCGGTGGATTTGCTCTCGGCGTCTTCGAATCGACGGTGAACCTGTGGCAAGCACAGTGGCGTGAGATTGCTGTGTTCGCAGTGGTAATTCTCGTCCTTTCATTCAAGCCGACGGGTCTGTTCGGCAGTCGCCTCGTGGAGAAGGTATGAGAAAGTACACCCATATCCTATGCGTCTGCGTCGTCGCTTTCGCACTGAGCGTTGGAGCACTTGCGGTCGGAAACGACTATTACCTGCACATTGCATTCATGATGTGCGTGTACTATCTCTGTGCCGCCGGCATGAACGTGCTCGTCGGGTTCGCGGGGCAGAAATCACTTGGACAAGCGGGACTCTTCGGTGCAGGCGCATACGCGGTCGCGCTTCTTACGTCTCAAACCGAGTTGAATCCATGGGCAGCCATGGCAATCGCGACGGGCATATCTGGCGTTTGCGGCGTGCTTATCGCGCTGCCGTCGCTTCGGGTCAAAGGGCCGTATTTGGCCATGGTTACCCTTGCATTCGGTATTGTCATTGAGCGTCTCGTTAGCGATTGGACGGACGTATTTGGCGGAGCACAAGGCATCTATGGTGTTCGAAGCCCTGAGATTGGCGGTCAGCCTATGTCGCTCGCGCAATGGGTTTGCGTGGGCGTGGTTTTCTGCGCAATCACCCATCTGCTCCTACGCAATCTTTTGAACGGAAAATTCGGCCGGGCCTTCCTGTCGCTGCAGGCCGATGAGATTGCGTCGTCGTCTGTAGGTGTGCGGGTCTATCGAGGGAAGGTGATTGCATTCGTCATTGCGGCGGTCACCTGCGGTCTCGCGGGCGCGATGGTCGCACAGCAGAATCAGTACATAAACTCCGACTTCGTGTCGTTCCAGTTGTCAATCTTCATTCTTCTTCTGGTGCTGTTCGGCGGAGCAGGAACGAAGTTGGGACCGGTGGTCGGAGCCGTGATTCTGACGTTGCTTGACGCGCTTCTCGCGCGTTGGCCGTCGGTGCAGCACACGTTGTACGGACTGCTCTTGCTGTTCGCTCTCTACGCGATGCCGGGCGGCGTCGCCGGTACGATATCGAAGTGGGTTGGTCGGAAGCGCGAAAAATCGACGGGTGGCGATGTGCGTCCGAGCGGACAGGTAATGACGCTACTGCGTAACGCTCGGTCGAGCGGGGACGAGCTTCTGACTGTAACCAATCTCTCGAAGGCTTACGGCGGTGTGAGGCCGGCGCAGGACATTTCGTTTTCGCTCAGGCGAGGCCACATCCATGCCCTCATCGGCCCGAACGGCGCCGGTAAGAGCACCATGATTAACATGGTCACGGGCGTCGTGCGTCCGGACGCTGGCTCAATCCGCTTCAACGGCAAGGAAATAGGTGGCAGCGCGGTCTACGCAATCTGCTGTCAGGGCATAGGCCGTACGTTTCAGAATCTGAGGCTCTTTGCTGACCTTTCGGTTCTCGACAACGTGATGCTGGGTCGTCACAGCCGTATGAAGAACGGTCTGTTAGCGTCTCTCTTCGCGATGCCCCGCGCTCGCCATGAAGAGGAGCTGACCCGGAAGCGCGCGCTGGAACTTCTGGACCTCGTTGAGCTTGGTCATCTTGCGAGCCGGCCTGCCGGGAGTCTGTCCTACGGGCTGCAACGACGAGTAGAGCTTGCCAGGGCACTTGCGACAGAGCCGCAATTGCTGCTGCTCGATGAGCCGGCCGCAGGCTTGAATCCGCATGAGACAGCGGAGCTCGGTCAACTGCTACTTCGCATCGGCAAATACGGGGTCAGCATCCTCATGGTCGAACATCATATGGACCTCGTCATGTCCGTTTCTGACCATGTGATTGTCCTCGACTACGGGGTCAAGATTGCAGAAGGTCAGCCTGCAGACGTTCAATCCAACCCGCGTGTTGTCGAAGCTTACCTGGGCGTCGACGAAGCTGAAGCAGCATGAGAGGAGGAAGTATGCTCAAAGTCGATTCGGTCAAAGTCTCTTACGGTGCTATTCAGGCGGTGAAGGGGGTCAGCCTTGAGGTGAAAGAAGGGGAGGTCGTCACTATTATTGGCGCGAACGGTGCTGGAAAAAGCAGCCTTCTCAAAAGCATCGCGGGATTGCAGTCCGTCTCTTCCGGGCGCATCACCGTCGGAGGTCGCGACTGCACTCAGTTGCCGGCCCACATGCGACTCGGTCTCGGCATTGCTTTGTCGCCCGAGGGTCGAGGTGTGTTTCCCGACCAGACCGTTCGTGAGAATCTTCTTCTCGGAGCGTACTCGCGGAAGCAACCAATGTCTGCGACCGAAGCGGCAATGGAGAGGGAGTTTGACAGGTTTCCGCGTCTTCGGGAACGCCAAAACCAACTGTCCGGCACGCTTTCCGGCGGTGAGCAGCAAATGCTCGCCATCTCGCGGGCCTTGATGAGTCAGCCACGCATGCTTCTACTCGACGAGCCGTCGTTGGGCCTGGCCCCGCTTGTTATTCGAGATATTTTCGATGCCATCCGGAGTCTGCGAGAGGAGGGGCTCACTATTCTTCTTGTTGAACAAATGGCGAAGCAGGCGCTCTGCGTTGCTGACAGGGCGTACGTGCTCGAGGTGGGCAATATCACCCTTGAGGGCTCGGGTCGCGAGTTGCTCAACGACCCGAAGGTCAAAGCAGCATACCTGGGCGCGCATTGACCGCGCCGACCGACCGACTTGAAGAAACGACATTGGAGGATTGATGAGCACGGTACGCATGGGGCTTATTTCGAAAAAGCCAGAATGGTCGAATGACGAGTTCTACAAGCATTGGCTCGGCCACCATGGCCCCTTGGTCAGAAACGCTCCGGGGCTAAGCCAGTATTGGCAGAATCACATCGTCGACCGTGTGCAGCGCGGTATTGACTTCAAGCGGGAGCAGTGGGAATTCGACGGATTCTCGCAACTGTGGATTTCGGACCCGAACAAGCCGTTCGGAGGAGGGGAGCTGCCGCACAGAATCATTGAGGACGAGAACCACTTCCTCGGGCGCCTCCATATTCTCACCGTCAAACAGACGACAGTCGTAGACGTTCCGCACGGCGCGGCACGCGCAAGCCTCAAGAAGCGTATTTCTCTCATTCGCCGCCACCCCGAGCTTTCAGAGCACGATTTCCTTCACGAGTGGAAGGTGCATGCGGACTTCGTTTGTACGATGCCTGGTGTCAAAGGCTATCGGCAGAACGCAGTAGTGCAGCGTGAGCTTCAAAAGGGCACCCCGTGCAGTTACGAGGACTTGCCCATTGACGGGGTCGTTGAGTTCTGGTTTGAAAGCACCGACTCTCTGCAGAAGGCATTTGAATCAGATGTCGGGTTGAAAACGATGGAACACGCGAAGACTTTCCTCGCCGGCATCACTGCGTTTTTGGTCGAAGAACACCGAATCATCTGACATCGTTGGTAGTGAGGTAGGTGCCCGCATTGGACGACTATAGACCTGCTCGTCGTGAACCGGATTCGACCGGAAATTCGCAACCAGTGATGGGCACCGGACATCGCCCCGCGATTGTGACGATGTGCTCGCTGTACGTAGGTCATCTACGTCCGGCCTAGTGCTGGCTATGCCCTCCGAGGTTTTCAATGAGGCACGGTGTAGCCTGCCATTTGTTTCGCGGGCGGAGGTAGGCTTAAGCCTGCGGTTGGGCGGGCGTCGCGAGAATTTGCGATAGCGATGCCCTCCACGGCGCAGCCGTGACGACCCAAAAGCATCTACCGTGCCGTGTACGGCGCATAGTCGATGTAACCTTCAGCGCCTCCCCCATAGAACGTGTTTGGGTCCGCAGGGCTAAGCGGCCAACCATTGCTGAGACGAGCGACGAGGTCGGGGTTGCTGATGAAGGGTGCACCGAACGCGACGAGGTCGATGATGTCATCGGCAATCATTTGCTCGGCCCGCTCACGCGTCATCCCTCCGGCCAGAATCAGGGCCGTCTCCTGAAGAAGGGGTTTCATCTCTCGCAAGAGTCTATTGAAGCCAGACTCGGCTTCTGGTTCCATAGCATTATCCAATCGAGAATATCCAGCCTGATTCATGACATGAACGTAGGCGAGCTTTCGTTCTCCAACTTCCAGGCAAAGCTCAGTATATGTGCTGTCTATCTCGGGGTAATGAGGCATGTCGAAAAGCTTCCCGTACGGTGAAATACGGATGCCAACACGATTGGCGCCGATGCGTGCTGTCACTGCATCGATGACTTCAAGGGTGAACCGCAGCCGATTTTCAAGATTCTCGGCAGAGTATAAATCATCACGGTCGTTAACAAGCGGATTCATGAATTGCTCAAACAGATAGCCATTCGCGCCGTGAATTTCAACGCCGTCAAAGCCTGCCTGAATTGCATTCTCCGCGGCCTGCGCAAAGTCTTCCACGATGCGCTTAATTTCGCTTGTAGCGAGAGAGCGGGGCGCGGGAGGGGTGACCAGGCCCGGTTGGCCGTTCTCGTTGTATCCAAAGGCCTTTGCCTTCTCGGCTCGTTTCGACGTTGCGCTCACGGGAACCTTGCCATCTTGCTGAATTGAAGGATGTGAAACGCGGCCAACATGCCAAAGCTGGGCAAAGATTCGCCCTCCAACAGAGTGGACGGAGTTGGTGGTTAGTCGCCATCCAGCGATTTGCTCGGCTGAAAAGATGCCAGGGTTGAAGAGGTATCCCTGGCCCTCGCGGGATATTGGTGTACCTTCGCTGACAATCAGGCCTGCGGTAGCACGTTGTGTGTAATAAAGGGCCGTACGTTCATCCGCGATGTCGCGCGGTGCACGTGCTCTGGTAAGCGGCGCCATGACAATATGGTTTTTGAGGTCCGTGCCGGCAAGATTAAAATGGTCGAAAAGATTTTTCATGAGTAGATGGGTGACTCGGCGTTAAGAGGCGGTAGCTGAGTGTGATGCGCACAAGTGCCGCGTTGAGCAATCAACGCTGCTGTGCAGACCGATACCGCGCTGTGCGTTTTTCGGGGGTGAGCGTGTGCTAATGCGTTTTTCGCTGTTGAGCCGCAGCGGACCAGCCTTGGAAACAGCGAATCACCAGGATTCCTTTATAAGCTGTGACTGGACCCAACCCTGCGTCCACGGGGCGGATTGTTGGATGATTCCGGATACCTCTTCAAATAACCACTTGCCGTCAACCTTGACGAACTTGTCGGCATATTTCCCAGAGAGGACCACCGCTTCTTCTTTAGAAGCCTCAGGGGAGGTCTTCATGGTCAGGAGGCAGAGGAGGTAGAAGGTTGCGTTGGCGCGGCAACCATCGGCGCTGATACTGACTATGGGCGAATGGATGTTATGTTGTGCCCAGCTGATGCTTTGGCTTAAGTTGCTGCAGTGACGCTTGATGCCATCTTGGCCTCTGGCTTCGCCGCCGACTCCCTTGATGGTCCAAAGTCCGTTCTCAACGAAAAGAGAAGCAAGTCCCTCTGCGTCGAACTGATTGTCCAGTTTTCTCGCGTACTCCGCCTTTAGCTGCTTAATAGCTTCGATATCTTCTAGTCTGGTAATTCGCTGTTCTGCTGTAAATTTGGTATGGCTCATATGTTTCGCAAAGATAATTGGATTTCTCACATCAGAGTTGAAGTGAATTAAGCGAGAATTTCTTGCTCAGAACTCTCGGGTTCTCGTTCGCTCTGGTCGCCTGTGAAGGCAAGCAAACTTTGTAGCTAACAGTTTGTTCAGTTTGACGGGAAGTGTGGGAGCACCTCTGCCGCGAGTTCGTCCATTAGTTCCGAATAGGGGCGCCAACTCACCTTTGGATTGAGCGCGATATGGTTCACACCAGCTGCCTGCGCATCGCGAAGAAAGGTCGCGAGGCTCTTGCTACCGGAGCGGAAGCCGCCGCGCGTTCGGATAAGCGGCTCGTTCGGGTCTTCTACAAGGTCAAGAAAACCACCTATGCCGAGCGGCTTAAAGTGGTCGAAACCGCACGACTCCCTTACCTGGTCATGCCATTGCGTTGCGAATGCCGGCAGTTGTTGCGGTAGGGGCGATGAACCGATGAATCCATCCATGTTTTTCGCGATGTACGCGAGACTTTGCTGGGCTCGTCCAACCGCAATGGTCGGGAGCGCACCGAAGGAAGGCTTCGGAATCAGGTCATGTGTGCCTCTGGAACTGCCGAAGCGCGGCGACGAAAACGTGGGAAAGCTCTGCTCGATGACGGCCTTGAAGACATGGTATGCGTCCCTGAAGCGGTCTCCCCGGGTTTCGAAGTCGATACCAAAGAGGGGATATTCTGCAGGTCGGTCACCGGATGACAGACCGAGAACCATCCGGCCGCCGGAGAGTTGGTCAAGCGACGCAACTTGCTTCGCCAGTAACATCGGCTCACGCATCGGCAAGACAATCCCTGCCGTTCCAAGCGCGATGCGGCGCGTGAAGGCTGCGAGATAAGCAATGTACGGAACAGGGTCGAACACTTGACCGACATCACCGTACTGCGGGTCATAGAACGGGACGTCGCGCATCCAAAGCGCGGCGAACCCGAGCTCATCTGCCTTCTGCGCCATGGCGATGTGGTCGCGCATTGTCGGAGCAGGACTGTTCGGATGAGTCTCCAGCGGCAAAATTAATCCGACGGTGAGCTTCCCGGGCGAGAAAAGCCGTGCGTAGCCGGGTTGCTGGGCGAGAGCGGTGTTCATCGAATCTTGTTCGGCAAGCGCGTTCATACGAAGAATCTCCATGTTTGCTTAATTTTAATTTTGTTCGGGTACGCCAGTAACCGCCTAGAATTCCATTTACTTCATCCTATGGTTCCAAAATCGTGCTGAGAGATAGGTTTTCCGGTCTCAACGAATTCGTCCTGTCGGCGCAGGAGGGAAGCTTCACGGCGGCCGGCATAAGACTCGGATTGACCAGCAGTGCGGTCGGAAAGGCCGTTACCCGGCTTGAAGAGCGCCTTGGTACCAAGCTGGTTCACCGAACCACCCGGCGACTTACCCTGACGAACGAAGGAGAGGCGTACCTAGCAAGTTGCCTCCGCGTGCTCGGTGAGCTCGATGAGACGGAGAGCTTCCTCACTACAGGCCATCAGGAACCCGTAGGGCGTGTGCGCATCGAGCTTCCGGCGACCTTTGGGCGAAGGCACGTGCTTCCCTCGTTGCTCCGACTTTCCTGTCAGTACCCAAAGCTCGACATATCGGCGAATTTCAGTGAGCGCCTCGCGGACCTTATCGCCGAGGGGGTAGATATTGCCGTACGCATTGGTCGCTTGAAGGACGACGCAGACATCGCCGCGCGCAGGCTCGGAGTTCAGCGGCTCGTCATTTGCGCGGCTCCGCAATATCTTGACCGGTACGGGACGCCTAACACGAAGAATGACCTTTGGAGCCACAACTGCATTGTCGGGCTGCAAAGAGGTCAGAAGCCTGCGTGGCTGTTGCGAAATGATGCGGGGGAATTCGAACCGATGCACGTGCCAGCAAGACATGAATGGGGCGACGGCGAGGCAATGCTTAATGCGGCAGTCGCTGGATGCGGTGTAGCTCAGCTACCTACATGGCTTGTCGGTGACCACCTGCGCCGAGGAGACCTGGTTGAGATTCTCAGCGAGTGGTCCGGAGGAGAAATGCCGGTACACGTCATTTGGCCTCGTACAAAGTACGTTCAGCCGCGGGTTCGGGCGGTTATCGACGAACTTGTTCGCCTGGCTGATGAAGACGGGTCCGGGTTCAAACCGTGAGATTTCTTCGCGGTACACCTACCTCATACGCTGCACATGATGGCCTGTTGCGCCTAGGTTGGTCAGTGACCGCAACTCTCAGCGATGAACGGGTTAGTCGCTCGGTGAAGTACCATGACCAAGGGCTATCTGATCGTCGATGGCACGGACGGCAAAGTGCACTACGTCGCGCTTGCCGCCGCGCTCGGAGCTGGACCAGTACCCGACCGGTGCGGTTGTGGAGGTGAAGGGTGCGGTCGATGTGCGCGCGGCCGACCGCAACATCGTCGCGCTGGCCGTCGATGGCGTGTATCGCACCGATCATCACCTGGCCGTGGCGCAGGGGCAGGGCAGGCCCGATCGTGACCCGCGCGAGGTGGTGGCTGCCCATGTGTGCCGGCTGGAAGCTCTGCGCCGGGCCGGAATCGTGGAGCGTGTGGCCGAAGGCACCGGGCAGGTGCCAGGCGACCTGGCCGAACGAGGCCGTCAGTACGACGCACAGCGTCTCGGCGGTGGCGTGGCGGTGGCACTGAAATCGCACCTGCTCATCGAGCGGCAAAGCCGCATCATCGGTGCCACCTGGCTTGATCAGAAATTGATCGGCGATGGCAAGGGGGGCGACTTGGGCTTTGGTGCCGACGTGCAGGACGCGCTAGGCGAGCGCGCTGACTTCCTAGCCGAACAGGGCTTGGCCGAGCATCGCGGACAGCGTGTCGTCCTTGCACGCATCCTATTGACGGCGCTGCGCGGACGCGAGCTGACGCAGGCCGCGAAGGACATTGCCGCTGAAACCGGCCTGTAGCATCGCCCCGTGGTCGACGGGCAGCGCGTGGCCGGTATCTATCGGCGTAGCGTCATGTTCGCCAGCGGACGCTATGCGATGCTCGATGACGGCATGGGCTTCTCGCTGGTGCCGTGGAGGCCGGTGATCGAACAACGGCTGGGGCAGCAGCTTGCCGCGACAGCGCGTGGCGGTGGCGTGTCATGGAAAATCGGGCGACAGCGAGGGCCATATATCGGCTAACTGCCGCGTTTCTTTCGACCGGGCTTTTCTTCCTGCCAGCGCAGCGTCTCGATTACCAATGCCAGTGCCGGAGGAAGCTGGCGGCGGCCAGCATAGTAGAGATGGTAGCCAGAGAATAGCGGACACCAATCCTCAAGCACTGGCACCAGTCGACCCTCTGCGATGTGAGGCTGCGCAACGTCTCGTGGCACGTAGGCCAGTCCCATGCCGTCCAACGCGGCTTGCAACATCAGGAAGGTGTTGTTGAACACGGTTTGGCCTTCCACACGCACGTTGATTTGCTGATCGCCTTTCTCGAACTCCCAGGCGTACAGCCCCCCATGCGTGGGCAAGCGGAGATTGACGCAGCAGTGTTGGGTTAAATCGTGCGGCGTAGCGGGTAACGGCCGGTTAGCAAGGTAGGTCGGCGATCCCACGACAGCCAAGCGCAGCTCCGGTGCGATTCGCACGGCAATCATGTCCTTGTCCACCGAGTCGCCCAGACGCACGCCAGCATCGAATCGTTGCGCGGCAATGTCTGTGAACCCGTAGTCCACGCTGAACTCGATCTGGATGTCCGGATACGCCTGCATCAGTGGCAGCAGACGGGGCCAGAGCACCGTGACGATGGCATGGTCATGCGCCGTAATGCGCACAGTTCCCGCCGGCTTGTCGCGCATCGCACTCAACCACCCCAATTCCTGGTCGATTTCGTCAAGCCGCGGAGCCACTGCGTTCAAGAGCCGTGTGCCGGCCTCCGTGGTGGAAACGCTGCGCGTGGTACGGGTTAGCAGTCGCACGCCCAGCCGCGCCTCCAGTGCCAGCATCGCGTGACTCAATGCCGAGCGCGAAATGCCTAGCTGCGCGGCGGCGCGCGTAAAGCTGCGTTCGCGGGCCACAGCCACAAACGCTTGAAGGTCGTTCAGATTTCCTCTTTGCATTGGTGAACTGGATGCACAAGAACATGCTGATTCTACTATCTACCGAACTATTCAACTTGGCAATACATTGCTATCAAACCTCTATGCGCAAGTTCTTGCGGCGTAGCTGGGCGTACCTATAGGGAACTGCCCGACCACTGGGCCTCGGCCTAGGCAGGGCCGAAAAACTCGCTTCTCTCTAGCCCCAATTCCCCAATGGAAAGAACGATGAACAGCAATAATGCAGACAAGGTTGTCGTTATTACCGGAGCAAGCAGCGGCTTGCGCGAAGCTGCCGCGCGATTGCTCGCGCAGCAAGGTGCCAAGCTGATCGTCGGTGCCCGACGGTTGGACAGACTGCAAGCACTGGCGAGCGAACTCAAGCCGGACGACAGCGCGGTGGTGGAAACCGACGTGACCGATCGTACCCAGGTCCAACGTCTGGTCGATCGTGCCGTGGAGCTGCATGGCCGAGTCGATGTGATGCTCAACAACGCCGGCTTGATGCCGAGCGCCATGCTGTCGCGGCTGCATGTGGGCAAGTGGGATCCGCATGATCGACGTCAACATCAAGGGCGTCCTGTATGGCGTAGCGGCTGCGCTGCCGGTGATGCAGGCGCAAAAGATCGGCCACTTCATTAAGGTGTCTTCGGTCGCGGGCCACAAGGTCGGCCCCGGTGGCGTGCTCTATGCGGCGACCAAACACGCGGTTCGGGTGATTTCCGAAGGGCTGCGCCAAGAGGTCAAGTCGTACAACATCCGTACCACCAACGTCTCGCCCGGCGCAGTGGCGACGGAACTGACTAGCACGATCACCGACCCCGACATTGCTGCCGGCATGGCGAAGGTCTATGAAAGAGCCATCCCGGCGGATTCCTTCGCCCGCGTTGTGGCCTTTGCCATCATCCGGCCAGAGGACGTTGACATCAACGAAGTGTTGTTCCGTCCCACCACCCAAGAATATTGAAAACCCGGCACACAAGAGAGCTAATTCATGGATTACCGATATTTGGGCCGTAGTGGACTGCAAGTTTCCCCGCTCTGCCTGGGCGCAATGATGTTCGGCGGTGAAACCGACGAAGCGACTTCGCAACGCATCATCGCCACGGCAGCAGACCAGGGCATCAACTTCCTCGATACGGCGGACGTTTATCACGCAGGCCGCTCCGAAGAAATCGTCGGCCGAGCCATCACTGCGGATCGTGACCGCTGGGTGGTCGCCACCAAGTTCGGCTTCCCTGCGTCTGCCACCGCAGGGCCGAACGAGCAAGGGCAATCGCGCAAGTGGATTTACCAGTCGGTTGACGCGAGCCTCAAACGTCTCGGCACCGACTATATCGACCTGCTGTATTTCCATCGAGCCATTCCCGGCCTGCAACTGGAAGAAGGCGTACGCGCCATCGGCGACCTGATCCGCCAGGGCAAGTTGCGTTACTTCGGGCTGTCCAACTTCCGTGGCTGGCGTATCGCGGAGGTTGTGCGTCTTGCCGATCAGCTCGGCATCGACCGGCCTGTCGCCAGCGAACCGCTCTACAACATCGTGGATCGCACTGCCGAAGTGGAACAACTGCCTGCAGCGGGTCACTACGGTTTGGGCGTCGTGTCCTACAGCCCGCTCGCGCGCGGTGTGCTTTCGGGCAAATACGCCGTCGATGCGCCGCCGCCGGCAGACAGCCGCGCAGGCCGTGGCGACCGACGCATGCAACAGACCGAATGGCGTCCCGAGTCGTTGAAGATCGCGCAGGCGATTGCCGCCCATGCGAACGAACGCGGCACCACGTCGATTGCTTTTGCACTGGCCTGGGTGCTCAAGAATCGTCTGGTCAGCTCGACCATCGCCGGCCCCCGGACGGAAGCGCAATGGGACAGCTACATGGATGCCCTGTCGGTGCAGCTCACCCCGGAAGATGAGCAGGTCATCAATGCGCTGGTCCCTCCCGGTCACGCATCGACGCCGGGCTATACCGATCCGGGCTACCCGATTGAAGGGCGCGTCGTCCTGTGAGCCGGCTGGCTGCCGTGATCGCAGTTCCGATGGCATTGTGTTCCGTCGCCACGCTCACGGCGGTATCGGCTTGTGCGGCGGACGCCACGAGTGGCGTTTCGTCGTCGCAAACCCCGGGCCATCACGAAGAACACGCTATGCAGATCAACATGGACATTGAAGGAACTACGATCACGGCCGCGCTCGAGAACAGCGCGGCGGCCAAGGATTTCGCATCGTTGCTGCCGTTGACGCTGACCTTGGAAGACTACGCATCGACGGAAAAAATCAGCGATTTGCCCCGGCGGCTGTCCACCACCGGCTCACCTTCTGGCATCACGCCAAAGGTCGGCGATGTGACGTACTACGCCCCGTGGGGAAACCTGGCGATCTTCCACAAGGGATTTCGTTATTCCGACGGCCTAGTGAAGCTCGGGACGTTGAATGCAGGTGTCGAGATCATGCGCCGGCCTGGCCCGCTCAAGGTAACGATCAGCAAGGCAGCGCGGTAGCCTTGGTTACGTCTTTCCTTTGGCCGCGATCAAACTTTCAGGAATCAGGTATGTGGCAGCAAGACCAACTCCATCGCATCGTAAAAGCGGATGACCTGCACATCTCGCCGTTTCGCGATGACGGCAAGACCTACGGCACGCCGACGTGGATCTGGTGCGTCCAAGTCAACGGCGAACTGTATGTCCGTGGTTACAACGGAACAGCCTCGCGCTGGTATCAGGCGGCAGTGAAGCAACGAGCTGGTCGGATTTCAGCCGCCGGTTCGGTAATCGATGTTCTGTTCGAGCCGGTGTTGGGCGAAGTCAACGATGCCATCGACGAAGCCTACAAGGACAAGTACCAGGCCAGTTCTTATCTCCGGCCGATGATCGGCAACCGGGCGCGTGCTGCGACGATAAAAGTCGTGCCGCGCGAGATGCGCGAGATACCAGCAGCTTGAGTCGAACAAGAGCACTGGATTCCCGTCAGCCACCCGATTAAGACCAGACAATGGAAACTCTGTTTATGAGCGTTAGCTATGATTTCAGCGGTCAGGCTGCATTGGCGACTGGTGCTGCATCCGGTATGGGCTTGGCAGCAGCGCGCGCATTTGCGGATGCTGGCGCGGCTGTTGCGCTCGCTGACATCAGATCCGATGTTCCTGGCGCCGCGACCCAAGAGCTTGCTGCAGCGGGTCATCGCGTGATCGGCTTGGCGGGTCATTTCCGACGAAGCCCACGTGAAGTCTCTCGTCGAACAGACAGTGAATACCTTTGGGCGCTTGGATGCTGCATTCAACAACGCCGGCATCCTGAGTCCGGCCGTCGAGACCGCAGACGTTCCAAGCGAAGTGTTCGATCGCGTCAGTGCGATCAACCTGAGCGGCGTGTGGCTCTGTATGAAATACGAGCTGATCCAGATGCGCGCCCAAGGTAGCGGTGCGATCGTCAACAACTATTGTGGAAACGCCGATGGTCGCCGACATGCTGAAAGGCGAAACGGCGGTTATGAAGGAAATGATGAAGGATGTCCCCATTGGCCGGCTCTGCACGGCGCAGGAGATCGCTGACACGGTTCTTTGGCTATGCAGTCCAGGTACCAGCTTCGTGGTTGGCGTCGCGCTCCCGGTCGATGGTGGCTATACCGCACGTTGAAAAGGGATTGAACAGCATGAAAACTTCGTCATTCCTAAAAGCCGCGCTGTGTGGCGTCGCGCTGCATGCTGCCATTGGGCATGCCGACGAGCCACAGGCGAAAACTACGCCGGTTGCAGCTACGCAACAGATCACTCCGGCAGGTAGCCAGCCTTCAGTCGCAGCACCTGCCGAACACTTCACCGGTCATGTTCGGATCGACCCGGTTTGGGCGGCCAACCAAAACATCAACGCCGCGGGCGGCGTGGTGACGTTCGAGCCAGGGGCACGCTCTGCCTGGCACGTTCATCCCAAGGGGCAATACATCGTAGTGGTGTCAGGTGTAGGGCTGACGCAGGAATGGGGCAAGCCAATGCGGGAAATCCATCCGGGCGACGTAGTTTGGTGTCCGCCGAGTGTCAAGCATTGGCACGGCGCGGCTCCAACCACCGCAATGACCCATCTAGCAGTCAGCGGCACAGTGGACGGCAAGAACGTCGAATGGATGGAGAAAGTCACTGATGAGCAATACACCGGCCGGTAAATCCACCATTCATTGCGGCGTGGCGTTTCTAGTGGCCGTGGCCTTGGGGCTGATGGCCTCGACGTGCCAAGCCGCTCAAACCACACAGGAATTGCAAAACATGACAAGCGCGTCAAACACATCGGAAACCCTCTCGGCCCGCCAACAGGCAATCGTTCCCATCGCAGCCTTTGCCGCTGCGGGCGATCTTGGCAAGTTGAACGTCGCATTGAATCAAGGGTTGGATGCCGGCCTGACCGTGAGTGATGCACGTGAAGTTCTCGTGCAGCTCTACGCCTATGCGGGTTTCCCGCGTAGTCTCAATGCACTCGGCGAAATGATGAAAGTGCTGGCGTCACGTAAAGAGCGTGGCATCGAAGACGTACCAGGCCAGGCACCAAGCCATCCGATTCCGAAAGGAGAGGCCCTGCTCGTCGCTGGCACCAGCAATCAGACGAAGTTGGCAGGCGGCCCTGTCAAGGGGCCGGTATTTGACTTCGCGCCTGCCATCGACGAATACCTCAAGACCCATCTGTTCGGTGACATCTTCGAGCGCGATAATCTCGATTGGCAAAGCCGGGAAATCGCCACTGTTGCGATGTTGGCAGCGTTGCCAGGAGCCGAGCCGCAGGTGCAAGCGCACATGCGCATCAGCATGAACACAGGCCTTACAGCCGGTCAATTGCGACAACTTGTTCGCGTGTTGACGGAGCGTGTGAACGTCGGCTCCGCCAACCGTGCACGAGAGGCGCTGGATCGGCAGCTTGCCACCACATCAGGACATTGAAAGGTGCCGTTCAATGCGAAGCGCATCTATCGCATCATGCGCACTCATGGTCTGCTGATGCAACGTCGTCCAACTCTGACCCTGCCGCGTTTTCACGTACAGCGACTCATGCGGCGATCAAGCTGGCCTCGTAGTCGACGGGGGTGAGGAAGTCGATCGAGGTATGCAGGCGTTGCCGATTGTAATAGCCCTCGATCCAATCGACGATATCCAGGCGGGCGTGGGCACGCGTTTCGTAGTGAGTCTGGTAGATTCTTTCGACCTTCAGCGTCTTGAAGAAGCTCTCCATCGGGGCGTTATCCCAGGCGTTGGCACGGCGGCTCATCGAGACGTTTATCTTGAACGCGGTGGTCAATTTCCGGTACGCGCGACTGGCATATTGGGCTCCACGATCGGAATGCAGCAGCAATCCCGGTGGCGGTTTGCGTTGCCAGCACGCGCCGCGCAACGCCTGGCAGACCAGATCCGCGTTGATCCGCTCGGACATCGACCAGCCGACGATGCGCCGGCTCGCCAGATCCAGGATCGCCGCCAGATATAACCAGCCCTCGCTGGTCCTGACAAAGGTGATGTCGCTTACCCAGGCTTGATTGGGCCGCCAGCCGTCGAAACGCCGATCTAACAGATTCGGCGCCACCGGTAGGCGATGCGTCGAATCCGTCGTCACCCGATACGGGCGCTTGTAGACCGGGCGTAGCCCCTGGCGTTGGAGGCTGCGACGCACGCGTTCGGCGCTCGCCGGCCGACCCTGAGCACGCAACTGTCGCACGATACGAGCACGGCCATAGCTGCCGCGGCTGGCGCGATGAATGGCGGCGACCTCAGCGTCTAACCTGGCATTGGCCAGTGCCCGCCGACTTGGCTCCCGGCCGCGCCACTGGCAATAGCGCGCTGCGCGACACACCCAGAACCCGGCAAAGCCGGCTCACGCTGTACTGGCCGCGATGTGCGTCGATCCAGGCGTACCTCACCGCGACCCCTTCGCGAAGTACGCCGTCGCCTTTCGAAGAATTTCGATATCCAGTTTTGCGCTGGCCAGTTCCTTACGCAGACGACTGTTCTCGGCCTCCAGGTCGCTGACCCTGCCTCGATTCCACGTACAGCAAGACGTTGGATACTTTTTGTGTGTACGGAGAGAAGCATCTGAGACAAAAAGGTATCGAGAAGGCAATACACGCAGGAATTCAAGATGGAGGCGTTACGGCAGGCCGAGAGCGTTGGTCAGCATGAGGCCGCTCGTAGGCTGGGCGTGCCGGTGGCCACACTGGGGAACTGGTGCCCTAATCATCGCAGCGGCAACACGGACACGGCGAAAGGGCTGGCTGCCCGCACGCCGGTGTCTAGCCGTCGCCCGGTCAACGATCTGGAGGCCGAGGTCAGCAGGCTGCGCAAGGAACTGGCCAGCGCGAAGCTGGACATCGAGATCCTTCGATAGGCGACGGCATGCTTCGCGAAGGGGGCGCGATGAAGTATGCATGAATCGATCAGCATCGCGACCGCTACAGCGTCAGCCGGCTGTGCCGAGTTCTGGGTGTGTCGCGCAGCGGTTATTGCCAGTGGCGTGGCCGGGAGCCAAGCTGGCGGGCTCAGGCCAATGCCTTGCTGGACGCCGAAGTCGCCGCCATTCACCGGGCCAGCAGTGGCAGCTATGGCCGTCCTCGCATCGTGCGGCAATTGCGTGCTCAGGGCCGCCCGGCGAGCGCCGAGCGCGTGCGACGCAGCCTGTAACGTCAGGGACTGCGCCCGGTCTACGAGCAGCCGTATCGGGTACCTCTTGCGGCGTCTTCAAGTCTGCGCCACGCCCCGGAACGAGCTTTTCCGGCTTTAATGCTGCGATTGCGTCGAGCGTCGCGGGCCGATTCCGGAAATACGCGTCGCCGGCGTGTGGCGTTGCACCATATTCAACGAGGTCGCCAGACAGCAGGATCTTCCCCCACTGTGTCGCCTTTTGTGTGGCCTCGGCGAAGCTGCAGGATTTGGACCTCAAGCTTGCCCATCCAGAGGGGCATCTTTTTCTGAAAGGTAAGGGTGGGTCAGGTGAGACCAGGTACCGACTCGACTGCGTTGAAGAGGCGAGGGAAGCGCTCAATCTCGCTTTTCATGTCTTGTTCGCCGTGCTCGACAATCAGGTCGAAAGTGTCTTGATTCGCAATGATTTGCTGGGCGTTATACGCAGGCGCCGAGTACTCGCGCTGCATGGTAGTGGGGCAGTAGCACGTACTTGATGGGTTTGTCCGTCACCTCGCGGACGCGACAGATAGCGTCGACCACTGAATCGGGATTTCGAGCTTGACTTCTGGCTGCAGCATGGGGCGAACCCTATGACAACTTCAAGAGCCGCGGCAACGGTTTGATCTCACTACGCAATGTGACCTATTGGCTCGGCCGGCAGGCCGAGGCTCTTGGTGCCGCGATTTTCCCGGACATCGCGGCCGCGGAGATGCTCTATAACGACGACAGCAGCAAAAGCCAGATGATCACAATGCGCAGAACTGTGTGCGCTGTAAGACCTGTGACGTCAGGGACCCGACGCGGAACATCATATGGCTCACGCCGGAAAGCGGCCCGAATTACCCGAACATGTAAAGGTAGTCGCGCGACGCGAACCTTAATTCCCTCGCAACATCGCCGCGATTCCGTGACCCGAGAGCACATGTTCGATGGCGAGCACGATACCGCCAAGCGTTCCCGCATGCCAGTCGGGCGAGGTGCTTTCGACCAGCAGGCTGCGCGTGGCAAGCGGCAATGCGCGTTGATATACGACGGCCCGCACGCCCGCGAGCAGGTCGTCGCTGACACGGGTCAGGCGTCCGCCAAGGACAATCGTTGCCGGGTTGAACATGTGCACCAGCATCGCGATGACCTCACCGATTTGCACGGCCGCGCTACGGGTCAATCGGATTGCCGTCTGATCCCTGGCCTTGATGAGCCCAGCAAGACCTTCCATCGTGGGAACGGCATGACCGTCAGCGGCCTGGCCGAGCTTGCGCAGCAGTGCAGCGATCGACGCGACGGCCTCGATGCAACCGATGTTGCCACATCGGCATACGGTGTCGTCGTGTCCGGGCACACGAATGTGCCCGATATCGCCGGCAGCACCGTCGGTACCGCGATGCAGTCGCCCGTCTGCGGTGACGATGCCGCAGCCGATACCGGTCGAGATCTTCACGAAAAGAAGCGGTGACTGCGACGCGGGCCGCGTGCGGGCTTCGCCGAGCGCCATCAGGTTGACATCGTTGTCGACGAGTACGGGGGCATGCAGCCGCTGTTGCAGATATGTCGACACGGGAAACTCGTCCCAGTCGGGCATGATCGGCGGTCTGACGCAAACTCCGCGGCCAAAATCGACCGGGCTGGGCAAGCCCACGACGACAGCCCGAACCGGCAGTTTCGCCAGATTCCGGGCGGCGAGCATCCTGGTGAAGTCGTCGCAGATCCGGTCGAGGACGACATTCGGCCCCAGCGCGAGATCGACGTCGAAACGATGCTCGGCCAGCGAATGCTGGCCCAGGTCCGCTACGACCAGCCGACCATGACTCGCACCGACGTCCGCGACCAGGATGAGCCCGGCTCGCGGGTTGATCGAGAGCCGCGTGCTGGGGCGACCGCGCCCGCTCGGGCCGGACGCATGTTCGGTCACAAGCCCTGCGTCGATGAGCGGCTGGACGAGTTGCGAGACGGTCGAACGGGCGAATCCGGTATCGCGGGACAGGTCCGCGCGACTGATGCCCGGCCCGGATGCAATTGCCAGCGCCAGCTTGCTGTGCACTTCGAACTCGTCAAGCCTGAACGCTCGATCGGATGATGCAAGTCGGGACGGCCAGGGTGGATGCGGGCGTTCGTTCATGATGGCGGGGCAGTCGGACGAGCTTGATGAACGGACGGCAAGCGTTCGCGGATCGACGATAGCCTGCCTATTTATGATGTAAATCGAATTAAATAATACAAAATTCAAACCAATCAGGCCAGATCGTATCGTCCCACTCTATCGACATGGAGTGAGGAAGGAACGGATGACGGGCAAAACCAACCTGACGGCGGCGATCATCGGGGCAGGCATGATGGGGGAAGTGCATCTGCGTGCGGCGCGGCTCGCGGGCGCGCGCGTTGCCGGTATCGTCGCTTCGACGCCCGAGCGTACTTCGGCCGCGGCAGGCAGGCTTGGCGTCGATGCATACCCACTCGCGGAGGCGGCAATCGAAGACACGTCGGTCGACGTCATCCATATCTGTACGCCGAACGCGACACATCACCCGCTTGCGATGGCGGCGCTCGCATCAGGCAAGCACGTGATTTGCGAAAAGCCGCTCGCGACCCAGGCAGGCCACGCCGCCGAACTCGCGGCGGCCGCGGACCGCGCGGACCGGGTGGCCACCGTGCCGTTCGTCTATCGCTATCACCCGATGGTCCGCGAGGCACGTGCGCGGATCCAGGAAGGCGGGATCGGTGCACTGCAGATGATTCACGGCAGTTACCTGCAGGACTGGTTGCTTGGTCAGCGCGACACGAACTGGCGCGTCGATCCGCAAGAGGGCGGCGCGTCGCGTGCATTCGCGGACATCGGATCACACTGGTGCGATCTCGTGGAGTGGGTCAGCGGCGAGCGGTTCGATTCGGTGATCGCCTGCCTGCGCACGACGGTATCGTCTCGTCCGGCGCAGGGCGCTCGGACCTTCGCCACGGGTGTCGTGCACGAAGACCCAGACTATCGCCCGGTTGCCACGGAGGATGTCGCCGGTGCGCTGTTCAACACGGCCCGTGGTGTACTGGTTTCGCTCGCGGTGAGCCAGGTGTCGGCTGGCCGCAAGAATCGACTGTGGTTCGAAATCGACGGTGCCGAATCCAGCATCGTGTTCGATCAGGAAGACGCGGAGCGATTGTGGGTCGGCACGCGCGACGCCACGACACTGTTCGTGCGCGACCCGACGCGCGGCAGCGCCGAGCAGCGAAGACTCGCGTCATTGCCTGCCGGACATGCACAGGGGTATGCGCAGTGCTTCGAGGCGTTTGTCGACGACACCTACGCGACGATCCGGGGCGAGCGACGTGATGGACTGCCGACGTTCGAAGACGGCGCCCGCTCGGCAAAGATCGTCGCCGCCGTGCTGGCGTCGTCGCGGGAAAGGCAATGGCAGAGGATCGGCTAGGCAGTAGACGCAAGGCCGGCCCCGGCGGGATAGGCGCTGGCCGCGGGCGTCGGTGAGCGAACCGGCGTCGCAGCACGTTTCACCAACGACAAGGAGACATCGGCATGATCAAGGGACCCGGTCTGTTCCTGGCCCAGTTCATAGGAGACGCGCCGCCATTCGATGGCTTGGATTCGCTCGGAGCGTGGGCCGCGCAACTCGGCTACAAGGGCGTTCAAATGCCCACCGGTACGCCGCACGTGTTTGATCTCGCGCAAGCCGCGCAAAGCCAGGCGTACTGCGACGACGTCAACGCGCGACTGGCGCGCCACGGCCTGCAGATCACCGAGTTGTCGACGCATCTTCAAGGCCAGCTCGTTGCCGTGCACCCGGCATACGACGATTTGTTCGACGGGTTTGCGCCGGCGCATGTGCGCGGTGCGCCGCAAGCGCGTCGGGAGTGGGCCGTCGCGCAACTGAAGCTGGCCGCGCAGGCCAGCCGCCGCCTGGGCCTGCGCGCGCATGCCACATTTTCCGGAGCACTCGCGTGGCCGTATGTCTATCCGTGGCCCCAGCGTCCAGCCGGCCTCATTGAAACGGCTTTCGCCGAGCTCGCACGGCGGTGGCGGCCGATCCTGGACATCTACGACGAGTACGACATCGATGTGTGCTTCGAACTGCATCCGGGCGAGGACCTGCACGACGGCGCGACATTCGAACGCTTTCTCGACGCGGTCGATCATCATCCCCGCGCGAAGATCCTGTACGACCCGAGCCACATGCTGTTGCAGCAACTCGATTACGTCGGTTTCATCGATCGTTACCACGCGCGAATCGGCTGCTTCCACGTGAAGGATGCCGAATTCCGTCCCAATGCGCGCAGTGGGGTCTACGGCGGCTACGAAGATTGGCGCGAGCGGGCAGGGCGCTTCCGGTCGCCGGGCGATGGACAGATCGATTTCCGCGCGATCTTCTCGAAATTGACCCAATACGGATACGAAGGCTGGGCAGTCGTTGAATGGGAGTGCTGCCTCAAGCACCCTGAAGACGGTGCGCGTGAAGGTGCACCATTCGTCCGGGATCACCTGATCCGCGTCGCGGAACGGGCGTTCGATGACTTCGCTGGCGCATCGGTTTCGTCATCCGCACTGAAGCGGATGCTGGGCATCCGCAACGAATCGGAGGAGCAATGAACGCGATGATGTTGCGCCTCGGCGCGATGATGTTTCTCGAGTTCTTCATCTGGGGTGCGTGGTTCGTCACGCTGGGCACCTTTCTCGGACAGGGGCCCCTGCATGCGGATGGTTCGCAGATCGCCGCTGCCTACCTCAGCCAGTCGATCGGCGCGATTCTCGCGCCATTCATGGTCGGCTTGATTGCCGATCGCTATTGCGCCGCGCAGCGCATTTTGGCCGTTCTGCAACTGGGCGGCGCCGCACTGCTGTGGATCGTACCGACGATGACGAATTTTCCGGCGTTTCTCACGCTCATCATGCTTTACATGGTGTTGTTCATGCCGACGCTTGCACTCGTCAACACGGTCGCCATGCGCCATATGCACGATCCGGGCAAGCAGTTTCCGCCTGTTCGAGTGGCCGGTAGCGTCGGCTGGATCGTGGCGGGGTTGGCGATCGCATGGTTGAGCTGGGAGCAGCAGCATCGGCTCGATCTGACGTTCCGGATGGCCTCCATCGCGTCGCTTGTACTCGCGATGTATGCGTTCTCGTTGCCCGACACGCCGCCATTGAAACGAGGGAGTGATGTCTCCATCAGTGAAATGTTCGGGCTGGACGCGCTAAAGCTCCTGAAGAACCGCTCGTACCTGGTGTTTTTCCTGGCGTCGATTGCGATCTGCGTGCCGCTGGCTTTCTATTACAACTTCACTAATCCGTTCCTGAATGACATAGGCGTACGAGGTGCTGCCGGCCTGCAGTCGCTGGGGCAGATGTCGGAAGTGCTGCTGATGCTCGCTATGCCATTGCTCCTCGCGATGCTCGGTGTGAAGGTGATGCTGGCGGTGAGCATGGTCGCGTGGGTGCTGCGTTACGTGCTGTTCGCATACGGCAACGTCGACACGGCGTACTGGTCACTGGTGGCCGGCATCGTACTGCACGGCATCTGCTACGACTTCTTCTTCGTCGCTGGGCAGATCTACACCGACAACCATGCCGGGCCCCGGTTTCGCAGCGCGGCTCAGGGGTTTATCACGCTGGCTACTTACGGAGTCGGAATGCTGATCGGGACGTATCTGTCGGGGGCAGTCGTCGACCACTTCACGCATGGCGCGGTGCGTGATTGGCGAGGGATATGGCTCGTGCCGGCGTCGGCCTCGCTGATCGTGCTCGTCTTGTTCGTCGCACTGTTCCGGGAGCGGACATTGGGCGCCGCGGAGGTCAAGCCGCTGTCTTGATGGAAACCGTTTGATAGTGATGTTGGTCGACAAAAAATTCGTAAAACTAATCAAGTTTAGGAGATGAAAAAATGAAAGAGGATCGTCGTCGGTTTATGCAACAGGGTGCAGCGGCAATGGCCGCACTTTCAATGGGTTTGCCTGCTCTTGCCGGTGAAAAGCGCGCAGACCGGTATTGCGGACCGATCGGCCTGCAGCTCTATACCCTCGGTGACGCGGTACAAAAGGATCCGGCCGGTGTGCTCGCGAAACTGGTCGAGATCGGTTACCGTGAGGTCGAGGCGCTGACATTTGCGAACCTCGCCCCGTCGGCGTTGCGCCGTCATGCGGCAAACGCCGGGCTGCTGATGAGAAGTGCGCATCTGGATTTCGCGAGCGAAGCGGATGTGTCGCGCACGTTCGATATTGCATATCAGCTGGGTGTAACTCAGGTCGTCAGCTCGGTACTGCCGCCGACGCCACAGGACGTCGGCAGTTTCATCGCAAACACGGGATCGCTGACGGTTGACGATTTTCGGCGCATGGCGGAGCGCGCTCAGCGGATCGGGGAACTGGCCCGTCGCGCTGGCCTGAGCTATGCCTATCACAACCACAACTTCGAATTCAGGAATCTTGGCGGAGGTGTGCTCGGCTACGACGTGCTGCTACGTGAAACGGATCCACGTTTCGTCCGGTTCGAACTGGACTGCGGCTGGATGAGCTTCGCAGGTGTGAATCCAGTCGACTACGTGAAACGCCATGGTCACCGCTTTCATGCACTCCATATCAAGAACTTCGACATGATCGGGTATTCGACATCGCTCGATCCTGCGGCGCAAGACCATATCACCGAGCTAGGTCGAGGCGTCGTCGACTATCGTCCGATCATTGACGTCGCGTTGCAGCGTGACGTGCGTTATCTATTCGTCGAGCACGATCCGCATCGAGGCGTTCCCATTCCGATGGACATAGTGAAACGGGAGTTTGATTTTCTGATAGGTTTGCTGTAGACGGAAATGCCGGCGCACGTTGGGAGCGCTCGGTGCAGCGTGTACCAACCGTTTAAGCCGGCGCATGGCATAGAAGCTTTTTTGAGGGGCGTTCATGTTCGGGGTTGCAAAGCGCCTGACAGTCTTGAGCTGACTGGTTCTTCGCATTTCCGTGGCGAAAGGAGAATGGCAACCGCCCCGGCGCCGCGTAATTCTGCGGCGGCCGAAACACGCGTATGCCGGGCTGGCGCTACGAGCGCCGCACATCGCGAGGTCAGACATTCATCGAGAAGCAACTTGATGGTGGTGAAAGCGCCGGGCGATTCCAGCTCAATGGAGACGAGACCGTGAGCGACCTTGGATTCTGTACATATCCTGGATACCGAAGAATGCTGATGTTTCAGTGATGGGGAGTCACCAGTCTTGCTAGGCCCGCCTTGGATCGTATCTGAAAATGGGGCGCGCTGCCCCTCCACAGGAGCGGCCTGGCAATCCGACGAAGTGGATGAAGTCGAAGATCCTCCGAACGACTCGATAACCGAATATCGTCCCCGTCACTCTCTCGTGAGACGATATATTCTCATCGCGTTGTCGCGGAAGACTTTGCCTTTACCACTAGCGCCCAGATGATCCGTGGCTTGATCCACGATGTCGACCCATTCCCGGTAGCTTGACGCAAGCTCGAGCACCGGCCAGTCGCCACCGAACAAGACGCGGTCTACACCGAAGCAATTCACTACATGCGCGATATACGGGAGAACTTGATCCACCGTCCAGCTAGCATGGTTCGCCTGAGTTAAAACACCGGAAAGCTTGCAGGCGACATTTGGAAACCTTGATACCTCGTGGATGTGGAGATGCCAAGGCTCGAAGCGATCGGCCTGGATGTCCGGCTTACCAATGTGGTCGAGGATAAACGTGACGTCGGGGCAGCGCCGTATCAATTCAAGGGCGTTCTCGAACTGATGGTGGTTGATGCAGATGTCGAAGCTGAGGTTGTACTTCGCCAGCAAGTTGACGCCATCAACGAAATTGTCCTGCAAGATGATGGCGGAATCGGAGAAGTTCTGAATGAGCCGTCTTATGCCTCGTACGGGCCGGAGTGCGGCGATGCGCGCCATTTCGGACTCTATCGCAGGACCCAGCTCAAGAGGAAGGCAGGTCACGCAACCCATGATGCGCGAGTCGTTCGATGCCATGTCCGCCACCCATTCGGCTTCAGCCAAGTACTGAGGCATATCCACGTCAGCTTCCACGAAGACAAAGCCCTCTACCTGATACGGCTTTGCATAACTCGCCAGATCATCTGCGGTCCAGCTCCGGTTCAGTCTGGGGGCAGCGGTGGCCCATGAAGACCCAGTGGACCACGAGTAGCTGAAACGCGTCCGATCAATGAGATGGATGTGTGAATCGACGATCGGGAAGTCAAGCATCTGATCCTCGTGCGCGCGTATGTTCCCCCAATCTGCCTTCGTGTTGCGCGAGGCAATCAGTCAAACGATGTCTCATATTGCTTTCCTAGGTAGACCGTCAACAGCCGTCGATCTGCAGTGTTTATCTCTGGGCGACAAAGTTATTTCCGGATCCATCGATGTGTCCAGTTACTTTTTTTGTATGGATCGGTAAGCGTTCCTGAATGAGCGGATTCCTAGCGCGATGTCACCCGGCGTCGCGAGGGCTTCGATGCGACATCGATCGCATCGTTCGTACCCAGATCGTCTCTGTCTCCAAGCCATTCGATCAAGTGCTCTAGAAAGCCCTCGGCCGCTGGTGAAACTGCGCGGGTTGCCGAATGATAGAGGCAAACCCGACGAATCACTTCAGGTTGCGTTATCGGACGCATGATCAGGCCGAGTGGCCGCGCCATAAGCCCAACATACGCGGGTGCGAGGGTAAGCGCGAGCCCGGCTGCTGCCATGCCGAAAGCCGTGCTGAGATTGTCGACGATATCCACCGGCGTAATGCGGTCGTCTTCGGTGGCGCTGGAGTGCGTGAATGACACGGTGCGTTCGTAGTCACGACCTGCCATAACCAGCGGATGTCGTCGCAGTTGAGCCCACGAGACGGCTTGGCGCTTCGCTAGAGGATGACTGGCCGAGCACCACAAGACCCACGGACTCTTGAAGAGATCACGTCGAATTACGTCGTTCCCAACAGCCTGATCAGGGCCAACAGCGAGATCGACGTCGGCGTTATTAACCATATCGACGAGGTTGTCGACAACTGCATCGCGGATGCGAACGACCACCTTCGGACGTTTCGCAGTGTAGGCCTTGATCGCAGCTGGAAGCACCGTGCTCGCAAGAATCATGGGCGCAGCAATCCGAACGATCCCTGCTGCTCGATTGCGAATGTCTTCCGCCGCAGCTTGCGCCAATTCCATGTGCTTGAGCACGCTCTTGGCGGAGGGGAGAAACTCACGGCCCGCGGGGGAAAGCGACACGCTGCGCGTCGTGCGGTCGAACAAGCGAAATCCGATCGCCGATTCAAGCTCGCCGACGAGCTGACTAACGGCAGAAGCCGTCAGGCTCAGACGGTCCCCAGCCTTGCCGAAATTTCGGGTGATCGAGACCGTGACGAACGCGCTGAGTTGTCTCAGCGTAAATCTAGCCTGCGCCATGTTGAGGGGCATCCTTCCGGGATTGTTAAGTTTTTCTTGATGATAGTCGATAAATCGTTGCTTGTTGATCGAGCGAACTCCGTTGAGACTGGCGCTGTGATCAAAAGCGAATCCACTTCCAGGAAACACCTGTGTTCTCGTTCCCCAATTGACGCCGCCGATATCGAAATGATCGAGCCAGCAGACCGTTGGTTGTGAGTCTTGCTGCGTGGTGTCTGCTGACTCGATGCGCTGGACCACGTCGCTGACCGACAGGCGCTGCGGCATCGATCGTTGTAGACGACTGTCTAGTCGGAACACAGTTCATGGGCTCATTCTTTCATCTGCCGTTGCCATAGAAATGCAAACTCGTTCCCACACTCTTGATCAAAGTTCCACTACGCCTTCAACGATCGATCTGTGTCGTGAATTCGCAAGCCATGTCGTCAACACTCGCTATGAGGCTCTTTCGAGCGAAGCGGTCGAGGCAGCAAAAAAATCCGTCCTCGACATTCTCGGCGTGGTTCTCGCCGGCAGTGGAATGGAGCCGGCTGTGCGCGGTGTCGCTGATGTCGTTCTAGATGCCGGCGGCCGCCCGGAGAGCTCGGTTCTCGGCTTTGGCGGTAAGGTACCCGCGTCAATGGCGGCCCTGGCTAACGGTGTGATGGCGCACAGCCTTGATTTTGACGATCAGACACCGTGGGGTGCACATCCCGACAGCTCGGTTGTCCCCGCCGTACTGGCGCTTGCGGAGCGCAGGGGTGGCATCTCGGGTCGAGACTTGATTACCGCTGTAGCCTTGGGCCAGGATCTATTTGTTCGCCTGCGCTGCAACGTCGGCTGGCGACAGGACTGGAACTTGTCGTCAGTGGTCGGCGTGTACGCCGCCGCCGCAGCAGCAGCGCACATACAGAAGCTGGGCCGTGAGCAGGTTGCTCATGCGCTGGGAATTGCCAGTATGCAGTCGAGCGGCACCATGGAAGTGATTTTCGGCATTGGCAGCGATCTTCGCGGAATGTACGCAGGATTTACCGCGCAGGGGGCGGTGCTGGCCGTGCTGCTGGCCGAAAAGGGTATTACGGGGATCACCGATCTGTTCGAAGGCAAGGCGGGGATTCTCAACGTCTACTTTGGTGGCAAGTATGAGCGCGCCAAGATGGTCGAAGGGCTGGGGAAGGAGTATCTGGGCTCGTCGATGCTGTATAAGGCGTGGCCAGCCGTAGGGAACGTGCATACCTATATTCATGCCGCCATCGAGCTGATGAAAGAGCATCAACTCAAGGCAGGCGATATCGAACAGATTCGCGTCTTTGTCGGTGACTTCCATCAATGCATGTGTACTCCGCTGGAGTTGCGTCGCGCCCCGGCGACACTCGTGGATGCGAAGTTCAGCCTCCCGTTCTGTGTAGCGCTGGCTGTCGCTCGCGGTCAGATCCGTATTTCGGATTTCGGTCCTGCGGCGCTGAAGGATCCCGAGGTGCTTGCCATCGCGCAGAAAGTCGTGCCGGTGGAAGACAGCAGTCTCGACTGGAAGTTGAAGATCCCATCTGGCCGCATGGAAATCATCACCCGTGACGGCCGCAAGCTCGAGCGCGTCGGCGACAAGGTGCCCGGTAGCCCTGAAACCCCGATGACATGGGACGCGATCGTCGCAAAATTCCGCGACTGTGCTTCCGTTGCGGCGACCCCCATTGCGCCGGACAGGATCGAACGTGCGCAGGAGATGGCGCGCAATCTTGAGTCACTCGAGGACGTCTCGCTGCTGCTGAAGGATCTCACCCAATAGAACTTGTGCGCTCGTATTACGGAGTAGCGATGTGGCGCGCCGTGTCTTGATCTTGAATCGACTCACTTAAATTTGTGACAGGCGAAATGAAGACGTACCAGCATTGGATTAATGGAGCGTGGGAGGACCCCGCGAGTGCTGAATGGCTCGAATCGGTGGATCCGTATCATGGCGAGGCGTGGGCCAGGATTCCGCGAGGCAACGGCGAAGATGCCGATCGCGCTGTCGCGGCGGCGGACGATGCGATGCACCACGGACCGTGGAGCCGCATGACTGCGACGGAGCGGGGAAAGATTCTTCGCCGGATCGGTGACCTAATCTCCGACTCAAAAAACGCGCAGCGATTGGCCGAGATCGAATCCCGGGACAACGGGAAGATCCTCGCGGAAATGAAAGGACAGCTGAAGTATCTTCCTGAACATTGGTACTACTTCGCTGGCATGGCCGACAAGATTGAAGGTAGCGTGGTGCCTGTCGACAAGTCCGACATGATCGCCATGACCTATCGTGAGCCGGTCGGAGTGGTGGCAGCGCTCACCGCCTGGAATTCTCCGTTGATGTTCTTCACCATCAAGTGTGCGCCGGCACTCGCTGCGGGTTGTTCCGTCGTGCTGAAGCCGTCCGAGTACGCATCGGTGAGCTCTCTCGAACTCGCCGCTTTGACAAAGGAAGCCGGTTTGCCGGACGGTGTGATCAACGTCGTGACCGGGCTTGGACAGGAACTCGGTACGCCGTTGGTCGAGCATCCTGACGTGGCCAAGATCACGTTCACCGGCTCCGATGTGACCGGTGCCAAAGTATATGAGACTGCGGCACGGACTATGAAGCGAGTCTCGATGGAACTGGGTGGGAAATCACCGAACATCGTATTCGAGGATGCAGACCTGGAAAGCGCTTGCATCGGTGCGGTCTCCGGCATCTTCGGGGCGTCCGGGCAGATGTGTACGGCAGGTTCGAGGTTACTGGTACAGAACTCTATCCGACAAGCATTCACGGAACGTTTGCTCGGTATCGCACGCAAATTGAAGCTGGGCGATCCGATGCGGACAGACACGGAGATAGGCCCCATTGCTACTCGACCGCAGTTCGAGAAGGTTCTGCATTACATCGATCTCGCCAAATCCGAGGGCGCGCAATGTGTGCTCGGCGGACGGGTCGCGGCGGGTGCCGAATTGGGCGGCGGGCAATTCGTGGAGCCTACGATTTTTACCGATGTGTCGAGCAGCATGCGCATTGCCCAAGAAGAAGTATTCGGCCCTGTACTGTCGATTATCGGCTTTGACACCGAGGACGACGCGGTGAAAATCGGAAATGACGTCGTCTACGGACTGGCGGCCGGAGTATGGACACGAGATGTCGGACGCGCGATTCGAATGTCGAGAGCATTGAAAGCCGGAATGGTATGGGTCAACACTTACCGTGCCTACAGCTTTACGGTACCGATTGGCGGAGTGAAGCAGTCAGGGCTTGGTCGCGAGAGCGGAATGGAAGCCATCAACGACTATCTTGAAACGAAAAGCGTCATGATTTCAACCGCGTCAACCGCGTCAACCGCGCCAGAAAATCCGTTTGTTCAACGATGATCCGATATCTAGTTTGTCAGATACATTCTGTTCGGAATCCAGAACATAGTTGCGCGTACGAATTAGAGACAAAGTGGATTACATGGATCGAGATTCAAACATGTGGGACGATATCGTCGTCGGGGCGGGAAGTGCGGGCTGCATCGTGGCCGCTCGCCTTAGCGAGAACACCTCCCGGCGTGTTCTCCTCCTTGAGGCTGGTCCCCGGGATGTGTGGCTCATGAAGCCGTTCGGCCTCAGCTATTACCTCGACTTCTCGCGCTTCGAGTGGGGCTATTGGTCCCAGTCTGACTCCACTCGTAATATGCGAACCGACCATTGGCGGCGCGGACGCGTCGTGGGCGGCAGCGGCAGTATCAATGGCATGAACTACGTGCGCGGCGCCCGAGCTGACTACGACCGTTGGGCTGCCATGGGTAACGTCGGCTGGTCGGCCGATGACGTCATGCCCCTGTTTCGGGAGATGGAGCGTTGCGAGCCTGGCTACCATTCCCCGCCTGACTACTCAATTCGTGGCGATTCTGGCCCTCTGCCCATCCGGGAGGTGAGGCACTGCCATCCGCTCACGGAGGCGTTTCTCGAAGCCGCGCAAGCAGCCGGCATTCCGCGCACACACGATTTCAACGGTGCACAGCAAGAAGGGGTTGGCTACGGACAATTCAACCAGCGCCGAGGAATGCGAGTGAGTTCGGCTGATGCCTGGCTCAAACCGGCGCTGCAGCGTGAGAACCTGAAGTTGATCACGGATGCGCTCGTACACAAACTGCTGGTAAAGGAAGGGAGGGTGACGGGCGTCACCTACGAGCGCGATGGCACCGTGCACGAGGCGCGGGCCGGCCGCATCATTTTGTGTGGCGGAGCCATCAATACGCCGCAGCTTCTGATGTTGTCGGGCATCGGCGATGGAGATGAACTGCAAGCGCTTGGCATCGACGTTGTGCTCCACCAGCCTAGCGTTGGACGCAACTTGATGGAGCATCCCCTCATTAGGCCGAGCTGGCGCGTGAAGCAGCCTAGCTACAGCCCCACAAGCAACTGGTTGCGAATGGCAGGCTTTGGAGCCAAGTTCTTGCTGACTGGGCAAGGACCACTTGCCACGATTACCGAGGCCATGGGATTCCTGAGGACTTCACCTGACGAACCTGTGCCGGATGTACATATGCTTTTCTCGGTTGCAGGCGCGGTCAACGACGACGAACTAAAGTTCTACAAGAGCCTGAAGGTGCTGCCATATCCGTCGTTCTCAATGGTGCTCGACAAGAGCTATCCCTTGAGCCGGGGCACCGTCCGACTCGCCAGCGCGGACCCTAAGGCAGCACCGTTAATCAACCCTAACCTCCTGGCGGATTCGGGCGATGTGGAAACGCTGGTGAAAGCGATAGGGATTCTGCGTCGTATCGTTTCTAAGTCGCCGTTGGCCGATATGGTGATGGAGGAGGTAGAGCCGGGCCCATACGTTACCTCCGAAGTAGCGTTGGTCGAGTACGTCAAGGCCCGCGCCGGGCTGGCGTATCACGCGTCGGGCACCTGCCGCATGGGAGTCGACGAAAAGGCAGTTGTGACGCCTGACCTCAAGGTAAGGGGACTAGAGAACCTCTGGATTGCCGATGCGTCGGTGATGCCTGACCTGATCAGCGGAAACATCAATGCGGCGTGCATGATGATCGGCGAGAAGCTGGGGCGGCAGCTCAGAAACTGATAGGTGCTTGCGCACTGCCCAAGAGGGAGTATTCGGCCGTGTACTGACGAATATTGGTTTCGACACCAAGGATGACGCGCTGGGAAATTGGCAATGACGTGACCGGCGGTTGTAGGGCAGACCGTCGAGAAAAATAGACAGAAACTACAGGAGACAATGATGCGAAAACTTCTCAAGATGTGCGAGCTGGCCGGAATTGCCGGCGTCCTTACTTTGGCAGCATGTGTTGTATCGGCGAAAACGATCAATGTTGGATATGTGGCTGCCGGGTTGCAGTATCCATTCAACGTTGCGGTGGCAAAGGGCTTTCAGGATGCCGCGAAGCACGCAGGTGTGAACGCTATCGTGCTCGATGCAAAGACGAGCGTTGAGAAGCAAAGTAATGCCATTGATGATCTGATTGCGCAAAAAGTCGACGGTATTGCGGTTCTGCCGCTCGATGGGATCGTGGCACAAGGTTGGGTCGACCGCACGGCATCACACAACATCCCTTTCGTTTCTGTGGCGACGGAGATCGGCGATCCGAAAAAGCGATCGATAAAGGATGTTTACCCCAAGCTGACGGCACTGGTTGCCAGTGACGAGGTGCACACCGGCGAGGTAGCCGGAGAAATCGCCGCAAAGTTGCTGTCAAAGGATCGCGTGGCCAAGATTGCCGTTATTGAGGGTGCCGCCGGATATCCGCAGGTCGGCCAACGGAGCAGGGGTTTCAAGCACGGGCTCGACAAGGCGGGCATCAAGTATCAGATCGTCGCGTCTCAGCCGACTGACTGGACGCCGGAACAGGGCGAATCCGTTTGCCAGAATATTCTCACCGCACATCCAGAGGTAGACCTTTTCTACAATCAAGCGGACGACATGGTGATCGGATGTGCGAAAGCGGTGCGCGCGGCCGGATCGCACGCAAAACTGATTGGGTGGGGCGGGTCGCGTCTCGGGATCAACGCGATCAAAGCCGGGGATGTCGATGGCACGGTTTGCGTCAAACCCGCGAGGATGGGGCGACTCGCGTTTGATGCGTTGTACGCGGCTGTCGTCCATCACGGCACGACGAACCCTCAATTCGTCGAGGTTGATACCCCTCCAGTTATGAAGGCGAATCTTTCGAGTTGTGTACCTCAGTGGTAGGCATCAGGTGCCGCGTTAACGCTGTGAAGCGAACGTCCAAGTTCGTATACGACTGTGGCCCACTGTATGCACTGGAAATGGAATATGAACAATCTTGATGACGCGCCGGTCAGAAAGGCGTTTTGGCGGCTGATGCCACTGATCGTGGTCTGTTACTTTGTTGCTTATCTTGATCGAGCGAATGTCGGCTTCGCCGCGGTTCATATGAGCCGCGACATAGGATTGACGGCTTCCGCGTTTGGTCTGGGGGCAGGGTTGTTTTTCCTGACGTACTTCTTTCTAGAAGTGCCGTCCAATCTGATGCTCGCGCGATATGGAGCACGTCGGTGGATCGCACGAATCATGTTCACTTGGGGGGTGACGTCGGGTGCGATGGCCTTCGTTACAAGCGAGACGAGCTTCTTCACGCTACGCCTGCTGTTGGGCGCTGCAGAGGCTGGTTTTTTTCCGGGCATCACGTACTTCGTAACACTCTGGTTTCCGGCTGCATATCGCGGCTGCATTATGGCGTTTTTCCTTTGCGCCGCGCCAATTTCCCTGTCTCTCGGCGGCCCGGTATCCGGTGCGTTGCTCGGCCTGGATGGCCTTTGGGGCATATCCGGCTGGCGGTGGATGTTCGTCATCGAGGCATTGCCGGCGATACTCCTCTCATTCATCGTCCTTCGATACTTGACCGATCGTCCGTCAGATGCCGAGTGGCTTGCGCCTGAGGAGCGGATAGAGCTCAGTGGGCGCCTGGCCATCGAGGCGCGGCACAATTCGTGCAAGCAGTACCGCAGTATTTTTACGGCCTTGTTCAATCCGACCGTGTTGCTTTTCGGCATCGCCAATTTCGCCATCGTCGTGGCGGCTTATGGTGTTAGCTTTTTCCTACCGGGAATCATCAAAGGGTTCGGTTTGAGCGACCTGCAGACGGGTTTTCTTTCTGCCGTACCCTATGCGCTTGCGGCAGTCAGCCTGGTATGGTGGGGAAGGCGTTCGGACGCCAGGTTGGAGCGACGCTTCCACACACTGATTCCGATCATCTTCGCGAGCATCGGATTGGCTGCTGCTGCGATGCTGGTTGAACCGGCGGCGCGAATGATTGCGTTTTCATGTGCGGCGATCGGGTGTTGGGCAGCCATGCCAGTATTCTGGTCGTTGTGCTTTGGAAACATTCCCACCAAGAATGCAGCAGGCGCAATAGCTGTGATCAACGCCATTGCAAACTTGGGCGGTTTCGCCGGGCCATCCATCATGGGGTTTTTCAGAGACCACACTGGCGGCTTCATGGTCGGGTTGCTCGTTCTGGCCGGCGTGAATCTTGTAGCTGCCGCAATCGTACTGGTTGTAGGTCGGAGGCAGGCGCACCAGGGCGAGATCGCGGAATCGGGCATCGCTTCTTCGCAACGTGCCTAGTGCGACGGAGGGGGATGTTTGCTTTGCTTCGCATGCCGGTAAGCAATCGCGCTCGACATCTTCTCGTAGGTTGTGGGCCGGTATCTGACGATTCGGGAACGATCGGGTAGCTCGATATGAATGGATTCGGGCGTCTCCACTGCGGGACGGTGCGGCAGCACGATCGCAATTCGTGCTGCCGCATGCTTACGGTTTCAAACGGGCGCCATTGCCGACGATCAACGACGACAACACGAGTAGGGCGGTACCGCCTACCAGCGTTGCCGCGATGGACAGGTGGTCGAGCAGAACTCCGCCAAATTCAGCGCCGACCATGATGGACAACTGAATTGCAGCCACCATCAGGCCACCGCCGCTTTCAGGTTCGTCCCTGATGCCCTGGGTCAGCCACGTAGACCACGCAACCGGGATCGCCGAATTGATCGTACCCCATGCGATCATTGCGACCGCCACTGCCCACAGCAGGTGGCCGACCGAAAGCATTCCGATGGTTACGGCGCCAAGCGCGACCGGGAGAATCATGAGCAGTAGGTACAGGCGCTTGGCGATCAGCGAACTTGCCCCATAGGTGCCCACGAAGCCCGCGAGCCCCAAACCCAGGAGCAGCATCGACAATTGGGCGACGTCGACGTGTGTGTACGCTTCGAGAAAGGGGCGCAGATAGGTGAAGATGGCAAATGCGCCGCCGAACGTCAGCATGACGGCGAGCATTCCGAAGGCCACATTGCGTCGCTTGAGCAGGCCGATGGCTTTGCCAATTGATTGGTTTCCTTGAGGCGGCATCGACGGAATGCTGAACCACAACCAGATCAGGTTGAGGACAACGATTGGCGCCAGTGCCCAGAATACGCCGCGCCACCCGATTACACCGCCTACGTAGCTGCCGATCGGCGCGGCAAAAGCGGTTGCAACGGCGTTGCCGGTGAAAAGAACACCGAGCGCCCGCGGAATAGAGTGTTCCGGCACGAGACGCATGACGGTTGCTGTTGCGAGTGACCAGAAGCCGCCGACTGAAATGCCGAGCAGTGCACGGGCTGCCATCAGCGTCGCGAAGTTGTCTGCGTCTGCGATAAGGACAAGCGACACGAGCATCAGCACCGCCATTGCGGTAAGTACTTTTCTACGATCGAAGCGGCCCGCGAGCGCCGGAATCAGCAGGCTGGTCGCCACGGCGAAGAGTCCCGATATCGAAATTGCCTGACCCGCCATCCCGACGGTTGCATGAAGGTCCGATGCAATCGGCGTAAGAAGGCTCACCGGCATGAATTCCGTGGCGATCAACATTGCGGCGCACATTGCCATCGAACTAACGGCGCTCCATATATGCCGGGCGGAAATTTGAGTTTGTGCTGCCAATGTCGACATGGTGTTCCTTGTTGCTTCGCGAATACATAGCGGGCCGCGAACGAGTACAGATGAAATGGTTGCTTCGCGCCGATCGGCATAACGTGTAATGCTGCGGTCACGGATCCAGCGGACGGAAGCCGCAGTACGGCTTGTTCGTCAGCCGAAAACTGCCAGGCGCGGGTAGACGCCGCGCAGACATTTCGGTCGCAACCCGCGAGCGTAGAGGGAATGATGGGTGCCGGAATGCCGACCGACACGTATGACGAGCGTTACGGAGCCAAGACCGCATTAGACAGTGCTGCGGACAATCGATAAAGATGGTTGGGGTGATTGGACTTATGAGTGTCAGCCATAAATCAATCGGTGAAAATGCTAGTGTCGAGCGGATTCCTGCGCCACCGTGCCTGCCGCATGAGAAGGGGCGAACCACTGCTTCCGCAAAAAGGCCACGCCGGAGCGTGGCCTTTGGACTGTCGGCCGCGGAAAGCCGCGAACCTCATCGACTAGAGGTTCTTCTGGAAGAACGACGTCAGCTTATCGAACGGAATCAGATTGACTCGATCGTAAAGGTCGACGTGACCTGCACCCGGTACGACGACAAGCTCTTTCGGTAAGCCTCTTCGCTAAATTCCCGAGAGTGTGCGTTCTCACCCGTGATGAACAGCATCGGGCGGGGTGATATCGTCTCGATGTCATTGAACGGATAGAAGTTCATGAACTTGACGTTGCTGGTCAATGTCGGGTGCGTCGTGAGCGCGCGCGACGATCCCTTCGGCGTGTACTCGCCCCGTGGTGTGCGGTAGAAATCGTAAAATTCGCGCTGAATCGGCGGAGTATCTGCGTCCAGGTCGTGCACCGTCCCGCTGGTGTACTCGGCTTTACCACCGGTGAATTCGACATAGCGTTGTTCTGCAGCTGCGGCGATTGCCTGCTTCCGCTGCTCAACGGTCTGCGAATGCCGCAGACCGTTTCGATTGACGCCGCCCATGTCGTACATGCTGACTGTCGCGATGGCTTTCATGCGTGGATCGATCTTGGCTGCACTGATGACAAAGCTTCCGCTACCGCAGATGCCGAGCACGCCAATTCGCTGTCGGTCCACAAACGGCCTCGTTCCGAGGAAATCCACCGCGGTGCTGAAGGCTTCGGCGTAGATGTCGGGTGCTACAGCATTGCGCGGCTGCCCGGCACTCTCGCCCCAGAAGGACTGGTCGATGGCGAGCGTGACGAATCCCTGCTCAGCCAGCTTTTGTGCGTACAGGTTCGAGCTCTGTTCTTTAACGGCGCCCATCGGATGCCCGACGATGATCGCCGGGCTCTTCTTGCTACGGTCGAGATTCTTCGGAACGAAGAGATTCCCGACGATGTCCATCTTGTATTGATTCTTGAACGTGACCTTCTGCAAAGCTACCCGGTCACTCTTGTAAAAATTGTCGGCTCCGTTGGACATGTCAGCCGCCACTGCGGAGAGTGTACTGACAAGCAGCCCAAGCAACATAATGAGCTTTTTCATTGATGCGTCCTTCGTCTTGTGAAGTAACCTAAGCCCGATGGGTGTCTACGATGCGGCATCGCGTTCATCCGGCCAACGTGGCGTTATCGATCACGAAGCGATATTTGACATCGCCCTTGAGCATGCGCTCATAGGCATCGTTGATATGGTCGACCCCGATCAACTCGATGTCGGCGACGATGCCGTGCTCGGCGCAGAAGTCGAGCATTTCTTGTGTTTCGGGAATGCCGCCGATCATCGAGCCTGCAAGTGATCGCCGCTTGAAGATCAGATTGAACACTTCGGGCGAGGGATGTGGCGACGCAGGTGAACCGACCAGCGTCAGGGTGCCGTCCCGCTTCAGCATCGTGAGGAATGCGTTGAGGTCGTGAGGTGCCGCAACGGTGTTGACGATCAGGTCGAAGCTCTTCACATGGCCGGCCATTTCGTCTGAATTGCGGGAGACGACGACCTCGTTCGCCCCCAGCGCCTTGGCGTCTTCGCGTTTGGATTCCGATGTGGTGAACGCAACGACATGTGCGCCCATCGCGTGGGCAAGCTTGATACCCATGTGCCCGAGGCCACCGATGCCGACGATGCCGATTTTCTTTCCCGGCCCGGCGTTCCAGTGTCGCAGTGGCGAATATGTCGTGATGCCGGCGCACAGCAGGGGCGCGACGGCGGCGAGCTGTTCTTCAGGATGACGGATGCGCAAAACATAGCGCTCGTGAACGACGATCTGCTGGGAGTAGCCGCCTAGCGTCCAGCCGGGCGTGTCCGAAGTCGGGAAGTTGTAGGTCCCGATCAGGCCATCGCAGTAATTCTCGAGGCCCGAGTCGCACTCTTCGCAGTGCTTGCAACTGTCCACGATGCAACCGATGCCAACAAGGTCTCCCGGGCCGAATCCGGACACGTGTGCACCCACGGCGGCCACGCTGCCAACGATTTCGTGACCGGGTACGCATGGGAATTGCGTGCCGGCCCATTCGGCGCGCACTTGATGAAGGTCGGAATGGCAGATGCCGCAATACGCGATTTCGATCAGCACATCATGCGGGCCAGGCACGCGGCGGGAAATTTCCATGGGCTCGAGAGGTTTGTCGCCCGCATACGCGCCATAAGCTTTTACAGACATGATTTGTTTCCTCGATAGAAGGTGAGATGAACGTCAGTCGTCACGTCGTTTGGCTGACTCGGATTGCTCCGAAATACGATGTTGTCGTGCTACGCGACACGATGGTCCGAATCTGCATGTACCGGAGTAAATATGTGCGCTGGCCCTTCGTTTCCCACGTAAGGCCGCGCCTTCATGTGATATAGCTGGCTCGCGATAGGAGCACCGTGAACCCGGATAGCTCGTTGCGCCCCCGGATGCACACTCATCTGCGGATACATTGTCGAGGGCGTTGGCAAGCGCATGAGGATCCGGTGTATGAATCACGGAGCCGTTGCCCTTCCACGCTGTAACGAAGACAACTGAATGGGCAATTTCACGGGCATGCAGTCGGTATGTAGCTGAAAGTTCACCATCGAGTTGATTTACGTGGCGGTGCGCGGTATTGGCCGATCAGTAGCCTGGCCGCTGCCGCACTGATCGCAATGGACCAGAGCCCTTGCGTTGCACAGTCGGATCGATGCAATCAGAAGTCAGTCGATCTCGAGAGCGCCTCGTGGGCAGCGGCATCTCGCCGACGTAACTCGGTGACGTCGCGAATGATGTCCAGGACATCGCCTCCAACCGCTAAGAACCGCGGCGGATTTTCCAGGGCAGTCAACTTGACCAGCGCCTCGCCGAACTTGTCGGGGTCGCCTACCTGGGTGCCGTTGATGCGGGACCAAGACGTATTGACTGGTTCCTCATGCGCATAATCGGAAATCGACGGGGGCGTGTAGCGGACGTTGCTGTCGGCCAGCAGGTCCGTCCGGAACATGCCCGGCTCCACCACGGTCGACTTGATCCCGAATTGCTCGATTTCGCCCGCCACCGAAAGCGTGAGTCCTTCGACCGCGAACTTGGTCGCGCAGTAGGCCGCTACATCGCTGAATCCCATGATGCCGCCACCGGAGCTGATGTTCATCACATGCCCGGATCGCTGTTTGCGCATCACAGGCAGCACTGCCCGAAGCACGTGCATCACGCCGAAGACGTTCGTGTTGAACTGACGCTCGATATCCTGCCATTCGAGTTCTTCGAAGTTTCCGAGCAGGCAAAAGCCGGCGTTGTTGACCAGTACGTCGACGCGACCGAAGCGACGGATGGCGGTTGCGACCGCCTCAGTGACATCGCCAGCTTTGGTCACGTCGGCTTTGATGATTGCGAGACTATCCCCGGTGAAACCGACCAGGGAGCGCTCGATCTTGGCCGTGTCTCGTCCGACGGCTACGACCTTGTCGCCAGCCGTCAATGCCGCCTTCGCGACACCAGCACCGAGGCCGCTGCCGGCTCCGGTAATGAACCATACCTTGGTCACTGCATTCTCCTTATCAAGTGGCGAGTCTGCGGTTCGGCAATAAAGGCGATCGGCCCGGATTGTCGGTTTCGCTTGCTTACACGTGGTGTGTTGTCCCGGTTGGAAGATTCGAGTCACGAAACGCCGGAGTTGCGATCGCGGTTGCGGCGAATATTCGGGCGATTCCGTGGCCGGGAGTGCCTTGGACGCGGTTCGAATCGAGCTCCGTCGAGCCAAGCGGCTTGACGCCGATCACCGAACGTGTTGGTCGAAACGGTTGTAAGTAGGCGTCTGTAGTTGGACGTTCGATTTCAATGATAGAGAGAGAGCCGCGATAGAAAACTCCCCGGAACGTGATTGGAGTCATGAGCGAAAGTAATCAATTCTGTGTCATTCCTGCCTTATCGATCCCGCCTGAATATCTGCCGATACATTTTCGCTTGTCGTGGGCCGAGCCCGGCGTCAAACCGCAATCCGTCAACGACTTCATTACGGTAGTGGAGACTGAACTGGATTCGCTGTCCGCCACGAGTTTACGTTCGATATTCATGAGTGGTGCTAATAGGGGCAATCTGTATCGATGGGGTAATTACAAATTCCTTGCGTGCTAGCATCGGCCGCATCCGCGAGGTACGTCGGCGTCAACGTGGGAGTCCAGAGCGCCGCACTCGCAATTTCAGCTTTACGAAAAGATGGGAGTGCCATGCAGCTTCAAATCAACGGCAAGACCTACGAAGTCCATTCCGATGGCGATACGCCCTTGCTATGGGCGCTTCGCGATGAACTCGGCCTGACGGGCACCAAATACGGCTGCGGCCTTGCGCAATGCGGTGCCTGCTCCGTATTGGTCGACGGCGCGTTGATGCGCTCCTGCGTCACGCCCATCGAAGGTGTCGTCGGACGCAAAATCACGACCATCGAAGCGATTGAGGAGGATGCGGTCGGCAAGCGCGTCGTCGCGGCGTGGGTCAAGCACCAGGTTCCTCAGTGCGGCTACTGTCAATCCGGTCAGGTCATGGCCGCGACCGCGCTGCTCAAGCAGACGCCGCATCCTTCCGACGAGCAAGTCGCGGCAGCGATGATCAATCTGTGTCGCTGCGGAACATACAACGCGATTCATGCGGCCGTGAACGATCTATCGGGTGGTTCCAACACCCATGCTGCCGTCGCTCAGCCGTCCGGGCCGACGATGCAACACGTCGCCACGGCAGCGACCGCGACGCTGGCAGGTATCGCGGCGGTGGGTGCGATCGCCTGCAAGGTGTCCGACACCACCGAAGAAGAGCGGGGTGACGCATGACGAAGCTGGCTGACACGTCCGCACCGAGCGACGTCTTTCCGATCGACGAGCCGACCAACATTTCCCGTCGTCGTTTCCTTCTTGCGAGTGCGGGCACCGCTGCGGGCGCGCTGGTCCTTGGTTTCGGGCTGCCGGTGCGTACCGCGCGCGCCGCTGCCGCTGCGGCGGCTACAACGCCCGGAACGCGTGTTCCGGCGTTTCTGGAGATTCGTCCGGACAACTCGATCCGGTTTCTCAGTCCGTTCATGGAAGGCGGACAGGGCGTCTTTACAGCGATGGCGCAAATCGTCGGCGAGGAGCTGGATGCCGATCCTGCCAGCTTCGTCGTGGAAAGCGCGCCGCCTGGTGCCGAGTACAAAGTGATGGACAACGGCATGCGTATTACCGGAGGCAGCATGTCGGTGCGCATGAGTTATCCGACGATGCGCCGTTTGGGCGCGCTTGCTCGGCAGATGCTGGTGCAGGCGGCGGCGGCTCAAATGCGCGTCCCGGTCGATTGCTTGAGCACGGAACCGGGCAAGGTGATCCATCGCGCGTCAGGTCGCTCGCTCGATTACGGGCAGCTCGCGTCGCATGCGATGGACCTACCCGTGCCCGGTCCCGCAAGCGTGAAGTTGAAGGACCCGGCGCAATTCCGCTGGATTGGCAAGCCGGTCCAGCGCGTGGATGTACATCAGAAATCGACGGGCAAGGCGATGTACAGTATCGACAGTCGCGTGGACGGCATGCTGCAGGCGGCGGTTCAGCATGCTCCCCGGCTGGGACTGACCGCGGCTGCGATCCGCAATGAGGCACTGGTCGGCGCGATGAAAGG
>Ga0209759_1000435_pt1 | contig 49943 bp, 50 predicted proteins | sample AraplaCL_Col_mMS_FD_184261 | JGI IMG/M metagenome (GOLD analysis project Ga0209759, IMG submission 184261) | Arabidopsis root microbial communities from the University of North Carolina, USA - plate scrape CL_Col_mMS (SPAdes) (version 2) | ecosystem: Host-associated > Plants > Roots >...
GCCCTTGCCCGCGCCATCAGGGATGCGTTCGCGCGACCCGAAAATGCCGGCAAGGGCGTGATTGCCATGGACGGCCGCATGGTCGAGCGGCTGCATCTGGCCGAGGCCGAGAAACTTCTGGCGAAGGCCGCGATCATCGGCGCATGATGGGCTGGGCGACAAGACGATTTCCCGGACTGTGAGCGATCCGCTCACGCCCATGACAGGATAGAAAGATGAAACTCTACCGCTTCCTCACCGGCCCCGATGACGCCACCTTCTGCCACAAGGTGACCGCGGCGCTGAACAAGGGCTGGCACCTGTTTGGCTCGCCGACCTACGGTTTCGACCAGGAAACCAGGTCGATGCGCTGCGGCCAGGCCGTGGTGAAGGATGTCGAGGGGCAGGATTACGGCCCGGACACCAAGCTCAGCGACTGGTAGAGCGAACGCATAGAGACTCCTTCGAAATTCGCTCCGGCGAGTCATATGGTGGTGATTTCGAGAACCGGAGCGGAGCGGACGTTTGGGTCCGTGAGCACCGGAAGCGCAGAAAGCGCCGCCAGATGGCCGCCGGAGTAGAATTTCTAAGCAGTCTCAGCTCGCCGCCGCCTGCTCCGCCGCTTCCTCGATCCGCTCCATGTCGTCGTCCGACAGGCCGAAATGGTGGCCGATCTCGTGGATCAGCACATGGGTGACGATGTCGCCCAGCGTCTCCTCGTTCTCGGCCCAATAGTCGAGAATGGCGCGGCGGTAGAGAGTGACGCGGTTCGGGCCCTCGCCGGTCTGCGGGTTCCAGCGTTCGGCGATGCCTCGCCCCTCGAACAGGCCGAGCAGGTCGAACGGCGTCTCCAGCGACAGGTCGTCCATGATCTCGTCGGTCGGGAAATCGGCGATCATGATGACGATCTCGCCGGTGAGCTTGCGGAATTCTTCCGGCAGATGGGCGTAGGTCTCCAGCGCCAGAAACTCCAGCTCATCGATCGATGGCGAGAGCTGGTCGTGCCAGGTGCGTGTCTTGTAGATGCGGGCCATGAAATTTCCTTTGATCCCGGCATATAGGCTTTCGCGCGGGTCGAGGCAAATGAGCGGGTTCCGAATCCCGGGTGAATCGGCTATGGCTCGGTTCCGGCCATGATTCAGGGAGTTCTCATGCCGGACCTTTCCACACTTGGACTTTTCGCCATCGCCTGCCTCGCTTTGACCGCGACGCCGGGGCCCGACATGCTGTTGATCGCCTCGCGCAGCGCGAGCCAGGGACGAACCGCAGGCTTTGCGACCTATCTCGGCATCGCCACCGGCACCTATTGCCACGCTTTGGCCGCCGCCTTCGGCCTGTCACAACTGTTCCTGGCGGCGCCCATCGCCTATGACGCCGTGCGTTATGCTGGCGCGGCCTACCTTGCTTTTCTCGCCTGGAAAGCCTTCCGCTCCGATGGAACGACGCTTGCGCCGGTCGCCGGCCTACCGCGCTATTCGAAAACTCGCATTTTCCGGCAGGGTGTGCTGACCAATCTGCTCAACCCGAAGATGGCGCTGTTCGTGCTGGCGCTGTTCCCGCAATTCGTGCATCCCGAGGCCGGCTCGGTGGCGGGCCAGATTCTGGTGCTGGCGACGATGCTCAACCTGATCGGGCTGGTCGTCAACGGCCTGGTCATCCTGACAGCTAGCCGCATCGGCGCCGCCTTGTCGGGGCGCACGCGGTTCCGGCGCGCACCGCAGATTCTGCTCGGCACAGTCTTTGCGGGACTCGCGGCCCGGCTGGCTTTTGGCGGCCAGCGCTGAAAGCAGGGTAATTTTCTCAAGGAATAAATTCCTTATGACTCCGCTTGACTCTTTCGGCATCCTCTGGAATCTATAGGAACATAACAGGAACAATTGCTGCCGGAAGTGAACGTCATGGCGATGAGCGCCGTGGCGCGGGATACTGTTTTTGCCCTGCGCCGCCAGATCGCGAAGATCGAAGGAACGCTGCCCGAGCGCTTGCAAGCGCCGGCGCCTGGCGTTGCCGTCGGTTGCGACCTCACTGTGGTCCGACGTGGCCTTGCCGTGGCTGCGCAGGATACTTTCCTGAACACCGGCATCGAGCGCCTCGATGCCGCCCTTGGCGGCGGCCTGCCCAAGGCAGCGCTCAGCGAAATCCATGGCCTGGAAACCCGCGATGCCGGAGCCGTCGCCGGCTTTGCACTGTCGCTCGCCAGCCTCATCCTCAAGGAAAAGCCGGGCCTGCCAATCCTGTGGATCGGCACCGCCGAAATCTTCCACGAAGCCGGCTTTCCTTACGCCAGGGGTCTTGGCGGCCTGTTTGGCATCGCGCCGGAGCAATTGCTGTTTTCCGAGGCGCCGAAGCTGATCGACGCATTGTGGATCGCCGAGGAAGCAGCCCGCATGACGGCCTTCGCCGCCGTCATCCTCGAAATCCGCGGCAGCCCGCAGCGGCTCGACCTCACCGCCACGCGGCGGCTGCACGCGCGGGCCCAGAATGCCGGCCGTCCAGTGCTTCTGCTGCGCCAGGCCGGCGAGGCCGATCCCACCGCAGCGCCCGTGCGGCTCATCGTTTCGGCCGCACCGGCGGCAGAGCGCGAGACGATCGCCGGGCCGCTCGCCGGCTCGATCGGCCGCCCCGCCTTCACCGTCGCTATCGGCAAGAGCCGCACGGCCCTGCCTGGACAATTCACACTGGAGTGGAACCCAAATGAGCACGCTTTCGCAGAAAGAAGCGCCAAGGAACGGGCAGAGAATCCTGTCGCTGTGGTTTCCGCATCTGCCCGCGGAGCGGATCCTGCGTCAGCGTCTGGGGCGGTCCTGGCGTTCCCGGCCGTCGCATCATTTGCCACCCCACCCACCGCTTGTGATCAGCCATCGCGACAGCAACGCCCAGCGCATAGCAGCCCTCGACGAGCGGGCTGAGGCGCTCAAACTGAAGCGCGGCATGGGCATTGCCGACGCGCGCGCCATGCATCCCACGATCGACGTGGTGGAAGCCGACACGGAAGCCGACCGACGCCTGCTCGAAGGCCTGGCCGACTGGTGCGACCGCTATACGCCGCTGGTGGCGATCGACGGCGAGGACGGGCTGTTCCTCGACGTCACCGGCTGCACGCATCTGTTCGGCGGCGAGCCCGCCATGCAGGAGGAAATCCTCACCCGCTTCTTCCAGCAGGGCTTCGATGTCCGCGCCGGCCTCGCCTCGACCCCAGGCGCCGCCTGGGCGGCGGCGCGTTTCCACGGCGACCGCATCGTAGCCCGCGGCGAGGAAGAGGCGCTGCTGGCGCCGCTGCCTTTGTCGGCGCTGCGCATCGCGCCGGAAACCCGCGTCAGCCTCGAAAGCGTCGGCCTGCGCACCGCCGGCGCGGTGATGGCCGCGCCGCGCGCGCCGCTTGCCCGCCGCTTCGGCGCGACTTTGCTCCTGCGTCTTGACCAGGCGCTCGGCCGGCTCGACGAGGCCGTGTCGCCGCGCCTGCCCGTCGCGCCGCTGTCGGTCGAGCGCCATCTGGCCGAACCGATCATGCTCACCGACGAGATCGAGCGCCTGGTGAGCCGGCTTGCCACCGCTTTGAAGAGCAACCTCGAACGGCGCGGCGAGGGCGCAAGGGCGCTTGCCTTGTTCCTCTTCCGCGTCGATGGCGCCGTCAGCCGCATCGCCGTCGGCACCTCGCGCCCGATGCGCGAGCCGCAATTGATCAAGCGGCTCTTCCACGAAAGGCTGGCAGCGCTTGAGCAGACCATCGACGCCGGCTTCGGCTTCGACCTCGTGCGGCTTTCCGTGCTGTCGGTCGCCGCCTTCGACATGCTGCAGGGCGACCTCACCGGCGAGGAAACCGACGATGACGCCGATATCGCGCTGTTCGCCGACCGCATCCGAGCCCGTTTGGGCGAAGCGGCCGTGCTGAAACCGATCATCGTCGAAAGCCATCTGCCGGAGCGTGCCGTTGCCACAGTACCTTTCTCGGAAGCGCCGCAACGCCGCGCGCCCAAACGGTCCGACCGGGCAGCGCCGCCGATGACCATCTATCCACCGGAGCGGCCGGTGCGCCTGTTCCGCTCGCCCGAGCCGATCGAGGTGCCGGCAACTGAGATCCCCGAGGGTCCGCCGATGAATTTCCGCTGGCGGCGCGCGCTCTACCGGGTTGCGCGTGCGGAGGGCCCCGAACGCATCGCCGCCGAATGGTGGCGGCAGATGCCCGGCGAAGAGGAAGCGCCGACCCGCGACTATTACCGCATCGAGGACAGCGAGGGGCGCCGCTACTGGCTCTACCGCCAGGGCCTTTACAACGCCGCGCAAGCCGCGCCGCGCTGGTTCATGCACGGGGTGTTCGCATGAATGCGCTGACCGTCATCCCTTATGCCGAATTCGGCATCAGCTCGAATTTCTCTTTCCTGCGCGGCGCCTCGAAGCCGGAGGAGCTGGTGGTCACGGCGAAGTTTTACGGCTTTTCAGCGATCGGGCTCGCCGACCGCAACACGGTCGCCGGCGTCGTGCGCGCCTGGCAGCAGGCCAAGGTCGAGAAGATGGCCTACCATCCCGGATGCCGCCTGGTGTTCGGCGACGGCACGCCGGATATCCTCGCCTATCCGCGCGACCGCCAAGGATGGGGCCATCTCTGTCGCATGCTGACCCAGGCCAATCTGCGCGACGAAACCGAGAAGGGCGCGACGCTGCTGGAGCTCGGCGATCTCCTCGAATGGGGAGACCGGATGTCGCTGGCGATCCTGCCCAACCTGTCGGCAGGCGCGGAGGATAGCCTGTCACTCATTAGCCGGCTCAAGGATCGCTTCGACGCGGCACTCCGTCTTGCCGTGGCGCCGGACTATGCCGGCAATGACCGCTTCCGCATCGAGCAGGCGGCGGCGATGGCCGAGCGCGCCCTTGTCCCGCTGATGGCAACCAATGACGTGCTCTACCATGCCGCCGAGCGCCGGCCGCTGCAGGACGTGCTGACCGCTATCCGCCTCAACACACCGGTTTCCGATGTCGGGCTGGAATTGACGGCGAATGCCGAGCGTCATCTGAAGCCGCCGCTGGAGATGGCCCGGCTTTTCCGCCGCCATCCAGAAGCGCTGGCGGAAACGCTGCGCTTTGCCGAGGAATTGACCTTCTCGCTCAGCGATCTCGAATACAATTATCCCGACGAGCCGACCGAATCCGGCCTCGGCCCACAGGCCGAGCTCGAACGCCTGACGCGTGAAGGCGCGGCCAAGCGTTATCCGGCCGGTATCCCCGAGGATGTGCTGAAGCGGATCGACAGCGAGCTCGCCTTGATCGAGCGCCTGAACTACGCGCGCTATTTCCTCACCGTCCACGACATCGTCCAATTCGCCCGCAGCCAGGACATCCTTTGCCAGGGTCGTGGCTCGGCCGCCAATTCGATCATCTGTTTTTGCATCGGCATCACCGAGGTCGGACCGGAACGCATCGACACGCTGTTCGAGCGCTTCATTTCCGAGGAGCGCAACGAGCCGCCGGACATCGACGTCGATTTCGAGCACGAGCGGCGCGACGAGGTCATCGCTTACATTTACGACAAATACAGCGCCAAGCGCACCGCGCTTGCCGCCGCTGTCATCAGCTATCGTGGCCGTTCGGCGCTGCGCGAAGTGGCCAAGGCCATGGGCCTCTCCGAGGACGTCAGGACCGCCTTGTCGAGCACCATCTGGGGCTGGTCGACCTCAGAGCTCGGCGAGAAGGAAGCCAATGCCGGCGGCCTCGACCGGACCGATCCACTGTCGCGGCAGGTGCTGGAGCGCGCCAACGAGATCATGGGCTTTCCGCGTCATCTCTCGCAGCATGTCGGCGGCTTCGTCATCACCCGCGACCGCCTCGACGAGGTCGTGCCCATCGTCAAGACGGCGATGGAGGAGCGCAAGATGGTCGAGTGGGACAAGGACGATCTCGACGCGGTGAAGATCCTGAAGGTCGACGTGCTGGCGCTCGGCATGCTGACCTGCCTGAAGCGCGCCTTCAGCCTGCTCACACATCATTATCCGAAGGCGAGGGATCTGTTCGGACAACCCTACGTGCTCGCCACCCTCCCTGAAGAGGATGGGGACGTCTACGCCATGATCCAAAGGGCCGACACGCTCGGCGTCTTCCAGATCGAATCGCGCGCGCAAATGTCGATGCTGCCGCGTCTCAAGCCGAAGGATTTCTACGACCTCGTTATCGAAGTGGCGATCGTTCGTCCCGGTCCGATCCAGGGCGATATGGTGCACCCCTATCTGCGTCGACGGCAGGGCAAGGAGAAAGTCGATTACCCCAACCCGGAGCTGAAAAAAATTCTCGGCAAGACGCTGGGCGTGCCTCTGTTCCAGGAACAGGCGATGAAGATCGCCATCGTCGCCGGCGGTTTCAGGCCGGGCGAGGCCGACGAGCTGCGCCGCGCCATGGCGACCTTCAAGCGCACCGGCACGATCGGCAATTACCGTCAGCGCATGATCGACGGCATGGTGGGCAATGGTTACGAGAAGGACTTTGCCGAGCGCTGCTTCAAGCAGATCGAGGGCTTCGGCGAATATGGCTTTCCCGAAAGCCATGCCGCGTCTTTCGCGCTGCTGGTCTATGCCTCCTGCTGGTTCAAGACCTTTTATCCCGATGTCTTCTGCGCCGCGATCCTCAATGCCCAGCCGATGGGTTTCTACCAGCCGGCCCAACTCGTCCGTGACGCGCGCGACCATGGCGTCGAGGTGCGCGAGGTCGACATCAATCACTCCGTCTGGGATTGCACGTTGGAAGAAGCCGCCTTCGATCCGGCGCGCATCCAGGAGCGCCATGCCTCGATGCGCGGCGTCATCGAGACGGCTTATGCCGTCCGCCTCGGCTTTCGTCAGATCAAGGGCCTGTCCGAGGATCGCATGGAAGCCGCCGTCATCCGCCGTGGCGACGGCTATCGCTCGGTCCGGGATGTCTGGCTACGCTCCGGCCTCGATGTCGGCGAGATCGAGAAGCTGGCGCAAGCCGACGCCTTCCGCTCGATCGGCCTCGATCGCCGTGCGGCACTCTGGGAAGTGCGGGCGCTGGATGGCAAAAGCGCCGCCGAAAAACTGCCGCTGTTCGACCAGCCGACGCTCAACCTGCGCGAATTGGAGCCGGAAACAAGACTGCCGAAAATGCCGCTCGGCGAGCATGTCGTGCACGACTATCGCGCGCTCGGCCTATCGCTGAAGGAGCATCCCGTCGCTTTCCTGCGCGACCGGCTCACCCGCGCCGGCATCACCCCCAATGCCCACCTGCCGTCCGTACGCGACGGCCGTCGGGTTTCGGTCGCCGGCCTGGTGCTGGTACGGCAGCGCCCTGGCAAGGGCAACGCCATCTTCGTCACGCTCGAGGATGAAAAGTCGATCGCCAATGTCATCATCTGGCCGCGCGTCTTCGACCGCTTCCGTTCCGTGGTGATGGGCGCGCGCTTCATCCGCGTCACCGGCAAATTGCAGCATGAATCGAACGTTATCCACATCGTCGCCGACAGGATCGAGGATTTGACGCCCTGGCTGAGCGTGCTGCTTCATGAAGCCGCGCCCACTATCGAGCATCAGCCTGGCGAAACGTGGACCGATCGATCCGCCGACCCCGGCCGTGGCCTGCCTGTGGAGCAAGACGTTGCGACGCTCTCCAGCGAGGCACGGCAGGTCATGCCCAAGGGGCGGAATTTCCAGTAATCGGAGCCGATCACATTCCTGTGATCGGCTTCATATTCGCATCGCCCGGCTTCGATCTCGACACAAACCAACCGCTCGCAAGCCAACTCCTGCTTCAGCGCAAGTTCAGGAGACGTTGTGAAGAAATCTTACGGGCGCGGCGGCGCCGGCATGTCCTCGGCCGCGATCGTGCGCGCCTCGGAGGGCAGCATGACCGGAATGCCGTCGCGCACCGGATAGGCGAGCTTCGCTACCCGCGAAATCAACTCGCCGCGCTCGGCGTCCCAGGTAAGCGGTCCCTTGGTCAGCGGGCAGGCGAGCAGTTCCAGAAGCTTCGGATCGACCGTGGCTTTGCGCCCGTCACGTCCATCCGCCATGCCAGTCACTCCTCGCGTTATCCATCCCTACTGCAGGGATGGACCAAAATCCTCATTCTCGCGCGCCAGCGTCATTTCGGTGATCGCAATCAGCGTCTCGGCCCGCGTCTTGAGATCGGGCGCTTCCAGCAGCGCCTGTTTTTCGGCGGGTCCATAAGGCGCCATCATCGACAGCGCGTTGACCAGCATGCCATTTTCGGCACGGCTGACACTTTCCCAATCGGCCTCGAGCTCATTGGCCTGCAGATAGGCGCGGAACGCTTTCAGGAGCGCTGGACGGTCGACATCGGCGCCGGCCTGCTCCTCGTCGAGATCGGCGAGGAAGGGCGCGATCCGGCATTGCCGGAACGGCGTCTTGACCGTCAGCTCCTGCGCGATGCGGAACCGGCATACGCCCTGCAGCGAGATCAGGTAGCGGCCGTCGCCGGTCTCGGCCAACGAAATGATGCGACCAGCGCAGCCGACACTGCAAAGCTCGGGCTCGCCGTCTTCGCGCAGCGCGCCGTCGAGGCTCGGCTGGATCATGCCGATCAGCCGCGCCCCGGCCATCACCTCGTCGATCATCTGCAGATAGCGCGGCTCGAAGACGTTGAGCGGCATGCGCCCTCCGGGCAGAAGCAGCGCGCCGGCGAGCGGAAAAACCGGGATCGTCGCAGGCAGATCCTTGGCAAGCCGGTAGCGTGCGTTCCCGACCCGCACCTAGACCTCCCAAACCGTCGCCGGCAAATGCATCACGCTGCGATCTCCCCTGGAGCGTTTCGCCATCTCACGCAAACGGCGAACCTAACTCTTTGTTTTGTCGCAATTCCGGTCGGAAAAACCGTTTCATACTTTTCCTGGAATTGCTCTAGTCATCCGGCCGCATCTTCACGGCACGCGCGCAGTTCCCGGCCTTATCTGGCGCTGGCGCCGGGCTGCTCAAGCCTGCCGGCCGCGACAGCCGGCAAAAAACTCATGAGAACAGCAGTGACGACAGCTTGCGCCGCGCGGCAAGCGTTGCCTCGTCGGTCATTCCCCAGGCCTCGAAGAGTTTCAGAAGCTGCGCCCTGGCGCCGTCCTCATTCCAGGCGCGGTCGGCCTTGATGATGGCCAGCAGATTGTCGGCGGCCTCATGCCGCAGGCCCTGCGCATTCTGGATCATCGCCAGATCGAAGCGTGCCTGGTGGTCGGTCGGGTTAGCGGCAAGCCGGCGCTCGAACTCGGCTGGACTGCCGAGCGCGGCCGCTTCCGCCGCGAGCGTCATCTTGGTGCGCAGCGCGGCGAGCGCGGGCGCATCCTTCTTGTCCTCCGGCGCACGCGCCAGCGCCGCCTTGGCGCCCTCAGCGTCACCGGCTTCGAACAGGATCTCGCCAAGGCCGGCGATCGCCTCGATCGTTTCCGGCGCCTGCTCCAGCACCGCGTCGTAAATATCGGCGGCGGTCTGGATATCGCCGGCCGTCCGCGCCTCGGCGGCGGCGGCAAGTGCGTCGGCGATCTGCGGCGCGCCATTGCCCTTGCCGCCAACCTTGTCGAGGAACTGCGTGATCTGGCTTTCGGGGATAGCGCCCATGAAGCCGTCGACCGGCTGCCCATCCTTGAAGGCGATGACGGCGGGAATGGACTGGATGCCGAGCTGGCCGGCGATCGAGGGATGATCGTCGATGTTCATCTTGACCAGCTTGACCTTGCCGCCGGCGGCCTTGACCGCTTTCTCGAGCTGCGGCGTCAGCTGCTTGCACGGGCCGCACCAGGGCGCCCAGAAATCGACCAGCACCGGCTGGCGGCGCGATTCCTGGATGACGTCTGCGGCAAAGGCGGCGGTCGTCGTATCCTTGATCAGGTCGGCGGCCGCCGGCGCCTCGGCCAGCGCCACCTTGGCGCGGTCGCCGCCGCCATACTGGACGGATTGGGTGTACTGGCCCGAAGCATTGCCAAAAGAGCTGCTGAACGGATTGTTGTCACTCATGGTGTCGCCCTTATCGGCCGCGCCGCCCGGATGCAGAGCGCGACTCGCCATTGTCTGATTTCGGTTTCGCCCTCCATGTGGCGATCAAGCCGAGACTTTCAAGATAACAGGATCGTGGCCAGTTGCCTCGACGAATTTGATGAGATCGGCCGCCGCGATCGAGGTCGTCGCCTCATTGGTGAGCGGATGGCCGTTGATGACGGCGTGATCCATCAACTCCTGGTCGAGCACCACTTTGACCTTCGCGCCTTCGTCGTTGATCAGGCCGAAAACGGTGACCGCGCCGGGAATGACGCCGAGCAGCTCCATCAGCATTTCCGGCTTGCCGAAGGACACCCGGCCGGAAGCGCCGATCAGATGGTGGATCTGCTTCAAATCGACCACCGCCTCTTCGCCGACGGTGACGAGGAAATAATTGTCCTTCTTGTCCTTGAGGAACAGGTTCTTGGTGTGGCCGCCTGGAATCTCGCCGCGCAGCGCCTGCGAATCGGCGACCGTGTAGAGCGGCGGGTGCCTGATCGTCGACACGGCGATGCCGAGTCCGGCAAGAAATTCGTTAAGCTCGGCTTCGGTCTTCGGCATCGATCCTCACAATCATCGGCAAAGTCTTGATGCCGTTTACGGCCAAGCGCGCCATTCCGGCAAGGCCGCAGCGACTGTTCAGGCGATTCCAGCGGCTTGCGCCCCGGCTGTCAGGCGCTCGCCGGCCGCGGCCAAAAAGACCGTCATTTCCCTGTTGCAATCGCCGCGCTCTTCGGCCATATAGGCCCGGCTTGCGGCCCAAGGCCGCGTGAGCGGGTGTAGCTCAGGGGTAGAGCACAACCTTGCCAAGGTTGGGGTCGAGCGTTCGAATCGCTTCACCCGCTCCAATTTCCCTATCGGGAAATTAAGCAGTCGAAAAGGCCGGATCGATCCGGCCTTTTTCGTTTGTCCGAGGCAGCGGCCTACGGGCCGTCACGCTTCAACGCCCGATCACATCGGATAACGTTTGCGTTCCAGCTCCATTCAAGGTGCCGGAGTGGCCGCTATATGTCTTTTTCAGGGCCGAGAAACGCCGGCGATGGATGGGCTTAGCACCGCGACACGACGCAACCAGACGGCCCCGTTTTCGGAAAAGCGATTCTATCGCTTCTCTATCGCAAGGAGAGTCACCATGCGCTCTTTCACACCAAAGATCATCGCGGCCGCAGCGATCTTCGCGGCCATCCCGCTTTCGAGCGCCTATGCGGTTCACCGTCACCACAGGCCACAGGTCGACACCGCGACCACGGCGTCCATACCGGTGAGTCCGCAAGCAAGAGCAGTGTCGGACCAGTTGCAGGGCGTCAAACAAGGTATCCGTGAAGCTCGGGGCGCCGGCAAGATCTCGGCGGACCAGGCCCGCGACCTGATGCAGCAGGCCGACACCATCCAGCACGCCGGGTCGGCCTCGGCCAGGTCGATGCTGGGGCAGATCAATCAGCTTGATCAGCGGCTTCAGAATGCCACGGGCCAGGGGACCTACATAGGCAGCGGCGGCGACGGCGGCTACTATCCGAACGGTTGACGCGACACACACTCTTCGTAAAGCGGCCGCCGGTGTGATCAGGCCTTCCCACACCGGCACCGCGATCATGCCGCGCCGGTGGGAGCGCCGGCATCCGGCCGGATCATAGTCGCGCCACGGTCTTCAAAGTCTTCATCATCCGCAGCGCGGCGCCCGGTGCAATGCCGGCTGCGCGGTTACCCCAACCGCGCCTTCGTCGTCCGCGGCGTTGCCAGGAGCAGGCTCGTCTCGCTCCCCGTAATCCCCGGGATCAGCCTGATCCGCCGGAGCACCGCGTCGAAATCGGTGAGCGACGGGGTGCCCAATTCCACCACCAGGTCCCAGCGGCCATTGGTGGTGTGGATGGTCGAGACCTCGGCGAGACCGCCTAATGCTTTGACCACGCGGTCGGCGGCGTGGCCTTCGATCTCGATCATCATCACGCCGCGTATCCGCTGATCCACGGCGTCGGCGCGCAGCACCACCGTATAGCCGATGATCTCGCCGGATTTCTGCAGCCGCTCCATGCGCGCTCTCACCGTGGCGCGCGAAACGCCGAGATCGACCGCCAGATCCGACACGCTGCGCCGCGCATCGTGCCGCAGAAGCGTCACCAGTCTTTCGTCAAGCGCGTCCATGATCGTCCATTTCGATCAAAATCAATGCTCGAAATGATAAACCAGGCTTCTCGAAATGCCAATTTCGCCTGTGTCAAACCGCCGGGACAGGAAAGGGTGCCATTGGACGTCTTCGATCACTGACCGCTGCTGAAACTCTGAGAGACATTGATGCCATCGGCCTCGATCGTCAGTGTCTCGTCCAATTCCGAGCCTTTTGATTCTGCGGAACGTGTAAAACCGACCTGTTGCGCGCCAGGGTCGCCTGGGGACGCCGGCTTCTCATTTAGATTGTTGATAAAATTAAAAGAATTCGTGGCGATCCAAAATTGTTTGTCGGGCCTGACGTTTCCCCACATATTCTTGTTCTTGACGTGCTTGCTCACTTTATACGCGTTAGTTTCCGCGTAGTACCAAAATACAGTCAAATGAAGTGCGCTATCGAACTGGTCGCACCCACCATTTGGGTTTAGCACCAGCCAACCTCGGGAAATGTACGACTCATCGTACCCCGGCTGCGCATAGGCCATCGCAAAGTAAACAGTCTGGGGAAAATTGTTGCAGATTTTGATGGCCGCTTGGGCTCGTTCGGCGCACGCAGCTAAGAGCAAGGACAACAGAACCCATCTGACAAAGGCGGCCATCACTGTAACCCCCCAATAGGACGGACCTATTTGAATAAAATCCGACCATTTTGTCTGCGAGTCAATAATACGGAGGAGCTACCCATCAGCACCGATCGGCTCCAGCATGCAGTCGACGATCGCCTGAAAACTGTGGCGCGCGAGACGCCGAGATCGACCGCCAGATCCGACACGCTGCGCCGCGCATCGTGCCGCAGAAGCGTCACCAGTCTTTCGTCGAGCGCGTCCATGATCGTCCATTTCGATCAAAGCAGATGCCCGAAATGATAAATCATTCTTCTCGAAATGCCAATTTCGCCTGTTCAAACTGCCGGGGCAGGATGGTTCACTGCCGCTATCAATTTCAAAGGGCGAAAAATCATGCGTTGCAGAATCGTCGGCGCGCCGGTGCAGGATGGCGCGGGCAGGATGGGATGCGAGATGGGACCGAGCGCCTTGCGCACGGCGGGCCTGATCTCGGTGCTTTCTGAACTCGGCCACGAGGTCGAGGACTGGGGCACGGTCGAGAAGGCCGCAACGCGGGCCATCGTCCACGGCAATCTGGCGCTGAAGGCGCTGCCTGAGATTTCCGCCTGGACGGCGGCGATCGCCGAAACCGCCTATGCCGCCGCCGGCGACGCCATGCCGATCTTTCTCGGCGGCGACCATTCGATCTCTGCCGGCACGGTGTCCGGCGTGGCGCAGCGTGCCGCCGAGCGCGGCCGGCCGCTCTTCGTGCTGTGGCTCGACGCGCATCCGGATTTTCATACGCTCGACACCACCGCCAGCGGCAATCTGCATGGCGTGCCGCTCGCCTATGCCAGCGGTCGTCCCGGCTTCGCGGGCTATTTCCCTGATCTGGCCGTGCCGGTCGATCCCGCCCGCGTCTGCGCCATCGGCCTGCGCAGCGTCGACCCGGCCGAGCGCCGGGCGCTGAACGAGGCGGGCGTCACCGTGCATGACATGCGCGCCATCGACGAGCATGGCATCGCGCCGCTGCTGCGCGCTTTCCTCGCCCGCGTCGAGGAAGAGAATGGCCTGTTGCATGTCAGCCTCGATGTCGACTTCCTCGACCCTTCGATCGCGCCGGCCGTCGGCACCACCGTGCCCGGCGGCGCCACGTTCCGCGAGGCGCATCTGGTGATGGAGATGCTGTCCGACTCAGGCCTGGTCTCCAGCCTCGACCTCGTCGAGCTGAACCCGTTCCTCGACGAGCGCGGCCGCACCGCGACGCTGATGGTCGACCTTACCGCCAGCCTGATGGGCCGCCGCATCATGGACCGCCCGACCCGCAGCCATTCCGGAAACCTCTGATCATGACCCAACCGTCCCGCCTTGCCATCGTCCCCTTCGTCAGCGTCGACCATATGATGAAGCTGGTGCTGACGATCGGCGTCGAGCGCTTCCTGACCGATCTGGCCGCCTACATCGAGGAAGACTTCCGCCGCTGGGAGCTGTTCGACAAGACGCCGCGCATCGCCTCGCACAGCCATGACGGCGTCATCGAGCTGATGCCGACCAGCGACGGCCAGATGTACGGCTTCAAATATGTCAACGGCCATCCCAAGAACATGCGCGAGGGCCGCCAGACCGTGACCGCTTTCGGCGTGCTCGCCGATGTCGGCTCCGGCTATCCGATGCTACTCTCAGAAATGACGATCCTGACCGCGCTGCGTACTGCCGCGACCTCGGCGCTGGCGGCGAAATACCTGGCGCCCAAGGGCTCGCACGCCATGGCCATCATCGGCAACGGCGCCCAGTCCGAGTTCCAGGCCATCGCCTTCAAGGCGCTGACCGGCATCGACAAGCTGCGGCTCTACGACATCGACCGCTCGGCTTCGGAAAAATGCGCCCGCAACCTCGCCGGCAAGGGTTTTGACCTCACCATCTGCCAGACCGGGCAGGACGCGGTCGAAGGCGTCGACATCATCACCACGGTGACCGCCGACAAGCAGTACGCCACCATCCTGACCGACAACATGGTCGGCTCCGGCGTCCACATCAACGCCGTCGGCGGCGACTGCCCGGGCAAGACCGAGCTGCACCGCGACATCCTGCTGCGCTCCGACATCTTCGTCGAATTCCCGCCGCAGACGCGCATCGAGGGCGAGATCCAGCAGCTCGACGCCGATCATCCGGTGACCGAGCTGTGGCAGGTGATGACCGGCCAGGCTGAGGGCCGCAAGACGCCCAAGCAGATCACGCTGTTCGATTCCGTTGGCTTTGCCACCGAGGATTTTTCAGCGCTGCGCTATGTCCGCGACCAGCTCAAGGCCACCGGGCTTTACGAGGAGCTCGACCTGCTCGCCGACCCCGACGAACCGCGCGACCTGTTCGGCATGCTGCTTAGGGCCGGTTTGCAGCCGGCGGCTTGAGCGGACGCAAGGCATCAGCCTCAGCGTCCTGCAAAGCCTTCGAGCACGACCTTGCCACGGGCGGTGCCGCTTTCCAGCAAGGCATGCGCGGTCTTGAGGTTCGCCGCGTTGATCGGCGACAGCCGCTCGGTGAGCGTCGTCCTCAGCTTGCCTTCATCGACGAGCCGCGCCACCTCGCCCAGCAGCCTGCCTTGCTCGGCCATGTCGGGCGTGCCGAAGATCGACCGGGTGAACATCAGCTCATGATGGATCGACACCGACTTGCGCTTGAACAGCATGACGTCGAACGCGCCGGGATCGTCGATGAGGCCGAAGCGGCCCTGCGGCGCGATCAGCTCGGCGATGTCCTTGACGTGCTTGTCGGTCTGCGTGGTCGAGAAGACGAAGGCCGGCGCGCCGATGCCGAGCGCGGCGAACTCGGCGGCCAGCGGCTTCGAATGGTCGATCACGTGATGCGCGCCGAGCGCCTTTACCCATTCGCGCGTTTGCGGCCGCGACGCCGTCGCGACGACGGTCAAACCGGTCAGCTGCCGAGCGATCTGGACGGCGATCGAACCGACGCCGCCGGCGCCGCCGATGATCAGGATGGCAGGCGCCACCCCCGCAACCGCCTTCTTCACGTCGAGCCGGTCGAACAACGCTTCCCAAGCGGTTATCGCCGTCAGCGGCAGGGCGGCAGCCTCGGCCCAATCCAGCGTCTTCGGCTTCGGGCCGACAATGCGTTCGTCGACGAGGTGAAGCTCGGCATTGCTGCCTGAACGGGCGATCGAGCCGGCGTAAAAGACATGGTCGCCCGGCTTGAACAGCGTCGCATTCTTGCCGACGGCCCGCACGACGCCTGAAGCGTCCCACCCAAGCACCTTCCAGTCCGCGCCCTGCGGCGGCGTGCTGCGGCGGATCTTGTAGTCGACCGGGTTGACCGAGACGGCCTTCACCTCGACCAAAAGGTCATGCCCATCGGGCGACGGCTCGGGCAACTGGATGTCGACGAGCGAAGCGTTGTCGGTGATCGGCGAGGGTTTCTGGTAGCCAATTGCGTGCATTTTCGCGTCTCCTTGTCGGGAGCTTAGTTAGCGCATATGATCAATCAGCGTAATATGCACAAAATTTGCACTTAGTATAAAAAGGATACCGCTTGATGGCCAAGGCCCGGCATTCTCGCTTCGATTGCAATCCGGGTTGCGCCGTGGAGGCCGCGATCAGCCTCATCGACGGCAAATGGAAGAGCGTCATCCTGCATCATCTGCTTGGCGAAACCGCGCGCTTCAACGAGATCCGCCGGCTTGTTCCCGGCCTGACGCCGCGCATGCTGACCAACCAGTTGCGCGACCTGGAGATCGACGGCCTGGTGACGCGCACGGTCTATGCCCAGGTGCCGCCGAAGGTCGAATACAGCGTGTCCGAGCTTGGACGCAGCCTCGCGCCGATCATCGAGGCCTTGCGGATCTGGGGCACCGATAACATGGCTCTCTTCGAGAAGCACAAGCCGTCCGCAATGAGCCAGAAATCAGAGTCCAGCCGGCAACCGCTCGGTCTTTCCTGACCGTTCGCCCCCGCCGCCGCATTCCCGAGATCGCTAGCGCCCGGACCGGCGCGCGCAGCTTTCCCGCTCGACCAGCACCGGCGCCAGCACCTCGCGGCGCGAGGGCGCCGCCGGTTCGCCCAGACGTTCGAGCAGGAGGCTCACCGCCCTTGTGCCGATCTTTTCGACCGGCTGCGCGATCGTCGTCAGCGGCGGCCAGGTGGTGACGGCGTAAGGAATGTCGTCGAAGCCGATCATCGAGAGATCGTCCGGCACCCGCAGCCCGCGCGAGCGCAGCACCGTCAGCGCGCCCATCGCCATCAGGTCGTTGCAGGCAAACAGCGCCGTGATGTCGGGCGCTTGCGCCATCAGCCGCTCCATGGCCGTGCGACCGCCGGCGAAATGATAGTCGGAATCGACCACCGCCGATCCCGGCAGGTCGAGGCCCGATTCCGCAAGCGCCCGCGCGAAGCCGCGCAGACGGGCCGGGCTCGAGCTCGAATCGCGCGGACCGCCGATGACGCCGATCTTTTCATGGCCGAGCCCGACGAGATACCGCCCGGCCAGATAGCCGCCATGATCGTGGTCGACCAGAACTGTGTCGACATTGACCGACTGGATCTCACGGTCGAGCAGCACCGCCGGCACATTGGGCAACAGCCGTGAGAACACCCGCGCGTGGTCGGACGAGCCGGCGAAGATCAGCCCGTCGATCTGCTTGGCCATCAGCACCGAAAGATAGCGCTCTTCCTTCTCGGCGTTGCCGTCAGAGTTGCACAGGATGACCGTGTAGCCGGCGACGAAGCCGGCGTCCTCGATCTGGCGCGCGACGCTGGCGAAGAACGGATTGGAATTGTCGGGCAGAAGCAGGCCGATGGTCTTGGTCTCGCCGCGCCGCAGGCTCCGCGCCACCGAGTTCGGGCTGTAGCGCAAGGCGGCGATCGCGGCGCGCACGCGCTCGGCCGTCTCCGGCTCGACGTGGCGCGTGCGGTTCATCACATGCGAGACGGTTGCGACCGAGACGCCTGCATGGCGCGCGACATCGGCAATTGTCGTCATCGTCCCTTGTCCCTCTTCGCAATTCCGGATGGAAACCGGAATCGCTCTAGCGAATCCTCCGCAACAGCCTCTCCCGATACGCGTCTAGGATGACGGCGAGCACGATGACAAGGCCGATCACGATGGGTTTGAAATTGTCGCCGACGCCGAGCAGCTGCAGCCCGGTCGAGAGCACCTGCAGGATGCAGGCGCCGACCAGCGTGCCTATGATCGAGCCCTTGCCGCCGCTCAGGCTGGTGCCGCCGATGATGACGGCGGCGATCGCGTTGAGCTCGTAGCCGACACCGGCGATCGGGCTGCCGATGTTCAGGCGCAGCAGATAGACCATGGCCGCGATGCCGGCGGTCAGCCCGCTGATGGTGAAGGCCGCGACCTTGTAGAAATCCGGATTGTGGCCGGAGAGCCGCACCGCCTCGTCATTGGTGCCGACGGCAAAGATCATGCGGCCGAAGACGGTGAAGCGCAGCACGAACCAACCCGCCGCGATGACCAGCACCGCAACCAGGAAGATCGACGGCAGGAAGCCGCCGATGATGAGGTTGCCGAAATCGACGAAGCTTTGCGGCAGGCCGGTGATGGTGGAATTGTCGCTGACGACGCGGGCGGCACCGGCCGCCATGTTGAGCATGCCGAGCGTGACGATGAAGGACGGGATCTTCCAGCGCGTCGAGATCCAGCCATTGAGGAAGCCGCAGACGGCGCCTGTCGCCATGCAGGCGAGCAGCGCCAGAATGATGGCGACGGCCGGCGACAGGTACTCGTCGATCATCACGGTGGCGCCGACCACGGTGCACAGCGCCAGCACCGAGCCGACCGAAAGGTCGATGCCGCCGGTCAGGATGACGAAGGTCATGCCGGCGGCAAGCACCGTGTTGATGGCGATCTGCACGAAGATCTTCAGCGCATTGCCCGATGTCGCGAAGTAGGGCGCGGTCGCCGAGAAGAACAATGTGATCAGCACCAGCGCCAGAAGCACGCCGGCATCGCGCACCAGGAAGCGCAGGAATTTTGCTCGTCCTGGGGAAACAGGCGCCGCCACGGCGGGTTCGGACGTCTCGCTCATGGTCGCACATACTCCTGATAGGCGAGCGACAGGATGCGCTCCTGGTCGAATTCGGCGCGCGGCACCTCGCCGACGATTTTGTTTTTGGAAAAGACGATGATGCGGTGGCACATGCCCATCAGCTCGGGCAGGTCGGACGACACCATGATGATGCCTTTGTGCGCCGCCGCCAGCATCCAGAGCAGTTGGTAGATCTCGCGCCGCGCGCCGATGTCGACGCCGCGCGTCGGCTCGTCGAGGATCAGCGTCGAGGTGCCGCGGAACAACCACTTGGCCAGCACCACCTTCTGCTGGTTGCCGCCGGAAAGATTGCGCACCGCCTGCTCGATCGAGCTTGCCTTGACGCGCAGTTGCCTGACGAGATCGTTGGCTGCCGCGGCCTCGGCCCGGCGGTTGAGCAGCCCGTTGCGTGAAACCTTGCCGAGATCGGTGATGGTGATGTTCTTGTCGACCGGCATGTCGAGCAGCAGGCCCTGGCCCTTGCGGTCCTCGGTGAGCAGGCTGAGGCCATGCCGCACCGCGTCCTTGGGCGCGGCGATCGCCACCGGCTTGCCGTCGATCTCGACGACGCCGTCGAGTTTCGGGTCGGCGCCGAACAGGGCACGCAAGGCTTCGGTGCGGCCGCTGCCGACCAGCCCGGCGACGCCAAGGATTTCGCCATGGCGGACGGCGAACGAAATCTGCGGCGTCTCCGCGCTGCGCTGCAGATTGGCGACGCTGAGCGCGACCGTGCCGGGGACGATCTTGTCGTCGAAGCCATATTCGTCGGCGATGTCGCGGCCGATCATCATGCGCACCAGGTCGGGCACGGTGAGCCCCTGCAGGTCGCGCGTCGCGACAAGCCTGCCGTTGCGCAGCACCGTCACCCGGTTGCCGATCTCGAACACCTCATGTAGCCGGTGCGAGATGTAGATGATGGTGACACCCCGGGCCTTCAGCCGCTTGATGATGGAAAACAGCCGCTCGATCTCGGGCGGTGTCAGCGTCGCCGTCGGCTCGTCGAGAACGAGCAGCTTCGAGTCGTAGCTCAGTGCCTTGGCGATCTCGACTAGCTGCATCTGCGCCACGCCAAGCGCCTCGACGCGGGTGCGCGGGTCGATGTCGAGGCCGACTTCCTTGAGCAGCGCCACGGCGCGGCTGTTGAGCGCCTTGCGGTCGACGATGCCGAAGGCGCGACGTGGAAGGTTTTCCAGCATCAGATTCTCGGCGATGCTGAGGTAGGGCAACAGGTTGAGCTCCTGATGCACGATGCGGATGCCGGAGAGTTGCGCGTCATGCGGTGTCTTCGGCTGGTAGGGCTGACCGTTGAAGGCGATCGAGCCGCTATCGGGTTGGTAGATGCCGGCGAGCAGCTTGATCAGCGTCGACTTGCCGGCGCCGTTTTCGCCCAGGATGATGTGGGTTTCGCCACGCGCGATCGAGAGCGAGACGTCGCTGAGCGCGACGGCGCCGGGAAAGATCTTTCCGACCCCTTCAAGGGAGAGAATCGCATCCATGGGCAGAAGAATCCTAAACCGCGCTCTCAAGCTATTCCAGGAAAAGTGCGTGGCGGTTTTCCGCCCGGAATTGCGTAAAAACAAATAGTTAGAGCCCGCGATAGCAGCGTCGGCGCATCGTCACCGCCGCCGGAACTGCCGGCGGCGGTGATGACAAAGGCGAAGCTTGGCGCCAGAGGGAGTTACTGGCGCCGGCGCTCGCCTCAAGCGGTGATCAGCTTGATGTCGGTCTTGACCCAGCCGGTGAACTTCTCGCCGGCGAGCTCGCGCAGGCCGTAGTCGATGCCCATGGCCGCCATCTGCGCGCCATACTGCTCGACGGTGGCCAGCATCTTGCCTTCCTTCAGCAGCTTGCCGACGGCCGGGATGTTGTCGAAGCCGACGACCTTGATCTGGCCCGACTTGCCGGCCGCGTCGATCGCCTTGACGACGCCGAGCGCCATCGAATCATTGGCCGCCATCACGCCCTGGATGTCGGGATGCTGGGTGAGGAAGTTGGTCATCAGCGTATTGGCTTCCTCGGTCTCCCAATGCGCCGTCTTGGAATCGAGCAGGTCGAGGCCGTTTTCCTTGACCGCGTCGTCGAAGCCGAGCTTGCGCTCCTTGGCGTTGTCGGCCTCGGGATTGCCTTCGAGGATGACGACCTTGCCGCCCTTGCCCAGCGCCTTGCCGAGCGCGTCGCCGGCCAGCTTGGCGCCGGCGCGGTTGTCCGGGCCGAAGAAAGCGAGATCGATGCCGGCCTTCTTCTTGGCTTCCTCGTCGAGCGAGACGTCGATGTTGATGATCTTGATGCCGGCCTTCAGCGCCTTGGCGATCGGCGTGACCATCGCCTTCGAATCGGCAGGCGCCACGACGATGATGTTGTAGTTCTGGGTGATGAAGTTCTCGATCGCGTCGACCTGCGAAGCGAAGTCGCGCTCGTCCTTCATGCCGACGGCGGCGAAATCGAACTTGTCCTTGTTCTTGGCGGCGTACTCCTCGGCGCCGGCCTGCATCTGCTTGAAGAACTCGTTGGCCAGCGATTTCATGACCAGGCCGACCTTCGGCTTGTCGGCGGCGAAAACCGGACCGATCGGCAGGGCCAGTGCGCCTGCGGCCAAGGCGCTGGTCTTCAGGAACTGGCGGCGCGAGAATGAACCCGGGTCGAGTCCAAGGGGTGTTGAAACCTTGCTCATGCTTTCCTCCACTTTGATTGATGGTAACCGATTACGTAACCGATTACGCGACAAAGTAGAGCCTGAATTCGGCAGGTGTCAATATCAAGCGGGCGCAGCTGCAGCGTTGAGCCGTGCCCGCAGCCATTTGGCCGAAAAATCGCTGAAGGCGCGCACCCTTGGATTGCCTTTAAGATCAGGATGGTAGAGCACCCACAGCTCCGAGGCGAGCGCGTCGATCTCCTCGCCCACACGCGAGAGCCGGCGCGCCGTGCCGAGATAATCCGGCAGCAGCGCTTGTCCCCAGCCTGCCTCGGCGGCCGACGCCGCCGCCGTCAGGCTGTTGACCCTGACCTTGATCTCCTCGTCGACCACATTGGCCTTCAGCCACTGTGCGGCCGGTAAGGCGGCCAGCGTCGCGCCGAACCCAATCCAATCGCCTGGAACCGCGAGCGCACTGGCATAGACCGCATAGGAAAAACGCGCCACGCGCCGGCCGACCAGCGTTTCGGGCGGCGTCAGCGTCGGGCGGATGGCGACATCGGCCTCGCGTCGGCCGAGATCGGCGAAGCTGTTGTTCACTTCCAGCGACAGCGCGATGCCGGGATGCGCGCTGTTGAACGCCTTGAGGCAGGAAGCGGCGATGTCTAGCAGCGTATCGGCCGTCGTCACATGCAAAGGCCCTACCAGGCGGTCATCCTGCGCCGCGACCCGCCGCTCGACCTCGGCAAGGCGGTCGCGCAGTTCCTCCGCCGCGTCGAGGAAAGGCTCGGCCCTCCCGGTCGGCACGAGCGTGTCGCCAACGCGTTCGAACAGCGCGCCACCAGTGCGCTGTTCCAGCGCCCTGAGCTGTCGGTAGATGGTAGCGACATGCGTGCCGAGCCTGGCCTGCGCGCCGCGCACCCCGCCCCTTGCCGCGATTGCCGCCACCAGCCGCACATCATCGTAATCGATCATCTTCGCATCCATGCGAACTTGAGTAGCAAAATTGCTAAATGCCATCGCATGGCCGCGAACATATATCGGGCTCAGCACAGACACCAGCATCCCTGGAGAACGACATGAGCCGTCTACTGCACATCGAGGCTTCGCCGCGCGCCGACCGATCCTGGTCGAGCAAGGCCGCGAAAGATTTCCTCACGCAATTGAAGGAACAGCGCCCCAAGGTCGAGGTCGATCACTTCAACATCTGGACCGCGATCCTGCCGACCTTCGACGGCGCGGCGATCGATGCCAAATACGCAAAACTCTCCGGTACGCCACAGACCGACGCGCAAAGCCGGGCCTGGAAGCTGATCGGCCACTATGTCGCCAGGCTCGACGCCGCCGACGCGATCCTGATCTCGACGCCGATGTGGAATCTCGGCGTGCCCTACCGGCTGAAACATTTGTTCGACTTGGTGACGCAGCCTGGCCTGAGCTTCACCTTCAACCCGGCGACCGGCTATGCGCCACTGCTGCGCCCGCGACCGACCGCCGTTCTGATGGCGACTTCCGGCGACTTCACCGAAGGCCCAAGCTACGGGCGGCCGGACCTTGCCACGCCCTATCTGCGCACGGCACTGGCCTTCATCGGCCTGAACGACGCCGAGATCGTCCATGTCGCGCCGACCATCGGCCAGCCGGAAGCCGTGGAAGCTGGCGTCAAGCGAACCGAAGGCGAGGTGAGCAAGCTCGCCGCCAGCTTTGCGGAGCGCCTGGCATGAGCCCGTCGCTCGCATGGCTGCTGCTGGTCATCTCGGGCATCACCGACGTCGCCTGGGCGCTGGCCACCAAGAAATCGGCCGGATTCACCGAGCCGCTCTGGGCCGGCGTCTCGCTGGTGCTGCTCGTCATCTTCATCGCGCTTTTGACCAAGGCGCTGACCGTCTTGCCGCTAGGCACCGCCTATGCGGTATGGACCGGCATCGGCGCCGTCGGCTCTTTGGCCGCCGGCATCGTTCTGTTTGGTGAAAGCACCGACGCCGTGCGGCTTACCTTCGCCGCCGTGACCATTCTTGGCGTCGTTGGCTTGAAGGTGAGCTCTTAAGGCGCACGGTAGCGCAGCGCGTCGACCAGCAGGCTGAAGGCCGGCGTCGCCTGGCGCCGGCTGGGATAATAGAGATGGTAGCCGGGGAAGGGCGGGCACCAGTCGGCCAGCACCCGCACCAGGCGGCCGTCGGCGAGCTGCGCCGTCACCTGGTCCTCGGGCAGATAGGCAAGGCCGAGGCCTGCCAGCACCGCGTTCAACCGCAACGCGGCGGTGTTGAACACCAGCTGGCCCTCGACGCGCACCTTCAGCTCGCGCCCGGCCTTCTCGAATTCCCAGGCATAGAGGCCGCCATAGGTCGGCAGGCGCAGATTGATGCAATTGTGGCTGGTCAGGTCCTGCGGCGTGCGCGGCTTCGGCCGCGCTGCGAAATAGCTGGGTGAGCCGACCACGGCCATGCGCATGTCGGGGCCGATGCGCACCGCGATCATGTCGCGTGCCACCTGTTCGCCCAGCCGCACGCCGGCGTCGTAGCGCTCGGCGACGATGTCGGTCAGGCCGTAGTCGACGATGATCTCGATCTTGATGTCGGGATAGTCGGGCAGGAATTTTTCCAGGACGGGCCACAGGACAGCGTCCGCCGAATGCTCGCCCGCAGTGATGCGGATGGTGCCGGCCGGTTTCTCGCGCAACTCGCTCAAGGCGGCAAGCTCGGTTTCGATCTCGTCCAGCCTCGGCCCGATCGTGCGCGCCAGCCGCTCGCCGGCCTCGGTCGGCGACACGCTGCGTGTGGTGCGGGTGAGCAATCGCACGCCGAGCCGCTCCTCAAGCGCCCGTAAAGTATGGCTCAGCGCCGACTGCGAGACGCCCAGCTGTGCTGCCGCCCTGGTGAAGCTTCTTTCGCGCGCCACGGCGAGGAAGGCGCTCAGCTCGTTCAGGTTATCGCGCGGCATTAATGAGAGCTCCTCATAAGTACATGCCGGATATAGCAGCTAATAGCGGATAATCGCAGGCCTTAAATAAGTGGCATCACAATCGGGCCGTCGCAAACTGACCGCCCTGCAAGCCGAAGCCAACATGCTGCCCGGCGCTAAAAAGGGAAAACAAATGGATATCAAGCGAAGCGGGGTTCAAGCCTCCGGCAAGGGGCCGAGCGACTGGTTCACCGGCACAGTGCGCATCGACCCGCTGTTTGCGGCCAACGCGCCGGCCCGCACCGCCGGCAATGCCGTCGCCTTCGAACCGGGCGCCCGCGCCGCGTGGCACACCCACCCGCTGGGCCAGATCCTTATCGTCACCAGCGGCTGCGGCCGCGTGCAACGCGAAGGCGGGCCGATCGAGGAAATCCGGCCAGGCGACGTGGTTAGCTTCGCGCCGGGCGAGAAGCACTGGCACGGCGCGTCGCCCACCACCGCCATGACCCACATCGCCATCCAGGAAGCGCTCGACGGCAAGGCCGTCGATTGGATGGAGCACGTCAGCGACGCGCAGTACCGGACCTGAACAAAGGAGCACGACAATGCAAAAGCGCACACTTGGAAACGGCGGCCTCGAAGTCTCGGCCATCGGGCTCGGCTGCATGGGCATGAGCCAGTCCTACGGGGCGCCGATGGCAACGCCGGACGCGATCCGCCTGATCCGCGCCGCGTTCGAGCGCGGCGTCACTTTCTTCGACACGGCGGAAGTCTATGGACCGTTCACGAACGAAGCGGTGGTCGGCGAGGCGCTGCAGCCGATCCGCGACCAGGTGGTGATCGCCACCAAATTCGGGATCGACATCACTGGTTCGGCCGGACACGAGGGCATGGACAGCCGTCCGGAGCATATTCGCGACGTCGTCGAGGCTTCGCTGAAGCGGCTGCGCACCGACCGCATCGACCTGCTCTACCAGCACCGCGTCGATCCCGTCGTGCCGATCGAGGACGTAGCCGGCGCGGTCAAGGACTTGATCAGCCAGGGCAAGGTCAAGCATTTCGGCCTCTCCGAGGCCGGCGTGCGCACCATAAGGCGGGCGCATGCGGTGCAGCCGGTCGCCGCCCTGCAAAGCGAATACTCTTTGTGGTGGCGCGAGCCCGAGGAGGCGATCCTGCCGGTGCTCGAGGAACTGGGCATCGGCTTCGTGCCGTTCAGCCCGTTGGGCAAGGGTTTTCTGACCGGCGCCATCAACGCCGACACCAAATTCGACAGCACCGACTTCCGAAACACCGTGCCGCGCTTTGCGGAGGCAGCGCGGGCCGCCAATCAGGCTCTGGTCGACCGGATCGGCGCCATCGCCGCCGAAAAACAGGTGACGCCGGCACAGATCGCGATCGCCTGGCTGCTGGCGCGCAAGCCTTGGATCGTTCCGATCCCCGGCACGACGAAGCTCAATCGCCTCGAGGAAAACATCGGATCGGCCGCCGTCGACCTTTCGCAGGATGATCTGCGTAACATCGAGGATGCCGTCTCGGCGGTTGCCGTGCAGGGCGAACGCTACTCCCCGCAACAGGCGGCAAGGATCGATCGCTGAGGATCGGTCCCGCGAAGCAAAGTCAAGGAAGTCACCATGAGTGAGAACATCAAGGACAAGGTTGTCGTCATCACCGGCGCCAGCAGCGGGCTCGGCGAAGCCGCCGCGCGGCTGCTGGCAAAAGAAGGGGCAAGGCTGGTGCTGGGCGCGCGGCGTATCGACCGTCTCGAGGCGCTTGCCGGCGAGTTGGGACTCGACGGCAGGGCGGTGCTCAAAACCGACGTCGCCGACCGCGACCAGGTGAAGAGGCTGGTCGATCGCGCCGTCGAATTGCACGGACGCATCGACGTGCTCATCAACAATGCCGGCCTGATGCCAAGCTCGTTTCTGGAGAACCTGCATGTCGACGAATGGGACCGCATGATCGACGTCAATTTGAAGGGCGTGCTCTACGGCATCGCCGCCGCGCTGCCGCACATGAAGGTGCAAAAGAGCGGCCAGATCGTCAATGTCGCCTCTGTCGCCGGCCACAAGGTCGGCCCGGGCGGCGCCGTCTACGCCGCCACCAAGCACGGCGTGCGCGTGATCTCGGAAGGGCTGCGGCAGGAGGTGAAACCCTACAACATCCGCACCACGATCATCTCGCCCGGCGCCGTCGACACCGAGCTGACGAATAGCATCACCGACAAGGTGGTCGCCGACGGCGTTCGCCAGGTCTACAAGCAGGCGATCCCGGCGGACTCATTTGCACGGGCCGCCGCCTTCGCCATGAGCCAGCCGGAAGAGGTCGACATCAACGAGATCCTCTACCGGCCGACCGCACAGGTCTATTGATTGCCCGGACGGATGAACGTCAACGCCAGCCCATGGCCGGCGCGACGTGCTTCAGGATCGACTCGATGACATGGGCGTTGTAGTCAACGCCAAGCTGGTTGGGCACGGTCAAGAGCAGCGTGTCGGCCTCGGCGATCGCCTGGTCTTCCTTGAGCTCCTCGACCAGCTTGTCCGGCTCGGCCGCGTAGGTGCGGCCGAAAACGGCACGCTTTTCCGGCTCGATATAGCCGAAATGGTCCTGGCCCTCGCTGCCGCCGAAATAGGCGCGGTCCATGTCGTTGACCAGGGCGAAGATGCTGCGGCTGACCGAGACGCGCGGCTCCCTGGCATGGCCGGCTTCCGTCCAGGCGGCGCGGTAGGCCCTTATCTGCTTGGCTTGCTGGACATGCAGCGGCTCGCCGGTCTCGTCGAATTTCAGCGTCGAGCTCTGCAAATTCATGCCGAGCTTGGCCGCCCACACAGCGGTGGCGTCGGTGGCCGCGCCCCACCAGATGCGGTCACGCAAGCCCGCCGAAAAGGGTTCCAGCCGGAGCAGTCCAGGCGGGTTGGGAAACATCGGCCGCGGGTTGGGCTGGGCAAAGCCTTCGCCGCGCAGCAGGTCGAGGAAGATCTCGGAATGGCGGCGGGCCATGTCGGCATCGCTCTTGCCCTCTTCCGGCACATAGCCGAAATAGCGCCAGCCATCGATCACCTGCTCGGGCGAGCCACGGCTGATTCCCAACTGCAGACGGCCGCCGGCGATGAGATCGGCGGCGCCGGCATCCTCGGCCATGTAGAGCGGGTTCTCGTAGCGCATGTCGATGACGGCGGTGCCGAGCTCGATGCGCTTCGTCTTCGCACCGGCGGCGGCCAGCAGCGGGAACGGCGAAGCGAGCTGCCGGGCGAAATGATGGACGCGATAATAGGCGCCGTCGGCGCCCAGTTCCTCGGCCGCGACCGCGAGGTCGATCGATTGCAAGAGCGCATCAGCGCCCGAGCGCGTGCCCGACTGCGGCGAGGGCGACCAATGCCCGAACGACAAAAATCCGATCTTCTTCATGGCTCCATTCCGGCCCGCAGCGGTCATCGAACCGCCCGAGCTCTTTCGTTGCTCCAGCACAATACCGGGAAAAGCGCGTATCGGGCGCTTGGAATTGCGTAGACGCAGATAGCCAGAGCCGGGCAACGATTCAACGGACGCTATTCGGATACAGACCGTCAATCAGTACGGATGCAGGAAAACGCTCAGTGCCGCCCTCGCGGCCAGGACGCCGGCACAAACCCTAGCGGACCGGTCTGGCGATCATCGGGCCGCCGCTGTCACATGGATGTAATGAACATTTCAGAAGATCGGCTCGGTAGCGATTGCTACGGACCATGGCGAATGACATGACATCCAATCCTCCAGACGATCACCAAGACGCTTTCGACGACCGCGTCGAGGCCGCGCTTGAAGCCCTGCCGCCGGCCGAACAGCGCATGGCGCGCTTCTTCGTCAGCCAGAAGCAGGCGGTGCTGCTGGGATCGGCCGCCGAGATCGCAGCACTTGCCGGCGCCAGCGACGCCACCGTGGTGCGCACCGCCCGCTCGCTCGGTTTCGAAAGCCTGTCCGCGCTCCGTCAGGTACTGCTGGCCGATCTGACCGGCACGGTTTCGCCCGGCAGGCGGCTGGCGCATACGCTGCAGGAAACCGGCAATGACAGCGCCTCGGCGCTGCGCCACGTCGTCGGGCTCCATGAAAACGCGCTCGAGGCGCTAAAGCGCCCCGAAATGGAAAAAGCGTTCGCCCGTGGCGTCGACATCCTGGCAGGGGCAAGGCGCCGCCACATCTTCGGCATTGGACCCTCGGGCGCCATGGCCGACTATGCCGCCTTGCAGTTCAACCGGATCGGCCTGCCGAGCAGCGCGCTTTCGGTTTCGGGGGTCGCGCTCGCCGATCGCCTGCTCTGGGTCGACAGCGGCGATGCTGTGCTGATGTTGGCTTACGCCCCGCTTTACCGCGAGGTCGAGATCGTCCTCGACCAGGCCGCCCTGCATGACGTTCCGGTCGTGCTGATCAGCGACAATCTCGAACCGCTGGTGTCCGACAAGGTGGCGGCCACGCTGCCGGTTCCGCGCGGCAAGGCGGACCATCTCGCCACCCATGGCGGCACCATGGTGCTGTTGGAAGCGATGATCATCGCCTTGGCCGCCAAGGCCGGCGAGACCGCTTTCGACAGCCTGGACAGGTTGAGCACCCTGCGCGGCGCGATCGACAAGGCATGGATAAAACGCGGAAGGCGCAAGAAGTGACTGCCCTAACATAAAAGTGTCAGCCAAATAATAATAATATAAAATCGGCATTACTTTGCCTTTCGCAAACAACAGGAGAGAGCTATGACTATAAAGGCAACGCTTGGACTTGCGTTGAGTTTGATCGCCCTATCCATCGCAGCGCCGGCTAGCGCCGCCGATCTGGTGCTTTACGACGCGCTCGACTTCGCCGCTCCGGTCGCCAAGGCATTCCAGGCCAAGACCGGGCTGACCGTCGACGTCGTCGAGCCCGGCAGCACCGGCGAGACGCTGGGCAAGATCGCGGCCGAGGGCGGCAACCCGCGATTCGACATCGTCTGGCTCGACGGCTCCGCCGTCATGGAACGCATGGCGGCCGACCATGTGCTGCAGCCCGTCCCCGCCGACGCTTTCGACAAGGTCGCCTTCACCGATCTCGGCAAATCGCTGATCCCGCAAAGCCATGCTTTCCTGCCGACCGGAACCAGCACCACGGCCATCGAGGTCAACACCAAGAAGGTTGAGGCCGGCAAGACGCCCAAGTCCTGGGCGGATCTGCAAGGCTTCGCCGGCAGCGTCGCCGCCAAGGACCCGAACCTGTCGGGCCCCGCCTATCAGTGGCTGGCGGGTATCTTCCAGACCAATGGCGTCGACGCCGGCAAGGCATTGCTGACCAAGACGCTGACCAACAAGTCGCTCTCGGGTCTCTCCAGCGGCGGCAAGGTCAACAAGGCGGTGCTGACCGGCGATGCCGCGGTCGGCATTAACCAGGACAGCGCCATCTTCTCCAAGATCGCCGCCGGCGAACCCGTGGTGGCCGTCTATCCGAGCGAAGGTTCCGTCTCGCTGCCGCAGGGCCTCGGCATCAGCGCCAAGACACAGCACATGGATGCCGCGCGCAAGTTCATCGAATTCGTTACCAGCGCGGAGGGCCAGGCGGCGATGCAGAATGGCGACGACACCGATTTCTTCTTCATCCCGATCATCAAGGGCGTCAACGCCAAGCCGGGCCGCGAAACCAACATCACCTATACCCATCTCGACGACCAGCTGGCCTCGGCCCACGAGACCGAATGGAAGCAGTGGTACAAGGACAATTTCGTCCAGTGATCGCGCTGTCCAGGCAATGACGATGGTCCTCAACAATCGCAACGCCGCCGCTGGCGGCGTTGGCTTCGGCAGGCTGCCCCGCCTGACCGCGCTGTTCCGCTATGGCGGACCGGCCGCGGTCTATGCGGTGTTTGGCCTGCTGATCGGACTGCCACTTGCCCTGGTTCTGCTTCAGGCCGTGATGCCGGGGCTTTTTGCTGTCGGCCGCGGCGATTGGTTTTTGAGCCTGGCGCCGCTGGCACGGGTTTTCGCCTCGCCTGCCATGGCCGGATCCGTCCTGCACTCGCTCGTGCTTGGCCTGCTGGCCGCTTTCACCACGACCGCGCTCGGCGGCGCCTTCGCGGTTCTGGTCCAGCGCTGCGACATCCCGCTGCGCCGCACCGTTTCGCTGCTGCCCTGGCTGGTGTTCCTGACGCCGTCCTATCTGAAGGCGCTGGCCTGGGTGCTTTTGATGTCGTCCGGCGGCTATCTGGCGCAGCTCGGCATCTTGCCGCCTTCGCTCGGGGCTTCCTTCTTCGGCCTCGCCGGCCTAGTCTTCGTGCATACGCTGAGCCTCTTTCCACTCGCCGTTTTCATCATCGGCAGCGCGCTGGCCGGGCTCGGCAGCGAGCTCGAGGATGCGGCGCGCCTGTCGGGCGCCGGGCCATTGCGTATCTGGCTTCGTGTCAACGGGCCCTTGCTGGCGCCCGCGATCGTGCTGAGCTTCATCGCCACCTTCGCCGAGGTGCTGTCGGATTTCGGGCTGGCTTCGACGATTGCCCGCATGTCGAACTTCGGCGTGCTGACTTACGGCATCTACGCGGCGGCGAGCGACTATCCCGTCGACTTCCCGGCCGCCGGCGCGCAAGCGCTCGTCCTGCTCGCCCTCGTGCTGCTTGTCGTGGTGGCCGACCGGCTGTTGCGCCGCCGCGCCGACCCGCATCTGATCTCCGGACGGGCCAAGCCCGCCCGGCTCTACGACCTCGGCGCATGGCGCTGGCCTGCCTTGACGGTCGCGCTCATCGTCGCCTTGCTGGCGCTGATCCTGCCGCTTGGCGCGATCGCCGCGCGGGCGCTGACCAGCACGCTCGGCAACGGTCTCGTGTTCAGCAACTTCACCTTGTCCAACATCGGCGCGGCGCTGAGCCCCGACACCCCGGCCAATGACGGGCTGCTGCGCAGCCTTTTCTACGCCGCCCTCACCGCCGTCATCGCCAGCGTGATGGCGCTGCTGCTTTCCGCCCAGCTCGGCCGTTCGAACCCGGTCATGCGCACCACTGTGCTTGGCCTGTCGCTCGGCGCTGTCGCCATTCCGGGCATCGTGCTGGGCTTCGGCTATATCCTGGTGTGGAACCGGCTGCCGGGATTCCGCGATTGGCCATTCCCGCAATATGGCGCTGCCTCGCTGCTGGTCATGGGCTATGTCGCGGCGGCACTGCCCTATTGTCTGGTCGTCATCCTTTCGGCCATCGGCCAGCTCGCGCCGAGCCTGACCGATGCCGCGCGCCTGCACGGCATCGGCGCGCTGCGGCGCCTCGTGTCGGTCACCTTGCCGCTGATCCTGCTCAGCGTCGTCACCGCTTTCCTGCTGACCTTCATCCGCACCGTGTTCGAATTGCCGATATCGCAAATGCTCATCCCGCAAAGCGGACCGCCGGCGCCGACCCTGATCCTGAAGCTGTTCAGCCACGATCGCGACGGACTGGCCTGCGCGATCGCGCTTGCCGCCATGGCCGCGGCCGGCGGAACGGCCGCACTCATCTGGTATCCGCTCAATCGCGCCTTAGCCTTCGGCCGCAGCCGGCCGCCAACCACTCCAGCCAGGCCGGGAGAGCCGTCATGACCGCTTCGCTGCATTGCTCCGGCATTCGCAAGTCGCTCGGCGGCCGCGTTGTGCTCAGCGATCTCGACCTCACGATAAAGGCCGCCGAGGTCGTCTCGCTGCTCGGCCCGAGTGGTTCCGGCAAGACGACGCTGTTGCGCAGCATCGCCGGTTTGATCGACCCGGACAGCGGCACAATCACGCTCGGCGAGCGTGTCGTCTGGAGCGAAAAGTCCGTGCTGCCGGCGGAGAAGCGCCGGATCGGCATGGTGTTTCAGGACTACGCGCTGTGGCCGCACATGACCGTGGCGGGCAATTTGTCGTTCGGCTTGCGCGCGCAGCGTCTGGCCGAGCATGAGATCGCCGCGCGCGTCGGCCATGCGCTCGAGGTCACGCGGCTTGCCGCTTTTCGCGACCGTTACCCGTCCGAGCTTTCGGGCGGACAGCAACAGCGCGTCGCCATCGCGCGTTGCCTGGCGGCGCGGCCAGCCTTGATGCTGTTCGACGAGCCGCTCAGCAATCTCGACGCCGCGCTGCGCGAAGACATGCGCATCGAGATGATGGAGCTGGTGCGCCGCGAGGCGGCCACCGTGATCTATGTCACCCACGACCAGGCCGAGGCCATGGCGGTCTCCGATCGCATCGCCGTGATGCGCGAAGGCCGTATCGCCCAGTTCGACACGCCGCGAGCGATTTATGAGCTGCCGGCCGACTCCTTCGTCGCCGGCTTCATCGGCGGCTTCTCGGTGGTGCCAGGCACCGTGCGGGACGGATTGTTCAGCGTGCACGGCGCCGCCATCGATGGCGTGCGCACGCCTGGCGCGAAGGCAGGAGACGGCATGCTGGTGGTGCGCCCCGAGGATGCCCGGCCGGCCGAGGCGCATCCCGACAACCGCCTGCAGGGCCGCGTGCTGTCCACCGCCTTCCAGGGCCGTTGCTGGCGCCTGGCGGTCGAACTCGGGCCGCAACGCGTCCGGCTCGATTGGCCGGAAGCGCCGCCGGTCGGTTCCTCGCTTGCGTTCTCGCTGCCGCCGGAACGCTGTATCATACTCACCGCCTGATTCCCGAACACAGGATGCCTTCATGCATGGCCTGACACCTATCCTTTCCACCGTGACGGCCTCTTTCCTGGCGTCCTTCGTCGAAGTTGTCGAAGCCTTCACCATTGTGCTTGCCGTCGGCTTGACGCGCAGCTGGCGCCCGGCGCTGACCGGCGCCGCCCTGGCGCTTGCTGTCCTGGCCGCGCTGGTGCTGGCGTTCGGACCGCTGCTGGCGCTTGTCCCCATCACCGTCCTGCAATTCGTGGTCGGCGTGCTTTTGATCCTGTTCGGCATGCGCTGGTTGCGCAAGGCGATCCTGCGCAGCGTAGGCGTCATCGCGCTGCATGACGAGGAACAGGCTTTTTCAAAGGAGACCGCCGCCTTGCAGCAGCAGGCCAATGACCGCCGCGCCGATTATCTGGCGGCCGTCGCCTCGTTCAAGGCGGTGCTGCTCGAAGGCGTCGAGGTGGTGTTCATCGTCATTGCGGTCGGCGCCGCGCACGGGCAGACGCTCTACGCCAGCCTTGGCGCGCTGGCGGCCTTCGTGCTGGTGATGATCATCGGCCTTGTCGTGCATCGTCCTTTGGCGCGCGTGCCTGAGAATTCACTCAAATTCGTCGTCGGGCTGATGTTGACCAGCTTCGGCGTGTTCTGGACCGGCGAAGGCCTCGGCGCCGAATGGCCGGGCGCCGACCTCGCCTTGCTCGCCATCTTCGCCATCATTGCCGCAGCGTCCTTCGCCATCGTGCGCTGGCTGCGCGGCGCCTACCCGGCAACAGCCGAAGGAATTGCCCGATGAACGCCATTCGTCTTGTCTTCAAGGAGCTCGTCGGCATGTTTGTCGACGATGGCAGTCTGGCGCTGCTGGCGCTGGTCCTGATTGCGCTCATCACCGTGGCGGTAAAGCTTCTGGCGCTGCCGCCGCTCATTGGCGGCTTGCTGCTCCTGGCCGGCTGCCTGGCAATTCTTCTGGAAAGCGTGCGCCGCGCCGCGCGCGGCAGGACGCGCTGATCAGTAAATAGTAAAAAACGTCGGCAGGGCTCCGCTGACGCGGAAATACTCGACCATCTCGATGAGCGGAAACAGCGCCAGGAAATAGAGCCCGTCGCGGAACGTGCTCTTCAGCGCCTTGGTCGAAAACAGCCACTGATCCTCGTCGCGATAAAGCATGGGATTCGGCCAGAAACCCGGCGTGCGTTCGACATAGGCCGCGTAGGCCGCGCCGAACTTGCCGGCCAGGAACTCGGCCTCCTTGCGCGCGGTGAACCGGAAGACGACGTAGCTGGCAAGGCCAAGCATCACGGCAGCCAGCACCGAGCCGAACATCAGCCCGATGCCAACCGCGCCAACCGTCGAAAAGAAATAGAGCGGATTGCGGGTCATCGAGAACGGGCCCGAGACGATCAGCTCGTCATTCTTCCTGCCGCCGACGAAGAGGATGCTCCACAGCCGGCCGAGGAAGCAGGCAAACACCATCAGCAGCCCGATCGTTTCGATGGTTTCATGACCGACCGATCCTTCGGCCAGCCCCGGTCTGCCGAACAGCAGCAGGATGATGGAAAACACGGCCGCGGTCTGCACGACGATCAGGCGTTTATGCTGGTCGAACGCCTTCGGCGCCGATTTGAGGGACGTGTAAGCCATTCTTCTCACCGCTCCGGCGCCGATGGGCGCCAGGCTCCTCTAGCCCTTTCGCCGCGCGATGACGAGACCCGGCGGGTGTTTTTAGACGATCTTACGAAATTGTAATTCCCCGGACAGGCTACGGTGAAGTCGCCTGTCTAACTTGCCGATCGCCGCCAGATGCAATTTGAGGCGGTTCGATTCGACGCCGAAACCGGCCCTCAACGTCAGGATAAAATCATGAACAGATTTGCCCTTGCTTTCGCCTTTGCTGCTGTTGCGATCACCGCGCCGCTTGCTTGCGCCTTTGCCGCCCCGACGCCTTGCGAAACGGCGCTGAAGGATCTGCGCGCCACTGAGGCCAAGGCGAAGCTCAACGATGCCGACAAGAACAAGGTCTCCGAGCTGGAGACGAAAGGCATCGAGCGCTGCAACGCCGACGACGACAAGCGCGCCGACGACTTCTTTGCCCAAGCCATGAAGATCATCGGCAAATGATCCGGATCTCCCACGCAATGGAGGCCGATATGTCCTCTGCCGGCGATCGCCGTCCACTCAATCGGGTTCCCGACGTCACCGTCGCTTTCTGGCTGATCAAGGTCATGGCGGTGACCATGGGCGAGACGGCGGCCGACTATCTGGCCGTCAATCTTGGCCTTGGCCTTACCACCACCTCGCTGATCATGTGCGGCGTTCTCGTCGTCGCGCTGGTGCTGCAGTTTGCGCAGAAACGTTACGTTCCTTGGGCTTACTGGCTGGCGGTCGTGCTGATCAGCGTCGTCGGAACCCTGGTCACCGACAACCTCGTCGACACTTTCGGCGTGCGGCTTGAGACCACGACGATCGTGTTCTCCCTGGCTCTCGCGCTGACCTTCCTGGCCTGGTACGCGAGCGAAAAGACCTTGTCGATCCATACCATCTTCACCACCCGGCGCGAGATATTCTACTGGCTGGCGATCCTGTTCACCTTCTCGCTCGGCACGGCCGCCGGCGATCTCGTCGCCGAAAGCTTCGACCTGGGCTACCTCACCACGGGCCTTATCTTCGGCGGCGTGATCGGCCTCATTGCCCTTGCCTATTATGCGTTTGGCCTGAACGGCATCCTCGCCTTCTGGCTTGCCTATATCCTCACCCGGCCGCTTGGCGCTTCGTTCGGCGATCTGCTCTCGCAGCCGATGGAATATGGCGGATTGGGCTTCGGCACCACCTTCACCAGCCTGATTTTCCTGGGCTGTATTGTGGCGATCGTGCTTTATATGACGCTGAGAGACTTGTTCGACGACGAGGAAGAGCTTCTAGTTCCCTAGAGCAATTCCGGGAAAAGCATGAAAACGGTTTTCCATCCGGGATTGCGCCAAAGCAGAGTTGGAGCGTCTCGCCGTTTCCATGAAACGGTGAGACGCTCCATGAACACGAGCCGGCCAAAAAAAGCCGCGGCCAGTGCTACCATGCCGGCCGCGGCTGAAGCAGCAAGGAGCGGGACGACAAAGGGCAATGCGACTTCTGCTGATTGAAGACGATCCGAGAACCGCCGACTATATCGTCAGGGGGTTGGCCGAGGCCGGCCATGTCTGCGATCTCTTGCGCGACGGCCATGACGGCCTCTTCGCCGCGACCCGCAACGCCTATGACGTGATCGTCGCCGACCGCATGCTGCCGGGTCTCGACGGCCTGTCGATGATCAAGGCCGTGCGTGCCGCCGGGGTGCGCACGCCGGCGATCTTCCTCACCTCGATCGGCGGTGTCGACGATCGGGTCGAAGGTCTGGAGGCTGGCGGCGACGACTATCTGGTCAAGCCCTTCGCTTTTTCCGAGCTTTTGGCCCGCATCAATGCGCTTGGACGGCGGCCGGCGGCGCAGGAACAGAAGACGAGCCTGCGTGTCGCCGATCTGGAAATGGATCTCATCCAGCGCCGCGTGACCCGGCAAGGCCAGGCGATCGACCTGCAGCCGCGGGAATTCAGCCTGCTTGAAGTGCTGATGCGCGGCGAGGGCCGCGTGATCACCCGCACCATGCTTCTGGAGCGCGTCTGGGATTTTCATTTCGACCCCAAGACCAGTGTGGTCGAGACGCATATCAGCCGGCTGCGCACCAAGGTCGACAAGCCCTTTGAAATCCCGCTCATCCATACGGTGCGCAACACCGGCTACAGCCTGCATGCGCCGATCTGAGGCAGGCCAGGCATGAACGGCGCACGTTCAAGCCTGCTGCGCAGCACCCCTTTCAGGCTGGCTTTGACCTTCGCCTTCCTGTTCCTGCTGGCTTTCATCCTGTCTGGCGCGATCGTCTATCAATTGATGAGCGCCGAACTGACAAAACGGCTCGATCAATCGATCAAGGAAACCCACTCGTTGATCGCGGCGACCTATGCCGAGAGCGACGAGGAAGATCTCGTCGCCACCGTCAGGGATCATGCTCAGTTCAGCCAGGACAGCGATCAGATCTTCTCCCTCACCGACCATAACGGCAACCGGCTGGCTGGAGATTTCACGGCCGCCGGCCTCCCGGTCGGCTTTTCCATGTTTACCGCAACCTTGCCGGGCGTGCCGCCCGGTACCGAATACCGCGCCTATTCGGGCATGGTCGGCAACAACAAGCTGACGGTCGCCTTTTCGCTCTCGGAAACCGAAGCGCTCGAGACCATCGCCTTGATGAGCTTCGGCTGGGCGACGCTGTTCATCACCGGCCTTGCCGTCGCCGGCGGCGCCGTGCTCGCCTCGCGGGTCCAGCGGCGCCTCGACGCGATCGCCGCCACCATGGTTGACGTCTCGCATGGCCGGCTCGGGGCCCGCATCCCGTTGATCGGCAATGGCGACGACATCGACGGAGTCTCCGGCCAGGTCAACGCCGCGCTCGACCGCCTGTCGGCGCTGGTCGATGGCATGCGCGAGGTCAGCGCCAACATTGCCCATGACCTGAAGACGCCGCTCAACCGGCTGCAGATGATCCTGGAATCCGCTGCCGACAAAACAGCCGCCGGCAAGGATGTTTCGGGCGAACTGGCCGACGCCCGCACCGAAAGCCTGCAGATCAACGAAACCTTCGACGCGCTGCTGCGCATCGCGCAGATCGAGGCCGGCGCGCGCAAGGCGCGTTTTGTCGATGTTGATGTCGGCCATATCGTCGAGACCATCGGCGAGGTTTATGCCGATGTCGCCGAAGACGACGGAAAGTCCCTGTCCACAGGGCTTGTTCCGGATACGAAATGGTACGTTCACGGCGACCGCGACCTGCTTATGCAGATGCTTTCCAATCTGGTCGAGAACGCGCTCAGGCACTGTCCGCCGGGCACTGCGATTGAGCTCAACGTTACCGGGAACGCCGACCGCGTCGCCGTGCATGTCCGAGACGACGGTCCGGGCATTCCGGCGGAGGAGAGCGAAAAAGTCTTTCGCCGCCTCTATCGCTTGGATTCCAGCCGCACGACCCCCGGCAGCGGCCTGGGCTTAAGCCTCGTCAAAGCCGTCGCCGACCTGCATGGCGCCACCATAGAGCTGGAGGAGCGCAACCCAGGCCTGGGCGTGACCGTCAGCTTTCCAGCAGCGAGATCGCAGGGCGGCTAGGGCAATTCCAGATAGAGTGTGAGCGGTTTTCCGTCCGGAATTGCGTTTGAAACAAGCAGGCTGGAGCGGAACAGCTTTTTTCGCTTCAAAACCTTGAAGCTTACCGATCCGTATGGGCGAGGCGACCTGCCCGTAAGCTTGGCTTGTCATAATGGCAGCCTGTACCGCTATCGGAGGTTGCGCGACATGATCTCGTTCCATCGGAAAATCGGCCGGCTCGCATCGAGTCTGGCGCTGGGCGCATGCTTGCTCGCAACCGGCTCGCAAATCCCGCAGTTCGGTATCGATCCGGCATTCGCCGCCGAAAAGGCTATCCCGGCCGAGAAGAACCCGCCGGGTGATATCCCCGATAGCCAGGTCTTCATCGACTACGTCTCACCGCAAGGCTTCACACTGAAGGTGCCGGAGGGCTGGGCGAGGTCCGATCGCTCCGACGGAGCCAGCTTCGTCGACAAGCTCGATGGCGTCGCCGTCACGGTATCGAAGGCCGACGCCGCGCCCACCGCGGAGAAGGCCAAGACGGACTTCGTGCCGACGCTCGAGGCAACCGGACGGGCTGTCAAAGTGACCGCGGTCAAGCAGGTCAAGCTGCCGGCCGGTCCGGCGATCCGCATCGTCTACACATCCAACTCCGAACCCAATGCCGTCACCGGCAAGCAAGTGCGCCTCGAGAATGAGCGCTATCTCTATTTCAAGGACGGCAAGCTGGTCACGCTCGATCTCTACGCGCCCAAGGGCGCTGATAACGTCGACCAATGGCAACTGATGTCCAATTCATTCCAATGGCAATGAAATGAACGTGCTGGACGCGCACGAGCTCTACCGGTTCTTCCACATAGGCGACGACGAGACCGCCGCGCTGCGTGGCGTCAGCTTTCGTCTGTCGGCCGGTGAGATCGTAGCCCTGGTGGGACCGTCCGGCAGCGGCAAATCCACGCTGCTGTCTTGCGTCACCGGACTGGACGAACCCGACGGCGGCCATGTCGAGGTGGCCGGCAGGCGCTTGACCCGCCGGTCGGAAGCCGAGCGAACCCGCATCCGCGCCGCCAATTTCGGCATCCTTCCGCAGTCCGGGAACCTGTTTGGCCATCTCAACGTGGAACAGAACCTGCGCCTTCAGATGCAGCTAGCCGGCAGGGCAGACGAGAGGCGAATCGGCGCGCTCCTGGAAAGCGTCGATCTTCAGCATCGTGCGCACGCCCTTCCTACCGAACTCTCCGGCGGTGAGATGGCGCGGGCCGGCCTTGCCGTGGCGCTCGCCGCCGATCCGCCGATCCTGGTCGCCGACGAGCCGACCGCCGAAGTCGACCGCGACACCGAACTCCGGCTGATCGCGCATTTCGAGGCGCGCCGGCGCGCCGGCTTGGCGACGCTGCTTGCCACCCATAGCCAGGCGCTTGCGCACAAAGCGGACCGCATCATCAGGCTGAAGGACGGGAGGATAGACGATGAGTGAGCCGCTTGTCGTCGGCAGGCGTCTCGGCCGCGACTTCCAGCGCGGGGTGAGCGCGCTTCGCGATGTCGACTGCAGGATCGCTCCCAACGCTCGGATCGCGGTGGTCGGGCCGTCCGGCAGCGGCAAGACGACCTTGCTGCATATACTCGCAGGGCTGGACAAGCCGACATCCGGCGCCGTCGAATGGCCCCGGCTCGGCCCAATCGAAGAGCTGAGGCCGCGCCATATCGGCCTCGTGTTCCAGACGCCCAGCCTGTTCCCGGCGCTCACCGTGGCCCAGAATGTCGGCCTGCCGATGGTATTGGCCGGCGACCCGGCCTCCGCCGGGCCGGCCGCGGCGGCTTTGCTGGAATTGTTTGGGCTCGGCGAGCTTCGCGACAAGCTACCGGAGGAATTGTCCGGCGGGCAATCACAACGGATCGCGATGGCCCGGGCGCTCGTCATGAAGCCGAAGCTGGTGCTGGCCGACGAGCCGACCGGACAGCTCGACAGCATCACCGCGCAGTTCTTTTTCGACACCGTCATGGAACAGCTGGAGGACACCGGCATCGCCTTGGTCGTGGCCACGCATGACGAGGCAGTGGCCGCGCGTATGGCGACGAGATGGACCATGGACCATGGTCGTCTGATCTCCGAATGGCCAAGACAGGACGCGGCATGATGCTTCTGCTGTGGACGCGCGGTATCCTCGCCCGTCGGCTCCCGCGGGTAGCTGGCGCCGCGACAGGCATAGCGCTGACTGTCGCCCTCCTCGCAAGCATGGCCCTCTTCCTGACCCATGCCGGCGCCTCGATGACGGCCCGCGCCATAGGCGCGGTGCCGGTCGACTGGCAGGTACAGGTGATTTCCGGGGCTGATCCGGAGGCAGTCGGCAAGGCGATTGCCGAGACGGCGACGGTCAAGGCCGTTCACAATGTCCGCTATGCCGATGTCGCGGGCTTCGAAGCCCATACCGGCGGCACGACCCAGACCACCGGCCCCGGGCAGGTTATTGCCCTGGACGATGGCTATTCCCGCGATTTTCCGGCGGAAGTCCGATTGCTTTCGGGCAGTGCCGGGGGCGTGCTCGTCGCCCAGCAGACGGCGGCCAACCTCCATGTAGGCCCTGGCGATACCGTATCGATCAGTCGCATCGGCCTGCCCGCGACCGAGGTCAGGATTTCAGGGGTGGTCGATCTTCCCGACGCGGATTCGCTGTTTCAGGCCGTTGGCTTGCCTGCCCAGGCCGCGCCGCAGGCACCGCCTGACAACGTGGTCGTGCTCCCCTGGCGGGATTGGCAGTTGCTTTTCGGTCCGCAGGCGCAACTGCGCCCGGACACGGTGCGGCAGCAATGGCACGCGCGGCTGGCCCACGAAGACCTGCCGCCCGATCCTGTCCAGGCCAATATCTTCGTCACCGGCGCGGCCCGCAATTTCGAGGCGAGGACGGCCGGCCGTGCTCTGATTGCGGACAACCTTGGCTCCCGCCTCGCGGCCGTGCGCGAGGACGCGCTCTACGCTTCCGTGCTGTTCCTGTTTCTTGGGCTGCCGGGAGCGGCGCTGGCCACGGCGCTCACCTATGCGGTGATCTCGTCTGGTGCACGGCGCCGCGGCATGGAGCAGGCGCTGCTTCGCATCCGCGGCGCCACGACGCGCACGATTCTGTCGCTTTCTGCCGCCGAGGCGGCGGTCGCCGCCTTTACGGGAACGTCGCTCGGCATCGGTGCGGCTCTGCTTCTCGGCCGCGCCTCCGCCTCCGACTCGTATCCGGCCTCGGTCGTGTCGATTCTCTTCCTTGTCGCGCTGTTCGGCCTGCTGCTGGGGTTCGCGGCTTTCCTGCTTCCGGCCTGGCGTGACGCCCGCTGGACCAAGGTCGGCATTGCCCGTCAAACGGTCACCCGCGCCACGGTACCGCTCTGGCGGCGCCTATGGCTGGATTTGCTTCTGCTAGCCGGCGCCGGTCTCTTCTTCTGGTTGTCGGCCAGCACCGGATACCAGATCGTGCTGGCGCCGGAGGGCGTGGCGGCGACCTCGGTCGACTACAAAGCTTTCATCGCCCCAGCCTTGTTGGGGGTGGGCATGGTGCTGCTGATCATGCGCCTCTCGGACACGATCATCGCACGCAATGGCACATTGTTGCGGGCGATCCTCATCCCGGTGGCTGGTCCGTTGACGCCGATCGTGTCGGCCACGCTGTCGCGGCAGTCGGCGCGGCTGACAGCCGCCATCGCCATGACCGCCCTGGCCGTTTCCTTCGCCACTTCGACAGCCATTTTCAACACCACCTACAATGCCCAGGCGCGCATCGACGCCGAACTCACCAATGGATCCGACGTCACGATCTTCGGAACGTCGGACAAACCGGCAGGCGCGTATCTGACGGCATTGACCGCGCTCCCCGACGCGATTGCGGTCGAGCCGATGCAGCATCGTTTTGCCTATGTGGGAGCGGATCTGCAGGACCTCTATGGGATCGATCCCGGACGAATCGGGCGCGCCACGGCCCTTTCCGACGCCTATTTCAGCGGCGCCAGCGCCGCCGGCATGCTCGGCCAGCTGGCGGCCACGCCCGACGGCGTTCTGGTTTCGGAGGAAACCGTGCATGATTTCCAGCTCGAGCAGGGTGATACGATCAATCTCCGGCTCCTTGATGCGAGGGATCATCAATATCATCCGGTGGCCTTCAAATTCATCGGCGTCGCGCGCGAATTTCCGACAGCGCCGAAGGATTCCTTTCTTGTCGCCAATGCCGCCTATGTCGCCCGCATGACAGGATCGGACGCGGCCGAATATGTTTTGATGCGGGCGCGCGGCGACTCCGCCGAGCTTGCCCGGCAGGCCTCTTCGGTGCTTGACGACCCGACGCTGAAGATCACCGATATCGGCCAGGCCGCGCATCTGATCGGGTCGAGCCTGACCGCCATCGACCTTGATGGGCTGACAAGAATCGAGCTCGGATTTTCCGTGCTTATGGCGGCGGCGGCCGCCGGACTGATGCTGGCCCTGGGATTCGCCGAGCGGCGCCGCCCCTTCGCGATCCTCGGCGCGATAGGCGCCAGACCGGCGCAACTGGCCGCGTTTCTATGGGGCGAAGGCCTGGTCATCATCGTCGGTGGCCTTGTCTTCGGCCTCATCACGGGAACACTGACCGCATGGATGCTGGTGAAGCTTTTGACCGGAGTCTTCGATCCGCCGCCGGAAGCGCTCTCGGTGCCATGGCTCTATCTGGCGATCGTGCTCGGCCTCGTCGTCGCATCCGTCGCCGCCGCCGTGCGGTCCGCCGGATCGTCCTCCGGCCTGGTCGCCGAGCAATTGCGCGATCTGTGACGCCCACGCCGCTTACGCATTCGTAAGGCCGCGGCCAGGCTGTTGAAAACTTCCGGCCCTAAGATTTCGCTTCGCTTCATCCCGGCTCCGGGGTTCGTGATCCGGCAGGGCTGGGCCGTTCCGGATTGAAGCCGCCCTGGGCAACCGCCCTCGGCATACGAGAGAAAGGAACAGAACGATGAAAAAATCTGTCATCACAGCTGCAATGGTAGTCGCAATCGCATCCAGCCAAGGCGCCTACGCAAAGGCGACAACCGGCACGATCGCCAGCATCGACAAGAAAGGCGATTCGATCACGCTTGCTGACGGCAAGACATTCTCCTTGCCGGAAGGCATTGAAGCCGAGACGCTGAAAGTCGGCGAGAAGGTGATGGTCACGTACTCGACGAAGGCCGGCAAGCTGGCGGCATCGAGCATCCAGCCGGCCAAGTAGACCGGTGTTGACGGCGGGGCTGGTGTGTCACCGGCCCCGCCCGCAAGCCGCCCATCGCGGCCTCTACAGCAATCCGGTGATCAGCCGGTCAATCCTGGTGTCTTGCCGATAGGCGAAGCGGACCAGGAGAGCCGCGACCAGCGCTGTCGCCGCACCGCCGAGGACATCGCTCACATAATGCGTCCCGAGATAGATGCGCGACAGCGATATCAGAAGTGCTGCAGCAAGGAACAGCAGGCCGCGCCCCCGCAGCCCGTAGATCAGGAACACCGCCGCTATGGCAAAGCTGGCGGTGGAATGATCGGAGGGAAACGAGAAATCGACGGTTCGGTCGATGACCAGATGCGTGACATGCGCGTCATAGGGGCGGACGCGTTGAAAGAACAGCAGGATGGTCTGGTTGATCCCCAGGCCGAGCAGGAAGGACAGCCCGGCCGCCACGACAACGTGGCGAATGACGCTGTCGGCCCTGGGTATCCACCACTGCAGCGCCACGGCCAACACGAGGGCCGGAACGCCGATCGTCGAGGCGCCGAGCATGATCGCATCGAGCACCGGGTCTTGTCCAGCCCAGCTGTTTATCCAGGCAGTCAGCGCAGCATCGAACTGGTACATCGAAACTCCATCAGGTCAGGGAAAGATTGCGCTACAGCGCTGCACCGTTTCACAGAAACGGCGAACCACTCTATCTCCTTGTTTTGACGCAATTCCGGACGGAAAATCGCTTCACACTTTTCCTGGAATTGCTTCATCGGGTGCGCCAGGTGATCGCGGAATTGGTGACGTAGTTCCAGGCAGCGCCCACCGCCGCCGCGGCGAGGCCGGCCACCCACCAGCGCGACGCGTTGGTGTAGAGCAGGCTTGACACGCCGACCCCGGCCACCACGCCGAAGCTGCACAAGGCCGCGAACAGGCCGAACCCGGTCAGGAAGCGCCAGCCACGCCGGCGAAGGTCGCGATAGGTGAAGACGTTGTTCAGCGTGTAGTTGAATGCCATCGCCGTAAACATAGCGGCGGTCTGGGCCGCGGCAAACGGCACGCCGCGCGCCAGCAAGGCATGCAGCGCCGTCAGGTGCACGCCGACCCCCAGGAAACCAACCAGGCCGAAGGCCAGGAAGCGGGTCGAGATCAGATCGCCCGAAGCCTTTGCGACCAGCAGGCCCGCATATTCAAGCACCACCATGGCATCGAGCTTGCTCTGCCCGTGCAGGCGCGGACCGAAAACGTAAGGAATTTCCTGAATGCGCAGGCCAGTCGACGACGCGACGATGTCCAGCAGGATCTTGAACCCCTGGCGAGACAGATGCGGCGCGACCGTGTCGACAATGTCCCGGCGCAGCATGAAGAAGCCGCTCATCGGATCGCGTATCGGCGTCTTGAGCAGCCACTGGGCAAGCCGCGTCGCCAGCATGCTGCCGTTCGACCGCAGCCGCGTCAGGCCGCTTTCCGCCCTGCCGTCGTCCTGGTAGCGGCTGGCGACAACCATGTCGGTCTGGCCGCCGCGCATGATCTCCAACATAGCCGGCAGGCAGGTTTCATCGTGCTGAAGATCGCCGTCCATAACCGCCACGACCGGCGCCGAGCTCGACAATATCCCTTCCAGGCAGGCGCCGGCGAGGCCACGACGGGCAATGCGCCTGATGCCGCGGACGCGGTGATCGCGCGCGGCAATGTCGCGAACGGCAAGGATGGTGCCATCCGTGGAATCGTCGTCGACGAAGACAACCTCCCATTCGACACCAGCAAGCACCTTGTGCAGCCGCGCCACCAGGAGCCCGATATTGGCGTGCTCGTTCAAGGTCGGAACCACGACCGTCAGTTCGGCGCCACCGCGATATCCGTGGCCCGCTTCGCCGATGTCGGATTGCAGGTGATGAAGAGGCTGGTTCATGGCAGGTGACCGGCCTGAGGCAACGGATTTTGACCTTCCGGGCTTGGCGGTCGCGTGCCCGAACGCCTGATCGGCACGATGACGATGTCGAAGACCGGGTAGCCGGCAATCCGCTGCGTGATGTATCGCGACGGACCGGTTATCGTGAACAAGCCTTCGAGATGGTCGTGGTAGCCTTTCTCGCTGACGGCCTCGTCAGCGGGATCCAGGGCAGCGACGAGGAAGCCCGCGCCACGGCCGTCGAGCCTTGCATCGTCGATGAACTGGAAATGGCGTGGGTCGCCCGGCAGCACCTCGACCGGTATATCCGGGCCGAGTGCGATGGATATGCGCGCCGCCTGCATCCAGTTCAACGCCACGACATAGCTGCCGGGATCCCGGAGCGGACTGGCCTCGAGCTTGTGCGACAGCGCCGTCCAGTCGACGATCTGCCAGTTGACGTCGAATTTGGGTGCGCGGCTGAAGAATGGGCGCGTGAAAGCGCCGGTCGTCGCCTGCACGGCAAACCCCGTTATCGCCAGCGGCACGACGACGGCGGCGATGGCAAAGGATGCGCTGAGCAAGGCCGGTTTGCGCTGCGAAAACCGGGCACACCACTGGCCGACGAGCGGAAAGGCAAAGAGGAAGCCGCTCATCGACCAGTGCGGCAACGAATGGGCGCTGATCAAGGCGGCCACGTCGAAGAAGGCCACGGGCAACGCCGCAATCAGCACGAAGAAACGGTCGGCGGGCGAGGCTTCGGGCCTGGCGCCGCGCCACAGGCAGCCCATGGCCACCAGCCAGATGGGCGGCCAGACATAGACCGCCTGGCCAAGCAGGGTGAGCGCAAGGTTGACCGGATGCAGGAAGTGGCCTTCGGTGGCCAGACCCCGGCCGGACTGGAACGCCAGCGAGATCCAGCCATGACGCATGTTCCACAGCACGACCGGTATCAGGCCGAGCGCGGCGACAGCCCCGGCCACCCAGGGTCCCGGCGTCCGCAATTGGGCGCGGCCGGCTTTCGTCAGCACCAGCACGAGCAGGGCCGAAAGGCAGAAAAGGCCCGCTTGATATTTCGACATCAGCGCAAGGCCAAGCGCCAGGCCGGCCCCGATCCAGCGCGCCAGCGGGTGTTGCGTTTCCCCGCCCAGAAGCATCGGCGCGGCCAGCCAGGCGCTGGCCAGCAGAAAGAAATCCAGCGGCCCGTCGGGTACCACGAAGTGTCCGGCCGAGATCAGGAAAAACGGCGCCACGCTATACCAGGCCACGGCCCAGAATGCGGCAACGGCGCCATAGGCCTTCCGGGTCAGGTCGAACAGCAGCAGCGCCGACAGCGATCCGAGCAGGACGTAGGGAAGCCTGGCGGCGAAGCGGCATTCGCATCCGCTGATGTCGATCATCAGCCGGGCGAGCGCAAAGCCGAGGGGAGGATGATCGAAATAGGACAGCGAATGGCTGCGCGACACCACGACGGCGTAGGCCTCGTCGATCGACAGCGGAATGACCGGGGCAAGGCCGATCCGCAGCAGCAGGAAAGCGGCGATCACGAACGCCGCCTGATAGACCGGCGTCTCCCAGAGGTCTTGCGCCTGTGTCGCGGCAAGGGTCCGGGTCTGAACGGACTGCATGGCCGTCACCGGGCGACCCTGACCTGGCGAAGCGGATCACCTGGACGCAACATCTAAGCCACCTCTCGAACAAGACAGGCTTTCGGCTTGGACGGGATGTTAGCCGCAGCGGTTCGGGGCCGACTGTGCCCTCTCAACCATACTGGCGGATTGCCGCGTTCTTACAAATCGGTAAGCGGAGGCCGATCGATGACGATGGCAAACGTGGCCGATACGGCGCTGCCGGGACGCCGACTTACTTGGCCCCCACCGCGCCCCGGCGAAAATCCGAAGGCGACATCCCCGCCAGTTTGCGGAACGATTTGTTGAAGGCGCTGAGCGAGCCAAAACCCGAATCCATGGCGACGCGCAGCACATTGGCGTCTTCATGCATCAAGAGCGCCTGGGCATAGCTCAGCCGCAGCAGGTTGACATATTCGTTGAGCGTCATGCCGGTCGATTTCTTGAACAGGCTCATGGCGTATTTCGGATGGATATCGGCAGCCGAGGCGATGTTCACGCAGTCGATGTCGTAGAGAAAATTCCCGGCGATGAAGTCGCACATGCGTCCGACATTGCGCGAGGACTGCTGGTCCAGGGCATTGCCCGCGCCTTGCCCCGCGACGGTTTCCGGCACCAGCCGGTAGGGATCGAAGCGGACCCGCTCCAGCCGCAACAGCAACTCGTTGACGGCATGCTCGGCCCTTGCCGCATCGCCCGAGCGCGCATACTCGTTCCAGCGTTTGAAATTGTCGTTGTCGGACTGATCGGTCGCGTTGGTCACCAGCGTCGCCCCGGTCATCAGCCGGTGCCGGACATCGGCCGGCAGATGCAGCCGGAAGAAATGCACCAGCGGCAGATGCGCGCCGGCATAGATCGCATCGTCGCTGAGATCATCCATCTGGTGCGGCAGGCCGCCCCAGAACAGGCACATCTCGCCGGCCGACAGCGAAATCTCATGCTCGGCCATGCGGTAATGCACCGAGCCCCGCACGATGAAATTGACCTCGACCTGGGCGTGCCAGTGCGGCTTCAGCATCACCAGCGGCTGGTTGTGGAACATCTGCAATGCAAGCGGCAGTCCTTCGACGCTGCTGGCGCCTGGCTGGTAGAACGGCCGCTGCGACACCTTACTTTCCGCCAACTTCTTATTCCCTTTGACGGGGACAAGCCTTCCGCGCCGCATAGTCTAGGCATGCTCACAGCGAGAGAGCAAATGAAATGGGAGGATTTCAATGCGCACGACACTGACTTGCGCCGCACTTATGCTTGCCCTGGGCTCCGGCCCGGCCCTGGCGCAGTCCGGCGAAATCACGATCTGGAGCTGGAACATCGCCGCCTCGTCGCTCAAGGCGACCGTCGCCGGCTTCAACAAGCAATACCCCGACATCAAGGTCACGGTTCAGGACCTCGGCAACCAGCCGGCCTATGACAAATCGATCGCCGGCTGCGCCGCCGGCGGCGTCGGCCTGCCCGACATCGTCACCATCGAAAATGGCGAGGCCGAGAATTACTGGAGCCAGTTCCCCGACTGCTTCGTCGACCTGCACACGCTGGGCTACAGCGCCGAGGACCAGAAGAAATATCCCGACTTCAAGCGCACCGAGCTCGAGGTCGGCGACAAGGCCTATGCGATGCCGTGGGATTCCGGCCCGGTCGCCGTCTTCTACCGTCGCGATTTCTACGCGAAGGCTGGCGTCGATCCGGCCTCGATCAAGACCTGGGACGATTTCATCGCCGCCGGCAAGAAGATCCAGGCCGCCAATCCGGGGGTGTCGATGACCAATGCCGATTTCAACGGCGACACCGAATTCTTCCGCATGATCTCCAACGAGCAGGGCTGCGGCTATTTCGCCGAGGACGGCCAGTCGATCACCGTGGCCGAGCCGAAATGCGTCGACGCCCTGACCAAGGTCAAGGAGATGAAGGACGCCGGCATCATCACCTCAGCCGACTGGTCGACCAAGATCACCAACAACACCGCCGGCACTGTCGCCAGCCAGGTCTATGGCGGCTGGTATGAAGGCACGGTCCGCACCGAATCGCCGAAGGAGAGCGGCAAATGGGGCGTCTATCTGATGCCGAGCCTTACCGCCGACGGCCCGCGCGCCGCCAATCTCGGCGGCTCGTCGCTTGCCATCACCTCGGCCTCGAAGAACAAGGAAGCCGCCTACGCCTATCTGAAATACACGCTGGGGACGAATGAAGGCCAGATCACCATGCTGAAGGATTTCGGCCTGGTGCCGTCGCTGATCTCGGCGCTCGACGATCCTTACGTTTCGCAAGGCCAGCCCTATTGGGGCGACCAGGCGATCTGGAAAGACATTCTGGCAACCTTGCCGAAGGTCGTGCCGAGCCGCGGCACGCAGTTCCAGAGCGACGCCGAGATCATCCTGCGCGCCGTGCAGACCAAATATCTGGCCAGCGGCTATCCCGACGCCAAGGCCGCGCTCGACGACGCCGCCAAGCAGATCGCCGCCGCGACCGGCCTGCCGGTGAAGTGAGGCAGTTTCCTTCTCCCCGTTCCACGGGGAGAAGGTGCCCGAAGGGCGGACGAGGGGCGGCGCCGACATCGACAATTGGCGCTGCTCTAGCAAACTCAACGCCGATCATCGCGGCGCCCACCAAGAAGGCGCTACCGGGAAAGGAGGAACCCATGCGCACCCGAAACGCCACCGCGTATCGCTTCCTCACGCCTTATCTCTTGATCTTCGCCATCTTCTGGATCTGGCCGATCATCTCGTCCTTCCTGATCTCCTTCCAGGCGACGCGCACCGTGCCGTGGCGCTTTGCGCCGGCCTTCAACTGGGGCCGACTGATCGGCGACCCAGCCTTCTACAACGCGCTCGAAAACACGCTGCTCATCCTCGTCATCCAGGTGCCGGTGATGATTGCGCTGGCCATCGTGATGGCGGTCCTGCTCAATTCGCCGATGCTTAAAGCGCGCGGCCTTTACCGCTTTGCCTTCTTCGCTCCGGTCGTGGTCGGCGAAGTGGCCTATTCGGCTGTCTTCCGGCTGATGTTCAGCCTCGATTTCGGCATCGTCAACAAGCTGCTCGACAGCGTCGGCCTGGCCAAGATCGACTGGTTCTCCAACGTCACGCCGGCGATGGCCGTCATCATGATCGCGGTGACTTGGCGCTGGGCCGGCTACAACGCCATCATCCTGCTTGCCGGCCTGCAATCCATCCCAGACGACGTCTATGAAGCGGCGACGCTCGACCGCGTCAGCAAGCTCAAGCAGTTCTTCCATATCACCTTG
>Ga0209759_1000443_pt1 | contig 48263 bp, 40 predicted proteins | sample AraplaCL_Col_mMS_FD_184261 | JGI IMG/M metagenome (GOLD analysis project Ga0209759, IMG submission 184261) | Arabidopsis root microbial communities from the University of North Carolina, USA - plate scrape CL_Col_mMS (SPAdes) (version 2) | ecosystem: Host-associated > Plants > Roots >...
GCGTCGCGGCTGGTCCAGTCGATCAGGTCGCGCAGCGTCACGTAGCTGCCGGCGCGCTTGGAGATCTTGACCTCCTGGCCGCCGCGCATCACGGTGATCATCTTGTGCAGCAGGTAGTCGGGCCAGCCCTGCGGCACGCCTTCGTCGACCGCCTGCAGGCCGGCACGCACGCGCGCGACGGTGCCGTGGTGGTCGCTGCCCTGCACGTTGATGGCCTTGACGAAGCCGCGCTCCCACTTGTCCAGGTGGTAGGCGACGTCGGGCACGAAGTAGGTGTACGTGCCGTCGGACTTGCGCATCACGCGGTCCTTGTCGTCGCCGAACTCGGTGGTGCGCAGCCACAGCGCGTTGTCCAGCTCGTAGGTCTTGCCCGAGGCGATCAGCTTGGCCACCGTCTTCTCGACGGCGTCGTTGGCGTAGAGGCTGGACTCGAGGAAATAGTTGTCGAAGTGCACGCCGAAGGCCTGCAGGTCGAGATCCTGCTCGTGGCGCAGGTAGGCCACCGCGAACTGGCGGATCGAGTCGAGGTCGTCCGGGTCGCCCGAGGCGGTGAACTCGCGGTCGTCGGCCTTGACCGTCTTCCTGGCGAGGAAGTCGGCGGCGATGTCGGCGATGTACTCGCCGTTGTAGAACTTCTTGCTTTCCGGATTGGCCGGATCGGTGGGCCAGCACTCGTCGCCCGGCTTGAAGCCCTTGATGCGCAGCTGGGTGCTGTGGGCCAGCGTGCCGATCTGCACGCCCGCGTCGTTGTAGTAGAACTCGCGTTGCACGCTCCAGCCCTGGCTGGCGAGCAGGTTGCACACGGTCGAGCCGAGCGCGGCCTGGCTGGCGTGGCCCACGTGCAGCGGCCCGGTCGGGTTGGCCGAGACGAACTCGACGATCACCTTGTTGCCGTTGGGCGGCTGGATGCCGAACTTGTCGGCGGCGGCCAGCACCTCGGCGACGACGGCCTGCTTGGCGGCCGGGGCCAGGCGCAGGTTGATGAAGCCGGGGCCGGCGATCTCGAGCGCGGACACCCAGCGCTGCACCGCCGGTTGCGCCTTCAGCGCGGCGACCAGTTGCTCGGCGACGGCGCGCGGCGCCAGGCGCAGCGGCTTGGCCAGCTGCATCGCCACGGTGATGGCCAGGTCGCCATGGGCGGCCTGCTTGGGGGATTCGAACGCGGGCGTGAGCGCGGCATCCGGCGCGACTTGCGCGACCGCGGCCGCCAATGCCTGCGCCAGCTCGGATTTGGCTTGGATCATGCAGGGATTCTACGGTTCGCGCCGCTCCCGGCCCGCCCGACAGTCGGCTCGCGGCGACCGAACAGCCGGAGAAACAATCCATTACTCGCCCGATCAGAAGGGCCCGCGAGGCGTCAATATCGACCCTGACACATGGCGCGTGAAGCCGGCGCGCGCGTCCCCGACGACAAAACCCTCCTGATGAGCGACTCCGCCTTCGACGCCACGACCTCCGAGCGCCCCGAGCAGCCCGGCGCGTTGCCGTCGACCATCGGCAAGTACACCATCCTGGGACGCCTGGGCGATGGTGCGACCAGCGAGGTGTTTCGCGCGCACGACGCCGGCAACAAGCGCGACGTCGCGATCAAGCGGCTGCGGCTGTCGTCCGAGACCGCCGCCGTCGACGCCCACTTCTGGTCGCGCTTCTTCGCCGCCGAGGCCGCGCTGGTGGGCCGGCTCAACCACCCGAACGTGGTGCAGCTGTACGAGGCGTTCAGCGACGCCCAGGTGCCCTACCTGGTCATGGAGTGCGTGCCCGGCGTGACGCTGCGCGACTTCTGCCGCCCCGACAGGCTGCTGCCGCTGGAACAGGTCGTCGAGATCGGCTTCAAGTGCGCGATGGCGCTGGGCTACGTCTTTCGCCAGGGGCTGATCCACCGCGACGTCAAGCCGGCCAACATCCTGGCGGTGATGCAGGACGGCGAGGTGATCGACGTCAAGCTGAGCGACTTCGGCAGTGTCCTGAACACCAATTCCGACCGCACGCAGATCCATCGCGTCGGCTCGCTGGCCTACATGTCGCCCGAACAGATCGAGGGCAACACGCTCGATTGCCGCACCGACATCTACGCGCTGGCCGCCGTGCTCTACCACCTGATCTCCGGCCGGCCGCCGTTCGACGCGCAGACGCAGGTCGCGCTGATGAACCAGATCTTCCACGACCAGCCGCCGCCGCTGGCCACCCTGCGCGAGGGCGTGACGCCCGCGCTGGAAGGCGTGATCCTGGGCGCATTGGCCAAGAAGCAGGAGGACCGGCCGCAGGACTGGGAGACGTTCGCGCAGGCGCTGTCGGGCCTGATCGTCAATCACCAGGTGCCGCGCGGCCGCCTGCAGAAGGTGCTCGACTCGGAGCGCTTCAACCTGCTGCGGTCGCTGGACTTCTTCTCCGATTTCGACGACGTCGAGCTGTGGGAAGTGGTGCACCGCGCCAAGTGGCAGCGCCTGCACTACGGCCATCGGCTGTACCGCCGCGGGCAGGAAGGCGACACCTTCCACATCATCGCGCAGGGGGAGGTGGAGGTGTTCCGCGACGGCCAGCGCGTGGCGCGGCTGGGCGCCGGCACGTCGGTGGGCGAGATGGCCTATCTGGCGCCGAGCCCCGACCTGCGCCGCCACAGCGCCGACATCATCGTCTCCGAGCCGTGCACGACGATCTCCTTCACGCCCGAGACGCTCACGCAGCTGAGCGCCGAATCGCGCATGCGTTTCGACAAGGCGTTCATCCAGGTGCTGGTGCGGCGCCTGCATGCCGCGCACGAGACGCTGGCGCACCCGCGCCGGGTTCTTTGACGCTGCCGTGACGACCTGGGCCTCGTCGCGCCGCCGTCGGATATCGGCCACGGCGTCGACAACGCGCCTGCCTCCTTGTCGTTGACGGGGCAACTTCTGCTTGTGGTCGGCCCGCGCCTTTGCTTCAATCGTGCGGTGCCGCGTCCAGGCGAGGTCCTGGCAGGTGCATCCGGCCCCATTGCCCAAGCCGACGACTGGTTCGTCACGACAAGGACACCCCATGAAGCAACTGATCACCGCCCTCGCCCTGACCCTGGCCGCCGCCGGCGTCTTCGCAGCCGATGCCGCCGCCAGCAAGCCGCTGACCGCCCAGCAACAGAAGATGGCCGACTGTTCGGCCGCCAACAAGGGCAAGAAGGGCGCTGAGTACAAGGCGGCGCAGAAGGCCTGCCTGTCCGGCGAGGACGCGGCCGCCTCGGCCCCGATGACCCAGCAGCAGAAGATGGCCGCCTGCTCCAAGCAGAACAAGGGCAAGAAGGGCGACGACTTCAAGGCGGCGCAGAAAGCCTGTCTCGCCGCCTGATCGCGCGCCCCTCGCGCCCGCCGCCGCGTGCGGCCAGGCGCGACCTTCCCAGACCCGGCCGCGTGCCGGGTTTGTCGTTTCTGCGCGCAGCAAGGCCGCAACGCGCGCATTGCCCGATTTCCATGCGCGTTGGCGCCGGGCGAAGGTTATCCGCGCACTCCGCGCGGCAGAGATTTCTCCACGGGGCCGAGCATGGGGTTGACGCGCACCGATCGGGCCAAGACGGCCCGGCGACGCGTCAATCCTGTTCTCAACATCACTCGAGGAAATCCATGAAGTCTCTGATCATCGCCCTGTCACTTGCCCTCGCCGCGGGCGCCGCCTGCGCGCGCAGCGCCCATGCGCCGGCGGCCGCCGCGTCCGATGCCACCGCGGTCGCCACGGCCGGCGGCGCGCAACCCGGCACGCCGCAGCGCTCGAAGATGAAGACCTGCAACGCCGACGCCCGGACCAAGGACGTGCACGGCGCCGACCGGCGCGCGTTCATGAAGCAGTGCCTGTCGGGCAAGGCCAAGCCCGCCACGGCGTCCTGAGGACAAGGCGGCCCATGCGTGCGCGCTTCGCGTTTGCGCTGCAGACCACGGGTCGGGATGACGCTGCGGCGCCCGAGTCGCCGCTGCAGGCGTGCGAGCCGGCGCCGGCTCGCGGGCCCCGGAGCGGCCGCGGTCGCGAATCAGCGATTCCAGTAACGCGGGTCGCCATAGCTGTGCTTGAGGAAGTCGATCCACAGGCGCACGCGCAGCGCCAGGTGGCGCGCGTGCGGAAACACCGCGAAGATCCCGTTGGGTGGCGCCGCGAAATCGTCAAGCACGCTGACCAGCCGCCCTGACTGCAGGTCGGCACTGACCTCCCAGGCGCTGCGCCAGGCGATGCCCAGTCCTGCCAGGCACCAGTCGTGCAGCACCTGGCCGTCGGTGCAGTCGAGCCGGCCGTTCAGGCGCAGGTGCGTCGGCTCGCCGGCGATCGTGAAGGCCCAGCCGCGGGTCTGGCTGGCCTCCGAGCTCAGGGTCAGGCAGGCGTGGCGCGCGAGGTCCGCGGGCGTCGCGGGCTTGCCGGCGCGCTTCAAGTAGGCCGGAGCGGCCACGCACAGCCGGCGGTTGTCGGCCAGGCGCACGCCCACCAGGCTGGAGTCCTGCAGGTCACCCACGCGCACCGCGCAGTCGACGCCTTCGTTGACGATGTCCACCACGCGGTCGGACAGGTTCAGCGACAGGCTGACGTCCGGATGCTCGGCCAGGAACGCCGGCACCAACGGGGCGACGTGGCGGCGACCGAAGCCCGCCGGCGCGGTGATGCGCAGGTGGCCGCTGGCCTTGACGCCGCCGGCCGACACGCTCGCCTCGGCGCTGGCGAAGTCCTGCAGCAGCCGTTGGCAATCCTCCAGGAAGGCGCTGCCTTCGTGCGTCAGCGACACCCGCCGTGTCGTGCGGGCCAGCAGCTTGACGCCCAGGCGCGTCTCGAGGCCATCGAGCCGCCGGCTGATGACCGCCGGCGCCACGCCCTCGGCCTGTGCCGCCGCCGTCAAGCTGCCGCGCTGGGCGACGGCCACGAAAGTTTCCATCTGCTTGAGCTTGTCCATCGGCGACTGGTCAGTTTTACGAAAAAGTCATCAATCAATCGCGAATTATGGTGGGAATCATCATCCGGGGATCGAATAGATTTCGTCGGATGCTCGCTGCTCCGCCTTCCTCCAGACAACTCGCCCCTCCCCGGGCGGTGCTGTTCGACGTCTACGGGACGCTGCTGGACGTCTACAGCGTAGGCCTGCGCGCCGAGCAAATGTTCCCGCGCGCGGGCGAGCGTCTCGCGCGCGCGTGGCGGGAGCGCCAGATCGAATATTCGCGCCTGGTGTCGATGAGCGGGCAGTACCGGCCGTTCTGGCAACTCACGCGCGACGCGCTGCAGGTGACGGCGGCGGCGCTGGGCCTGCCGCTGGACGACGCGGGCACCGACAGCCTGATGAACGAGTACCGCCACCTGTCGGCGTTTCCCGAGAACCGGGCAGTGCTGCTGGCTCTGGCAGACCGCGGCATTCCCACGGGCGTGCTGTCCAACGGCGACCCGGACATGCTGGACGTCACGCTGCGCAGCGCCGGCCTGATCGAGCTGATCGATCCCGTCATCAGCGTGCATGCCACGCGACGCTACAAGACCGATCCCGCGGCCTACGCCCTGGGCCCCGAGGCGCTGGGGCTGCCGGCCGGCGAGATCCTTTTCGTGTCGTCGAACTGCTGGGACGCGATCGGCGCGACCTGGTACGGCTACACGACGCTGTGGATCAACCGCACCGAGGCGCCGATGGAGCGGCTCGGCATCCAACCCACCCGCGTCGGGCACTCGCTGCGCGACGTCCTCGAATTCTTCTGAGCGCGGTCGGTGCGGACCATCCGTCCGCTGAACGACCCGGCCAAGACGACGGCCACGCGCTCGCCGTGACTTCCCCCCGATCTTCGACTACAACCTCCAGGAGCTTTCCATGAGCCTCACGCTGCCCCAGGGCATGACCATCTCCGGCGCGATCCAGCCCGGTTTCGAGACCATCCTCACGCCGGAGGCGCTCGCCTTCGTCGCCGACCTGCATCACACCTTCGAAGGCCGCCGCCAGGAGCTGCTGGCGGCGCGCGTCGAGCGCACCGCGCGCCTGGACGCCGGCGAGCGCCCCGATTTCCTCGCGTCGACGCGCCACATCCGCGAAGGCGACTGGAAGGTCGCGCCGCTGCCCGCCGCGCTGGCGTGCCGCCGCGTGGAGATCACCGGTCCGGTCGAGGCCAAGATGGTCATCAACGCGTTCAACTCGGGCGCCGACAGCTACATGACCGACTTCGAGGACAGCAATGCCCCGAAGTGGGAAAACCAGATCCAGGGCCAGATCAACCTGGCCGCGGCGATCCGCCGCACGCTGACCCTGGACCAGAACGGCAAGAGCTACAAGCTCAACGACCGCATCGCCACGCTGCAGGTGCGTCCGCGCGGCTGGCATCTCGATGAGAAGCACGTGCTGATCGACGGCCAGCGCGTGTCCGGCGGCATCTTCGACTTCGGCCTGTTCCTGTTCCACAACGCCAAGGAGCAGATCGCCCGCGGCGCCGGCCCGTTCTTCTACCTGCCCAAGATGGAAGGCCACCTCGAGGCACGCCTGTGGAACGACATCTTCGTGCGGGCCCAGGACAAGCTGGGCCTGCCGCAGGGCACGATCAAGGCCACCGTGCTGATCGAGACCATCCTGGCCGCCTTCGAGATGGACGAGATCCTGTACGAACTGCGCGAGCACTCGGCGGGCCTGAACGCCGGCCGCTGGGACTACATCTTCAGCTGCATCAAGAAATTCAAGGTCGACACCGACTTCTGCCTGGCCGAGCGCTCCAAGGTCACCATGACCTCGCCCTTCATGCGCGCCTACGCGCTGCTGCTGCTAAAGACCTGCCATAAGCGCGGCGCGCCGGCGATCGGCGGCATGAGCGCGCTGATCCCGATCAAGAACGATCCGGAGAAGAACGCCATCGCGATGCAGGGCATCATCAACGACAAGAAGCGCGACGCCACCGACGGCTACGACGGCGGCTGGGTGGCGCATCCGGGCCTGGTCGAGCCGGCGATGAAGGAGTTCCTGGCGGTGCTGGGCGACAAGCAGAACCAGTGGGACAAGCAGCGCCCGGACGTGGACGTGACGGCGGCCCAACTGCTCGATTTCCAGCCCGAGACGCCGATCACCGAGGCCGGCCTGCGCTACAACATCAACGTCGGCATCCACTACCTGGGCGCCTGGCTCGCGGGCAATGGCTGCGTGCCGATCCACAACCTGATGGAGGACGCCGCCACCGCCGAGATTAGCCGTTCGCAGGTATGGCAATGGATCCGCAGCCCCAAGGGCGTGCTCGACGACGGCCGCAAGGTGACCGCCGCGATGGTGCGTCCGCTGGTGGCCGAGGAGCTGGCCAAGATCAAGGCGACGCCGGCCATCGGCCAGTTCGACCGCGCCGCGCAGATCTTCGAGAAGATGAGCACGGACGAGGCGTTCGCGGAGTTCCTGACGCTGCCGCTGTACGAAGAATCGACGTTCTAGGCGTCGCCGGCGTGCAGGGGACGACTGTCACCCTGCGCGCAGTCGCAGGATCCAACCCCGCGACGATGCCGCCCGTCCACGTGGATCCTGCGACTTCGCGCAGGATGGACAGTGGGGCGGTGGCCGGCCTCAAGCCGCCTTCATGCCGCGCTCAAGCCGCCCACACGACCCGCCGGTTGCTCGACGTCCACGCGTCGAACTGGCCGTCGTAGCGCGTCTCCAGCACGTTGCGCTTGACCTTGAACGTCGGCGTGATCAACCCGTTCTCGACAGTCCATGGCTCGGTCATCAGCACCAGCACCTCGAGCTGCTCGTGCGGGTCCAGGCCCAGGTTGACCGTCATCAGGTGGTTGCTCATCGCGTCTTCCAGGGCGGCCCGGCCCGCCGGGTCGCGTGACTTCGCCGTCGCGTCCTCGTTGAGCATCAGCAGCGCGAACGGCTGCGGATAATTGGCGCCCACCACGCAGCAGGCCTCGACCGCCGGATTGGTGACCAGCTTGTCCTCGATCGGGGCCGGCGCGACGTACTTGCCCTTGCTGGTCTTGAACAGATCCTTCACGCGGCCGGTGATGCGCAGGCAGCCGTCCGCTTCGAGCACGCCCTTGTCGCCGGTATGCAGCCAGCCGTCGGCCGTGAACGCGGCGGCGCTGAGTTCCGGCTCCTTGTAGTAGCCCAGCATCAGGCAGCCGGCCTTGACCTGGATTTCTCCGGTGGCCGGATCGAGGCGCGATTCGACGCCGTCGTAGGGCAGGCCCACCGTGCCGGGCCGCTTCATCTCGGGCAGCGTCGCGTGCGACACGCCGCAGTTCTCGGTCATGCCGTAGACCTCGATCAGGTTCAGACCCAGCGTCGAATACCAGCGCAGCAGGTCGGGCGGCATCGGCGCGGCGCCGCCAGCGGCGAAGCGGCAGGCGTCCAGGCCGAGGGCCTGCAGGATCTTGCGCCGCAGGAAGCGGCCGGCCACCGGGATCTTGAGCAGGCGCTCGAGCCGCTGCGGCGGCATCTTGGCGTGGATGCCCTGCTGGAACTTGACCCACAGGCGCGGCACCGAGAAGAACATGGTCGGTCGCGCGCGCTGCAGGTCGCGCGCGAAGGTCTGCAGGCTCTCTGCGAAGAACAGGTGCATGCCCGTGGCGAGCAGGCCGTGCTCGACGAGCGCGCGTTCGGCCACGTGCGCGAGCGGCAGGTAGCTGAGCATGCGCGCGTCGGAGTCGAGCCGCACCCGGCGCAGGCCCGCGTCGATGGCCCAGGCGAAGTTGGCGAAGCTGTGCATCACGCCCTTGGGCATGCCGGTGGTACCCGAGGTGTACATGATCGTGGCGAGCTCCTCGCCCTCGCGCACCGGGTGGCCGGGCAGGGGCGCGGTGCGTCCGACGATCTCGTCCCAGCGCATGTCCACGCGCGCCTGCACGTCCGCGGGCGACAGGGCGTAGCTGACGCAGGGCAGACCGGCCGGCACGCCGGGCCGCATCGCCTCCCAGTCGTCCAGCTTGCCCAGGAACAGCAGCCTGGCCTCGCTGTGCTGCAGGATCTGCGCGATCGTGCCGGCGGCCAGCGTGGGGTACAGGGGCACCGAGACGTAGCCGGCCATCCAGATGGCGAAGTCGCTCATCAGCCACCACGCGCAGTTCTTCGACAGGATCGCGATGCGCGAGCCTGGCTCGAAGCCCTGCTGCTGCAGGAAGGCGGCCATGCGCCGGGACTCGTCCACCATGTCCTTCCAGGTGAACTCCTTGAGCAGGCCGGCGCCCATGGGTTGCGTGAACACCGTGCGATCGGGCGTCGTGCGCTCCCAGTGATACAGGCGCTGGAGGGCGAGGGACGTCGGCGGGATGGAGGTCATGGCGCGCTACCGGTGGCGAGGCGGGCCGCCGAGTCGTCACGCAACGCGCAACGCCGACGGGATGGCGAACCAGACTAGATCGCGGCGGTGCGGCGCGCCATGGTGAAAGCCCGCGCGCACGTCGCCCAGGCCACGCGGTTGGCCGGCGCGGCCAGTCGCCGACGCGTGCGCCCGGCACGCGCCCCGGTCGGACCTACTCGTACACCTCGGCTTCGGGGTCGGTCGCCTCGAGTTCGTACGAGGCGGCCAGCATCGCCAACCGGCCGATGACGCCGTACATGTAGAACCGGTTGGGCGCGCTCACGCCGGGCTTCTCGCCAGGCCGCGGCAGGTGGGAGCTCTCGGCGAAGGCCAGGGGCACGAAGCTGGCGCCGGGCGCGTTCAGGTTCTCGTCGATGCCACGCTCGGCGTGCATGCGGTAGAAGCCGCCGACGACGTAGCGGTCGATCATGTAGACCACCGGCTCGGCCACGGCCTCGTTGACGCGCTCGTAGGTCGGCACGCCTTCCTGGATGATCACTTCGGTCACCGGCTGGCCGTCCTTGATGACGTCCATCTTGTTGCGCGTGCGCCGGTTGATCTCGTCGAGCTCCTTGGCGTCGCGCACCGTCATCACGCCCATGCCGTAGGTGCCGTTGTCGGCCTTGACGACGACGAAGGGCTTCTCGTTGATGCCGTATTCCTTGTGCTTGCGGCGGATCTTGGTCAGCAGCGCGTCGACGTTGGTCTGCACGCATTCGAGCCCGGTGCCCTCGGCCCAGTTCACCTGGCCGCAGTGCGAGTACATCGGGTTGATCAGCCACGGGTCCATGCCCAGCAGCTTGGCGAACTTCTTGGCGACTTCCTCGTAGCTGTGGAAGTGGTTGGTCTTGCGGCGCACGGCCCAGCCGGCGTGCAGCGGCGGCAGCAGGTATTGCTCGTTGAGGTTCTCGAGGATCTTGGGCAGGCCGGCCGACAGGTCGTTGTTGAGCAGCACCGTGCAGGGATCGAAGTCCTTCAGGCCCAGGCGGCGCGGCGTGCGCAGCAGCGGCTCGTAGGTCAGCGAGCTGCCATCGGGCAGCTGCAGCTCGGTCGGCTCCGTGATGGCCGGGTCGAGCGAGCCCAGACGCACGTTGAGGCCGGCGCTGGAGAAGATGCGCACCAGCTGCTTGACGTTGGTCAGGTAGAACGAGTTGCGCGTGTGATTCTCGGGAATCAGCAGCAGGTTCTTCGCCTCGGGACAGATCTTCTCGATCGCCGCCATCGCCGCCTGGATCGCCAGCGGCAGCATCGGCTCGGTCAGGTTGTTGAAGCCGCCGGGAAACAGGTTGGTGTCCACCGGCGCCAGCTTGTAGCCGGCGTTGCGGATATCCACCGAGGTGTAGAACGGCGGCGTGTGCTCCATCCATTCGAGCCTGAACCAGCGCTCGATCGCGGGCATCGATTCGAGCACGCGCTGCTCGAGTTCGTTGATCGGGCCGGTCAACGCGGTGACGAGATGGGGGACCATGACGGGATCCTGGGGAGGCTGAGAAAAGATTCTAAGGCGGGGGACGCGAGCTTCCAGTTGAGGGCGCGCCGGCCGATTGCAAGCGCCAATTGAAAAGGGGCCGTCCTCGCGGACAGCCCCGAGCTCTCTCCAGTGCCCACCGCGGCGCGCCGCGGCAGGTTTTCAGCCCGCTTACTTGGCGTAGGCGGTTTCCCCGTGCGACGTGATGTCCAGGCCTTCGCGCTCGTCGTCTTCCGACACGCGCAGGCCGATGGTCAGGTCGACCAGCTTGTACGCGATCACGGAAACCACGCCCGACCAGACGACGGTCACCGCCACGCCCTTGAGCTGGATGATGAACTGCGCCCACATGCCGTTCGAGCCGGTGGCCATCGTGACCCAGTCGGTGACCATGCCCGGGCCGCCCAGCGCCTGGTTGTTCAGGATGCCGGTCAGCAGCGCGCCGACGATGCCGCAGACGCCGTGCACGCCGAACACGTCCAGCGAGTCGTCCGCGCCCAGCAGCTTCTTCAGGCCGTGCACGCCCCACAGGCCGGCGAAGCCCGCGATGAAGCCCAGGATGATGGCGCCCATCAGGCCGACGTTGCCGGCGGCCGGGGTGATCGCGACGAGGCCGGCGACTGCACCCGAGGCGGCGCCCAGCATCGAGGCCTTGCCCTTCATCAGGCCTTCGCCCAGCGACCAGGCCAGCACGGCGGCGGCGGTGGCGGTGAAGGTGTTGACGAACGCCAGGGCGGCCGTGCCGTTGGCTTCCAGCGCGGAGCCCGCGTTGAAGCCGAACCAGCCCACCCACAGCAGGGCGGCGCCGACCATCGTCAGCGTGGTCGAGTGCGGTGTGAACGCTTCCTTGCCGTAGCCGATGCGCTTGCCGACCATGTAGGCGCCGACCAGGCCGGCCACGGCAGCGTTGATGTGCACCACGGTGCCGCCGGCGAAGTCCAGCGCGCCCCATTGCCAGATCAGGCCGGCGGTGGCGTTGGTCGCGTCGACCACGTCCTTGCCGGTGTAGGCGTCCGGACCTTGCCAGAACCAGACCATGTGCGCGATCGGGATGTAGCTGAAGGTGAACCACAGCACCATGAAGGCGAGCACCGCGGAGAACTTCATGCGTTCCGCGAACGAGCCGACGATCAGGCAGCAGGTGATGGCCGCGAAGGTGGCCTGGAACACGACGTAGACGAGCTCAGGCAGCACGACGCCCTTGCTGAAGGTCGCGGCGTTCGAGAACGTGCCCTTCATGACGTCGAAGGTGTCCTTCAGGAACAGTCGCGAGGTGCCGCCGACGAACGGCGAGGACCAGCCGCTGCCCTGCGAGAAGGCGAAGCTGTAGCCGTAGATGGCCCACAGCACCACGATCAGCGAGAAGGTCACGAAGACCTGCATCAGCACCGACAGCATGTTCTTGCTGCGCACCAGGCCGCCGTAGAACAGCGCCAGCGCGGGGATGGACATCATGATGACGAGCGCGGTGGACACGAGCATCCAGGACACGTCGCCCTTGTTGACGGTCTCGACGATGGTCGGCGTCGAGGCGGCGCCCGAGGCCGCTGCGGCGGCCGCCGGTGCCGAGGCGTCGGCGGCGGGCGCGCTGGCGGCGGCGACGGCGGCGGCCGGCGCGGAGGCCGCGTCGTCTGCCGCGAACGAGGCCGCGGAGAACCCGAGGACGGCGAGTCCGAGGGCGAGGGAAGCGAGTAGCTTTCTCATGGTTGCAAGGCTTTCAGGAGTTGGAAGCGTGGAGCGTTCTTGAACGTGCCGGGATGGAGGAGGGCCGGGGCCTCAGAGGGCGTCCTTGCCGGTCTCGCCGGTCCGGATGCGCACCACCTGTTCGAGCGTCGAGACGAAGATCTTCCCGTCGCCGATCTTGCCGGTGCGTGCCGAGGTCTCGATGGCTTCGATGACCTGGTCGACGAGCGTGTCGTCGACGGCGGCCTCGATCTTGACCTTGGGCAGGAAATCGACGACGTACTCGGCGCCGCGATACAGCTCCGTGTGCCCCTTCTGGCGGCCGAAGCCCTTCACTTCGGTCACCGTGATTCCTTGCACGCCGATCGCGCTCAGGGCCTCACGCACTTCGTCGAGCTTGAAAGGCTTCACGACGGCAGTCACCATCTTCATGGCGGTATCTCCTCAGCTGGCGGGAGCGCTTGCGCCCGCTTCTTGTCGAACAAAACGACCCGGCTGCCCGGATCCACGAGATTCAGTCAGGTCTTCAGAACGAGTACTTCACGCCGGCCACCACGCCGGTGCGGCCGGTGAACTTGCCGCCGGAAGTGACGTAGTTGCTCTTCTCGGCGTCGGTGGCGATCACCTGCAGCGAGGCCGACAGGCCCTTGCCGAAGTCCTTGCCCAGCGTCGCCGAATAGGCGCCGTACGAGTAGGTCTTCAGGCCGTTGTCCTTGGCGTAGGAGCCCGCGACGTTCTGATAGGCGATGTCCGGCGTCAGCGTGAAGCCGGAGCCGAGGTCGAAGTTGGCGCTCAGGTCGTAGTACTGGCTGCCCTTGCTCTTGGGGATGCCGAACAGGGGCGTGGCCGAGACCGAGACCTTGGCCGTGAACACGCCGTAGGTCAGCGCGCCGTAGAACTCACCCGTGTCCGGATTGGACAAGCCGATCTGGTGGAACTTCTGGCCGAGGTAGACATAGGCCAGCACGCCGACGTCGTACGACAGCGTGTCCTTGATGATGTCGCCCTTGGTGCCGCCGTACAGGTCCCATTCGACCGGCGCGCCCTTCTCGTCCACGAGCACGGGCGTCGTCCCGTTCTGCGCTGCCAGCGCGCGCTGGTTGTTGTTGTAGGCGACCATCGAGTCCTTGACCCAGCCGATGGTCGAGGCCCAGGTGCCCACGTAGAACGGCCCATTGGCGTAGTCGATGCCGCCTTGCAGTGCCGGCTTGAGCTTGGACTGCGAGATGCCGCGATAGCGGTAGTCGCTCACGGCGCCGATGTTGTAGGTGATCGGGCTGGCGGCAGGCGCGTCGTCGGCAAGGGCGATCGTCGGGCCAGCGGTGGCTGCGAGAACGGCGACGGTGGCAAGCGCGGTCTTCTTCATCTGGTCTCTCCGAATAATGTGTGGCAAAGGTGGGTGGAACTTCTTGTTGTTGGCGACGCTGACGCAGGTTCCGTGCCACACGGCCGAGCGGCCGCTCCGCGCGTCGACCTGGCGCGGTCTTTCGTTCGGGGTGCTAGAAGAAACGGATCGACTCGACGGTGGACGGGCGACCGCGCCTCCATGGCGCGGGCGTGCCGCTCGTGGGCGCGATCTGCAGCGATCGAGCCCGCACCGACACGGTGCGAAATGGCGACGCGGACGCAGCGGCGACGCACCGTGATGGCGCGTCGCGCAAGGCCCTAACCCCGAATTCGGCGCGGGGCGCCTCCAAGCGGGGCTTGCAGAATGATCCCCAGCGGTTTTGGCGTGCACCGAGCCGGGCGCGAGCCCATTTCGAAATGGGGCCATGCAATTCGCGCGCCAGAACGCGCCGGCCGCACGCGATTCAACTCTGGCCCCTCTTAAAGGCCGTTCCGACGCGGCCTCAGCCTCAGCATCGTTCAGGCATCCCGCATGACTCTCGCCGTCATCCACACCCGCGCCCTCGTCGGCCTGCACGCGCCGGAGGTTGTCGTCGAAGTGCATCTGGCCAACGGCCTGCCAAGCTTCACGCTGGTCGGACTCGCCGACACCGAGGTCAAGGAGGCCCGCGAGCGCGTGCGGGCGGCGCTCGCGCAAAGCGGATTCGCCTTCCCGCACAACAAGCGGATCACCGTCAACCTGGCGCCGGCCGACCTGCCCAAGGAGTCGGGCCGCTTCGACCTGCCCATCGCCCTGGGCGTGCTGGCGGCCCAGGGCCTGCTGGATGCCGGCCGGCTCGCCCGCTGCGAATTCGCGGGTGAACTCTCACTGGCCGGGGAACTGCGGCCCGTGCGCGGCGCGCTGGCGCTGGCGCTGGCCGTGCGCGAGAGCGGATGTGCGCGCCGGCTGGTGTTGCCGGCCCAGTGCGCAGCCGAGGCCGCACGGGTCGAAGGTGTCGACATCCGCTCGGCGCGCACCTTGGGCGAAGTCGTCCAGGCGTTCCTACCAGGCGACGATGGCGCCTTGGGCGCCCGCGAGCTGCCCGGCCCGGAGTGCACGTCCGCTGGGCCGGCGCCGCCCTTGCCCGATCTGGCCGACGTCAGAGGCCAGACCGGTGCCCGGCGCGCGTTGGAGGTCGCGGCCGCCGGCGCGCATGGCCTGCTGTTGATCGGGCCGCCCGGCGCCGGCAAGTCGATGCTCGCCGATCGCCTGGCCGGACTGCTGCCGCCGATGACCCCCGCCGAGGCATTGTCGAGCGCGGCGCTGCTGAGCGTGTCGTCGCAAGGCCTCGACGTGCGCCGTTTCGGCCAGCGGCCGGTGCGCGCGCCGCACCACAGCGCCAGCGCGGTCGCCCTGGTGGGAGGCGGCTCGCCGCCACGGCCGGGGGAGATCTCGCTGGCCCACGCGGGCGTGCTGTTCCTCGACGAGTTGCCCGAGTTCCCTCGCAGCGCTCTCGAGGCCTTGCGCGAGCCGCTCGAAACCGGCCAGATCACGATCTCGCGCGCCGCCTGTCAGGCGCAATATCCAGCGCGGTTCCAGCTCGTGGCGGCGATGAATCCCTGCCCCTGCGGTTGGCTGGGTGCCTTCGCCGCGAGCGGGCGCCAGTGCGTGTGCCACGGCGAGGCCGTGCGGCGCTACCAGGGCAGGCTGTCCGGGCCTCTTCGCGATCGCATCGACATGCAGATCGAGGTGCCGGCGTTGCGGCCGGCAGAATTGCTGCCGTCAGCAGGCCGAGCGGCGGATGGGGCGCCGCCGGTGCAGGAGTCCTCGGCGATCGTCGCGGCGCGTGTCGGTGCTGCGCGCGAACGTCAGCTCGCGCGCCAGGGCGTCCCCAATGCGCTGCTCAGCGCCGCCCAGATCGAGCGCGGGCTGCGGCTTACCGAGGGCTCGCGCGCGTTGCTGGAACAGGTGGCGGACCGCCTCGGCTGGTCGGCGCGCAGCCTGCATCGGGTGGCCAAGGTCGCGCGCACCGTGGCGGACCTCGCCGGCGCCGACGAGGTCGAGCCGGGGCACATGGCGGAGGCAGTGCAATATCGCAGAGGACTGCCCGGTGGATGAACGGGTGCCCGGGAGCGTGCCTTGCCCTGGCGCGGCGCCGACCAGCGCGCGCTGGTCGCGCGCCTCCACGCGTGCGCGGCGCGTGACGACTTCAGACCAGATTTGCAGGCGCGCCGCGCCGTCGCGAGCGGTGCACTCAGACGCTATCATCGCCCACGTTCGCCCACGTTCGCCCTCTGCCCTTTACTTCACATGCCAACTTCTGCAAGCTTTCCAGTCGCTACCCTGCCCATTGATTTCCAGGACGGGCTCAGCATGGACGCCGCCGAGGCGCACTCGTTGGGCGAATTCTTTGCCGAGCAATACGCGACGGCACAGCCGTTCCCCCATATCGTTCTTGACGAATTCCTGCCATCGGAGTTGATCGCTCAGGTCGCCGCGAACTTTCCTTCGGGTGAGCGCGGAAGCGACCGCGTGTTCACGATCGGCTATGGTGGGCAACACAAGCGCCAGATATTGCCCGAGGACTGCAATCGCTTTTCGCGCGAGCTGTTCCAGTTCTTCAATTCGAGGCCGGTGCTCCAGTTTCTGGAGGGCCTGACGGGAATCAAGGGCCTGCTGCCCGACCCCTACTTCGACGGCGGCGGCTTCCACGAGATCTCGCGGGGCGGTCTGCTCGGTGTCCATGCGGACTTCCGGATCAACCAGAAGCTGAGTGTCCAGCGCCGGTTGAACATGCTTGTCTACCTCAATCCGGTCTGGCAAGACGACTGGAAGGGCGAGTTGGAGCTCTGGTCGCGCGACATGAAGGAATGCATGGTCAAGGTCGCCCCCTTGATGAATCGCTGCGTGGTCTTCAGCACCGAAGCCGATACGTGGCATGGTCATCCCGATCCGCTGGAGGTGCCAGAAGGAATGACCCGCAAGTCCATGGCGCTTTACTACTACACCGCCTCTGCAGCGATCTATGAGGAGACTCCCGCGCACTCGACGGTCTATGTGGCGCGTCCCAACGATTCGAAGGAAGTCAAGTCCGAGGCCTGGCGGTTTCGTCGGGAAGAATATTTGAAGGACTGGCTGCCGCCGGTGGGTTATCGGGCGCTTGGCAAGGTTCGGCGCGCCGTGAAGCGGTTCTTCTGACCCGCGGCCCGCATTGCGGAAGGCCGCTCAGGTAGCGCTCGTCGCGAGCGGGATCCGTCGCGCGGCGGGCCGGGCCAGACGGAGCGCCGGATGTTCCACGAAGTGCCACGAGAGTGCCGCCATGGCGAGGGTCACGGTCGCCGAGGCCCCGAAAAGCGCGAGCGGGCCCAGTGCGGGCACCAGGAACATGAAGGTCTGCTGCACCGGATACGCGTACACGTAGACGCCATACGAGTAGTCGCCGAGCCGGTTGAAGCGCAGGATCCTGCCCCGGGGCAGGTAGGCGAGGCACAACATCACGTAGGGAACGGCCAGCACGTAGAGGATGCTCCACGCCTTCAGGTTCAGCGTCGACAACGCCAGTGCGGCCAGCACGGCGCCCAGCCAGCGCCAGGACAGCACAGGCACTTCGCGGTACAGGTAGAGGGCCACCCCGGAGGTGAACATGAGGCTCAGGCGCGCCGGCGAGTCCTCCAGCGTCGTGTGGGTCACGCTCCAGCAGTGCCAGCAAAACAGGGCGGCCCATACGAGGGTCACGAAGCCGCGGAACATCTTTTCCGAAGTCAGCTTGCGTACGACGATCCAGCCCGCGAGCAGGTAGAGGTAGCACTTGACCTCCGAGGGCAGCGTCCAGAGCGAGCCATTGATCGCGTGCTGCGGATTGGCGTCGAAGACGCCCGGCAGCGTGTACTCGATCCCACGCAGCAGCACCAGGTTCTTGGCCAGATGCCGCCAGGTGTCGTGCGAGGAGAAATACGCCGGCAGGGTCGAGGTCGTGAAGATCGGGCCGATGATGAAGACCGCCAGGCAGATCGCCACGGTCAAGGCAGGCCAGATCCGAAAGAAGCGCGCACGAAGAAAGTCCGCCACGCTGTCGCGGCGCACGAGACTCATCGTGACCAGAAGCCCGCTGATGGTGAAAAACAGATCGACCGCCATCGAGCCGGGGGTGCATCCCAGCAGCGCGCGCAGGGGCTCGGTCTTCACGTTGCCCGTCGAGAGCGGAAACGAGTGGGAGAACAGCACCGCCGAGGCGGCGAGCAGGCGAACCAGGTGAAAGTTGTTGTCGCGTCCGTGGACGACCATCGAGAGGCGCGTCATGACCAACGGCCCTTCGCCGGCTGCCGGCCGGTACCGGGGAGCGAAAACAAGCTCGACAGCATTTTCGTCTTCATTTTGCCAAACGGGGCGGGTGGATCGACCGCGAGGTTGACAGCAGGCCGGCCGTCGACGTTGCACTGTCGCCTTGCACTGCGCATGATACGGGGCGTTGGCTCCGAATCGGCGGCATCGGCTCTCGATATGGATAATCCTCCCCATGACTGACAAAAAAGTAGCCCTCATCACCGGCGTCACGGGCCAAGACGGCGCCTACCTGGCAGAGTTCCTGCTGAAAAAAGGCTACGAGGTGCACGGCATCAAGCGCCGTGCGTCGTCCTTCAACACGGACCGCATCGATCACCTTTATCAAGACCCTCACGTCAACAACCGCGACTTCGTCCTGCACTACGGCGACCTCACCGACTCGACCAACCTGACGCGCATCGTGCAGAAGGTGCAGCCCGACGAGATCTACAACCTCGCGGCCCAGAGCCACGTGGCGGTCAGTTTCGAGGAGCCCGAGTACACGGCCAACGCCGACGGGCTGGGCGCGCTGCGCCTGCTCGAGGCGATCCGCATCCTGGGTCTGGAGAAGAAGACGCGCTTCTACCAGGCGTCCACGTCGGAGCTGTACGGGCTGGTGCAGGAGATCCCGCAGAAGGAGACGACACCGTTCTACCCGCGCAGCCCCTATGCGGTCGCCAAGCTCTACGCGTACTGGATCACGGTCAACTACCGCGAGGCCTACGGCATGTACGCCTGCAACGGCGTGCTGTTCAACCATGAGAGCCCGCTGCGCGGCGAGACCTTCGTCACCCGCAAGATCACGCGCGCCATCGCACGCATCGCGCTGGGCCTGCAGGATTCGCTGTACCTGGGCAACATGAGTGCGCTGCGCGACTGGGGCCATGCGCGCGACTACGTGCAGATGCAGTGGCTGATGCTGCAGCAGCAGCAGGCCGAGGACTTCGTCATCGCCACGGGCGTGCAGTACAGCGTGCGCGACTTCGTGCGCATGTCCGCCGAGCGCCTGGGCATGACCATCCGCTTCGAGGGCGAGGGTGCCGAGGAAGTGGGCATCGTCGACAGGGTCAGCGGCGACAAGTCCAAGTGCAAGCCGGGCCAGGTCATCGTGCGTGTCGACCCGCGCTACTACCGTCCGACCGAGGTCGAGACGCTGCTGGGCGATCCGACCAAGGCCAAGGAAAAGCTGGGTTGGACGCCGGCGACCACGCTGCCCGAGCTCGTGGCCGAGATGATCGACGCCGACTACCTCACGGCACGCCGCGATGCCATGGTGAGCATGGCCGGCTTCCAGACCTTCAGCCACCATGAGTGAGCGGGCCGGCGTGCCGGGCAGGGAGGAGCCGATCCTCGTGGCCGGCGCCCGCGGCATGGTCGGCTCGGCGCTGGTGCGGCGGCTGACGTCCGCCGGCTACACGCGCGTGCTCGCGCCCCCGCGCGCCGAGCTCGACCTGCAGGACGGCGCCAGCACGCGGGCCTACCTGCAGCGCACCCGGCCGGCCTACATCTTCATCGCCGCGGCCAAGGTGGGCGGCATCCACGCGAACAACACCTATCGCGCGCAGTTCCTGCACGAGAACCTGGCCATCGCCGACAACCTGATCGCCGGGGCGCACGAGGCCGGGGTGCAACGCCTGATGTTCCTGGGCTCGAGCTGCATCTATCCGAAGCTCGCCGCGCAGCCGATCCGCGAGGATTCGCTGCTCACCGGCCCCCTGGAGCCGACCAACGAGCCCTACGCCATCGCCAAGATCGCCGGCGTGAAGATGTGCGAGGCCTACAACGCCCAGTACGGCCGCCAGTACGTCAGCGCGATGCCGACGAATCTATACGGGCCCAACGACAATTACGACCTGCAGAACAGCCACGTGCTCCCGGCCCTGATCCGCAAGGCGCACGAGGCCAAGCTGCGGGGCGACACCGAGTACGTGGTGTGGGGAACGGGCACGCCGATGCGCGAGTTCCTGTACGTCGACGACCTGGCCGACGCCTGCGTCCACATGATGGAGCGGGGCTACGACGGTCCGCTGGTCAACATCGGCACCGGCCAGGACGTGACGATCGGCGAACTGGCCCGCACGGTGATGGACGTGGTCGGCTTCCATGGCCGCGTCGTCTTCGACGCCAGCAAGCCCGACGGCACTCCGCGCAAGTTGCTGGACGTCGGCCGGCTGCACGCCCTGGGCTGGAAGCACCGCGTCGACCTGCGCCAGGGCATCGCGCTCGCCTATGAAGACTTCCTCGCGCGCTTCGGCAACTGAAGGCCTGAAGGCCGCCGAATCGGCACTTTCTCACGGTCCGCGGGCCGTCGACCCGGGTTTGTGCACCCGGCGGCGCCGTCGCGAGATCGACGCAGGTTAGTCTCTACAATCGTCCGTTTCGCCGCACTGCGGCCGGGCGAGGCGTGTCTGCCTGCGCCCGCCACGTATCCGGCCGCAAGGGCCATGAGGGGGCTTTCGTCGATGATGAGTTCTGCAATGAGGAACCGGCGGCTGCGCGTCGGCGCCGTCGCCCTGGCGGCCATGGCCGCCACCCTGCTGGCCGCCTGCGGGCAGAAGAAGGACATCGCCCCGGCCGACACCACCGGCAGCGAGGTGGTCGCCAAGGTCAACGGCGACGAACTGACGGCGGGCCAGCTGCAGATCGCCCTCCAGAAGCAGCGCGGCATGCGACCGGATGCCGGCGACGCCGCGGCCAAGCAGGTGCTCGATCAGCTGATCGACGAACAGATCGTCGCCCAAAAGGCCATCGCGGCCAAGCTGGACAAGGATCCCAAGGTCATCGCGCAGCTCGAGTCGGCGCGCCGCGACATCCTCGCGCGCCGCTTCCTTGAATCGGCGGCCGAGACGGCCGGCAAGCCGGCCGACGACGCGGTGCGCAAGTTCTACGACAGCCGCCCGGCACTGTTCGCGCAGCGCAAGGTCTACACGCTGCAGCGCGTGGACATCCAGGCGCCGGACGATCGCCGCACCGAGGTCGACGCGCATGTGCAGTCGCTCAAGTCGGCGGCCGAACTGGCGGACTGGCTCAAGTCGCAGAAGCTCGCGTTCACCACCCGGCAGGAACAGGATGCGGCCGAACAACTGCCGCCCGTGGTCCTCGACAAGGTGGCCGCGATGAAGGAAGGCCAGTCCGTCGTGGTGCCGTCGCAGACCGGCGTCGCCGCGCTCACGCTGATCTCGAGCGCCTCGGCGCCGAAATCGCTGGACGATGCCCGTCCGGCGATCGAGCAGTTCCTCGCCAACCAGGGCCGCCGCGAGGTCATCATGGACCTGCAAAAGACCCTTCGCGACGGCGCCAAGGTGGAATACCAGGGCCGTTTCGCGGCGCTGGCGACCGCCGGTGGCGCGGGTGCGTTGCCGGTCCCGGCCTCGGCGCCCACTCCTTCGGCGGTTCCCGCCGCCAGCAGCGCCGCCCCGGCGGCTTCGCAGACTTCCTCGACCCAAAAATGAAAATTCGCTCGATTCTCAAGACGTCGGTGGCACTCGCGTGCGTCGCTGTGCTGCTTGCCGCCTGCAGCAGGAAGACCCAGGACACGTCGGCGACGCTCGCCACGGTCAACGGGGAGAAGATCACGCAGGATCAGCTCGATTACACGACCAAGCAGGTCGTCGCGGCCCGGCCGGGCGCGTCGGCGCCCGAGCCCGCCCAGGTGCTGCAGGGACTCGTCGAACAGCGCCTGGCAGTGCAGAAGGCCGAAAGCGACAAGCTCGATCGCAATCCGGGCGTGCTGCAAGCGCTCGAGGCCGCGCGCAAGGACGCGCTTGCCCGCTACTACGTGGAACAGCTCGCGGCCAAGGTGCCCAAGCCGAGCGCCGACGAGATCAAGCAGTACTACGAGAGCCATCCGGCCAACTTCGCGCAACGCAACATCTACGTCCTGCAAAAGGTCGACGCGCGCGTGGCGCCCGACCAGGCGCGCGCGCTGGCGGCCAGCGCGCAGGCGGCGAGCGGGGCGGCGGCAGTCGCCGACCTGCTCAAGGCCAAGGGCACCGCGGTCAATGTGACCGAGACGACGCAGCCCGCCGAAGCGCTGGGCCCGTTGTTGCCGAAGATTTCGACCATGGGCACCGGCCAGACGATCGCCATTCCGCAGCCCCAGGGCCTGACGGCGCTGACGGTGGTCGAGGTCAGGCCGCAGCCGGTCACGCTCGCGCAGGCCCAGCCGGCCATCGAGCAATTCCTCTGGAACCAGAAGAAGCGCGACGCGCTCCAAGCGGAAACCAAGGAATTGCGCGCGAAGGCACGCATCGATTACCTGGGCAAGTTCGCACCGGGCACGACGCCTGCCCCTGCGGCATCCGCTGCTCAACCGGAGCCGGTGCTGACCCTGCCGTCTTCACCTGCCTCGGCGGCTTCGGCTGGCGGCTAACTTTTCCTTTGCGTTCAGCCTCATGAAAATCACCATCATCGGCACGGGCTACGTTGGCCTGGTCTCCGGCGCTTGCCTGGCGGAGATGGGCAACCACGTCCTGTGCCTGGACGTCGACCCCCGCAAGATCGACGTGCTCAATGCCGGCGGCATTCCGATCCACGAGCCTGGCCTGGACAGGGTGGTGGCGCGCAACGTCGCCGCGGGCCGGCTGCAGTTCACCACCGACGTGGCCGCCGCCGTGGCCCACGGGACGATGCAGTTCATCGCCGTGGGAACGCCGCCCGACGAGGACGGCTCCGCCGACCTGCAGTACGTTCTGGCCGCGGCGCGCAACATCGGCCGCCTGATGACGGACTACAAGCTGATCGTCGACAAGAGCACGGTGCCCGTGGGCACGGCCGACAAGGTCAAGGCCGCCGTGCAGGCCGAGCTCGACGCGCGCGGCGTCACGTTCGAATTCTCGGTCGCCTCGAACCCCGAATTCCTCAAGGAAGGCGCGGCCGTCGAGGACTTCATGCGGCCCGATCGCATCGTGGTCGGCGCCGAAGGCGAGCGCGCAGTCGGTCTGTTGCGTGCGCTCTATGCGCCGTTCCAGCGCAATCACGACAAGCTCGTGGTGATGGACGTGCGTTCGGCCGAACTGACCAAGTACGCCGCCAACGCCATGCTGGCCACGCGCATCTCGTTCATGAACGAGCTCGCGCTGCTGGCGGAGTCGCTGGGCGCCGACATCGAACTCGTGCGCCAGGGCATCGGCTCCGACCCGCGCATCGGCTACCACTTCCTGTACGCCGGCTGCGGCTATGGCGGCTCGTGCTTTCCCAAGGACGTCAAGGCGCTGATCCGCACCGCTGCGGAAAGCGGCCGCGACCTGAAGGTGCTGCAGGCGGTCGAGGATGCCAACGACGCACAGAAACAGGTCCTGGTCGACAAGATCGTGCGCCGCTTCGGCGAGGATCTGGCGGGGCGTCGCTTCGCCGTGTGGGGCCTGGCCTTCAAGCCCAACACCGATGACATGCGCGAGGCCAGTGCCCGCGTCCTGATCGCCGAGCTGCTGGCGCGCGGTGCGACGGTCACGGCCTACGATCCGGTGGCGATGACCGAGGCGCGCCGTATCTTCGGCGACGAGCCTCGCATCGGCTACGCCGAAAATCCCGATGCGGCGCTGGTGGGGGCCGACGCGCTCGCCATCGTGACCGAATGGAAGGAATTCCGCAGTCCCGACTTCGCGCGCATCGCCAACACCTTGAAGACGCCCGTCATCTTCGACGGCCGCAACCTGTACGAGCCCAAGCTCGTGCGCGATGCCGGCATCGACTACCAGCCGATCGGGCGGGTTTGATTTTTCTGATAACAGGCCTGACAAGAGCCGAGGGAGCGGGACTCATGACGAACAGAGGCACGACGATGCGACATGCGACCTTGACGGCCGTCGCGGTGGCGGCAACGCTGCTGCTGGCCGCCTGCACGGGCCACAAGAAGGATGCGACCCAGGCGGCGGCCCGCGTCGACGGCGCCGAGATCACGGTGCACCAGATCAACTACCGGCTGCAGCGCGAACGCGGCTTGCGCCCCGAGCAGCAGGATGCGGCCAGCCACAAGATCCTCGAGCAGCTGATCGACGAGCAACTCCTCGTCGAGAAGGCCGAGAAGGTCAAGATGGACAAGGAACCCGGCGCGCAGCAGGCGATGGACGCCGCGCGCCGCGAGGTGCTCGCGCGTGCGTACGTCGAACAGGCGGCCCAGACGGTGCCCGCACCCAACGAGGCCGCGATCCACACCTATTACGACAGCAACGACGCACTGTTCTCGCACCGCCGCGTCTATACCTTGCAGGAGTACCTGGCCAAGGTGCCGGAGGACAAGATCCCGGCGCTGCGGGCCCTGGTCGACGGCGGCAAGTCGCCCGCCGACGTCGAGGCCTGGTTCAAGGCCCAGGGCGTGCAATTCCGCGCCCAGGAGACCACGCAGCCGGCCGAGCGCATTCCTCTGAACTCGCTCAAGACGCTCGCCACCGTCCCGGACGGCCGCGGCCTGGTGGTCGCGGCGGGCAACCAGGTTCACGTGACCTACGTCGCCTCCAGCGTGCAGGCACCGGTCGACTTCGACAAGGCCAAGCCGGCGATCGGGCAATACCTGATGGTCGATTCGCGCCGCAAGGTCACGGAGGCCAACATGTCGGCCCTGCGCACCTCGGCCAAGATCGAATACAGCGCGCCATATCAGGCGCTGGCCGCCTCGGGCCCCGCGCTCGGGACGCTCCGCGACATCGACGCCGCCGCGCAGCTGCAGGCGCCCAGCGGCACGCACGTGACGCTGCCGGTGGCCAGCGCGTCGTCGGGCGTCCAGGTCACGCTGCCTGCGACCACGGGCTCCAGCGTGCAGGTCTCGCTGCCCCAGACCCAGGGCGTGCGGGTCAGCTTGCCGGCCACCCCGGCCTCGTCGGTGGAAGTGCGCCTGCCGCCGCAGACCACCCCGGACACCTCGAAGAAGTAGGAAGGAAACAGCATGCTGAACGTTCTCTCGCTCTCTGTCGCCCGCCGCCTGATGCGCAGTCTCGCGCTCGGACTCGCCGCGGCAGCGATCATCGGAATGCCGCTCGCCTTTGCGCAGGCCGCGCAGGCGGTTCCCGCCAAGCCGGCCCCCGCGCGGCCCGGCTCGTCCCCCGAAGGCGATCAATCGCGCATCGGTGCCGGCGACACGATCCGCATCACCGTCTACCAGAGCCCCGACCTCAGTCTCGAGACCCGGGTCAACGAAAGCGGCGCCATCAGCTATCCGCTGCTGGGTCGTGTCCAGCTCGCCGGCCTGACCGTCACGGCGGCCGAACAGCACATCGCTTCCGAACTGAAGCGGCGCGACTTCGTCAGGGATCCGCAGGTCATCATCGTCGTGACGCAGGTGCGGGCCAACCAGGTCAACGTGCTCGGCCAGGTCGGCAAGCCGGGTCGCTACCCGCTCGACCTGAGCGGAATGCGCATCACCGAAGTGCTGTCGCTGGCCGGCGGCGTCATCGCCGGTGCCGGGTCCGACACCATCGTCGTCACCGGCACGCGCGACGGCCGCCCGTTCCGGCGCGAAGTGGACCTGCCGCGGCTGTTCGCTCCTGGCGGCGGCTCGGAAGACATGGTCGTTGCCCCCGGCGACACCATCTGGGTGGACCGCGCCCCCCAGGTCTACATGTACGGCGAGATCCAGCATCCAGGCCCGCTGCGCCTGGAGCGCGGCATGACCGTGATGCAGGCCGTGGCCGCCGGCGGCGGCGCCACGCCGCGCGGCACGCTCAAGGGCATCAAGGTGACCCGCCACACCCCCGACGGCAAGACGCAGACGCTCGAGCCCTCTATGGAAGACACCCTCAAGGATGGAGACGTCGTCTACATCCGCGAGAGTCTGTTCTGACCGCGGAGTCCCAAGATGAACATTTCCCATTTCCTGGCGGTGTTGCGAGCGCGGTGGCTGAGCGCCGTGATCGTGTTCGCCGCCGTGCTGGTCGCCGCCATCCTGTACTTGGTGTTCGCGACACGCGTGTACACGGCGACGGCCTCTATCCTGATCGACGTCAAGCCAGATCCTGTCAGCTCCATGCTCTACGGCGGCGCGACGCCGTCGCAGATCAACACGCAGATCGAGATCCTGCGCAGCGACCGCGTGGCCCAGCGCGTGGCCCAGAACCTGAAGCTGGCCGACCTGGCGGACATGCGTACCGCGTGGGCCAATGCCAAGAGCGGCCTGACGATCCAGGAGTGGCTGACCAACTTCGTCGAAGCTGGGCTCGAGCCCAGGGTCAGCACGCCGGGCAGCAACGTGATCAACATCGCCTACCACTCGGCCGATCCGCGCTTGGCCGCCACCATTGCCAACGCCTACGTTCAGGCCTACCTGGAAACGTCCATCGAGCTGCGCGTCGATCCGGCCAAGCAGTACTCCGGGTTCTTCACCGACCAGCAGAAGGAAGCGCGCGCGGCGCTCGAGGCGGCGCAGAACAAGCTGTCGGCGTTCCAGCGCGAGAAGGGCATCATCGGCAGCGATGACAAGTTCGACCTCGAGATGAGCCGGCTCACGGCGCTCACCCAGGAACTGGTGGCAATCCAGACCGCTCGCGTCGACGCCTCGACGCGCCAGGGCGCGATCGGCAGCTCCGGACAGCTTGGCGAGGTGCTCGCCAACGGGACGGTCAACGGCCTGAAGAACGATCTTTCGCAGGCGGAACTCAAGCTGCAGGAGCTTTCGTCGCGCTACGGCGACCGGCACCCGCAGGTGCAGGAAGCGCGGGCGACGGTCAACGAACTGAGGCACAAGCTGGCGCGAGCCACGAGCGACGTGACGGGCTCGATCGGCATCGACGCGCGCGTCGGACGTGCGCGCGAGGCCGAGATCCAGGCGGCAGTGGACGCGCAGCGCGCCAAGGTGCTGGCGCTCAAGGAAACTCGCGACCAGGTGGCGGTCCTGCAGCGCGATGTCGACAACGCGCAAAGGTCCTACGACCTCGTCTACAACCGCGCCAGCCAGACCAACCTCGAGAGCCAGAACCGCCAGAGCAATGCGACGGTGATCAGCCAGGCGACGGTGCCGTCGACGCCGTCCTCGCCCAAGGTCGGGCCGGTGCTGCTGATGGGCTTGGTGGCCGCACTGGGCCTCGGCCTGGGCACCGCGTTGCTCCTGGAGCAGATGGACAAGCGCATCCGTACGACCACGGACGCGTTCGACTTCCTGGGCCTGCCGGTCATCGGCATCATGCCCAGCCCGAACATGAACCGACGTTTGAAGGGCCAGATGGCGATGATCCAGGATCGCGTCGTCTCGGGACGTCGACTGCCAGCACCAGAAAAAGGGCAAGCATGAACGCCAAGATGGAAACAGCCGACCTGTCGATCGGCGAGGGTTCGACCTCGGAGACGGCGTCCAAGACGCGGGCGATCGGAGAATTGATCCAGGACGCCCGCAATTTGTCGGCGGACGACCTGGACCGCATCGGCCGCTACCAGCGCGAAAACGATCTACGCTTCGGCGAGGCCGCCATCGCGCTGGGCCTGGCCGATACAGAGGACGTGCTGCAGGCCTTGGCGCAGCAATTCAAATATGCGTATGCCGACGAGGAAACGCGCAAGGCGGCGCCGGAACTGGTGATGCTGAACCAGCCTTTCGGACACCAAGCCGAGGCATTCCGCGCCATTCGCAGCCAGATCCTGATGCGCACGCAGAACGAGAACAAGGGCCAGCGCCGGCCGCTTGCCGTGTGCAGCCCCGATAGCGGCGACGGCAAGACCTTTTTCTGCGCCAATCTGGCGGTCGCCCTGGCTCAGCTGGGCGGCAAGGTCGTCGTGATCGATGCCGACATGCGCGGTGCGCGCATGGACCAGGTGTTCGGCGTGACCGGCGGCGCCGGCCTGTCGGGCGTGCTGTCGGGACGCGGCGGCAAGGGCATCGTCAAGACGGTTCCGGGCATCCCCAACCTCTACGTGATCCCGGTCGGCGTGCAACCCCCGAATCCGCTGGAGCTGGTCGAGGGGCCGTCCTTCGGCATGCTGCTGCGGGAAGTGTCGATCAAGTTCGACCACGTCATCGTCGACACGCCGGCCTCGTGCTACGGCAGCGACGGCGTGGTGATCGCCTCGAGCTGCGGCTCGGCACTCGTGGTCACTCGCAAGGATGCCAACAAGGTCGCCAGACTGCAGGAACTGGTCGGTTCGCTGCAGGCCGGCCAGGTGCGTCTGGCCGGCGTGATCATGAACGAGCTGTGAATCGGCCGATGAGCGCCGTCCAGCGACTGACCGCGCCGCGCACGATCCCATGGTGGATCTGCGCGCTCGGCCTGCTGGCGCTCTACGTCCCCACGGTCTGGAATCTGGCCGTGAACCTCTGGTTCGGGGAGGCGCAGGAGCAAAGCCAGGGCATGATCGTGCTGCTGATCTGCGTCTGGCTGATCTGGCGAGCATGGGATCGCATCGACGATCAGTCCGCCTCGTCGCCGCGGCCGGTGCTGGGCTGGGCCATGCTGGCGATCGGGCTGCTGCTGTACGTCTTCGGACGCTCGCAGCGCATCCTGAGCGCCCAGACCCTGTCGGCGCTGTTCATGCTGCCGGGGGTGGTGCTGTTGCTGCGCGGGCCAAAGCAGCTGCGCGGAGCGGCGTTCGCGCTGTTCTTCATGATCTTCCTGATCCCGCTGCCGGCCACCTTCGTGGACGCCATCACGCAACCGTTGAAGCTGGCGGTGTCGAGCGCGGCCACGACCCTCCTGTACGCGGCGGGCTATCCGATCGCGCGCACCGGGGTCATCCTGCAGATCGGCCAGTACCAGCTGCTGGTGGCCGACGCCTGCGCCGGCCTGCATACGCTGTTCTCGCTGGAGGCGATGGGCCTGCTGTACCTGAACGTCGTGCGCCACAGCTCCGTGTTTCGCAACATCACGCTGGCCATCCTCATCGTTCCGATCTCGTTTGTCGCCAACGTGATCCGTGTGATCGTGCTGGCGCTGATCACCTACTACTACGGCGACGAGGCCGGCCAGGGCTTCCTGCATGGTGCCGCCGGCATGGTGCTGTTCATGACGGCGCTGATCTTCATCATCGCCACCGACAACGGGCTGCGCTGGCTCGCCCTCAGATCGAACGCGAGGCCGCAGCATGTCTGACGCCCCTCTGACCCGGCGCGCCGCGATCGCGGCCGTCCTGATGGCTGCCGCTGCGGCCGGTGGCCAGGCCATGGTGCCGACCAAGCGCATGGCCCTGCTTCGCGGGCCGTTCAAACTGGACGACCTGGTGCCGATGCAGTTCGCCGACTGGCGCGTCGACACGCGCTCGGGCGGCGGCATCATCGACCCGCAGACCGAGGCGCTGCTGAACAAGCTGTACAGCCAGATGCTGAGCCGCTTCTATGTGGACGAGGCCGGCCACCAGGTGATGCTGTCCATCGCCTACGGCGCGGACCAGGCCGACGACGACGTGCAGCTGCACTACCCCGAGGTGTGCTATCCGGCGCAGGGCTTCCAGGTCAAGAGCAACCGGACGGCGCAGATCGGCTTGCCCGAGGGAGTGGTCCGCGTCAAGCGCCTGGAGACCCAGCAGCTGGCCATCGGCCGCTTCGAACCCGTCACGTACTGGACCATCGTCGGCGACCAGCAAAGCCTGAGCGGGCTGGACCGCAAGATCTCGGAGATCCGTCATGGCTTTCACGGCGAGATCGTCGATGGCCTGTTGTTTCGCGTCTCCACGCTGGGACGCGATTCCGAGCAAGGCTTTCTTGTTCAGGATCGATTCATTCGTGACTTGGTGCATGCGCTGACGCCAGCGGCGCGCCGACAACTCGTGGGCCTCGCCTAGAGCCAACGAGGGAGAAATGAGCATGCGAAACCGCGATGTCACGCGTGTCGGCGTGACGCTTTTGCTCACACTCGGCTTCTTGTGTCCGCTGCCGGCGGCCGCTATGGTCGAGCACCTCGCAAAGGCCGACGCGATCGAAAGCGGCCCGCCCGATTCAGGGTTCGATGGATCCACGCCTGACCTTTCTGGCCAGACCGGTGGATCTGGGGTTGCATTCCCTTGCTTTTTGCATTCACTTACGTCCCTGACCGGGCCGATAGACAGTGCATCGCAGCACGTGTCATCGGGGTTCGCCGTTGACGAGACAGGGCTGCGGCCTTACTCGATCTTGGCAACCCACATGGCTCTGAACTTCTTCGATTCGATCCGCGCATCCGCGATCGCCCTGGCGACAGGCGCTGCCCTTGGCGGCTGCGGCGGCGGCAGCTCCGGCGAGGCGGACAGTGCTCCGCCCACCCAGTCGTCGGTGACGTCGACGACCTCCACGGATACGACTTCGGCCTCCAGCACATCCGCCATCGTGACGAGTGGTGGCTCCGATGCGCAGGCCGCGGGCCTGACAGAGGCCGTGATCGATGTCACGCCAGTGAAGGCGCCGACGACCACCCCGTCGAACGTCGACCCGAGCACGACCCCGGCCGTCGACACGACGGTCCTCGCGTCCGCGTCGCAGACGTCGCCGACGCCGATCTCCACCATCAAGACTGCGCAGGTCGCCGCGCGTTCGGGCATCGGCATGAACGTCGGGGGGCTGAGCCCGTACTCGCCCGAATACCCGTCGATCGACCTGATGAAGGTCTCCGGCGCGTGGCTCACCCAGTGCTCGAACACGACCGGGTCGAGTTGCAACAACTTCACGAGCCCCGCGAGAGACTTCGACACGCTCGAGGAGTCCAAGCTGGATCTCGATCCGCAGGGCTGGGTCAAGAGCCTGCCGGCCAACACCGACACCACCGTCAAGTACCGACGTGTGATGACCGCCATCACCGCCGGGGCGGGACTTCCGGACGGCCAGTACATCGTCCGCTACGACGGGCAAGGGACGCTGAGCTATACCGGCGGCACCAAGGTCGCCGCCGCCTCGACGGCGGGTCGCGACGTCGTCCAGTATTCGCCGTCCAAGGGCGGCCTTTTCCTGACGATCTCCGCCACGACGCCCTCGAACTACCTGCGCAACATCCGCGTCTACGCCCCGGGCGGTGCCTGCGCGAACGACTACACCACCTACGCACCCAGCGCGTCGAACTGCGGCGGCGACAAGGGGGCCTTCGTCGCATTCGAATCGTTCCCGGCCAGCCAACCCTGGTTCCCGCAGTTCATCTCCGACCTGAAGGGCTTCCGTACGTTGCGCTTCATGGACTGGATGAAGACCAACACGACGATGGCCGCGGACTGGGCCGCGCGCCCGCTGCCGACGGATCGCAACTGGGGCGGCGCCAACGGCGCCCCGGTCGAGACGATGGTCGATCTTGCCAACGCGGCCGGCGCCGATCCCTGGATGAACATTCCGCCGCATGCGACGGACGACTATGTGCACCAGTTCGCCCGCCTGGTTCACCAGCGGCTGGCGCCTTCGTTGCACCTGAACCTGGAATACTCGAACGAGACCTGGAACTACGCCTTCGCCGCGACCGGCTGGATGCTCGCGCAGGGCAAGGCCGCCTGGCCCACGCAGGTCGCGCAGGGCGCCAACGTCTACTACCTGGAGCTGAACTGGTATGCGCGCCGGCTCGCGCAGGTGTGCACGATCGTCAAGCAGGAGTTCGGTGCGGATGCCTCCCGTGTCACCTGCATCGCCAACACGCAGGCGGCGATGGCGAACGGTACCCAGCAGGTCCTCGCCTGCACCTATGCGGCCGCGGAACTCGGCAAGCCCTGCGCCAAGTTCTTCGACGCCGTCGCGGTCGCGCCGTACTTCGGGTACCACATCGGCCTGCCGAAATACCGTCCGACCGTCACGACCTGGTATGCCGACGCCGACGGCGGACTGAGCAAGCTGTTCACGGAGATCAATGGGGCCGACGCGAGCGGCACGGCGATCACCGCCCCGCTGGCCGCCCTGTCGAATTTCCCTGGTGGCGCCCGCGGCATGACCAAGGGGTGGATGACGACGACCAAGGCCGTCGCCGACACCTACGGATTGCCGATGTGGGCCTATGAAGGCGGCCAGCACCTGGTGCCGTTCCCCGGAGACACGGACGCCAACTTCTACAACCTCGTGCTTGCCGCCAACCGGGATGCGCGCATGGGCACGGCCTACTCGCAGGATCTTGCCGACTGGAAGGCGGCGGGCGGCCAGGTCTTCGCTTATTACAACCATGTGTCGCCTGCCTCCAAGTTCGGCTTCTGGGGCGCGAAGGAGACGCTTGGCGATAACGCCAACCCGAAGTGGCAAGCCATCCTGCACGCGCGCGACGGGGCCGCTTGCTGGTGGTCGGGCTGCTGATCCGCGACGAGGCGAATCGACAACGAAGGGCGCCTCCTCCTACGCGGAGCGCCCCACCGATCAGCTAGACTGACCTGTCTCCGGGGAGATAGGCCTGCAACTGGTTGACAGCAAGGCGGCCCCGGGCCGCCTTTTTCCATTTTCCCCGGGTCCCAGACCCTCCGCGAGCCGATTTGCCGACCCCGAATGAGTGAGTACTATCCGTTGCCGACCGCCCGGCTCGGCGCCTGTCCATGGACCGGGGCCGTCCGCTGCGGCACGGGGTACCTCGTGCCGCCGCGACATCGGGAGAACTCGAGCCTGGTCCACGATGAGATCGCGGGACTGGCGGGCCATGACCCGATGCTGCCCCCACATTTCCCGCAATGAACAACATGAGTCGACCTGCTCATTCCTTCGGCATCCTGACCCTGGCGACGCCCAACGATTACAACAAGGCGATCGGGCTTGCGCTGTCACTGCGCGTGAGCAACCCTGGCGTGCCGATCGCGGTGGCTTGCTCGGCGCGCGTCCGGCCGCTGGTCGCGCCATATTTCGACCATGTAGTGGAAGAGAAGGCGGGCTTGCGCGGCTTCGTGCACAAGGTCTACCTCGATCAGTATTCGCCGTTCGAGGAAACGATGTTCTTCGACTCCGACGTGCTGGTCTTCAAGCCAGTGCTTCCGTATGTCACCGTGTGGCGCGAGCACGCGTATACCGCGACGGGCCGCTACGAGTCGGACGGCAAGAGCGCGTTCGGCATGGATCGGGCGGAAATGCTGCGCCAACTGGGAAAGCCCAGGCTGGCGGTGATCGACGGCGCCGGACATGCGTTCTTCCGCAAGCCGGCGTGCACGGAGATTTTCGAAGCGGCGCGCGACGTCACGGCTCGCCACAAGGAGATCATGGGCGGCATCCCCTATGCGGACGAGGACGTGATGGACTACGTCATGACGATGTTCGACATCCCGCCGATGCCCCGATGGGACTTCTTCTCCCGCCATGCCAGCGCCAAGCCCGGCACGATCAGGATGGACGCGACCAAAGGCATCTGTGAGTTCGTCTTTCGGGACACTGGCGAAGTGATGCACGCCTGCATGATGCACTTCGCGGCCGACGAGGCGCCGTTCACGTACCACTACCAGTTGCACAAGCTGTTCCGCAAGTTCGGCGTGGCGGCGCCGGGACTCTTGCGCGGCGCTTTGCACGACTACTACAAGCGCTCGATCCATCTGCAGCTGCACGACTGGAAGAAGCGGCTGCTGGCCCGCGCATGACCGCGCCCGCGCCGCGGCCCGCCGCCTCTCCGGCTTCGGCGCGAGTCTCGCATCGCAGCGCACTGGACGGCGTGCGCGCGTTGGCCATCCTGGGCGTGATGTTCGTGCATGCCGGCGTCCCCGGCTTCAAGTCGGGCGGTCTCGGCGTCGACCTCTTCTTCGTCCTGAGCGGCTTCCTGATCACGACGCTGCTGTCGATGGAGGCATCGGCGACCGGGTCGATCGCCTATGTGCCGTTCATGGTACGGCGCGCGCTGCGCCTGATGCCGGCGTACTTCCTGTACGCGACGTTCGTGACTGCCATGATCTGGGCGTGGCCAGGCAGCGTACGCAGCGAAAACGGTGGCTGGGATGCCACCGGCCTGACGGTGGCGCTCTGGGGCTACGCGATCAACTTCGTTCCGAAGGGTGGCGTATGGAACGGACAGGATCTGACGGTTCACCTGTGGTCGCTGGCCGTGGAGCAGCAGTACTACCTTGTCTGGCCGCTGGTCTTTCTGGCATTGCGCGCCCGCCCAAAGGCACTCCGGGCGGTGGCGATCATTCTGGCCATAGCTGCCATGGCCTGCTTCGTCGCGGCGCCTGACGGCCTCTACAAGACCGCCATGCTGTTCACTCGGGGCTTCAGCCTGTTGCTGGCTTCGGCGATGGCCTTGTGGGTTTTTCACAAGCCGGGCCTGTTGGGCCATGCCGGGTTCAACCGACTGACCGACGTTGTCGGAGCCTTGTTGCTGGTCGTGGTCGCCGTGTTTCCGTACCGGCCCGGATCGCACCGGGACTCCACGGTCGATGCATTCCTGCCACTCCTCGTGCCGCTGTTCGCGCTCTGGATTGCGCGCCTGTGGACCGTTCGATCCACCAGCGCGCTGCGCCGGCTGTTGCAGCAGCCGGCTCTGGTCTACCTCGGCAAGATCTCGTACGGCCTCTACCTGTACCACGAGGCGCTGCGCATTGCCGTATGGAGCCTGATGAAACCCGCGATGAGCCATTGGCAACCCGGCATCGGATTCGTCGCACGCCTGGCGGCCTACCTGCTTCTGAGCGTCGTTGCGGCGGCGCTGAGCTACGAGTTCTTCGAGAAGCGCTTTCTGCGATTGGCCGACCGATTCCGCCCGCCTCGTGTCGGCGCCGAAGTGTCGCGCGCCTGACCCTGACGGCAGGTACGCGACGTGGACGTTCGTGCAGAACGTCTCGCGTGGGGTGGACCACCGATTGCTACGGTCGAGCTTCGGCGTGCGCTCGGGGCGCGCCCGGATGCAAACTCGCTCCGGCTGCGCAAGATCGGCGATCCGCACGATTCCGGCACGCCCCGACACGGGGCGTCACGGGCGGGAAAGGCGCGGGGCGCTATCATTTGAAGCCGGACGATGCGTGCGCTCGAACCCGAGCGCGTTCCGGCGCCAAGTGCGGCTCCTTGCGTGCCGACTTCGTTATCCGACCTCTGGTCGGAAAGATTCTTTGCCGAGCCCGAGGGCTCATCGATTGGAACGTTGGTGGTCTACGCGCTAAAGCTTCTTCTTCCGGTGCTGATCATCGGCTTGCTGTCGCTCTTCGCGTTGCGTTCGGCGTTCGCGTCGCTGCTCACGAAGACGCAATACCAGCGTGCGGCGTTTCTTCTGATCGCGACGACCGTCGTCTCGTTTCTTGCGCACAGCCAGTTGCTCTACATCGTCGCGCTCGCGGGCGTCGCGCTGTTCGCGCAGGCCTACCTCGGTGGCGGCGTGCGCGGCAAGGCGGCCGCCTACATGCTGCTGGTGCTGGTGCTACCGCCGCTGGCGTACGGCATCGGCGGGGTGGGCGGCATCAACTACGTGCTGGACGTTTCGGGCACGCGCGTGCTCTCCCTGGTCCTGCTGCCTGTCGCCGCGCTCAAGCTGATGGGCGACAAGACCTTCCAGCGGCCTCGCTGGGTGGTCAGCGTCGACCTGGCCGTCATCGGCTACGCAGCGCTGAGGATCATGCTGATGGCGCCGCATGGCAGCCTGACCACGTCGCTGCGCTCGATCGTCGAATTCACGCTCGACGTCCTGTTGCCGTACTACGTCTTCTCGCGCGCCTTCCGCTCGGAAGCCGACCTGCGCTTCGTGCTGGCGCACCTGGCGATGGGTTGCGTGCTGGCCGCCAGCGTCGGCTGCGCCGAGTTCGCCCTTCATCGCCTCCTCTACAGCGAACTGCAGTGGGTCTACGGCTACAGGTGGCAGCTCACGATGACACTGCTGCGCGGCGATCACTTGCGCGTGCAGGCGATGACGCCGCAGCCGATCGTGCTCGCCTTCGAGATGATCTTCGGGCTCGGCCTGTGGACGTTTCTTTGCGGTCGCGAATGGCGCCGAAAGCCGGTCCTGTTCGTCTACGGCCTGCTGGCCGCGTGCCTGTACTTCACGTTCTCGCGCGGGCCCTTGATCGGTGCCGTGGTGTTCGGGATCTGCTTCCTGGGGCTGCAGAAGTTGCCGGTCAGGGCGTTCGTCACGCTGCTGCTGCTGGTGCTCGCGGCGGGCGTCGCGGTGAAGATCGCCGGCGCCGACGCGGCCATCATGACGGCCCTGAGTGGCGTGTTCGGCTCCAGCGCCGCCGACTTGTCGTCCATCGCCTATCGCAACGAGCTGCTCGACACCGCTCTCGCGCTGCTGCGGCAGAGCCCCTGGCTGGGCGTGCCGAATTACGCGGCGCAGATGCAGGACCTCAAGCAGGGCGAAGGCATCATCGACATCGTCAACAGCTATGTCGCGATCGCCCTGGACGCCGGCTTCATCGGCGTCGCGGTCTACCTGGTGCCCTACGCGATCGTCCTGAACCGCCTGTTCCACATGCTCGGCGCTGCTGGGGGACAGGCCTCGGAAGCCGGCACGGTCAAGTTCGCGCGCGTCCTGGCGGCCATGACCGTCGCGCTGCTGCTGACCATCTTCACGACATCGACGATATCGACGATGCCATTCCTGCTGGTCATGCTGCTCGGTTTGCCGATCGCCCGCTTGTCGATGAAGCCTTCCGCGGCCGACGGCCAGGAGGGGCCGGTGCCCACGCGCATCTATACGGCCCAGGGCTTCTACGTGACGGATCGATGAGCAACGCGCCCGCCGCCACGCGCGACGATCTGCAGGAGGGGGTGGTCGTCATCGGCCGCAACGAGGGCGAGCGGCTGCGCCGGTGCCTGCTTTCCTGCGTCGGGAGGGGGCCCTGCGTCTACGTGGACTCCAATTCGACCGACGGTTCCGTCGCCCTTGCCCGGGAGCTCGGCGTCGAGGTGGTGCAGCTCGACATGACCCGCGGGTTCACCGCGGCGCGCGCGCGCAACGAGGGGTTCAGGCGGCTGATGACGCTCGTACCGGGCGTCGAGTTCGTGACCTTCATCGACGGCGATTGCGAACTCTTTCCGGCTTGGCGTGCCGAAGCCGCCGCATTCCTGCAAAGCCACCCGGACGTGGTCGCCGTCTGCGGCCGCCGGCGCGAACGCTTCCCCGAGGCGACGATCTACAACCAACTGTGCGACATCGAGTGGAACACCCCGGTGGGTGAGGCGCTCGCGTTCGGCGGCGACGTGCTGATCCGTGCGCCGGCGCTGGCGGCGGTCGGCGGCTATCGCGACGACCTGATCGCCGGCGAGGAGCCCGAGCTTTGCGTGCGCCTTCGGGGCGCGGGCGGACGCATATGGCGCCTGGACCGCGACATGACGTGGCACGACGCCGCGATGACCCGGTGGGAACAGTGGTGGCGCAGGAACAAGCGCTCGGGCCATGCGTTCGCCGAAGGGGCGTTCCTGCATGGGGCGCCGCCCGAGCGGCACTTCGCCAGGGAGGCGCGGCGCGCCCTGGTCTGGGGCGCGGTGCTGCCCGTGGCAATCCTGCTCGCGGCGTTCTGGTCGCCCTGGCTGCTGCTGCTGTGCGTGCTCTATCCGCTGCAGTGGCTGCGCATCGGCGCGAAGCTGGCACGCGCCGGATCGCCGATTCCCTGGTTGCGTGCGGGCTTCCTGCTGATGGGGCGATTCCCGGAGGCGCAAGGCGCTCTCAAGTTCTGGTTCGGCCGCCTGGCCGGCCAACGGAGTTCGATCATTGAGTACAAATGAAGCCCAGCCGCGCCAGCACGTTTCGGCGCAGATCGCGGACTGGTCCCGCGAGCAGCGAGCCTTCATGGCCTGGCTGCCTTCGCGCTCCCTGCTCAACAGCATTCGCGCCTACCAGCGGCACGCGTCGGGCGCGGGGCCCGTGCACGCGCTCGCGCGCCGCCTGGCGTTGCTGCGGCATCGATTCTGGAGCGTCGTGACCGGCGCGGACATTCCACCGAACTGCACCCTCGGCGGCGGCCTGCTGCTTCCGCACCCGAACGGCATCGTGATCCACCCGGGCGCCACGGTGGGCGTCAACTGCCTGATCTTCCAGCAGGTCACGATCGGCGCCGGCGGCCGGCCGGGCCTGCCGCGCATCGGCGGCCACGTCGATATCGGAGCCGGCGCGAAGGTCCTGGGCGGGGTCGTCATCGGCGAACACGCGCGCATCGGCGCCAATGCGGTCGTCCTGGACGACGTGCCGGCAGGGGCGACCGCCGTGGGCATTCCCGCGCGGCTCGTGGAGTCGGCGTCGTGAAGGTCGCCTATTTCATCAACCAGTATCCGAAGGTGAGCCACACCTTCATCCGGCGCGAGATCGCGGCGCTGGAGCGGCTGGGCGTGCAGGTCGATCGCCTGGCGTTGCGCGGCTGGGACGCGCAGGTGACCGACACCGAGGATGTCGCCGAGCGCGCCCGCACGCGCTACGTCCTGCAGGGCGGCATCGCCTCGCTGCTGCTCGATGGCCTGGTCGACGCATTGCGCCGGCCGCGCCGCATGTGGCGCGGCCTGCGGCTGGCCCGGTCGATGTCGCGCCGTTCCGAGCGCCCGTTTCCGTACCACGTCATCTACCTGCTGGAAGCCAGCCGGGTGGCGCGCTGGATGCAAGCCTCAGGGGCGCAGCACCTGCATGCGCATTTCGGGACGAATTCGGCCGAGGTGGCCATGCTGGCCCACGAACTGGGCGTGGCCAGCTTCAGCTTCACGGCGCACGGCCCGGAGGAGTTCGACAAGCCCGAGGCCCTGGGGCTGGCTGCCAAGATCTCGCGCGCGGCATTCGTCGTCGCCATCAGCTCGTTCGGGCGCAGCCAGCTGTGCCGCTGGGTGCCCGGCTCGCAGTGGCCCAAGATCGACGTCGTGCATTGCGGGCTCGAGGCGGACTTCTTCGCGGGCGCGCAGGAAGTGCAACCGGCGCCTGTGGCGCGGCTCGTCTGCGTGGGGCGCCTGTGCGAGCAGAAGGGTCAGTTGCTGCTGATCGCGGCCACCGAGCTCCTGGCGCGCCAGGGGGTCGACTTCGAGCTGGTGCTGGCCGGCGACGGCGAGATGCGCGAGGTCATCGAGCAAGCGATCGCCGCATCCGGACTGACAGGCCGCGTGCGCATCACCGGCTGGATCAGCAGCGCCCAGGTCCGCGACGAATTGCTGGCGTCCCGCGCCCTCGTTCTGCCCAGCTTCGCGGAGGGCCTGCCCGTCGTCGTCATGGAGGCCATGGCACTCGGACGGCCGGTGATCAGCACGTTCATCGCCGGCATCCCCGAGCTTGTCCGTGACGGTCGCGAGGGCTGGTTGATCCCCGCCGGCGACGTGCAGGCGCTGGCCGCTGCGATGCGGGGGTGTCTCGAGGCCGATGCGCAGTGCCTGCTGACGATGGGTCAGGCCGCTTACGCCCGGGTCCGCGAACGACACCTGATCGACGCCTCCGCAGCTCGCCTCAAGCAGCTGTTCGCCGCCGCCATTTCCCGGGAGCTTGCATGATCGTGCTTGCCGAGGGGCTGAACCTCATCGCGTCGCTGCTGGTGCTGACGATGCTCGTCGCGGTGGGCGTGTTCGCATTGCAGGTGCTGGCGCACACCTTCGATGCGAGGCGCCGCATGCCGGCAACCGGCCAGTCGCCTGGACGGCTTGCCTCGCTCGCGGTGCTGGTTCCGGCGCACAACGAGGAATCCGGCATCGCCGCAACGCTGGCCGCCGTGCGGGCGCAGCTTGCCCCCGGCGACCGGCTGCTGGTCGTCGCCGACAACTGTTCCGATGCGACCGCCGACGTGGCGCGGGCGGCAGGCGCCGAAGTCATCGAACGAGCCAGCCAGTTGCGGGGCAAGGGCTACGCGCTCGCCCATGGCATCGATCATCTGCGCGCGGCACCGCCGTCGGCCGTGGTGATCGTGGATGCCGACTGCGATCTGGCCGCGGGCGCGCTCGACGCCTTGATGCACGACCTGGCGGCCAGCGGGCGACCCGTGCAGGCTTTGTACCTGATGCTGGCGCCTTCGGGGGCCGGGTTGTCGCGCCGCCTGGCCCAGTTCGCCTGGCGGGTGCGCAACTGGGCGCGGCCGGCTGGCTGGCACCGCCTCGGCATGCCGTGCCAGCTGATGGGAACCGGCATGGCGTTCAGTTGGGACATGCTGCGCGACGCGGCGCTCGCGAACGCGTCGATCGTCGAGGACATGAAGCTGGGCCTCGACCTGGCGGCGCGCGGCATGGCGCCGGTCTTCTGCCAGCGCGCGTTGGTCACGAGCTGGTTTCCCGAGTCCGCGGCGGCGGCAGGCACCCAGCGCACCCGCTGGGAGCACGGACACATCGAGATGATTCTGCGCGAGATGCCGGCGATCCTGCGGCTCGCCGCAGTGCGGCGCGACAGGCGCATGCTCGGCATGGCGCTCGACCTGGGGGTACCCCCGCTGGCGCTGCTGGCCGGCGTGCTTGCCCTGGCGTGGCTGCTCGCGGTCGCAGGGTGGCTGCTGGGTGCCACCGCGCTCGTGGCGATCGTGGCGTCCGGCCTGGTCGCGCTTTTCCTGATCACGATCCTGGCCGCCTGGTCCGTGCAAGGGCGCGACCTCGTGCGCCTGAGCGAGTTGCTCGCGGTGCCGTGGTACATCGTGGCCAAGCTGCCGATGTACCTGCGCTTCATCGTGCGCCGGCAACGCGATTGGGTGCGAACGGATCGCAAGTGACTCGCGCGCGCCGGCCGATTCGGCCCGCGCCGACGCGCCTGGCGTGGGCGAGTCGCATCGTCGACGCGGTACGCGCGGCTCGCGCGTCGTGTCAAAATAAACACGCCCTGGCATCGATCCTCACCGAGTTGCCGGGCTCCCATGATGTGCAGAGAGAGACGCGGTAACGATGAATCCACTACAGGGAAATGCAACCGGTGAGCGTGCCGGCGGCGAGCTGCCTCGGCCGCCCGGCGTGCCCCGCGCTGCGTCGCGCTGGCCGCGACAGCCCCTGCTCAATGTCTGGGCCGACGACCTGTCCATGGACGATCTGCTGCAGCAAATGGTTACCGAAGCCGGCGCGGGGATCGTCTTCACGGTGAACCCCGACCATCTGTACCATTTACAGTACAACGCGGCATTCGCCCGCGCCTATCGGGCCGCCGACATCATCACCGTCGACAGCCACTACGTGCGCCTGGCCTTGCGCCTGCTGGGGCGCCCCGTGGTACATCGATTGCCGGGCTCGGACATTGTGCCCACGTTCTGCGCGCGCCATGGCGGCAATCCCGACGTTCGAATCTTCCTCCTTGGCGCCCAGCCCGGTGTGGCGCGGCGCGCTGCCGACGCGATGAACGCCAAGGCGGGACGCGAACTCGTTGTCGGCGCGCTGGGTCCATCGATGAATTTCGTCAACGATCCGGCGGAGATCGATGCCGCGATCGACATGATCGCCGCGAGCGGGGCGAACGTCCTGCTCGTGGGCCTGGGCGCGCCCAAGCAGGAGATCTGGATCGCCAGCGTGCGTCATCGCCTGCCGCAGGTGCGGGTGATGATGGGCGTGGGCGCGACGATCGACTACGAAGCCGGCCAGGTCAAGCGCGCCCCCGTGCTGCTTCGCCGGCTCGGACTGGAATGGACCTACCGGGTCGCGACCGAACCGCGTCGCTATCTGATGCGGTACGTTCGAAGCTCGAAGTTCTTGTGGTGGATGCTGATGGACCGTCTGGGTCTGTACAAGGACCCTTTCGGCAACGCGCCGGTCGCATTGACGCGGTGAACCGATGCCGTCCCCTGACGGCAGGAGATGAAATTGAACAATAAATCCCTGGCGATCCTGTCGCCGCTGTGCATTTGCCTGTTCGCCGGAAACGCGTGGGCGGCGCTCGAACCGTTCTCGCTCGGTGCGAGCGAGACCCTCGAGCATCAAAGCAACCTCAACCATGCTGCCACGAACGGCCATCCCGACTGGATATCGACGACGGAGCTCAATGCCGCCATCAACGAGCCGGTCGGACGAGACAAGTTCGTCGCCTCGGGCGCGCTCGATCTGAACCGGTACCAGCACGCCCACAACCTGAATTCGACCGGCTACAGCGCCGCTGCCGAATTCGACTGGAACACCATCGGCGACCTGGCCGGTTCGCTCGGCGCCGATTCGCACCGCCGCCAGTACTTCTACGGCGACACCGCGGAATTCACCTTCGGAGTGCCCCCCACGACCGAACTGGTGCGCAATCTCGAGACCGACAATCACGCTTTCGTGCGAGCAAGCCTGGGCGGGCAGGCACGCTGGACGATCTTCGGCGGCGCAGATGCCAACAGCCGAAACTTCTCGAGCGACTTCTATCGTGTCGAGGAACAGCGCCAGTGGTCCACCAACCTGGGCACGCGCTATGCGACCAGCCCCGACCTGTCCTTCGGCGTGACCGGCTCCTACGTCCGGGGCGACTATCCGCATGGCGGCGCCAACGACACCGCGCAGAATTTCAACAGCAAGTCCGCCAGCTTGACGAGCCGCTGGCAGATGAGCGGCAACACCCTGGTGGACGCGAGCCTGGGATACACCGCCTACTACAGCGACGCTTTCGGAGGCACCCGGCACTTCGCGAACGGTGGGCTGACCTTTTCCTGGACGCCGCCCTCGCATCTGACGTTCAAGCTCCTGCTCAAGCGCAGCGCGGATGCCGACACATCTAGCGTGGGTATCGCCGTCGGCCCGCAAGGAGGCAGCAGTCTGAACGGCACCTCGATCAACAGTCTGGCACAGCTGAATGCGATCTATGCATTCACTGCCAAGACCAGTCTCGAGGCCGCTGCCGGCTATGCCGAGCGCAAGTACGAGAACGTGCTCACCGTCGGCGGCAACGTGAATGGCGCGACCCGTACTTCGCGCTACACCCTGACGGCCCACTTCATGCCGACCCGCACGACCGACCTGAGCTGCAGCGCGAGCCGCGATACGCTGCGGGCCGACGCCGTCCTTCAAAAGGCAGTGACCGGATACAGCGACAACAGCGTCAAGTGCGCGGCGTCGATCCACTTCGACTGATGGCCTCTCGGATTCCTCGTTTCTCATGACCGCTGTGACCACCAGCCGCCCCGCGCAGGCGCAGCGATGAAGGTGCTCGTCACCGGCGCCGCCGGCTTCATCGGGATGCACGTCGCCCGGAGGTTGGCCGCGCGAGGCGACCGCGTGGTCGGCGTCGACAACCTGAACGCCTACTACGACCCGGCGCTCAAGCACGCTCGCCTGGCGCAGCTCGACGGAACCGCCGGCTTCAGTTTCGAACAACTGGACATCACGGACCGGGCGGCGCTCGAAGCCCTTTTCGCGGGCGAGAAGTTCGACGGCGTCGTGCACCTGGCCGCGCAGGCCGGCGTGCGCTACTCGATCGACAACCCGCTCGCCTATGGCGATTCCAACCTGACGGGCTTCCTGCACGTTCTCGAGGCCTGCCGCCACCATCCCGTGCGACACCTGGTCTACGCCAGCAGCTCCAGCGTGTACGGCGGCAACGCCCGGATGCCGTTCTCCGAGGCCGACAGCGTGGACCACCCGGTGAGCCTGTATGCCGCCACCAAGAAGGCCAACGAGCTGATGGCGCATACGTACAGCCACCTGTACGGCATTCCCACCACCGGCTTGCGCTTTTTCACGGTCTACGGCCCCTGGGGCCGCCCTGACATGGCGTACTTCTCGTTCACACGCGACATCCTGGCCGGCAAGCCGATCGCCGTCTTCAACGACGGCCAGATGATGCGCGACTTCACCTACATCGACGACATCGTCGACGGCGTCGTCGCCGTGCTGGACAAGCCCGCCACGCCCGACCCGGCGTTCGATGCGCTGGCGCCGCACCCGGGCCGTTCGCGCGCGCCGTACCGCGTCTTCAACATCGGCAACCAGGATCCGGTGCGGCTGGGCGAGTTCATCGAGACGATCGAGCGTGCGCTCGGTGTCGCCGCGGTGAAGATCTACAAGCCTATGCAACCAGGCGACGTGGTCGCCACGCACGCGGACGTTTCGGCGCTGCGCAAATGGACCGGCGTCTCGCCGCAAACCCCGCTGAGCTCGGGCATCGGGCATTTCACCGCCTGGTTCAAGCGATACTACGGCCCGCCCCTCAAGGACGCGTCCGCCGCGTCGCATCCAGGCGCCCAGGAAGGAAATACATGATTCTCGTCACCGGCGGCGCCGGCTTCATCGGCAGCAACTTCGTCCTCGACTGGCTGGAGAACCATGACGAACACGTCGTCAATCTCGATGCCTTGACCTACGCGGGCAACCTCGCCAACCTGGACTCGCTCAAGGGCGATCCGCGCCACGTGTTCCAGCACGGCGACATCGGCGACCGCAATCTGGTCGACGCGATGCTGCGCAACCACCGCCCGCGCGCAATCGTCAACTTCGCCGCCGAGAGCCATGTCGACCGCTCGATCCTCGGCCCCGGCGCCTTCCTCAAGACCAACATCGAAGGCACGTTCAACCTGCTGGAGGCCGCGCGCGCCTACTACGGCACCTTGGAGGGCGACGACAAGGCCTCGTTCCGCTTCCTGCATGTCAGCACCGACGAGGTCTACGGCTCCCTGAGTGCGGACGCGCCGCCGTTCACCGAGACGCATCCGTACGAACCCAACAGCCCTTATTCGGCGAGCAAGGCCGCCAGCGACCACCTCGTGCGTGCCTGGCACCACACCTACGGCCTGCCCACGCTCACGACCAACTGCTCGAACAACTACGGCCCGCTGCACTTCCCCGAGAAGCTGATCCCGCTGGTCATCGTCAACGCGCTGGCCGGCAAGGCGCTGCCGGTCTACGGCGACGGACTGAATGTGCGCGACTGGCTCTACGTCAAGGATCACTGTTCTGCGATCCGCACGGTGCTGGCCGACGGCCGCGTCGGCGAAACCTACAACGTCGGCGGCGAGAACGAAAAGACCAACATCGACATCGTGCGCGGCATCTGCCGCCTGCTCGACGAACTGCGCCCCGACCCCGCCGGCCCGCGCGAGCGGCTGATCACCTTCGTCAAGGATCGCCCGGGGCATGACCGCCGCTACGCGATCGACGCCAGCAAGCTGGCCAACGAGCTCGGCTGGCGGCCCAAGGAGACCTTCGAGACGGGCCTGCGCAAGACCGTCGAGTGGTACCTCGCCAACGCCGAATGGGTTCAAGGCGTGCAAAGCGGCGCCTATCGCGACTGGGTCAGCACCCAGTACGCCAAATCATGAAGATCCTGCTGCTGGGCTGCGACGGCCAGGTCGGCTGGGAGCTGCAGCGCTCGCTGCAGCCGCTCGGCCAGGTGCTGGCCCTCGACTTCCAGAGCCGCGAGCATGCGGCGGACTTCTCCAAGCCCGATGCGCTGGCGGCGACGGTGCAGGCCGTCAGGCCGGACCTGATCGTCAACGCGGCCGCCCATACCGCCGTGGACAAGGCGGAATCGGAACCCGCGCTGGCCCAGGCGATCAACGCCGACGCCCCCGGCGTGCTGGCGCGCAGCGCGGCGGCGTGCGGCGCCTGGCTGGTGCACTACAGCACCGACTACGTCTTCGACGGCAGCGGCGACCAGCCGCGCGACGAGGACGCGCCCACCGGTCCACTGTCGGTCTACGGCCGCACCAAGCTCGATGGCGAGCTGCAGATCCGCGCCAGCGGCTGCAAGCACCTGATCCTGCGTACCAGCTGGGTCTATGCGGCGCGCGGCGGCAACTTCGCCAAGACGATGCTGCGCCTGGCGGCCACCAAGACCGAACTGAACGTGATCGACGACCAGATCGGCGCCCCGACCGGGGCCGAGCTGCTGGCCGACCTCACGGCGCTGATGGCACGCGCCGCGCGCGCCCAGCCGGACCTCGCCGGCACCTACAACGCCGTGGCGGCGGGCGCGACGAGCTGGCACGGCTACGCGCGCCTGGTGATCGAGACGGCGCGCGAGCGCGGCGTGGCTTTGACGCTGCCGGCCGATGCCCTGCGGCCCATCCCGACCAGCGCGTACCCGACGCCGGCGCCCCGGCCATTGAATTCGCGCCTGGACACGCGCAAGCTGCGTGAGCGCTTCGACGTCAACCTGCCGCACTGGGAGTCAGGCGTGCGCCGCCTGCTCGCCGAAATCCTTCCCGCCTGAACATTCGCCAAGGAACGCTCTTGAACCGCAAAGGCATCATCCTCGCCGGAGGCTCCGGCACCCGCCTGCATCCGGCCACGCTGGCGATCAGCAAGCAGCTGATCCCGGTCTACGACAAGCCGATGATCTACTACCCGCTCAGCGTGCTGCTGCTGGCGGGCATCCGCGAGATCCTGATCATCAGCACCCCGCAGGACACGCCGCGCTTCGAGCAGCTGCTGGGCGACGGCAAGCGCTGGGGCCTCGACCTTCAGTACGCGGTGCAGGACAGCCCCGACGGCCTGGCGCAGGCCTTCCTGATCGGCGAACGATTCCTGGCCGGCGCGCCGAGCGCGCTGGTGCTGGGCGACAACATCTTCTACGGGCACGACCTGGGCGGCCGCCTGGCCAGCGCGACCAACAACCGCGAGTGCGCCACCGTCTTCGCCTACCCGGTGACCGACCCCGAGCGCTATGGCGTGGTCGAATTCGACGCGGGCGGCAAGGCGATCAGCCTCGAGGAAAAGCCGGCCAAGCCGAAGAGCCGCTATGCCGTGACCGGCCTGTACTTCTACGACACCGACGTCGTCAAGCACGCCAAGTCGCTCAAGCCCAGCGCGCGCGGCGAGCTGGAGATCACCGACCTGAATCGCGTCTACCTGGAGGCCGGCAAGCTGGATGTGCAGATCCTGGGTCGCGGCGATGCCTGGCTGGATACCGGCACGCACGATTCGCTGCTGGAGGCCAGCCAGTTCGTCCACACGCTGGAAAAGCGACAGGGCCTGAAGGCGTGCTGCCCGGAGGAGATCTGCTGGCGGCAGGAGTGGATCTCGGACGCCGAACTCGCCGCATTGGCGGCGCCGCTGGCCAAGGGCGGTTACGGACAGTACCTGCAGCGCCTGCTGGACGAGCGAGTGTTCTGAAGCCGGCCATGACGATGCAAACGGAAACCACCGCCATCGACGGCGTCCTTGTGCTGCAACCCAAGGTGTTCGGTGATGCCCGGGGCTTCTTCCTCGAGAGCTTCAACCAGAACGCCTTCGACGCCGCCGTCGGACGCCATGTCGACTTCGTGCAGGACAACCATTCCCGCTCCGCGCGGGGCGTGCTGCGCGGGCTGCATTTCCAAAAGGGGCCGAAAGCTCAGGGCAAGCTGGTGCGCGTGACCGCGGGCGCGGTGTTCGACGTCGCGGTTGACATCCGCCGCGACAGCCCGACTTTCGGACGCTGGGTGGGCGTGGAACTGAGCGGCGAGAACCACCGCCAGCTGTGGATCCCGGCGGGGCTCGCGCACGGCTTCCTCGTGCTGTCGGAAACGGCCGATTTCCTCTACAAGACCACCGAGTTCTACTCGCCGGCCGACGAAGGCGCGGTGCGCTGGGACGACCCGGAGGTGGGCATCGCCTGGCCAGATCTGGGCCAGCCGCCGACGCTGTCGGCCAAGGATGCGGCAGCAGGATTCCTGCGAGACCTGCGGTGACGACCATGGCGTTGGCGAAGCCTGCCGACGGCCTCGCCAGCTCTGCCCGGCGCAGTCGCCAACTCGATCTTTTCCGCGGCGTCGCGGCGATCTTCATGATCGTCAACCACGCGGGCTACCAATTGCTCGGCGCCGGCGCGGCCGACGGCGGCTGGCCGGCCTGGCTCGTGTTCGTCGGCAGCGCCGCGCCGGCGCTGTTCTTCTTTGCGACGGGCGTCGGATCGGGCCTGGGGGCAGGCCGGGGCGAGCCCTGGCCGTCCGCCCTGCGCAAGATCGCGCTCCTGCTGCTCGCCGATGCCTTGCTGAACTGGAGCACGGGCGCCCTGCTGGGGCTGGACTTCTTCGGCTTCGCCGCGGTCGCCACGGCCACGCTGTTCGCGATCCGGCGCATGCGCAGCCCGGGACGCGTCGCCGCGGTGCTGCTGGTGCTGGTGCTCGCGATGCGCTTCGGCCTGGCATCGATGGTGTCCGGGCGGATCGAGGCAGGCTCGCTGCTCGCCTTCATCACGGGCACCGCCCCGGTGCATCACGTCTCCTATCCATTGGGGCCCTGGTTGGCGTTTCCGCTGCTTGGATTTCTTCTTGGCCGGCAATGGCGCCAGGGCGCCGCACCGCAGGAAGCCTGGATCGTCGCCGGCACCGGGGGGCTGTGCTTGGCGCTATCCGCGCTGCTCGTCGCACGGGGCGCGGTGGTGTTTCGCTGGGGCTCGGTGTCCATTGCCTATTTCCTGTGCGCAGTGGGCATCGTCGCGCTGGCCTGGTTGTGCACCGACCGGCTGGTTGGCGCGCTGCCGGCAATGGCGCAGCGCGCCTCGTTGCGCGGGCCCGCGAGCCTGCTGATCGTGCCGCTCCACTACGCCATCCTGGGCGTGCTGGAGGCGCTTTCGCCGCCACCCTGGGACGCTGCCGCCTGGGCGCTGGCGACGATTGCGCTGGCATTCGCGGTGTTCCTGTTGTCGCACCCGCGCGGTATGCCGCCGCG